>Ga0099794_10000208_pt1 | contig 21186 bp, 14 predicted proteins | sample Rivendell_Oct201_10_FD_77320 | JGI IMG/M metagenome (GOLD analysis project Ga0099794, IMG submission 77320) | Vadose zone soil microbial communities from the Eel River Critical Zone Observatory, Northern California, USA -... | ecosystem: Host-associated > Plants > Roots > Rhizosphere > Soil ... | reverse complement strand
CTGGCGCGCAGAGCCGCGGTCGAAAAAGCGGAGAGCATGCTGCAGTTCAGGGCAAAAGTCTCGCTGGGGGAGGGTCTACGGGAATTGATCGATTGGAGACGGGTGGCAGAACCGTCGCCAGCGTTTGTTGCCGCGATATCATGAGCACTGCAGTTACCATAAAAAATATTCCCATCGCCCGTCCTTCCTTTTCATCACAGGAAGAAAGAGCTGTGGTCGAAGTACTCCGCAGTGGCTGGGTCAGTCAAGGTCCACGAGTTTTGGAATTTGAGCAGCGCTTTGCCGAGTACGTGGGTGCAGCGCAAGGCGTGGCTGTGTCCTCGTGCACGACTGCGTTGCACTTGGCGCTTTTGGCCGCGGGCATCAAGCCCGGCGATGAAGTACTGTGTCCCAGCCTTTCCTTCATAGCCACCGCCAATGCCATAGCCCATGCGGGAGCATCGCCGGTTTTCGTGGACATCGAAAGTTCCACCTACAACATGGATCCTGCCTTGATCGAGAGCTCCATCACGCTTCGAACCAGAGCCATTTTGGTCGTTCACCAAATCGGCCTGCCGTCTCGTCTTGCTGAGATCTGCGATGTTGCATCCTCTCATGGTCTGATCGTGATCGAAGATGCGGCGTGTGCTATCGGCGCCGAATACAAAGGACGCCGTATTGGCCTGCCGCATACATCCATGGCCTGCTTTAGCTTTCATCCCCGCAAGATCCTGACCACGGGAGAGGGGGGGATGATCACCACCGCTGACGACAAGTTGGCTGCCCGTCTCCGCAAATTACGCCAGCACGCGATGACAGTTTCGGATCTCGCTCGGCATAGTTCCAACCAGGTCGTCACAGAGAGCTACGACGAAGTCGGATACAACTATCGGATGACCGACCTCCAAGCTGCGATTGGGTTAGTGCAATTGGAACGCCTAGACGAAATGCTCGCCGGGCGGCGGCGGCTAGCCTCACGCTACTCACAACGGTTGTCGCAGTTCGAATGGCTCGTACCTCCTCTTGAGTCAGCCGATTGCCGTCACAACTTCCAATCCTATATGGTTCAGCTGAAGAGTAATGCTCCGATTACTCGCGACCGACTGATGCAAGAATTACTCAATCGCGGACTATCGACTCGCAGAGGCGTCATGGCGATTCATCGGGAGCCGCCCTACTGTCACGAAAAGTGGAATAGTCAATTACCCCAAACAAATCTAGTAGCAGACACCACGATTATTCTTCCTCTTTTCCACACGATGAGAGAGGAAGAAGTAGACTATGTGATTGAGTGTCTTGAACAGATCAGTTCTAGCTGCGAACTAGAAGAGCTGAAAATCTGAAAAACTCCTGGCTGAAAATCTAACATCCGCTCTGCTCAATATCGCGTCGTCCGGCGCCCACCCATGACATCAAGCGTTTACAACAACGAGCTGTCGACGCCTTTGCTAAAATCTGTGCCTCAACCGGCAGAGATAGCCACGGGGGAGAAGCAGAGCTACGGCCAGATTCTGAAGTCCTCGGCATTGGTCGGCGGGTCTTCGGTGTTGAATATCGCAATTGGAATCGTTCGGACCAAGGCTATGGCCGCGTTGCTTGGTCCGGCCGGATTCGGATTGGCTGGCCTCTACGGATCGATCGTCGACCTTACTCAGAGCATTGCTGGGCTTGGAATCAACAGCAGTGGTGTACGTCAGATTGCCGAGGCAGTCGGTTCGGACAACACAGAGCGGATCGCGCGAACTACCGTCGTGCTGCGACGAACATCGATCCTACTCGGAGTGCTGGGAGCTGTTTTGCTTGTTGTGTTTTCCAGGCAGGTGTCCGCCCTGACTTTTGGTAGCCGACAGCACGCTGGTGCTGTATGCCTGCTGTCAATCGCTGTGTTTTTCCGTTTAGTATCCGCCGGTCAAGGCGCGTTGATTCAAGGAATGCGGCGCATCACTGATCTCGCCAAGATGGGGGTGTTGGGGGCGGTCTTCGGGACGCTCATCAGCATCCCTGTGGTGTATTTCCTTCGCGAAAAGGGTGTGGTGCCGTACCTTGTAGCCGTTGCCGCGATGTCGATCATTGCCTCATGGTGGTATAGCCACAAGGTGTATATACAAACGCCCTCAATGACGGCGTGCCACGTGGGGCAGGAAGCTGCCGCTCTTTTGAAGCTCGGCTTCGCGTTCATGTCAAGTGGCTTGATGACGATGGGGGTCGCCTATGCAGTCCGAATCACTCTACTCCGCAAAGTCGGTTTTGAAGCAACCGGGTGGTATCAATCTGCTTGGACTCTTGGGGGACTCTATGTTGGGTTCATTCTGCAGGCCATGGGAGCGGATTTTTACCCCCGTTTGACCGCCAGCGCCAAGGACAATACCGCGTGCAACCGCATGGTGAACGAGCAGGCGCGAGTAGGTCTATTGTTAGCGGGCCCAGGTGTCATAGCTACTCTCACATTTGCACCCGCGGTGATGGCTTTGTTTTACACTGCCAAGTTCAGTGCGGCGGTGGGAATCCTGCGTTGGATATGTCTTGGAACGACCCTACAAGTGATTACCTGGCCGATGGGCTTCATCATTGTGGCCAAAGGCAGACAGGGATTGTTCTTCTTTAGCGAACTGGCTTGGACGATCGTAGCGGTCACTCTCGCTTGGATTTGCGTTAAATCGTTTGGCTTGAACGGCGCTGGGATCGCATTCTTCGGGTCCTATGTCTTTCACGGATTCCTGACCTATCCCATTGCGCGCATGCTCAGCGGTTTTCGCTGGTCCACAGACAGCAAACAAACGGGGCTGATCTTTCTTTCTTTGATCGCGATGGTGTTCTCGGGGTTTTATGTACTGCCGCTCCTTTTCGCCGCCTGCGTTGGGGCACTGGCGGTAGTTCTGAGTGGTGCTTACTCGATTCGAGTTCTCCTCGGACTCATCTCGCTGGACGAGATTCCGCGTCCCATGCAGCGATTGATCGCAAGATTCAGCTTTGTTCCTTCGGGTTCTAGCGGTCATTGAATGCACGCCCGCGCCTGCTCATGCCGATAGTCGCACTTTTATTGATACCGTTCTACGGGCACTCGCGGCATAGTCCACAGCTGCGTACAACCGTCGATGCAGCGCTCCGCGAAAGCGCTGCGATTTACCATGACTTACCGAGGGAACAAGATGGACGACCCTCTTAAGCCCAGGCTCGCCTTTTTTGCGTGCAAGCATGATGAACACTTGCCTCTATTTCTGTTAAGGCACAAACAAGAACATGTCAAGTGTTTATCAGAGTTTTTTGAGGTGACGGTGATTGATGAAGATTGCGATTATCAGCAAATCTGCGACAAGTATCAACCAGACTTGACACTTTTTGAAAGCGCTGTTCACTTCCCATCTTGCCAACGACCAAAGGTAACAAACGTTCGGGCTTGTCCCCAAATCCCCAAATTAGGTTTCCTTCATGCAGATGCGTTCAGCGAAGGACGGGCAGGTTTTCTTTCTGACGTCGATCACTGGGGTATTAAAACCTTTTTTACCATTGCCACCGCTGCGGCTGAGTACACGCCGGAGATTGGCGAGAGCTTGTTTGTCTGGCCTAACTTCATAGATGGCGACCTATATCGCGACTATGGGCAATCAAAGAACATCCCTGTACTTTTTACTGGCAACACAAATGCATTATATCCTTGGCGGCAAAAAATCATTAAACGTGTCTCTAAGTATTATCCTTCTCTAATCTGTCCACACCCTGGTTACGGTCCGTCGAAGCTGATGGCGCAAGTGACAGCTGGTGAGTCCTATGCACGAATGCTCAGTGGCTCTTGGTTTGTACCAGCATGCGGCACGGTCGCGAAAGAAATTGTTCGCAAGCATTTGGAGGTTCCGGCCTGTAGGGCTTGTTTGATTACGGAACAATCCCCAGCAATTGAAGCCGCAGGATTCGCGGATATGCGAAATTGCGTTTTCGCTGATGAGCAGAATGTGCTGGATAAACTGAACTACTTATTCCGTAATCCAGATGTGCTCAACTCGATTATAAACGCTGGCTATCAACTAGCTCATTCTCGTCACACCTTAAAGCATCGTGATCAGATCTTTCAATGGTTCAAACTCAATGAGAGCTTACAATCAACACAGAGGATTGTTCAGACGGGTCCCTTTGAGCCCCTTCGCATAGTAGACAAGTCGCTTGGGCTGGCACATTCTCACATAACCTCCAATGGATTACATCTCGGGCTTCTCCGTCAAGGAGACGAGAAGCTTTGGGGAGGCAAGTATGACGAAGCAGAAACTCTGTATCTCAAGTGCCTAAATTATTACCGTTACATGCCAGAACCCCAATTGAAATTAGCTTTGTGCAATCTCTATGAGGGCAACGCGAAGGTGGCACTTTCCTGGATTCTCAAACCGATCCAATTTACTCTCGCTGAGTACAAAGCCATCGATCCTGATCCGGTAGAGTGGGCATACTTCATCGTTACTCTTCTTTCTTTAGGGAAGGTCGATGAGGCCGTCAAGCGTGCCCGCCAATTCGCATGGCTGCGCCATCCAGAGCTCGATCGCGCCCGGTGGGTGACTAATGTCTTGAAGAATCGTCGAACCGTTGCGCCTTTGCAACGCGATGACGCACAAAGATATCGGTTTAGTATTCATAGATTGCCTGGCCGAAGCTTTGGGGAATGGATCCAACACCTTTGCGTCATGCTTCGAGCATGCGGGCAGTTTGATTTTGCCGAAACCTTGACCAGATGCATTTCCCACGAAGCCCTGTCCTTTCAAGAAGGACAGCACGGTACTGGCTCTGACAGAGACATACTGGCAAAGGAGGAAGGACATCTTCATAAAAGCTGGCTAAGGAAAGGGTTCTTTGCTTTTGAGAGGAGACATGCTGTTGGTTACTTTAGAAGACGACAATTGTATTGCAACCTGCGACTAACGCTGAAGCGCTCCCTAAGGCATGCCTTACATCGTTTAGAAGCGAAGTATCGGTACTTTCTTCCGTTTCATCTATCGGAAAGGAAGAATGATGAGTTCTTTCATGCGATTCAAGACCTGATGCGTGCGGAAGATATCAAGGCGGCGCTGATAATTGGCGCAGCTTGGGGGGAAGGCAGCACGGAGGCATTGTTGGCGGGTGCCTTTGAGAACAAGAACGAGCCATCCGTATTCTGCATAAGCGGTTCCAGACATCGATTCATCGGCTTCCGGAGAACATCTGCCAAGGCCGCTGCGGTCAAGTGGTATAGACTTGCATCTTCTTCCCCGGAGGATCTCCCTGAAGAACTTGAGGAGACCGTCAAAAAGATTAAGGAAGAAAACCAAATCGACGTCTTTGATCTTCTCCTCATCGATGGTTCTGAAGTAAGCGATCATTTGGCTGGTAATGGTTCTCTAAAGAAAGAGCTGTACGGCGCAAGGGTCGTTGTGCTTGATGATATCCATAGCCGGTATAACCAGGAAAACTATGATGGACTACTCAGAAATGCGGCGTATGTCCTTGTTGATGTCAATCCTGGCTTACGCAATGGACATGCCATATTCGAGAAAGTTAGCTCTGGAGACAGGCGAAAGGCAGGGGGGGTAAGTGTTTCCTGAGGAAGCAAGGGGAGGGACGATGGCCGAAGTCGGACTCTTGCCTTTTTCCTATGGCACTGGAAGTGGTCCGCAGGAATCATACATTGGTTCGAGAAGAAATCGGTGCGTGAAGTGTAATCCCAGCCAAGCGCGGAAAGCAGGGCTGGCGCGTTCACAGAGTGTGCGCCAAAATGCGTCTGGCGTTTGCGCGCCACTTGCGCCGGTAGCGGTCGTTGGCCGAAAGTCTCTTTTCTTCTGCAAGGTGCAAGCTTTCCGATCGCGCGCCAGGACAAACGCTGGAGATGCAGATGCGCCAAACTCCCTGACCGGCTTGGCCCAAAACATTTATCCCGTCTAGCCATCGCTAGACTCTGGTGAGGACATGAACAAAGCCAGACGATTTCTAGACGAACTCCTCCGCCATTCCCTTTCGTCTTCTTAAGTGTAGCAAGTTGATGCCCACTCCTACGTATGTGCTTATTACTCCGGCCCGGAATGAGGCGGAGTATATCGAACTGACTCTCAGGTCGGTAGTGACCCAGACTGTCCGTCCCGTCAGATGGATCATCGTCAGTGATGGTTCGACAGATGACACGAACAAAATCGTGAGTAGATATGCGGCCGAGCATACATGGATCGAGCTGGTTCGGATGCCCGTGCGACGAGAACGGAATTTTGCGAGAAAGGTGCATGCCTTCAACGCGGGTTATGCCAAACTAGAAAATGTACCATACGAAATGATTGGCAGTCTTGATGCTGATATTTCGTTTGATGACGAATACTTTTCATATCTCCTTAACAAGCTAGCCGAAGACACCTTACTAGGCTTGGTCGGGACACCTTTCGTGGAGTCAGGTCAAACTTACGACTATCGATTTACAAACATTGAACACGTTTCCGGCGCGTGCCAACTCTTTCGGCGTAGGTGCTTTGAAGAAATTGGAGGTTACCTTCCTTCAGAGGGCGGCGGTATCGATCTAATTGCGGTCCTGAAGAGCCGGATGAAGGGATGGAAGACAAGGACCTTCACGGAAAAAGTCTGTCTACACCATCGGCGGATGGGGTCGGGTCAAGGGAGCGCATTTTCGACCTGTTTCAAGTACGGCGTCAAAGACTATGCTCTGGGATGTCATCCACTTTGGGAAGCTTTCAGAGCTTGTTATCAGATGACAAGGAGGCCATATATTCTTGGCGGCCTGCTACTCGGAAGTGGCTATATCTGGTCGCTGATTTGCCACGTTGAACGAACAATTCCACGCGAAGTCATGTACTTCCGCAGGCGGGAGCAGATGCAGAGATTGAGTCAACTTTTTGCTGGTAGGTGGTACGCATCACAGCCTCTTGCTGGGGGAGTTGGGAACAGCTCAGCGGGTCCCGCGTGAGCTTCGTACCATCTCACCAGAGCCCTGTAGGGTTCTGGCAGTTCATTAATCCGTTGGACACTATCTTAGGTTAGAAAAGCAGGGGCACAGTGCCTCAGACGAACAGTACGCTGCTGGGGTTGGATACAGACGGATCAGGTAATGTTATCCCATCCGGGAACCAAGCACGTACGATTGACGGACCGACTCACGCCGGTCTGCTCATTGTAAACGCCGACGATTGGGGAAGGGACCGCGAGTCTACCGATCGAGCCGTTGAATGCATTCTTCAAGGCACTGTCTCCTCTGTAAGCGCCATGGTCTTCATGGAGGATTCGGAACGGGCAGCAGTGATCGCCCGAGAACGGGATGTTGACGTTGGGGTGCATATCAATCTCACGACACGGTTTTCGGCACCGGATTGCCCGGCGCGGCTTGTGGAACATCAACGACAACTCACCCACTATTTACGTCAGCACCGTTTTGCCCCCATAATATTTCACCCTTGGCTGGCGAGGTCCTTCGAGTACGTCGTAGCCGCGCAAATCGACGAGTTCCGTCGACTTTATGAAAAAGTTCCGGAACGTCTCGATGGCCATCACCACATGCATCTTTGCGCCAATGTGCTGCTCCCGGGTTTATTGCCACGCGGAACCATCGTTCGGCGCAACTTCCATTTCCTACCGGGAGAGAAGAGCCTGCCCAACCGTCTCTATCGCAGAGCCATAGATCGAATCTTGGCTCGTCGTCACCGCGTTGTTGATTACTTTTTTCCGCTACAACCTCTCGTACCAGCAACGCGCCTAGAACGGATTTTCTCACTTGGACAACAATTCGTGGTCGAAGTGGGAACCCATCCTGTCAGAGCAGAAGAATATCGATTTCTGGCCAGAGGCAAGATTTTCCAATGGGCTAGGTACCTCCCAATCGCGTCCCGTTTTGCAATTCCGGCAACTGGTCACACATAGTGTTGAATCCGGTTTGCCCCTCGGTACGTTTAACGTTTCGCGATTTCCCTCGACATGATTACCAACGAAACGAAGCATATTAGCGTATGCATCTGCACGTATAAGCGGCCGCATTTTCTCAATCGTTTATTGGCGAAACTCGGCTGTCAGGACACAGATGGGCAATTCACGTACTCAATCGTTGTTGCCGATAATGATCATTTGAGATCTGCAGAACCTGTGGTGTCGAACTTCTCTACTTCGTCGACCATTCCTATCAAGTATTGCTTGGAGCCTCGGCAGAATATCGCGCTGACCAGGAATAGGGCCGTCCAAAACGCCAACGGAGACTTTGTGGCCTTCATCGACGACGATGAGTTTCCAGAAAAAAACTGGCTCCTTACCCTGTTTCAGACCTGCGAGCAACACAAGGTGGACGGTGTTCTCGGTCCTGTAGAGCGCTGGTTCGACGAAGAGCCGCCAAAGTGGATCGTTAAGAGCAAGTTCTACGTACGGCCAATTAAATCCACGGGCACCGTTGTCGACTGGAGGGAGGGACGGACCGGCAACGTCCTACTGAAGAGGCGAGTCTTTGAGGCCGACACCCAACCCTTCAGAAAAGAGTTTCGCATGGGAGAGGACCAGGATTTCTTTAGAAGAAAGATCGAAAAAGGCTACGTATTTATCTGGTCCGCCGATGCCGTAGCGTACGAAGTTGTTCCCCCGAAACGCTGGAAACGCAGATACATGATAAGAAAAGCATTGCTTCGGGGGGCGTCAGCCCGGCTCCAACCGACCTGCGGGACGATGAGTATTCTGAAATCTGTAATCGCTGTTCCAGCTTACGCGACCGCACTACCGGTCGCGCAGTTACTGGGTCACCATAGGTTCATGACTCTTTTGGTTAAACTATGCGATCATTTAGGCAAGCTCCTTGCGTTCGTTGGTCTTAATCCGATCAAAGGGTCATACGTCACTGAGTGACTCGGCTTGTCGAGTGCTCGCGATACAAGATTTCTGTTTGCAGCTGCTTGCACCGGCTGATCCGGAATCACACTTGGGTATGGTGTTAGGTGAGTGTGCGGAGAGGTCGCGGTTGGCTAAGGCAGCGGCTGGCTAAGGCAGCGGCTGGCTTGCTGGCCGCGGTGGGTATTACGACCTGACGATTCGAACCCCTCCCCCTCCGCCTTAACCTGTCAGCCTTGTCAGGTATCGTCTTCAGAATCCACGCCGTCTGCCCTACCACCTTGGTGGGCCAGTGGGACATAGGCAGCCTCCATTCTCCTTTCATTCCGTGACTCTTCACGAGGTATCTCAAGACTACGCGTTATCAGAAATTTTGTGTCCCAACGCCTAGGACATCACGATCATACCGCCATAGGACTCTTCTGCGGTCCGGGTCAGAGAGGCAACTAGACCATTCATGTATTCACTGAGGAAAGTTTGTGGAAAAGAGATCAGGATCGACGGGCGGTTGCTTCGAGTAGCTCGCCTTGAAGCGGACAAGTACCAGTTTCTCGATGATCCAGAATCGATGATCGAAGGGCTGGGTAAATGCGGAGAGCGGATCGATCTCTTCACGTTCATGCAGCGCTTGCCAGAAACGACGCCGATATACGATTACCCAATGGAGTGGGACAACTTGGCAGCGCTGCCAGTATCCACGTTTGACCACTGGTGGAACCACCAAATCCGCTCATTTCCTCGGAATAGAGCTCGCCAAGCGGAGAAGAAGGGAGTAACGATTCGGGAGGTACCTTTCAATGAGAACCTTGTGCGGGGCATCTGGGAAATTTACAACGAGTGCCCCGTGCGGCAGGGGAGGCGGTTTCCCCATTACGGGGAGGATATCGAGACTGTATATAGGGAAGAAGCGACCTTTCTCGACAGCAGCATTTTTGCCGGGGCATTTTGGGGTAGCAGTCTGATTGGTTTCATCAAACTGGTTCACGATGAAACTCGAACGCAGGCGGGGCTCATGAACATTCTTTCTATGATACAACACCGGGATAAAGCGCCAACGAATGCTCTGATCGCACAGGCTGTCCGGTCCTGCGCCGAACGGCGAATTTCTTATCTCGTGTACTCGAACTTTTCTTACGGCGGGAAGCAGCAGAGCAGCCTCAGCCACTTCAAAGAAGTCAACGGGTTCCAGCGTATCGATCTCCCTCGCTACTACGTTCCTCTGACCCACACTGGCTGGGCCGCCTTTCGACTTGGCCTGCACCACAGATTGGTTGACCGTCTTCCGGAATGCGTGGCTGCCAAGCTTCGTGAACTGCGGGAAACCTGGTATGGCCGCAAGCTCCAGTACGTGAAAGAAGCTCTTTAAGGGAAGGGGCCAATGCCAGGAATCGTTGGTCTTATCACAAAAATGCCTCGCGAACAGGCCGCGGCAGAACTGTTCGGGATGGTCGAAGCCCTTCGCCACGAGTCTTTCTACTCGATAGGTACGTGGGCTGATGAGTCTTTGGGGGTCTATGTGGGGTGGGCTGCCCGGAAGGGCTCTTTCTCGGAGGGAATGCCACTTTGTAACGAACGAGGGAATGTCATTCTCGTTTTTTCGGGAGAGGAATTCCCAGAGCCGGGGACGGCTAGGCGACTCAAAGAGCAGGGACATAATATCAAGGGGGAGGGACCCTCCTATCTCGTCCACCTCTACGAGGAGGATCCATCCTTTCCGGCGGGCTTAAATGGAAGATTTCACGGGCTCCTGACGGACCGCGTGCGTGGAATGGCGACACTCTTCAACGACCGCTACGGCATGCATAGGATCTATTACCACGATTCGAAGGAGGCCTTTTACTTCGCCGCGGAGGCCAAGGCGATTCTTGCGGTCCGGCGCGAACTCCGGAAGGCGGACCCTCGGAGCTTAGGTGAGTTCGTCGCCTGCGGCTGTGTGCTTGAGAACCGGACACTCTTCGAAGGCATCAACGTACTGCCGCCTGCTTCGGCTTGGGTGTTTCGAGACGGCTCCTTAGAGCGGGAAACGCCCTACTTCCAGCCGCAAGAATGGGAGAACCAAGGTCCCTTGGAGTCGGAAACCTATTACCAGGAAATCCGGGAGGTCTTCTGCCGTAACCTCCCGCGCTATTTCAATGGTCGGGAACGGATCGGAATGTCCCTGACCGGGGGACTAGATACCCGGATGATCATGGCGTGGCAGAAGGCGCCCCGTGGATCTCTTCCCTGTTACTCCTTTGGGGGCGTGTTCCGCGACTGTCAAGACGTTCTCATAGCGCGGCAAGTGGCCGCCGCGTGCGGCCAATCCCACGAGGTGATAACGGTAGGGAAAGAGTTTCTCTCGAGCTTTCCTCGTTATGCGGAGCGCACGGTGTACCTCACCGACGGATGCGTGGACGTCACCCATTCTCCTGATCTCTACGTGAATGAGCGGGCAGCGCAGATCGCCCCTATCCGGATGACAGGAAACTATGGTGGCGAGGTGTTCCGCCAGGTGAGAGCGTTCAAGCTGGTGGAACCTCCCTTAGAACTGTTCCGTCCCGAGTTTCTCTCTCACGTCCAAGCGGCGAAACAGACATACACCGGGCTGCTTCGGGGACACCCGCTTTCCTTTGCTGTGTTCCGGCAGGCTCCCTGGCACCACTACGGCCTCCTCGCGCTGGAACAGACCCAACTTGGACTACGGTCTCCGTATCTCGATAACGAACTTGTTCGGACAGTCTTCCGTGCGCCGGATTCGGCTCTCACGAACAACGAAGTTTCCTTGAGGTTGATCGCCGACGGGGATGAGAGCCTCCGGCACATCCGGACCGATATCGGTCAAGCTGGAAACAATGGGCGTCTGTCGGCCGCCGTCTCCCGCAAATTACTCGAGTTCACATTCAAGGCGGAATATGCCTACGACTACGGCATGCCCCAGTGGGTAGCCCGGATCGACCATCTCTTCTCGCCGTTGCACCTCGAACGGCTCTTCCTTGGCAGACACAAGTTCTACCATTTCCGGGTGTGGTACCAGGATGCCCTCTCACAGTACGTTCGGGAAATGCTGCTCGATCTGCGGACTGTTTCTCGACCGTACCTCGACCGAAAACAGCTCGAAGCCATGGTGCACGGTCACCTAAAAGGCGACCGGAACTTTACGCTTGGGATCCATAAGGTTCTGACACTGGAACTCGTGCACCGCCTTTTCTTGGATTCGAGATGACTCGGCGAAACCGATTGGAAACCGGCACCAGGCAGCGGTGAATGTCTCCGCAAATTGCCACTATCTTCTTCATCAGCGGTATTTTGGGTCTCTTCATGCTTAATTGGGACTGGAAGGCCCGAACTTCTAAGGCCCTTTGGATTCCTGTCGTGTGGCTATGGATAGCCGGGTCGCGACCGGTGTCAGTATGGTGGGAGGGGTACTGGCCACAGGGGTCGCCGGACCAGTACTTGGAGGGGAGCCCTCTCGACCGAAACGTGTTCATCGGACTCCTGGCGCTCGGCGTAATCGTGCTGGTCACGAGAAAACGGAAGGTCGGAACGCTCCTGCGCGCGAATGGAGCGATCCTTCTGTTTCTCTCCTACAGTGCCGTTAGCGTCACGTGGTCCGACTACCCGGAGGTGGCGTTCAAACGGTGGATCAAGTTCTTGGGCGATTTCGTGATGATCCTGATTGTATTGACAGAGTGTGATTATTTGAACGCAATCAAGCGGGTTCTGGCAAGGGCGGGTTTTGTGCTTTTGCCGCTTTCCGTTTTACTCATCAAGTATTATCCGAGCGTAGGACGAGGATATGGCCCATGGGAGGGGAAGCAGTATTTCAATGGGGTCGGGGATAACAAGAACGCTCTGGGGATGATCAGTCTCATTCTAGGACTTGGCGCCTTATGGCATTTCCTTCAATTGTACCACAGCCAAATGAACAGTTCTAACGTGAAGCAGCTGATCGCTCAGGGTGTCCTTGTCACAACGTCGCTGTGGCTAATGTGGGTGGCTAATTCGATGACGTCTCTGTCCTGTTTCTTCATGGCAGCCGGCTTGATGGCGGCGACGAACCTCCGCACGGTGGAACGGAGGCCCTGGGTTGTGCACGTCCTCGTCGCAGCGATACTCTCTGTTTCCCTCTCCGTTGTGTTCCTCGATGTCGGAGGGGATCTCCTGGGGACGATGGGAAGAGACGCAACCCTTACCGGACGGACTGAAATCTGGAGTCTAGTCCTTGGAATGAAGGGAAACCCCGTGTTAGGAACCGGCTTCGAGAGTTTCTGGTTAGGGAAACGACTCGAGAAGATTTGGAGCTTGTACTGGTGGCACCCGAACGAAGCTCACGACGGTTATATCGAGATCTTCTTGGAGCTGGGGTGGATTGGAGTAGCCCTGTTCGTCATCGTCTTGGTGACGGGCTACCGGAAGGTGATCGGCGCGTTCCGCCGGGACACAGGCACAGGCAAGCTTATGCTGGCGTATTTCGTCGTAGCCGTGGCTTACGACTTCACAGAGTCAGCCATCAAGGCGTTGAACCCCGTATGGATCACCCTCCTCCTTGCGATAATGGCTGCTCCGAATCTCTCCGCTCCGGAAAATCCGCCTCCAGTGGCAACACCGATATCCTCGTTGAATCTGAGCAACAGGCTGCCCACCTGATAGGTGTGGGCGTACGTCAAGAGAATGTTCGAGGTCCTTCAATGCAAGCGGCGCAATCCGCTTACCGCGGTACGAGAACAGATTGGCTCCACTCGCCGTCCGGGTACCGAAGATATAGAGAACTTAATTAATATATCGCTCGCCGGCGGAATGTGATCCGTCAGGCAACCGGAGACGATTCAGAGGTATCTTGAAATGAAGTTATTCGAGGGGCTGCAGTCGGTGCCAGAAGAATCTGCAATTCTCTACCGCACAGCATTCGCAGGGCATCATTAGCAAAATGACTCGTGAACTGGACGCCGGTTTCTTGGAGAATGCTCCGAACGACGCATCATGAAACCCTTGGTCTCGATTCTTGTCCCTACGTTCAACGCACATGAATGGATAGCGGATACACTTCGCTCGGCGATCGCCCAAACGTGGGAACGCAAGGAGATAATCGTCGTTGATGATGGTTCTAGTGATCAAACACTGGCGCTTGCAAGGCAGTTTGAATCGAACAGCGTCAGGGTTGTGACGCAGAAAAATCAAGGTGCTGCCGCGGCTAGAAACAGAGCATTCTCCCTTTGCCAGGGGGATTATATTCAGTGGCTGGATGCCGATGATCTCTTGGCTCCTGACAAGGTTGCCAGGCAGATGGAAGCACTGGAACAGTGTCGAAGCAAACGAACACTTCTTTCCTCGGCGTGGGGCCGATTCATGTACCGATACCATCGAGCGGAATTCCTCCCGACGGCCCTGTGGAGCGATCTGTCTCCCTTGGAATGGCTGCTGCGTAAGATGGAACTGAATATCTACATGCAGACCGCTACCTGGCTGGTCAGCCGCGAGTTGACCGAAGCCGCCGGTCCGTGGGACACGAAGTTGTTGGGCGATGATGATGGCGAGTACTTCTGCCGCGTCCTTCTGGCGAGCGATGGCACACGATTCGTGCCGAAAGCAAAAGTCTACTACCGTGAGTCTGGAGCCAGCCGCCTGAGCTACCTCGGCCGATCAGACAGAAAACTCGAGGCCCACTGGCGCTCCATGCAGTTCCATATTGGTTATCTGCGGTCGCTAGAAGACAGCGCGAGGGTGAGGGGCGTTTGTTTGAGGTACTTGCAAACCGGGCTGATTAACTTCTACCCGGACAGACCTGACATCGTTGAGCAGTTGAACCAGATGGCCAAAGGCCTCGGAGGCCAGCTAGGCGTCCCACGATTATCCTGGAAGTATTCCTGGATAAGGGTGCTATTCGGTTGGGGTCTGGCCAGGCACGCCCAAGTGCTCTTGCCACGCATGAAGTGGTCATTGGTGAGGTTTTGCGACAAAGTGACGCTCCGTCTCGCGAAGTTAGGTATCATGAGTCGCGGCCATTCCGAAAATGCATGAAGAGGGCCATCCGTTTAGAAAAGGCGAGACTTATGGAGTTTGAGACCAAACGGCTCCGTCATATAGACGAGGGTGGCGCATAGAAGCCCCCGCTGAAGTCCTGATTTGAGGCTGGCCCTTAGCAAGGTTCTGCTTCGCTGTATTCAATCATCGCTCCCGCGAATTAGATGGTCGCTACGGCTAGATCGACTTCACCAGAAGTATGAAGGATATACAGAGACGGGGGGACAAAGGCAGCGCGGTGCTACGCTCGGGGGCGCTTTCCGCGGCTTGTGCTGCCGGACCCAGGCTCGATTGGTTTGTATTTATATTCTATAAGAAGCGAAAGAAATTCATGTTGAATGTCAGCATTTTTGGATTGGGCTACGTCGGTGCGGTGTCGGCGGGATGTCTCGCCAATGACGGCCACAAAGTCATCGGTATTGACCCGGTTCAAAAAAAGATTGAACTGATAAACAACGGCCGATCTCCGATTATCGAAGCGGAGCTCGATAACATCATTGCATCCAATGTTTGTGCGCGTCGGTTGCGCGCCACCGACGACCAGGCCCAAGCCATTAGGGAAACGGAGCTTTCTTTGGTCTGCGTGGGTACCCCAAGCCAGGCCAATGGGAACCTCGATCTGAGGTATATCAGGCGCATTTGCGAACAAATTGGGCAGGCGCTCAGAAACAAAGACGCGCGGCACACCGTGGCTATCCGCAGCACCATCTTGCCTGGAACCATGCACAGTATCGTTATTCCCATCCTGGAGGAATTCTCCGGGAAAAAAGCCGGAGCCGACTTCGGGGTCTGCCATAATCCGGAGTTCTTGCGAGAAGGGTCAGCTGTGAAGGACTTCAATTCTCCTCCCAAAACGGTTATCGGAGAGTTGGACCAAGCCAGTGGCGACATGCTTGCTGCGCTCTACCGAAAAATAGATGCACCCTTGATTCGAACGGACTTGGAAACCTCCGAGATGGTTAAGTACGTCGATAACAGCTGGCACGCGCTCAAGATTGGTTTCGCTAACGAGATCGGAAATCTTTGCAAGGCTCTCGCCATTGACTCACATGAAGTCATGAAGATCTTTTGTCAGGACAATAAGCTCAACATCTCTTCCGCTTACCTTTTGCCTGGCTTTGCGTTTGGCGGCTCCTGTCTGCCCAAAGATCTCCGGGCGCTGGCTTATAAGGCCAAGACGCACGACTTAAATTTGCCAATTATGACCGCGATCTTGCCGAGCAACGAAATGCAGGTGACCAGAGGCCTGCAACTCATCATGGAAAAAGGACACAAACGAATCGGAGTTCTCGGCTTCAGTTTCAAGGCAGGAACTGATGATCTGCGGGAAAGCCCGTTGATCGAAGTCATTGAAAGATTGATCGGTAAAGGTTTAGACCTGCGTATCTACGACAAGAACGTGCGTATAGCCAGTTTGGTTGGCGCCAATCGCGACTTCATCCTCAACCGCATACCGCACATATCCAAGTTGATGGTCAACCATATCGATGAAGTGCTGGATCACGCTCAAACGGTGGTGATTGGGAACAAGGATCCCGCCTTCCAGAATGTACCCGAGCGGCTACGCGATGGTCAGCGTCTCGTGGACTTCGTTCGAATCACCGATCGCCGGAGTGAGAATGGCAAGTACGACGGCATCTGTTGGTGAGCAGCTCGTAAGTCGGGCCTGTAGGGATAACTTGAAGGCTCAAATCTACGAATCCATGGGACAGGTGTCCGATTGGCTGGAGAAGAGTAACTACCACGGCTATGATAGTTTCGACGGTTTGAACGCAAAACTGTTGCGTCCGCTCACCTTCGAGAACAAGTTCCTTCGCACCGTGCTCCAGCAGGGAGTACGCCGGTTTCCTCTGAACCTGCGTCCTGTATTGGGAGTCGCCAAGAGCTCTTCCAGCAAGGGCATGGGGTTTTTGGCCAGAGGCTTTATCCGTCTTCATCAAGCCACTGGCGAGAGAGCTTGGCGAGACAAAGCCGAGATGGCATTGGGATGGCTGATGCAAAACCAGTCTGCGGGCTATTCGGGAGCGTGCTGGGGCAACCATTTTGATTACCAATCGCGAAGTTTTTATCTGCCCCGGGGCGCGCCGACGGTAGTATGGACGGCGCTCATCGGTCACGCCTTTCTGGATGCCTATGACCATTTCAAAAAAGACAGCTACTTGCGAGTCGCCGTCAGCTCCTGCGAGCACATTCTGCGCGATCTCGAGACGTTTTCTGACGGAGAGGCTCTTTGTATCGGCTACATCCCGGCCCGAATAACAGCAGAGAACAAGCAGGTTCACAACGCCAACACTCTCGGAGCCAGCCTGTTGGCGCGCACTTATTCTTTCGCGCGCAATGACTCTTACCGGGATTTGGCAGAGAAAGCGATTCAATACACGGCGCTGCATCAGAGGCCGGATTCATCTTGGTATTACGGTGAAGCTGCTAACCTACACTGGGTCGACAACTTTCACACAGCATATGTGTTGGACAGTTTCAAGCATTACATGCAAAGCACCGGCGATGATCGCTTCGAAAAGAACTTAATGAGCGGATATGAATACTGGAAGAGCACTTTTTTCCTGCCGGATGGCACCCCAAAATACTATAACCATAAAAAACTGCCGATCGACGTTCAGTGCTGTTCACAAGCAATTGAAACGCTCGTTTTCTTCAGGGACCGCGATCCAGAAAGCTTGCCGCTGGCACTGAAAACCGCCATATGGACGATCGAGCACATGCAAGATCGCAGCGGATATTTCTATTATCGCAGGTATTCGCGGTGGCTGGTCAACAAAACCCCCACACTGCACTGGGGTCAGGCCACAATGCTTTGCGCGCTCGCCGGACTCTACAAATCGTTGTAGAACGGCGAGATTCTAATCGTGAAGAAAAAAGTCCTCATCATCGTTGAAAACCTACCCGTTCCCTTCGACTCGCGCGTCTGGAAGGAGGCTTCTTCACTACACAAAAGCGGGTACGACGTGACCGTATTGTGTCCCCGGGGCAGGGGCTACACGCAAAGGCACGAAGTGATAGACGGGATTCATATCTACAGACACCCTATGCCCAAAGAAGGAAATAGTCCTCTCAGGTATCTGTACGAATACGGCTGCGCACTGTTATGGGAGTTTCTCTACAGCTGGTGGATCTATCTGCGGCGCGGATTTCATGTCATTCAGGGCTGCAATCCTCCGGACGACATATTCTTGGTTGCCTTGCCGTTTAAACTTATGGGGATCAAATACATTTTTGATCATCACGATGCGAATCCGGAGCTGTACTTTTCGAAATACGGCAAGAAAGGAGTTTTTTACAAGGCTCAGCTTTGGCTCGAAAGGCTGACGTATCGCTTCAGCGATGTCGTCATGTCCACGAACAGCAGTTACCGGGACCTAGCCGTAACCAGAGGCGGCCTCGCTCCAGAGGATGTATTTATTGTCCGCAATGGACCCGATTTGAAAACTTTCAAAGCCGTCCTGCCCAAGGTGGCTCTGAAGCATAGTAAGCCATACCTGATCGGTTATGTCGGAAACATGAGTATCCAGGAAGGCCTGGATATACTCCTCGATGTGGCGGAACTCATCAAGAAATTGGGACGTCGCGACATTCATTTCACCTGTGTCGGCGGGGGGCCAGCTTTGACGGGACTCCGGAAAATGACAAAGGACAGAGACCTCGAGGACATGGTGAACTTCACCGGAAGAGTTCCCGACGAAGAATTGCTCGCTATTCTTTCCGCCGCCGATGTCTGCATCAATCCGGACAAGCCTTGCCAGATGAACGATATCTCGACAATGATCAAGATCATGGAATATATGGCTTTGGCTAAGCCCATCGTTCAATTCGATTTGAAGGAAGGTAGGTTCAGCGCTGGGGGAGCATCTCTATACAGTGACAACCACAACCAAGTGTCTGATTTCGCCGCCAAAATCCTCTGGTTACTTGACCATCCCGAGGAGCGAAAAAGGATGGGCGAGTTTGGACGAAGAAGGGTCGCTGAAGAACTGGCTTGGGAGTATTCCGTAGAGAATTTACTTTCGGCCTACGAGAGGGTATTCAGCGGATAGGGGCTTTGATCATCCTGTTACAAATGCAGGGATCCCCCGGCAGGAGCTTGTCCTTTTCGTGAGACATTGAGAGGCCAAATTCTACCGAACTCCTATAAGCCACGGTGATTGTGAACGAGAGAGCTCAGCGAAGCAGCGGGTGCTCGGCGCGTTGAGTCAATGGGCCTGCGACGGAAGCTGTCCGAGTGCCTTGCAACTCGTACAATGGATTCCAGGAAATGACCAGCGAATCAGGGATGAAAAAAATCCAAGCGAGAATCTCCGGCCCCGTTTGCGCGTTGGTTCTGTGTAGTGTTTTGGCGGTTGGTCTCTGGCCCTTCCAACGGCCATGGAATGCTGTGACCTGGTTGGGGAGTGGCAATGGTCTTCGTTTCGGCGACGACGCAACCATACTGAGCTCGGGGGCATTCCAGATGGAAGGTTCGCTTGAGGAAGCTTCTTGCAGTCTGGAGATCTGGTTGCAATCCGGACTTACCAGCGCCTCAAATAGTCTCCTTTCGTTCTCCACTCCTGAAAATGCTCAGCAGTTCTCGCTGCACCAATATTTTTCCAGTTTAATACTGAAGCGTCAGATCCAAGACGGCCGACCTCGAGCCGCGGTGATTGGGATTGAGGACGTCTTCCGTCAGATCAAGCCGAAATTCATAACCATAACGTCAGGCACACAGGAGACAGCGATGTACGTTGATGGTGCGCTGGCAAGTACGTTTCCAAGATTTCGGCTTGGCAAGGATTTCACAGGTCAACTGGTCATCGGCACCTCGCCCGTTATTAATGACAGCTGGTCCGGACAGTTGCGGGGGCTCGCCATTTACCATCGAGAGCTAACGCCGGCGCAGGTTTTTCAACACTATCAAAGCTGGACGACGCAGGGGCGTCCCGAGCTTTCTGGTGACGAACGAATGATTGCACTGTACCTGCTGAATGAGCATGCCGGCAGAGTCGTCCATAACGCTGTCCAGCCCGGAATCGATCTGCGTATTCCGAAGAGATACTCGCTGCTGCACCAGGAATTCCTGGAACCTTTGTGGAGAGAATACAAGCCCGGCTGGAGGCATTGGGCAAGCATACTATTGAACATTGTCGGCTTCATTCCCGTCGGTTTTTTCATTTGCGCTTACTGGTCGTCCCTATGTCCTACCACCCGGGCAACCTTGGCCATCACGGTTATGGGATTGGCAGTCAGTCTCACGATTGAAGTTCTGCAGTCATACCTTCCAACCCGAAATTCCGGCACGACGGACCTCCTCACAAATACACTTGGAACTTTTCTTGGCGTTAGGTTGTACGGTTCGAACGCCACGCGGACTTTGTTTGCAAAGGTCTGTGAAGCCCTTTGAACTGTTTGGTGGGAGCCCCCCTACGGACCCATATGCCCGCGTCGGCGTGACTGTTGCTGAGAGCGCAACCAGGCCCAATTCTCGTTGATACTTTTCAGGGACTATCGGACAACGACGCTGAGGCCCGTCGGAGGGTTGGGACGGCTACCTGAAAGGGAGGAATAACAGTTGCTGGAATTGAAAGTAAGCGGACTGCCGGTTCCGTCTGTTCCTCCCATGACATTTTCATAGCACACCTCAGCCGGAATAGCATACGCATGACCGCCTGGGCCGATGCCTCCAGTCACGTCAGGACCAATTGCAGGCCATGGCACGCTGCCGAACCAGGCAGGCTTTGAACTGAGGTAGAAGGAAGCTGGAAGCGTGCGAGTAAGGCTGCCGGACCAAGTAGTCGCGCCCGTAATGTTGCTATATTCTCCGTGGAAAAAGCGAGTAGAGTAGGGGACTAGACTGTCGAACGCTCCACCACCGCTATCAGAAGATGTTCCATATCCCCAAGCCCAGCCTACCGCTTGCGAGCCATATGGTTTGCTATTAGCACCGCACGGTGAGGGCCCGCAAACCGCAACAACAGTATCTGCTTGAGGCATAGGAGACCCAGTGCCGTTGAGACGTAGGGATGCCTGCTGAGTTGAGCCGGCCACGTCGCCAACCATGTTTATGTTGGAAGACAGAAAACCAAACAGGTACGCATTGGCTTCTTGAAAAAGATAGTAGCCCTGGCCCGGCACAGAATTATTCAGCGTGCAATCAACTGTCCCTCTTCCCGTAAGAGGAGTACAAATCTTCGTAGTTCCCTTCTCCCAATTGCGGAAGGTCGTTTGGCTGCTATTTGACCCCCAACCACTGTCGAAGTTAAGTGCGGCACCAATATTGCCCTCATACAAATTAAACATGGGATGTGCCCCGTGATTGTTGATGTCCCCGCCCAGGAAGTTGTAGCCGTTGGTATCGAAGTTTCCGAACATGTAGTTGTATGCGATGACGTTCCCGGCTGG
>Ga0099794_10000207_pt1 | contig 21223 bp, 20 predicted proteins | sample Rivendell_Oct201_10_FD_77320 | JGI IMG/M metagenome (GOLD analysis project Ga0099794, IMG submission 77320) | Vadose zone soil microbial communities from the Eel River Critical Zone Observatory, Northern California, USA -... | ecosystem: Host-associated > Plants > Roots > Rhizosphere > Soil ... | reverse complement strand
CACGTGGCGTCGGTTCCGCTCTCGAGAGATTAGATTCTCCTGTGCCGCAGAACCAACCCCATCGGCTCCGGCGTTCGGTCGCTCAATGCCTTTTCGGGAGCGTTGCGCTCGGGGTCGTGACCTAACGTCTGCTTCCAGGCTCGGTTCAATCTGGCCACGGCGGCTTTCCTGTATCTGACGGTGATCGTCTGCCTCTCCCTGCAGGGCAGTTTCATTTCATCGGCGGTCGTCTCGCTCCTCGGAGTCATGGGCCTGGCGTACTTCTTTGCGCCGCCCATTTTCTCTCTCCGCATGGACGATCCGTTCAACCTGGTGGCGATCATCGCTTTCCTGATCGTCTCGGCAGTCATCACTCGATTGGTGTCCAAATTGCGATCCGCGCGCAGGAGCTGGAGGCCCAAATCGTCGAGCGGAAGCGAGCCGAGGAAGCGTTGCTCGGTACCCGAACGGAGTTGGAGCGCGTCACCCGCGTGACCTCCCTGGGACAGCTCACTGCCTCGATCGCCCACGAGATCAACCAGCCGCTCGCGGCCGTCGTCATCAATGCCAATGCCTGCGTTCGTTGGTTGGCGAGAGACGCCCTGGACCTCGAAGAGGCGCGCGCCGCCGCCCGGAGAAGCGTAGAGAGCGCAACCCGCGCTTCGGAGACCATTAACCGAGTGCGTCAGCTCTTCAAGAAGGGGGCTCCGCAACGCGAGCTGGTGGATGTGAACGAAGCCATTCAGGAGATAATCGCCCTCGTGCGAGGCGAGCTCGCGCGACACTCCATCTCGGTCCGGACAGAGCTGGCGGCGGATCTACCCCGGATCATGGGCGACCGCGTGCAATTGCAGCAGCTGATCATGAACCCGATGGTAAACGGTATCGATGCGATGAAGGACGTGGACGGAGCGCGGGAGCTCTTTGTCCGTTCGCAGCGAGCGGAAGGCGAGCACCTCCTCGTGTCAGTCGGCGACACTGGCGTGGGGCTGCCCCCGCAGCGTGACCGGCTCTTGGACGCGTTCTTCACCACCAAGGTTCAGGGAACCGGCATGGGCCTGTCCATCAGCCGCTCCATCGCCGAATCGCACGGCGGCCGCTTGTGGGCCTCCGATAGCTCTCCGCGCGGCGCGATCTTTTCCCTCACCATTCCCACCAAGATGTAAAGGCGATCCTTCGATGCATCCTTTTTCAGAAGAAGTAGAAACCCATTCCGGCAAGCAATGAAATCTGCCTACGGTCGGAGATGGCGAGTCCGTGGGCGGCGCCCTGTGTTCCCTCAGTGAAAACGCGGCCTTTCAGCTCACCGGTGAGGAAGAAGTCACGACTGATGTACAGGTCTACGCCAGCGGAGGCGCTTCCTGAGGCGCGCACCCCTGGATCGGGGTTGATCGAGGCAACACCCAGACCAACGGCAAGCCAGGGCCGGAAGAAGAATCCTTCGAGGAAGTCGTACTTGAAGGAGAGCTCTCCGATCTTGCCGAAGGAGGTGTATTCCCCCGTAAGCCGAACGCGCCCGCCACCCTCCGAGCCACGAAACTCGAGCGCGATCTGTCCCTCCGCTTTGGTCCCGCCAAACCCGTGGTAAGTGGGGAACGACGAGACTCCTGGCATAAAGACGAGGCCGACGTGTCCGCGGCTGTCGGAGGGCGGCGGCGGAGGCGTCGCAGCAAGTTCCGGAGGTGCGGTCGGGGTCACGGAAGCCTGAGATGCGGGCTGCAGCGATGGAGGCGGCGATTGGAACGCCGCACGCGGTTGGACGTTGCAGACGTAGAAAAGTCGCCCGGAGCGGTCGTACTGGGGCCGGTACCCGGGAAGGCAGCCGGGGACCTTGGCTGCGGCGCAGGGCGGTGGATCATAGGGCGAGGGCGTTGGACAAGCCTGGCCGAGCAAAGCAGCCAACAGGGGCGTCGTGAGAGGCAGCATAAGTGGCCTCCTTCATAGGCGAGCGGCGTAACCTCCACGCGCCCGAGACGGATCGCTCGTCCCCGCCCCGTGCGCTCCTGACTGCCTTGGCCGACGTCTGACGCGCCGATTTATTCACGCGTCTGCAAAGCTGATCAAGCCCTCGCTACGGTGCTAGTCCGAAGTCGGACTGTAGCCACTCGCAATCGAACCGACGCCGCATCTGTCAGCGTCTATTTCGCGAACCGCCGAATGCTGAAGGAAATCGGCAGCCCAACCACAACCATGTGCACCAGCAGCCCTGAATCAGGTGATGATGCTTATAAGGGCCCACGGCGTGAAGCGCGGAGAGCGGCAAAACGATAAGAGTCATGACCAGTTCAACCGCGACGCCATAGAACAAGCCGCACACCAGCGGGTGCTCCTTCAAGAAACTCAGCCTGCGGCTCGCCGCGTAGTAAATAGCCGCTGCCGAGAAAGCGATAAAGAAGTGCAGGAAGACACCCAGAACATACGTGCCGACGCCTCCCCGGAAAGCCTCTCGCCCAACCAGGCCGCCGGCAATCGTGAGCGGAATTTTCCACCCAAACAGGATGAAAGCTTGTGCCAGGTCCAAAGCCCCGGCAATCAGGCCGCCTACTGCGATTGCCAATACAGCGTTCCTTCCTCCAATCATCCGATATCTCGCTTTCACCTGTGATTTGTTTGCAACCCGCAACCCAGGTGAGACCCGAGTCCTGACCTTGGCCTGAAAAACCCTGAATACTTCTGAAATCACAGTGAATCGGCGGTGGCGTGGCTGGGGAAGCGTCGCGAAGCGCAAGAGCGGCCGGAATGGAATTGCCGCTTTGCTATTTAGAAACAGTGGGTAATAACCAATCCTGCATGGAACGCCCAACCACGACAATGCTTCGCATCGGCGCCTGGTGCGTCAACCCGACGTCCGGCCAGATTTCACGAGATGGAGAAACCGCTCGGGTAGAGGTGCGGACGATGCGACTGCTGCTGTGTCTCGCCGAGCACGCCGGCGAGGTCGTCAGCATCGATAACTTACTCAACCAGGTCTGGTCTGGGGTCGTCGTCGCTCCGGACTCCGTCTACTAGGCTGTGGCATCGCTCCGCCGTCTGCTCGGCGACGACCCCAAGCAACCCACTTACATCGCGACCGTGCCGCGACTGGGGTATCGGATGGTGGTGACGGTCAGTCCGTGGGTGGATCCGTCCATCGCAAAGACGAGCTCTTCGCGGGCTGCGGACAGCGACAGCGAACATCCGACCCCAGCGACCACCGATGCGCCGACGTCCGGCCCGCGCCTCAGGACCGGCTTCACGTGGGCGGCGGGCGCGGCGCTTTGCCTCGCATTCGTCGTCGCGTTCCTGTTCTATGGAAAGGTCGCGAACAACAATCACTCACAGAAATCCATCGCCGTGCTGCCGTTTCTCGACCTGACCGAAGAGATGAACCAGGAGCCTTTCGCCGACGGCATGACCGAGGAACTGATTGACAAACTCACCAAGATCCCGGGCCTTCTGGTACCGGCTCCCACGTCTTCGTTCTATTTCAAGGGCAAAAAAACAACCATCGCCGATATCGCCAAGGCGCTGGGTGTCGCTTACGTACTGGATGGAAGCGTGCGCAAGTCAGGCGCTAGGCTGCGGATCGCCGCGCGGTTGATTCGTGCGGACAACGGGTACGTTGTCTGGTCTGAAACCTACGACCGATCACTGAACGACATCGTCTGGGTCCAGGACGACATCGCCAGCGAAGTAACGAAGGCGCTGAGGGCATCGATCGAGGCCAGACTGGACCACTAGCCTCGCCTCAGCGCAGCGCCGCATCAACCAGCGCCGCCACACCCGCCACGTTCTTTTCGAGGCCATCCGGGAGGCCATATCGCTTGGCGATGAACGCACTGTCCTGGTAGCTGGCCCAAACGCGGCCATCCGATGCGCGCCAGACGAGCATCCGGAGTGGCAGATCGAGCCCCACAAGAGGACGCGCAACCATCAGCGGGGTTCCCGCCCGCGGATTGCCAAAGATCAGCACCTGCTCGTCCTGCATGTCGAGGCCGACTTCGCGCGCTCCGGAGCGGTGATCAATCCGAGAGAAAACGGTCAGGCCTTTTCCGCGCACGACTTCGTCGAGGCGGCGAATCGTTTCGTCGACGGAGTATGGGCTGGGTTTGGAAATCACTCCGTCTGCTGACGGGACTGCTTGTGGTGTGCCCATGTTTGCTCCTGCGAATGAAACCAACAGCCAGGCCCCGGCCGCCGCGAATCGCGTCATTGCTGCACCTGAACCGGCGCACCGACGCTCGCGGGCGTGCCGCTAGCGATGATCAGGTATCGCCGCGGCGCTGGGTCGCTGGTCTGAACGATCTGGCGGATTGGCCCGACGGCATTCACGATTGCGGCCCCAGCTGGATTGCTCATGAAACCCGCGAGCGGTTCCAGCTGGGCCGCCCCCCTTGGGTCGGAAGAAAGCGCGAGCACATATGGCTTTTTGGGTTCCAGGCCGGTGACGGCCGCCTGCAGAACCTGCGTCAGCCCCTGGTCGAACAGGGAAACGCGGGTCGCCGGAGCGCCGCCAACTGGTCCGAGCACGAGGTGAGTCGCTTGACCGGCGACCCCGAGCGGCTGCAGGTTCTCGGTCCCGGCACCGTTGGGTACCGCATTGGCGACGTAGACGACCGCTTGGGGCGCCTGGCCGATCGGGATTGTTGCGATGACCTTGTTCTCAAGAGTGTCGACTGCCGTCATCGTGTCTCCATTCTCGATCCCAACGTAAACGCGCGTCCCATCGCCGGATGGCCATATGCCGTGCGGCAGCTCGCCCAGCGCGATCGTGGCCACGCGTTCGAAGGTGTCGGTGCGGAACGCCAACACCTGGTTGAGCCCGCCCACGGTGACGTAGGCGAAGCGGCCATTCGCGTTTCGTACCATGTTGACATGGTTGGTAATCGGACCGGTATCGAGCACCTTGAGCACCTTGAACGGCGGCTTCGCGCCAAACACCATCACCTTGCCGGTATCCTTCAACGTGAGCCAGACCTGATCTCCTTCCGGGGTCGCAGCAATGTTGGGGCAAAACGGTGATTCTTGCTTCACCCTGGCGACCACTTTGTGGTCGGCTACCGAGACGATCGCGATTTCCGGGTTGAAGCTTGAGCAGACGTAGCCATACTTACCGTCCGGCGAGAAGATCGTCATCCCCGGACCATTGGCGAGTTTGATCCGGCTCTTCTCGGAGAAGGTCTTGCCGTCGAGCACCGCAACGTAGTCCTCACCGCGCACCGTCACCCAGACCTCCTTGCCGCTTGGCGTGAAGAATGCTTCGTGAGGCGAGCGACCGAGATAAGTGATGTGCTTGATGGCATTGGTTGCCGTGTCGATGAAGGTGACCGAGTTGGAGCCAATCGAAACCACGGCAAGTGTGCGATGGTCGGGCGAGAACCCTAAGCCGTGCACGATCAGCTGCCCGCGGTAGAGCGGCGAGAAATTCGCCGGCTGTGGTTCGCCCAGCCGGATCACTCCGAGGAGCTTGTTGGCCGCCGGGTCGATCACCGAGACGGTGTTCGAGAACTGTTCCGCGGCGTAAACACGATCGCGGGCGCTCACCGGGACATCGCGCGCCGCAGCGGGGCCTGGCACCTGGCCTGCGCGAGCAAGCGCCGCAACAAGCACGGCAAGGACGAAACCAGTCGCGGAGGTACGGGCCATGTTAGTGCTCGCGATCGTGAGGGTTGGGGGGGATCTGCGTTGGCGCGGGGCTGCCGGGCGGGAGAGCGTCGCCGAGAGCCAGATGCATGACTGCGATCTCCTGCTGCTGCGCGACAATGATCTCCTGCGCCAGCCGCACGAGGCGCTTGTCCTTGCCGTAGCGGAGCTCGACGAGCGCCATGTCGATGGCGCCCTGGTGGTGCGGAATCATCATGCGGGCGAAGTCGCGGTCAGCATCGCCGGTGAAGGGGACATTCATCGCTGCGTGCATGCGTGCGACCGCGTCTTTCGTCATCGCGCGAAAACCGTCCGCTGTGTCGGGATTCCGATCGCTGGTACGTGCATCAGGTGCGAGCGCGAGCACCAGAAGAGCAAGAACCCTACGTCCCAATCGGCGAGCCCTCATGTCAAAATCCTCCTTTGGAGGCGACACCCCTCCCCTCTCCATAACGCCCGTCTGAGGAGGAACAAGGCTTTGTCGCTCGGCCCCGTTCGCTACTTCTCTTCGCCGGCGAAGTAGTCGGCACGAACGGGGGGAATTCTGTCGAAGGTCGCCTGTTCGGCGGACCACAGCAAGTCCGGCCCCGTGGGCGGTCCACCGCAGTGCCTCTCACGGGGGTGGACTCGCTCACTCGTGGCGTTGCTAGGACGTAAGCTCCAGGGGGATCGCATGAGAGCGGAGACTGGCCTGACAAGCGAAATAGCGAAGGGCGGCATTTCGCCATGATCGCTGCACCGCCAGCGCCCGCATCGGGCAGACGCCGAAAGCACAATTGGCTTCCTCTCTTCTATTTGGCGGCCTTGTCGTACTCCGAGCCTGCCGATGCGCAGCGCGTGGAGGCTCTCGGGCCGGACGTGCGCAAGTATCTGCGTGTCAGCACGCCCAAAGTAATCCTCGAGCACGTCGAAGTCATCGATGGCACGGGAGCTGCGCCGAGCCTGGATCGGAACATCTACATCGAGGGCGGAAAGATAACAGCCATATCAGCCGGCAGAGATCAGCCCCCGAGCGACGGCACCACGATACTGGACCTGCGAGGTTACTCGGTCATGCCCGGGATCGTCGGTATGCACAACCATCTGTTCTGTATTGCCCGCCCACATCTCGAGGCCGACGGGAGCTTCGACAGCCCGGCCCTTTTTCTGCAGATGAGCTTCTCGGCGCCGCGCCTGTATCTGGCGAATGGCGTGACGACCATGCGCACGGTGGGCAGTGTCGATCCTTACACAGACTTAAGGCTCAAGCAGGCGATTGAGACGGGCGTGCTTCCTGGCCCACATCTCGACATCACCGGTCCGTATCTTGAAGGGTCCGGTAATAATCGAAATCTCCAAATGCACCAGCTTACCGGGCCGGAGGATGCACGACAGACCGTAGCCTATTGGGCGGATCGCGGTGTGACCTCGTTCAAGGCGTACAAGAACATCACGCGTGAGGAATTGCGTGCCGCGGTCAAGGAGGCACACAAGCGTGGTCTCAAGGTTACGGGCCATTTGTGCTCAGTCACCTATGAGGAAGCAGCGGAGATCGGCATAGACAATCTCGAGCACGGATTCTTCGTCAATACCGAGTTGGATCCCGACAAGAAGCCTGACACATGCAGCGCCAGCGGAGGCGACTACACGCTCGAACACATGAGCCCCGGCAGTGCCGAAGCAGCTCGGCTGATCGCATCGCTCATCAGGCATCATGTTGCCATCACGTCAACACTGCCGGGTCTTGCATCAACACTGCCGGGTGTGGAGGCGTCAGTGGATGGTCGGCCCACGCTGCGGTCGGCGGTGTTGGAGGCGATGGCACCCTCCGTCCGCGAAGCATATCTCTACAGCCGTAATCGACCCGCAAACAAATCAGCTCAGACGAACGCAGCCCTTCTGCTCCGCAGAGACATGGACCTCGAGCGCGCCTTCGTCGCTGCCGGCGGGCTACTGCTGGCGGGAGCGGATCCGGTTGGCATCGGCGGTAATATTCCGGGCTTTGGCGATCAACGTGAGATCGAGTTGCTGGTAGAAGCCGGGTTTGCACCGGTCCAGGCGATTCGGATCGGCACTTTGAACGGTGCAATCTTTCTCGGTCGCCAGGATCAGATCGGCTCGATTGCGATTGGGAAGAACGCGGACCTCGTCGTGATGAAAGGTGATCCGGCCAGTCGCATCACGGATATCGAAAACGTCGAAATCGTTTTCAAGGATGGCGTCGGATACGACACCAAAAAGCTGCTCGACTCGGTGAAGGGCCATTACGGCGAGTATTAGCGAACTCCTCTTGTCGCGCCCTTCCTCACATTCGTGATGAAGGATGGCCAGGTGGTAAGGAATGACCTGGCGTCGCATTGAGGCACAAGCTTCAGATCCATGTCTTTCCGACGCCGATCGCCAAGCCAGGCTTCGAGCGCCGTTTCCAGCGAGACGCGGAACTCAAGGGAGGGGCCGTACGCAAACGTTGCTGACGCAAATCAACCCACTGCAGCAAGGCGGAGTGCTCGGATCGCAGTGAGCGTTTTGAGGCAGACAGGTTCCGCCATCTCCGCCCTGCCCCCCGTCGGGAGGATTGCCTCCGTCCTGTTGTCCGCCATCGTGACCGCAGCGACCTTCGCCCGGGCCACAAGGACCCAGGTGATCGCCGTGCGCGAGGTGGGCGGGTACTGCCGGAGCACCGACCCGAATCGTGTGAGCATTAGCTGGATTTCCAGGAGGAAAGTGACAGATGGTCACTTTATGGCCTGCGTCAGGATCGTTCGAAGGATCCGAATCGTCGCAGGTGACCGCGTCGTCGGATAGCGGGTCGTTACTGGTACGGGATCCAGAGCCGCCGCACCCAAGCGGCAGCACCAGAGCTAACGCAAAGAGGTGAGTGATCGGGAATAGCAATGGGCGATTTATCGAATGCATGCTGGAGCTCCTTCAAAGCAGCAGAATAGTCCAAACAGCTTCAGCACGGAACGTGCCGTAGCCAATTGCCCGGAGTCTCAAGCGTAGGATGAGCTAGCCAACGGGTGCGCAGCCCACACCCTGCGGTCGGTTGTCTACGCTAGCCTGGATGGCACCACCTACGTCCCGCCTGGTCGAGCGAGAAACAACTTGTCTCCGCACGGGTGAAAGAAGACCCTGGACAGAACTTTTGGGGGTCTGGAGCGCCATCGAAGATCCTGGCTCAGCGTTTGTTTCGCAAACGATTCTTTGCCTGGGGCCGGCTTGACACCGGCGACCATCGTTCGATTTGTGGAGGGTCAGCCCAACTGGAACCCCGAGCCAAAGGAGGAAGGTCATGCAGCGATTGATCGCGATTAAGCAGAGCCGCTGGAGTGCGACCAGATTCGGAGTGCCGCTTTTCATCGCTATCGGCTTGGTTCTCGGCGCCGCCACGATCGCGCGCGCGGCATTCAACCAGCCTGGCAACATCCTCATCACAGATCAGTTCAACAATCGCGTGATCGAAATCGACCCCGCTGGCAACATCGTCTGGCGGTTCGGAAGCGGTCCGGGTGACACCTCGGCGAACGCGATTGTCGGTACCAATGACGCTGAGCGCGTGGGCGACCTCACCCTGATGTCGGGTACCGGCATCCCGCCTGGCGCTACCACGAACTGCAGGTCCGGCTGCGTCGACAACCGGGTGATCCTCGTCGACCGCGACGGCAACATCGTCTGGCAGTATGGTCAGTTCGGCGTCACTGGATTCGGACCCAACCAGCTCAACACGCCGGTCCAGAACACTTATCTGCCGAGCGGAAACGTGCTCATCACCGACCAGGGCAACGAGCGCATCATCGAGGTGCGGCGCTCGGACAACGCCATCGTATGGCAATACGGAGAAAATGGCGTGGTGGGCATCGGTCCTAACCAGCTCAACAATCCCAACGCCGCGGAGTTGCTTGCCAACGGCCACATCCTCATCTCAGACGAGAACAACAACCGCGCCATCGAGGTCACCCATACGGCTCCGAGCCGGATCATCGCCGCCTATACCGCCCACGGCACTGTTAGCGGCGTCGCTTTCGCGAGCCGGCTCGCCAACGGCCACACTCTTCTTACCGATTCCAACAATGGCCGCATCGTGGAAGTGGATGCTCGCGACAACCCGGTCTGGGAGTATTTCACCAATACCCGTCCCGGCAGCAATCCGTCCCCGCTTCCGACGCGGGCGGTCCGGCTGGCCAACGGCAATACGCTGATCAGCGATCAGTTCAATGACCAGGTGATCGAGGTCACTCGGGCGAAGGTGATCGTCGCCACCTATGGCACGATTAACGATCCTGGGTTTAGCCCCAGCACTACCGGCGAGATGAATGCGCCCTACAGTGCTTACGTGATCGGCGACTATACCGGCATCACGCCGCCCTTCGGTTTCTGAGGGGTTCGACCGGTCCAATAGGCCCAATCGGACGCTTCCGCTGTTTCACCAGGACTGCCAGCGGAGCGGGCGACCGGGGCGACATCGTGGACCACTACACCACGCTGCTTTAGGACGCTCTCTGCGCTGAGGTTGAGAAGCTGCGCGACGAAAAGCCCCCTCGCAAGTTCGCGAGAGGGCTTCAGAGTTGCGGGGGCCCGCAACGTGAATTTCTGAGTACTAGCATCCCGTTCAGCGTCCGAATCCCGATCGGTCGTGCCGCCTGAATCTAAAGACGCTGAATTCTTGCGTGCGAAGTGGCTTCGGCGCGTCGCCTAGAGATAAGGGCTGGCCTGCCACGGCAATTCCGGTGAGGGAAGGGAGCATCGAGATCGCGCGTCCAAACCCGGTCGATAGCTTACCTGAATCCGATCCGGCGCAAGGATGCCGAGATTCGAGAAGGCCGGCCCCTCAAGCGGATACACGGCGATCGACTATTGGATGAAGATCACCACCGCGCAGAGGGTTTCGGCCCGACCGCTTGAAAAGGGGTGCGTCTGGCGCTAACTGTCGCGCTCGTCGAGTCGCCTCGCCTGCTGACCGCCGAGAACACCACCGCGAAGGTACCTGTGATTGGCCAGACTATCCTCCACTACGAGGTGAAAGAGCTCCTCGGAACGGGTGGGATGGGCGAGGTGTACAAGGCGCTCGACCTTAAGCTGAACCGCTTCGTCGCCCTGAAGTTCCTCGCGCCTGATTTGCTTCCCTCCGAAGGGATCGGCGAGCGCTTCATGCAAGAGGCGATGGCGCTCTCGGTCCTCAACCACCCCCACATCGCAACGCTCTTCGACATTCACCAAGTCGGAAATGGGAAGTTCCTCGTCCTCGAGTATTTGGCCGGCGGCACGCTCAAGGCGCGCCTGGAAGCAATCCACCGCCGTGGTGAGCAGCTGTCGATCGAGGAGCTGCTCGAATACGCCAAGCAGGCGGCTGAAGGGCTCGCGCACGCGCACCGGCACGGCATCATTCATCGAGATCTCAAGACAAGCAATCTGATGCTCACCGAAGAGGGGCAGCTGAAGATCACCGATTTCGGTATCGCCAAACTGAGCCGATTCTCACCGAGCACCGCCCCCGGTCGCCTGATCGGCACCCCGCGGTACATGTCCCCGGAGCAGGCGCAGGGCCAGGAGGTCGATGCGCGATCTGATTTGTTCTCCTTCGGGGTCGTTCTCTTCGAATTGACCACCGGTCGCTTGCCCTTCGAAGCGGAGACGGAAAGTGCCCTGCTTCTGAAAATAGCAAGCTTGTCGGCGCCCGCCTTGAGCGCCTTTCGCGCCGCTGCGCCGCCCCAATTGGAGCGAATCGTCGCAAATCTGATGATGAAGAAGCCGTCGGCCCGCTACCAAAGTGCCGAGGACGTCTTGCTGGATTTGAAATCGCTGCAAACCGGTCTGCGAGACCATACGAAAACCAGCCAGGGCGGCGGATCGATTCTGTCGAAACTCTCTCGCCGACGGCACTTTTTCGTCGCGCCGGTGGTGATCCTCGCCCTGCTGATCGGCCTCGTTTATGTTTATCGCCATCATCGGAGCAGCGCGGCCAGCTTGCGCGCGGAGGACACGCTTGCCGTGCTTCCCTTTGACTACGTGGGGAGCAGTCCATCGGATGAAGCATTCAACGCTGGACTGTTTGAGATTCTGGCCGGTAAACTCAGCCAATTCGGGTCTGATCGGCTCAGGGTAATCTCAGCCAACGAGGTGCTGAAACAGAAGGTTCGCAGCCCAATCGAGGCCCGAAAAGCGCTCGGTGCCAGCCTCACCCTCACCGGCATCCTCCGACAATCGGCCGCAGGATTCGCCCTGTCGTTGGCGCTGTTCGACACAACCAAGCAGACCACCCTCGACTCACGTGAAATCCAAGCGACCCGGGGAGAGCTGGCAACGGTTCCCGACAAGCTGCTCGAGCAGGTGGTGCAGATGCTCAAGCTTCCCGGCGCAGCACAGGCACCTTCCGTTCCCCCGAGATCCGGCCTGACCCAGGTGCCGCAGGCACTCGAGCTGTATTCGCAGGGGCGCGGTTATCTCCAGCGCTATGACCGTTCTGACAGCGTTCGAAAGGCAATCGACGCGTTTGATCGAGCGCTATCCCTGGATTCGAGCTTCGCGCTCGCGCACGCGGGGCGAGCCGAGGCTTACCTGCGCCGCTATCAGTCGAGCAAAGACTCGCGTTTTTTGACCGAGGCGCGACAGAGCTGCCGGCGCGCGATCGAGCTGAATCGAGACCTCTTCGACGTTCATCTGACCATGGCTCTCATCCAAAGCACCGCTGGCGAATACCAGGATGCGATCATCAGCCTTGAGTCAGCGCTGAAGGTTCAGCCCGAAAGCGCAGATGCGCTGCGCGAATTGGCAAACACCTACGGTGTCGCCGGGCGGCAGGATGAGGCCGAGGCCAGCTTCAAGCGATTGATCCGTCTGCGGCCGGATGATTGGAGCGCCTACAAGGATCTCGGAGTCTTCTACAACAGTCTGGGGCGAATCGACGAGGCGGTAGCAAACTTCAAACGAGTGGTCGACCTCACTCCTGACAATTACGTCGCCTACCGAAATCTAGGCGGTCTTTATCTCAAACTGAAGGACTATCCGAAGGCGGAGGAGGCCCTCCGGAAGTCACTGTCCCTTCAGCCCACCGACGCGGGCTATTCAAATCTCGCTATCCTTTATTACCTGCAGGGGCGGCACGTCGAAGCGGCCGAGAATTTTCGCAAAGCGATCGAACGCAACTCGAGCAATGGCATCTGGTGGGGCAATCTGGGCGACGCCTACCGGCAGATTCCCGGCAAGGAAAGCGAGTCAAAGGAAGCGTGGCGTCGCGCGCTCACGCTCTTCGAGCACGAGCTCTCGGTGAACCCGCTCAACGTGCAGGCCCGGGCGAATGCGGCGATGTACTGGTCGCAGCTGGCCGAAAACGAAAAGGCGCTCGCCGAGCTAAACCGCGCCCTCGAGCTCAAACCGGAGGATGGCCTGGTCCTCTCTCGGGCGGTGATCGTCTACGAACAGGCCGGGATGCGCGATCGTGCCCTCGCTGCGGTCGAAGGCGCGATCAAAGGCGGCTTCCAGAACGAGATCGAGAATTGGCCGCCGCTGGAGTCCTTGCGAAGCGACCGCCGCTACCAGGAATTGATCAAACGGTGCTGCAGGGCAGACCCGCGCCGCCCTACGAGCAAGTAACACAAGGGCTGTGATTGAAATTGCGGGGGGAAAGGTGCACGCTCCCCAGCCGCTACACGGAGGGAATAATGAATAAATCAGATCGAAAGCCGATTGAGATTTTCGTGGACCCCAGCACGAAAAACTTCACGTACACGCCGGCGGTCTATCATACCCGTCCAAGTGCTCCCATTGCATGGCGCGCCAACGGGACCTTCCTCGTCCAGTTTACGAGCCTGACACCGCTGGAGACGGTCGGGATAGGGGGGGCCGCTGAAAAAGTAGTCGATACCCTTGTAAGGCGGGATGCCCCGAGGGGCGTCTATCATTACTCCGTCGCGGTGGCGATCGGTCACGATATCTTCTTGGACGCCGGCTGTCCGACGATCGTGATCGACTAAGACTCCCAATCAGATCGAAGCAGCGCGAGTGCGCGTGCCTAGCCGGTACGCGTCTGCGTTATTTCGATACTCGAAGCGGCACCACCACGTCGCGAGCCTCTCTCCGAATGCCACTCGTATCCGTCGGCTGATCAAACAACCGCGTCGGCCGATTGCCCGCCAGATCTTCCAGCTCAGCGGCGACCCTCAGGCGATACCGACCCGGACGCCAGGCCTTGATGGGAGCAAATCGCCACTGAGTCCCTCCGTACTGGACCATGGCCTCGCCGTCCAACGGCGATCCGGTTGCATCTTCCACCCTCACCAGACGCTCGAACAGTGGCTGATCCAGTTCTCTGTCCGCGACGACGACCAACGATTCGCGCGTTCCGGCACGAGGGACGGTGAGCTTCCACTTTCGAGGATCAGGCGTGGTGCGCTCGGCGGGATCGACCCGGTACTCCTTGCTGAACTTCTCTGCCAACGGGCTCCCCTCGGCATCCTTCGCGTCGGCTGAAATCACCAGGCGGTAACGTCCCCCAGGACGCAGGGGCGGACCCTTGATTTCATTTAGCGCGAGCCCCCGCTTGATCCGACCAGGGTCCAGGATCAGGGTGAGGCGCCGGGCTCCTGGATCCCACAGGCCATCTTCCAGGTCGAGGAACGGATGCTCCACCGGGTCTCCATTTTCTCCGAGCAACTGGATGTGGCGCTCGATGCCACGCTGCGACATTGACTGTGAGAAAACGATGTAGATTCTCAGCAAATTGGCGGGGACGACGTCTCCGGACGGATACACTGCGGTGACACGAGTCGCGGATCTGCACTCCGGTGCGTCGATGCGAAAACTGAGGCGCTGAATGCCCGACGCCGGTCGCTCCGGCAGGCCGAGAATCTCTGCGAGCGCAAGAGGATCGAAAATGGCTCGATGGGTTCTCTCCGGCGTGAAGGGAAACCGTGGAGTGAATCGCAACGCGTTGCCATCGACTTGGTAGTCGCCGAGCAGTGGTTCGAAATAGACCGCGAACGCCTGGGTGAGCACGCTTGCCGCGGCCGACCGTTCCTTGATTGCCGCGAGCACCTCCGGTGCAACACCGGTGACGCGCACCGATCGCGTCGGACGGTCGAACACCAAAGCTGGATCGCCCCAGGCCGGCGCGGCGAGGAGGAGGAGGATCGAAGCGCGAATCACGAACGGCCGAAGCTTTTGTCAGGAAACTTCAGTCGGTACCGTTGTTAGGCTGACCTCGCCGTTTAGAAGATTGCGCACCAGCAACAGAAGCTGCTTCTCGCCGAAGTTCTCCGCTTGCAGGATGCCTCGATTGCGCATCCGCTGGAAAGGGATCCCAGCTGTATCTTCGATGTGTGTGGTGATGGACGGCAGTGGCTTCTGCAGATCTTCTACGGCAACCAGCAAAACGCCGCGGGTGCTGTTGACCACCATGATCACGTCCTTGCCTTTCCACCGAAGCGCCACCATGTCGAGCGGGTAGTTACCGGACCCGAGCTCACCGATCGTGGTCCCCTTCACGTGCTTCTTGTCCTTCAACGCATCGATCGGGAAGAGCACCAGCGGCGTGCACAAGTAGGAGGCGAGCAGGTGTTGCTTGCCGTGAATCTTCACCGGCACGAAGGCCCGCACCGGGGAGTCGGTCTCATATTTGCCGTGAGAGCCATGATAAATCTCGAGCGAGGTCGCGCTCGCCGAATCACCGAAAGGAAACGGGTAAACGCGCATGGTGGAGGAGAACTCTTCGTTCGAGAGGCCTGCCACAAAGAGTTTTCCGTCGACGAACACCATGTCTGAAATTACATCAACGCGGTGCTTGGATTTCTTCCACGGATATTCGGCGGCCTCGTTTACGGGATTTGATACGTCAACCGACGAGTACTTCACATTTTCAAGTCTTACTTCCTGAATCTCGCCCGAGGGAGTTACGCGTAGCAGCGCGCCAGCCGAAGCGACATCATTTGGAAGCTGCCACTCGATAGAGAAACTGCGTCGTCCGCGGGAGGCAGTGAGATAGATGTTCTTGGAGATCGGATTGACCGCCATGTCGTCAATGAGCACATCACGAACGTCAATGCCCAACATGCCAGCCAATTTACCTTCCAGGTCTCCAATCTGAAGCGCCTTCACCTCTCCAACCGGGGTACGATCGCCCAGATCGAGCGCGTAGACTTTCGCGCCGATCGAGTCTCCGACGAACAGAATTCCATCCGGTCCGAAAGCGAGTTTGCTGTACGACTTCGCCTTGACCGGGCCCACGGTCGGCCCTGCGCCGTAAGCAGAGGCTGCCATGAGACCCAAGGCAGAGACAATGGCAAGTACGGACCAACGGAAGCTTCTCATGGCACGTCTCCCTTCCTGTAAGGTGTGTTATCCCCACTCAACCAGCCGAAAACAGGCACGAGACGAAGTTACTTCTCGAGCTTGGCGCGCTCGGCCGCCGCCTCGGCCGCGGAAAGCGGCAAATATCCTTGAGGCGACGCAGCAACCACCTCCTGGCCCTCGCGCGACAGTACGAGCCGCAGAAACTCGCGCACGAGCGGCAGGAGGGGGCGCCGGGCGTAAATGAGTAGGAACCGGTCGAGCGGGTAGCGGCCGTCAACCATGTTCTCAGCGGTCGGGGCCACTGGTTCATCTTGCGCGCGTGGGGCAAGCGCCAACGCGCGCACCGATGCCGACCGCCGGTTGGCCGCGGCGAATCCAATGCCCGACGTATCGTTGGACAATTTTTCGACGACATCTGCGGACTGTGGAAATCCCGCAAACTCTTTGCCGAATTCCCGTCCGCTGAGCACTTTCTGTTTCGCAAAAATGCCAAGCACCGTCTCGGGCTTGAGCCCGTATGGGTGAATCGGGCGATCTGCCCAGGCTCCAGTCGCGCCCAGAGCGCCCCAGCGCGCCGCCTGTCCAGTGAAGGCTTGCGCGGCCTGTGTCAGCGTGAGCGACGTTAACGGATTATCCGGGTGCACGAAGATGGCCAGAGGGCCGCTGAGCGCGCGCGGACTGAGGGATGCGTGGGCCACGCGAAACAGGAGCGGATCCGCTCTCGCTACGGCGCGATAGCTTTCCAGTTGCTGGGGCGTGAACTCGCCACCCATCGGCGCGAAGGCCGAAGTGCCAGCCGCCAGCGCAGCCGGTGCGAAACGCGTGCCCCTGAGGTCGAGCTCGAATCGTGCTTTTGGGTGGGCGGCGACGAAAAGCGAAACCATCGCCTCGAGCATGTCTCGCATGTCGTTGTAGCCAACGACTGCAATTGCGCCGCCGGAGGTTATGAACCCAGCGGATCTCGGAATCTCGATCTCTCGCGGCTCAACGTGCGCGCGCGGCAGCTTCGCGTCACCGGCCTGCACCACCGGACTTCCAGCGACGAAGGCGCCAATTGCGAGCGTGTCGTGTGACCCTGCGGAGCCGGCACAAGAAAAGGCGAGGACGCCCAACACCGCGCCCAGTTGAATGGGCGCAAATTGGGAAACAATCAGCGCACGTAATCTCACGTCGTAAGCGCCAGGCGCTGTATGGTGTAGCCAATCGCCCGTAAAAGAGAAAGGGGACAGCGTGAACACCGAGCACGACGTGATGCCTGCGGAATCCGAGGGCTCGACGCTGACGCGGCGCAATCTTCTCCAGGGCGCGGGGGCCGTGATCGCGGCCTCGGCGCTGCCGGCGGGTGCTGCGCTAGCAGAGAGTCCGGCCGCGGTACCGGCGCCCGTCAAGGCGGCGTCGGCCGCGTCGATCGATCTGACGGGTGAGCTGGCGCGCTACATGGTCGCCGCCCGACAGCAGAACCTCCCGCCCAAGGTGATGCTGGATGGCAAGCACCGCATCCTCGACGCGCTGGCAGCTATCGTGTCGGGGTCGCGCCTCCGGCCCGGAGAGATGGCGATCCGCTTCATCCGCGCGCAGGGCGGGGTGCCGGAAGCGTCCGTCCTCGGCACCGACTTCAAGACGTCAGCCATCAACGCCGCGCTCGCGAACGGGATGTTCGCGCACGCCGACGAGACGGACGATGTCGACCCGTTGACCAAGGCGCACCCAGGCGCGGGGGTCGTGCCCGCCGCGATGGCGATGGCGGAGAAGGAGCAAGGCTCAGGGCTGGAGCTGCTCAGGGCGGTGGTGCTCGGGTACGACGTCGGCTGCCGCTTCGTCGTCGCGCTCGGGCACGAGGCGATCCGGAAGGGCCACCGCGGGATCGAGTGTCCCGTCTCGACGATGGGGGGAATGGCCGCGGCCGCGTCCCTGGCCAAGTTCGACGACGAGGGGATGCGCTACGCGATTGCCTATGGCGCGCAGCAGGTCTCCGGACTTTGGAGCTGGGTCGAGGACCACGATCACATCGAAAAGGCGTTCGACATCGGAGGTATGGGGGCGCGCAACGGCGTCACCGCCGTCGTGATGGTGCAGAATGGGTGCACCGCCGTCCGCGACGTGCTGACCTGCAGGCACAACGCGATGCAGGCGCTCTCCACCAACCCGCGTCCCGAGGAGATCATGGCCGGGATGGGCACCCGGTTCTTCGTCTCCGAAACCGGGATCAAGACGTTCTCGGTGGGCTACCCGAACCAGGCTCCCCTCGATGCGCTGTTGACCCTTCGCCGCCAGCACGGCCTGCGTCCCGACAATGTCGAGCGGATCGTCGTCCGCCTGCCGGAGGACGCCCCGGGTATCGTCGGCAACAGCCCGATGCCCGATGTCAACTGTCAGCACCTGATCGCGACGGCGCTGTTGGACGGTGGGGTCTCGTTCGAGAAGAGCCACTCGCGCGAGCACATGAGCGATCCGCAGGTCAGCGCCATCATGAAGCGGGTGCAGGTGGTCGGAGACCCGAAGCTGAACGACCCCGCCGCGCCACGAAGCGGCCTCGTCGAGGTGACCCTGCGCGGCGGCAAGACCGTCAGCCACTTCACCCGATTCCCGCCGGGCACGAAGGAGAATCCGCTCGACACCGAGAAGATGAACGCGAAGGCGCGCGACCTGATGAAGCCGGTTCTGGGCGCTGCCAAGACGGAGTCGGTCATCCAACAAGTGAACAACCTCGAGTCCGTTGTCAACGTCCGCGACTTCGTCCGGTCGCTCGTCACCGCGTAGCGCCTCCTCTTCGAGCTGGCGGCGGAGGGTTCGAGCATGCATCTTGAGACCGTCTAACTGCGAACACCACTGAACTGGTGATCGCTCGGACGACTCCGTTTTCATTGCATCAGCGCGACCAACTCGTCAGGAACCAAAGATGGACGTCCCCGCCTTCCTGACCAAAACCCGCGACTTACGCTTGCGGCACGAAGAATATGCCAGTCTTGTCGATGACTACTATTCCAACGTAACGCACTACTATCGCCACGGCTGGGGCGATTGTTTCCATCATGCCCCACTCTTGGACGGCGAGAGCCTTGAGTCCGCGATCGTCGCGCAGCATGAAATGTTGATCCGCGAGGCGGGCATTGGCGCGGGAATGCGGGTTCTTGACGTTGGCTGCGGCATCGGGGGCCCAGCGCGGAGCATTGCCCGCCGCTCGGGAGCGCACGTCCGTGGATTGAACATCGTTCCGATGCAGCTTGCGCTGGCAAGAAAACTGACCGAGCGGGAGGGGCTGGCCAGCCAAGTGGACTTCGTCTTGGGCGATGGCATGCGGATGCCGTTTGCGCCCGACCAGTTTGATGTCGTCTATCTGACCGAAAGCGGCTGCCACATGCCGGACAAAGGAGCCTTCTACCGAGAGGTGACCCGGGTGTTGAAGCCGGGAGGGGTATTCATCGGCTGGGACTGGATGCAAAAGCGGCCGGCTTCCACCCAAGAAGTCGAGCGATACGTCCAGCCGATTTGCGAATACTTCGCGGTTCCCAATCTGACCCTCCTGACCGAGCTGGGCGGGCTCTTAGAGCAGGCCGGTTTGGTAGTGCGTGCGGTTGAAGACCTCGGTGAACGCGGAAGCCCAACTCGAAAGTGGTGGACCCCGCTGGAGAAGCAGGTCAGCAGCGTCATTACCAAGCTCGTTACCTCTGTGCAGCCGGTGCTCAGGATGATGCGCCAGAGCGGGGAGGCGCTGGTGCTTGCGGGAAAGGCAGGGCTGTTTACCCCTCTGGCATTTTGGAACGCGACCAAACCAGTTCAATGAACGAAGGTCGGTTCATGCGTTCGCGCCAAGATCTTCACTCGTTCGCGTGTCCGACTGCGTCAAACCATCGTTCGATCATCGGCGCATTCTCGACCACGCGGCGCGCGGGTCGCTCGTCGCGAAGGAGCGCAACGACCAAGAACGCGGCTAGGTAGAGGCCGCTTGCAGAGGTCATTGCGAGCCGATCAATTGCGCTGGCAAGTCGTCCAGGTTTCTGGACTTGCCCGACGATGTCGCGGGAATGAAGCGGACCGCCATCGCCAAGCCAAGCACACCGAGCGGAACGTTAAGCAGAAAGATACTGCGCCAGCCGAGCGTGGCCACCAGCAGCCCACCCAGAACGGGTCCGCTGGCTCCAGCGATCGCGGTGATACTGCTCCAGATGCCGATCGCCTGCGCGCGCTGCCTCGGCTCAGTATACGCCCGACCGAGTATTGCCAGTGACGACGGCATGAACAGCGCGGCGCCGACGCCTTGCATGATGCGCGCCCCGATCAGCGCGGGCACGTTGGGTGAAGCCCGCATGCAGCGGACGCCACCGTGAACGCGATCAGGCCAGCGCAGAACACCTGCTTCGCTCCGAGGCGATCGCCTAGCCCGCCCCCCAGCAGCAACAGACTCGCGAAGCTCAGCGTGTAACCGTCGATCACCCAGGACAAACCGCGAATGTCAGTGTGTAGGCTCGCCTGAATGCTCGGAACTGCGACGATTCCAGCGGTGACGTCGAGCAGCGCCATGCCCAGCCCGAAGCTGCTCGCGATCAGCGTCCAGACAGGGCGATCGGTTCGTTGGAATTTCGTTGCCATTGCGGAATCTCATTCGGATGGTTTGAGGACTGCGTTGGCTCAGGCATTCATTCCGCCATCAACGGTAAGATTCGCCCCGGTAATGTACGAAGACTCCGGACCGGCGACGAACGCCACCAACGCGGCGACCTCATCAACACGCCCATAGCGGTCGAGCGCTGTGACGGCCTTCTGAGGCACCGCCCAATCGCCCGCCGCGGGATTCAAATCCGTGTCGATCGGACCCGGCTGGACGTTGTTGACCGTGATACCCCGGCCCCCGACCTCTCTGGCCAACCCCTGAGTAAACATCTTTACGGCTCCCTTCGTGGCCGCATAGGGCACCAGCCCGGGCACTAGGACGCGCTCGCCCACGCTCGAGCCGATCATGATGATCCGACCGCCGCTCTTCATGTGCTTCAGTGCCGCCTGCGTCGCGGCCAGCGTGCCGCGGACGTTGATGTCGATCACGCGATCCATCTCCTCGAGCGTGGTTTCCTCGAACGTCTTCGGAATGGCTGTGCCGGCATTGTTCACAAGCACATCAAGTCGGCCGAAGGTCGCGACGGTCTTTTCGACCGCGCCTTTGACAGCTTCGACGTCGGCAGCGTCCGCTTGGATCGCGACCGCCTTTCCGCCATCGAGTTTAATCGCTTTGACCACGGCGGAAGCCGCGCTGGCGTCCTTCGCGTACGTGATGGCCACGCTCGCTCCATCCGCGGCCAGACGTTTCGCGATCGCTGCGCCAATGCCCCGCGAACCGCCGGTAACGAGTGCCACTTTTTCGGTT
>Ga0099794_10000206_pt1 | contig 21247 bp, 16 predicted proteins | sample Rivendell_Oct201_10_FD_77320 | JGI IMG/M metagenome (GOLD analysis project Ga0099794, IMG submission 77320) | Vadose zone soil microbial communities from the Eel River Critical Zone Observatory, Northern California, USA -... | ecosystem: Host-associated > Plants > Roots > Rhizosphere > Soil ... | reverse complement strand
CAGGAGCAGGCTAGCCAAGCGTACCGAGCCTCAGTAACAGACCGACTGGCCAGGGACCCAGACCGGCTCGAAACGCTCGAACCCGTACTGGTCAATGTACGGCTGGTTCGGTCCCCAATAGCCGTCCTGCCAATAGCAGGAGCCCGGAGCGTAGCCGTCGTCGGAGTAGGGCGTGTAGAAGCCGAAGCCGCCGCCGTGGAAGCCGTGCTCGAAGCGCTCGTGGCCACCATGAAACTCGTGTCCGCCGCCGTGGAATGCCTGTCCGCCGTCCCTGGCTAGGGATGGTACCGGAACGACCGCAACCGCCAGGACAACCAGTGCCAAGATGATCTTACGGACCATAGGTCACCTCCCTACTGCCAACGCCTACCTCCAATTGTTCAGACGGTCGAACGGGCGGAGCGATGCAAAGGGGGGCGTGTTCCTAACCTTGCACGGCATGAATCGGTAAGTAGGACACAGAGCCTGAAGGGGCGGGCATGCCGGTGGCCATCATCTGGTGGAGCACGAATGGCGAATGTGCCGCGACGTCGTCGAGGCGGTGCTTCCGGATCGCACCGAGGACCGCGCGCTTGGTCTGCTGGTGTCGCTGTAAGCGCTCTGCCACAGCATGAGGAATGAGCGAAGGTTCCGCGCTGGTGCGGACGGGCGCCAGCCGCGTCTTGACACAGTGCCCGCCCTCGCGTCTATTAGGTAGGCCCGGCTGTGTCGGATCCCGTGTCGAGGAGGCCGCTGACATGCTCAAGTTTGGTTCGCCCCGGAAGGACGAACCCCCCGCGAAGGCCGAGCCCGCGGTCGAGCCGCCCATCGCACGCGCACCGCTCCTGGTTCCCGACGCCCCACGAATGGAGGGCCCTCAAATGCCTATGAGTAACGTGAACAATGCCGAATCCATTCTGGCCGCCGGCCTCACGATCGAGGGGAAGATCGAGGGCACCGGCAACTTTCGCGTGGTCGGCCGGTTCAAGGGCACCGTCAAGGTGAATGGCGAGCTGACCATCGAGCCGGGCGCCTTCATCGAGGGCGAGATCACGGCCGAATCGGTCCTGGTGGCCGGCGATGTCCGCGGTCAGATTGCCGCGGCCACTCGGGTGGAGTTCAAGGACTCTGGCACGCTGATCGGCGACGTGAAGGCCAGCAGTGTGGTGGTCTCCGCCGGATCCAAGATGCGCGGCAAGATGGAGTTCGGGTGGAAGGAGGGTGAAGGCGAAGCCGGGCCACCAGAGAACGGTTCTCAGCCCTCGTCGCACTGAGTCGCCGCGACGATGGTGGGCGAGGCGTGGAAGTGCCCGCACTGTGGAGAGCGCATCCTGCGGAGCGCGCTCACGTGCCCGGCCTGCCGGCGCCACCTGCGCTTCGACGCGGTCGCCAATGCCCGTCCGGTCGTCCGGCCCACGCTGTGCCCGCTCAACGTGGAGGGCACCATCCGGCACTCCGGTAGCGCCCCACTCTCTGAATACTCCGTGATCATCGAGGTGCGGGAGGACCGGGGCGAGCTGATCGCCCGCCGCACCGTGAACGTCGGGGCTCTCCAGCCCGGTCAAGCCCGGCGTATCTCGCTTCGCGTCGAGATGCAGGCGGCGGAGCCCTCGGCCTCGCCCGCAGCCCCCACTAACGCTAGGCAGCCTTGATCACCGGGATTACTCGGCTCACTGGGCCTCATCGAGTACTTCGCGGCTCTCATGGTTGGCCTCAAAGCCCCGTCGAACGGGTTCTGGCCGTAGGCGAAGGTTATGTCACGCGGATGGGGTCCACGGACGGGGCGACCGCTGCCTCACTCCATTCCCACATCGATTCCCATTGAATTCCCACGCATTGACGTCAGTGGAAGGACTCTTGGGACAAGATGAGATTGACGCGGCGATTCAGACGAGACTTCACCCAGGAATTGGTTGCTGCGCCTGGCTCTCGCGAGGAAGTCGTCGGAGCGCGGCAATCCCCTCGACGCGACGGACTTCGGCCTAGAGACTAAAGCGAGTCGTCCACGGGCGCGAGCTGCAAGGTCGCGCGCTCATGGAGGTCGGTCGCTAGCAGTGGGCGCGCACCGCGGTCAATCGTCGCTCACCGAAACTGGACGGTGGGCAGTTCATGCGTCGAGCTCCCGCGCGAGCCGCTCGGCGTGGCCGGTGGCGCCGATCGTGCGGTAGAGGTCGAGGGCTTCCCGCAGTGTCTGGTCGGACGACGGCGCGTCGCCGACCGCGGCAGCCAGGCGGCCGCGTAGCTCCAGGATTCGCGGCGACAGTGCGCTACCCTCGATCGACGCGACCAGGTATTCGGCGCGTTCGAGAGCGGACTCGATCTCGGCGCGGTGGACGACGCAATCCGTCGCCAGCAGGCCCGCCGCCAGAGCGAGCTGCGCAAGCGCCTCGTTGTAGAGGCAACCACCGGCGCTCCCAAGATCGATGCCTTCGCGCGCCGTGGCGACGGCCTCGGTCGGTTCGCCCAGGGCCAGGTGCGCCTCCGCGAGGCCGGCCAGCACCAGGGGAAGGAGCCCGCGCACCACGCGGCGATCGCGCGCGATGGTGGCACTCTCGCGGAGAGCGTCCCGAGCGGCAGCCGGCTGTTCTTCGACCAGATTCGCCAACCCGAAGGCTGCGTACGCGGCCATCCGGGACGCCTCGTTGTCGAGCTTCTCCGCAATCTCGAGACTACGACGGGCGTGTTTCAGGCCGGACTCGGGTCGCCCGCACGTGTGCTCCAGCATCGCCCGGGTGACTTGCATCCAGGTGAACACCTCGAGCTCAGGCGATTCCTCCGCGACGCGCTCCGCCGCTCTGACCTGATTCCACGCCTCCGTGAGGCGCCCCAAAAAGAGGAGGGCTTGCGCCTGCACGTGGAGAGCGCCCGCTCGCGGGCTGTAGCCGACCAGCTCCTTGCCCAGCACGTTGTCCGTTCCGACTTCCTCCAGGATCCGGGCCGCCCAGTCGAGCGCCGCCCGGCCCTCGCCCGCGTGGAAATGCCCATAGGCTGGGAACGTCGCAATCGCCGCGCGCAGTGCCGGATCACGGCACTCTCGCGCCAGGAGGGCGGCCTCCTCGCCATATCGAGCGTAGTCACCACCGGATCCCGCGACGCTGAAACGCATGAGGCCGTACCGGCCGACCAACAGCGCCAGCGCGGGACGATCACCGAGACTCTCCACGAGAGCACGCCCGTCGGCGAACGCGGCCGCGGCCTCCTCTTCGCTGCCGCCCATCCGCCAACCGAACGAGAGGATCTGGTTGCACGTATGTAGCGCCAGGTTGGTCCGCTCGTTCGCGTCCTCCACGCCATGGGCGAGCTCACGAACGCGCCGCCAGTGTCGCAGCGATTCGCGCGGATCGGAGAGGCCGGCCCACTCCGCCGCGCGCCGATGCCACCGCGCCGCGCTGCCGGCGGCGCCCGCCTCGGCCCAGTGCTGAGCGATCTCCGCGGCGCGCTCGTCGAGGTTGCCACCGTCCTCCTCGAGCACTTTCGCCACCGCGGCGTGCACCCGCACGCGCCGCTCGCGCAGCTGCGAGCGCTGCGCGACCTCCTGGGTGAGCGGGTGCTTGAAGGAGTACTCGAGCTGTGGATAAAGCGCCGCCTGGTACAAGAACTCCGCGGCCGCCAGCGCCGAGAGCGGCGCACCGAGCGCCGTCTCGTCAATCGCCGCGACGCTCGCCATGACCCGCCCGAGCAGCGCCTCGCCGAACGTCTTGCCTATCACCGCGGCAGGCTGGAGCAATTGCTTTTCGAGCTCCGGTAGCCGATCGATGCGCGACGACAGGACGGCTTGAACGGTGGCCGGCACTGGCAGTGCTTCGACCGGCGTAGCCAGGCGGTAGGCGCCCGGCCGTCCCGTCAGCTGACCGCCCTCCACCAGGGACTGCACCACCTCCTCAATGAAGAACGGGTTGCCCTTGGTGCGTGTGTGGAAGATCGCGGGCAGCGCCGCGACGCTCGGATCCTCGCCGAGTTGGTCGCGCAGGAGGGCGCGGATCGCGGCGGGATCGAGCGGCTGGAGCGGTAGCTGGTGGTAGTAGGAGCGCTGCATCCAGCGAGCCTGATACTCGGGACGGAAGGTGACGAGCAGGAGATCGCGGGTCGCGGGCAAGCTATCGACGGTCGTCTCGAGATAGGCGTCGCTGGCGCCGTCGAACCAGTGCAGGTCCTCGAGCAGGATCACCCGTAGGCCACCGTATGCCGGATCGTGGAGAATCCGCTTCAGGACACCGTGGATGCGCTTCTGTCGCTGCTCGGGGTCGATCGCGGGGGACGGGTTCGCGGGGTCGGGCACGCCGAAGAGGTCGAAGACGAACGGCAGTACCTCACGGAAGCTCTCGTCCATCGGGAGCAGCCGCCCCGCGATCCTCGCGCGAGTCGTCTCGGGGCCGTCGCTATCCCGGATCCCGTAGAATGCGCGCCACATCTCCAGCATGGGGAGCATCGGGATTGCCTTCCCGTGTGCGACGCCTCGTCCCTCGAGGACCGGGATCCCGCTCGCGCGACAGCTCTCGATGAACTCGGCGCACAGGCGCGACTTGCCGATTCCCGCCTCGGCGACGACGCCGACCACCTGGCCGCTGCCGCTGCGCGCCCGCTCGAGCGCCGCGTCGAGCGCGGCCATTTCAGGGGCGCGGCCGACGAACACGGAAAGGCCGCGGGCCCGCGAGCGATCGAAGCGGGTGCGGAACAACCCCAAAGCCTCGAGATCGAAGAGCCCGACCGGCTCACTCACGCCCTTGACCGTGATTCGGCCGAGATCCCGGAGGTGGAAGTACCCCTCGACGAGCCGCGCCGTGTGCTCCGAGAGACAGATGTGCCCCGACTCGGCGAGCGCCTCCATACGCTGCGCGAGGCCGACGACGTGTCCCTGGGCCGTGAACTCCATCCGCAGGTCGTCGCCGATTCGCCCGACTACGACCTCGCCCGAGTTGAGCCCGATGCGGACGGCGAACGGCACGCCGTGCTGGGCGCGGACGTCGCTTGCGTACGAGCGGGCGGCGTCACGAAGATGGAGGGCCGCGTAGCAGGCGCGCTGCGCGTGATCCTCATGGGCGATCGGCGCGCCGAAGAGCGCCATGCCGCCGTCCCCGGTGAACTTATCGACGAAGCCCTCGAAGCGCCCGATGCCGTCGGAGAAGATGCGGAAGAAGCGCTGCATGATCTGCGACCACGCCTCGGGGTCGAGTTGCTCCGCGAGCTCCATCGAGCCCGTCACGTCGACGAAGAGGACGGTGACCTGCTTGCGCTCGCCCTCGACCGTGGTTGCCGCTTGGCGGATCTTCTCCGAGCGGATCGGCGTGTGGGCTGGCGATGGAGGGGTCGTCTGCCCGCGGATCGTCAGCGCCGCGCCACAGCCGCCGCAGAATCTCTCGTCGACCTCGATCGGAGCGCCGCAGGAGGGACACCCCGTGGCCAATCTGGTGCCGCACTGCGTGCAGAAGTGACGGTCGGGCCGGTTGTCGTGGTGACAGGACGGACAGCGCACGGTGTCTCAGAGCAGCAGGTGTTCTGCCGCGCCGCCGGGGCCGATGGCATGTTCGCTGAACGTCTCGGCGTGCCGCTCCAGGGAGAGGCCGCGCAGGCAGTCGGCGATCTCCACGGGCCTACCGATCTTGCGTTGCCTGCAGGCCTGGCTCACTCGGCTGGCACGAGCGCCGGAGCACCCTTGTCCTTGGTGATGAACACCTTTCGTTTCCTCGGTGCGGGGCAGGGTCAGGCCTTAGCCTGAGAGCGGCGGAGCCATTCCTCGAGACCGATGCGGCCGAGGCGCGCTTCACCCAGCGGCACGAGCGAGCGCTCCTCGACGCGGCCGCCGAAGTATCGGGCCTCGGGGTCACTCACGACCGCACGCGGGTCGCCAAGCGCCTTCAGATAGCGGGCCACGATGTCGTTGAAGGGTGCTCGCTCCGGGCCGGCGATCTCGACGATGCCGTTGCGTGGTGCCGCGAGCGCCACATCGGCGACGATGGGACCAACGTCGTCGGCCGCGATCGGCTGGAACAGGCCGGGCGACAGCCTGATTGTGTGTCCATCCGTACTTGAAGCGGCGATGCCGCCGAGGAATTCCAGGAACTGGGTCGAGCGGATGATGGTGTAGGGGATGCCGGACTTCTCGATCAGTCTCTCTTGGGCGACCTTGGCGCGGAAATAGCCATTGTCGGGCGTGCGGTCGGTTCCGACGATGGATAGCGCGACATGGTGCCGGACGCCGGCTGCGGACTCCGCCGGGAGCAGGTTGCGGCCGGAGGTCTCGAAGAACTCCAGCACCGCCTTGTCTTCAAATGAAGGTGAGTTGGCGAGGTCGATCACCACCTGCGTGCCGGCCATGGCCTCTTTGAGGCCCTGGCCGGTGATGGTGTTGACGCCGGTATTGGGCGAGGCTGCGACGACCTCGTGGCCGCGCTGGCGCAGAATGGGGACGGTTTTCGAGCCGATCAGGCCGGTGCCGCCGATAACGACGATCTTCATTGCGAACCTCCTGGTTCGTGGCCCACAAGCCGGGGTTTGTGACGACAGGACCCTGTCGATGGCGACCAAGCGTTCAAGCCAGATTCACCCGAGCCGTAGCGCTCAGCGAGCATCGGCCGAGAGGCCGGGATGCACGCTCGGCGGGAGAGTATCACGTGCAGAGCCGTCTCGCCAGCCGTCTCGGTCGGCGAGTAGCTTTGGCGCGCGCCGAATCCTGTCGCGCAGCCACCTCGGAGACCGCGCGGAGACACAAAAGGCCGCAACGACTAAGTGGATTCGCGCCGCCGGGAAACAGCCGCGCATCGAGATCCTGGCCCACGGGCTGGCCAGGAGGTGCGCTACCGTCACCCGCCCGAGACGGGGTCCTAGCGCCGCCTCGGCGCCCGTCCCTACGCGCTCCTGCCCATCCGCGGCCAGCTCTGAGCGGGCGGACGCGGCCGACGCGCTCGCTTTCCCAGGCGGGCCGCACCTTCGCGTCGAATCAGTGCTGGGCGCCCAGGGGCGACTTCCCCGACGTGTTCAAGCCCGGCGACGTCCCTGTGTGAGGACGCCGCCGGGCCCGACACGCCGAGCAGTCCCGACGCCCGTCGAGTTGTTCGAGGTCTTGGCCCGCTCCAACTTGGCCATCGCCGGTGCCGAGCATCATTCTGTCACCGGGGTGAGGACGGGGGCCCCCTTGGCCTTCAGTAGCACCACGACGAACCTGGCCGGCTCCGTGCTACTGGCGTTGCGCCCCACGACATGAATGTCGGTAGGGCCCTCGTAGAACGTCTGCCCTGCCTTGAGCGTGACGGCAGGTTGGCCCTTCACCTGCATGACGATCTGGCCTTCGAGCACGTAGACGAACGCATGGGCGTTGTGCCGGTGGACCATGTCTTGTGCGCCCGGCGGATACGACACCTCGATCATGAGACCCTCCTTGCCCGGGTAGTCCGCGAGATCGATCGCGAACAGTTCCTTCACGTCTGCGGCTTCGGCCGGGACGGCGGCGAGCATCAGGAGTGCCGCCAGGCAAGCGCGGAGGTAGGAGTGGAGTGTCTTCATGTTGTTCCTTTCAGATCGTGGTCGGGACAACGGATCAGGCTTTTACCCGCGAGCGGCGGAGCCAGTCGTCGCCGAAGAGTGCGCCCTCCGCAGCCCTACCCCGCGGGATTAGTGATCACCACTCGGATCGGGGTGGGGTTGAACCCGTTGCATGGGTTGTGCACCTGCGGGCAGTTCGAGACCACCGCGAGGACGCGCGTTTCGGCGCGGAGCTCCACGGAGTCGCCTGGCTTCGACTTGCCGTCCACGATGCCCATGGTGCCGTCAGCCAGTACGGGGACGTTCATGAAAAAATTGATGTTGGCTACGATGTCCTTCTCGCCCATGCCGTGTCGGGCAAGCGCCCGCAGGAAGTTGGCGTAGCAGCTCGGGGTGTCCGGCACCTTGTAGCGGAACATGTTGCTGGCGGCGCTGCAGCACCCACCGATGGTGTCGTGGCCGCCCCCCATGGTATCCGCCACGATCGTGAAGAGCTTGGTCGCGCGTACCGTATAGATGCCGTGGCCCGCGCCCAGGTACGCATTCTTGTTGTACTTCATCGTGTCCGCCGCGTTGTAGCGATCGGCGGGATCGTCGGCGTTGTAGCAGAGGAAGTCGACAGCCTGCTTCCCCTCGAGGTCCACGATGCGCAACACCTGTCCCGACGTCAGGACCGCTGACCAGTTCTCGTCGGGTGCGACCACGACGTCCTGCACGACCTTATTCTCCACGATGGCCTCCTTGCAAGCCGGCGCGGCCGGCGCGGCAAACAACAGACGACCCTGCGGCCTAGAAAGTTCGCTAGGGTCGCCGCGGCATGCGACCGCGGCGTCCGAGTTCCCTCGCGCCGACCCATGGCAGGCGCCGCGGCTCCGGCATTACGTCTTCAGAAAGGCCAACAAGTCGGGGTTGATTATCTCCGCGTGCGTGGTGGGCATGCCGTGCGGGAAATCCTTGTAGGTCTTCATCGTCCCGTTCTTCAGGAGCTTCGCCGATAGTGGCCCTGAGGCGACGTAGGGCACGATCTGATCGTCTTCGCTGTGCATCACCAGCACCGGTACCGTGATCTTCTTGAGGTCATTGGTGAAATCGGTTTGCGAGAAGGCGACGATGCCGTCGTAATGCGCTTTCGCGCCGCCCATCATGCCTTGGCGCCACCAGTTTTGGATGATCGCTTCTGAAGACTTCACGCCCGGACGGTTGTAGCCATAGAAGGGGCCTGCGGCGACGTCGCGATAGAAGCCCGAGCGATTGGCGGCGAGCGCCGACTGGAAGTCGTCGAAGACCTTCTTCGGCAGACCGGTCGGATTGGCATCGGTCTTCACCATTAGCGGTGGCACCGCACTGATGAGGGCCGCTTTTGCAACCCGGCTCTCTCCGTGGCGTGCCAGATAGTGAGCCACTTCGCCGCCGCCGGTCGAATGGCCGACGTGAACAGCGCTCTTCAGATCGAGATGGGCCGTGAGGGCGGCAAGGTCATCGGCATAGTGATCCATGTCATGGCCGTCGCCCACCTGGGTCGACCGTCCGTGACCGCGGCGGTCGTGGGCGATGACGCGATAGCCGTGATTCAGGAAGAACAGCATCTGCGCGTCCCAATCGTCCGCTGAGAGCGGCCAGCCATGGCTGAAGACGATGGGCTGACCTTTGCCCCAGTCCTTGTAGAAGATCTCGACGCCGTCCTTGGTGGTGATCGTAGGCATGCCTATGATTCCTTCCGTGAGTCGAGGTCCAATGCTGCTGGCAGAACCCTCTCACGGTCTATGGTGATCGTCAACGAGGCACAGCGTGACGCTCTCGACGTCAGCTTCCCCACACGGCGCATCCTGGCGATCGTCGGAGACAAGTGGGCTGAAAGCTTGATCCGCCACCGACTCGCGCATGACTTGATTGGACCACGGCGATCCCAGCGTCGCGTTACTTGCCACGAAGCCGGAGCGGCTTGACAGGTGCCCGGGGACGGGTTTCTACTGGGGTCGCGGTGAGGCAGGATGGCTCATCGTGGCAGGTACCATGGAGGTAGGGATGGACACTCCACCGGACCACCTAGCTGCGTCATCGGCGAGGTAACAGGCCGCCCGTGACGCCCCGGCAACACCACAGCCTGCACTGAATCCCGACTCGCGCCGGGCCGCGCAGCGGGAGCTGCGCATACACCTGAGGGACCCGCGGGCGGGGCGTTCGTCCCGCCCGCCCCCTCTACTGTCGGTTCTCCCCGCGCTGCGCGTTGTGCGATCGTCGAGGCAACCTCTGCTCTTGTAACCGCGTATGTCTTGAGCACCCGAGGTGTCGATTCCGGCGTGGGTCAAAGCCCGCTGGATGTGCGGAGGGAGGAGGGACAGCGATGAACTCAGCGAAGCATAGTGTCGAGACGGTTCCGACCGACGTGGCGGAGCGTGTCCGCGCGATCCGCTTCCGGCTGCCGCGACAAGCGGTAAGCGAGCGCGTCGAGATAGCCCGGGTCGCCTACGGCCCGCTCTATACCATGGGCCTCATTCGAGAACGCGTGGCGGAGACGCTGCCGATCCGGGCGGGCTACATCCGCTCGGCAGTCATCGAGCCCATCGAGGAGTACGGTGGGTCGATTCCCGACGAGAGTCTCCTGAAGTACGATGATGCCGAGCGGAGCGGCCTGTTCTCGGAGTTCTGGGTTGTGACGGCAACCTACTACCGGCAGCCCCAGGTCGACCCGTGGCTGGTAGCCCAGATCGCGGGGACCAAGCTTTGCGCTGTCATTACGCGCTGGGACGCCGCGTAGCCACCGGCAGGACACAGCGGTCCTCGGGGTCCAGCCCCTGGGTCGCGGCTCGGCAAGGGCAAGGGATCGAGTTCCTCATTGCCCCCACGCAGCTCCGCACGGGGACTACCGTTTTGCCACATCCAAGAGAACCTCCGCACCGGGGGCAGAAAGGAGGTCCGCGATGACCATCGCAGCCATCCTGAGAGCCAAGGGCACTCACGTCGAGACCACCGGGCCTGAGGCGACCCTCTATAGCGTCGCCTGGAACCTCAGGACCAAGGGCATCGGGGCGTTGGTAGTGGTGAGCGAGGCCGGCGACTACATCCTCGGGATCATCTCGGAGCGAGACATCGTCCGCGCGCTGATCGAGCACGGTGAGCAGGTCCTCGCTCTCCCCGTGTCCAAGGCGATGACGAGCCCGGTACTTACGTGCGTGCGGGAGGAGCGTGTCACCGCCGTGATGGCGCGTATGACCCGCCACCGCGTGCGCCATCTGCCCGTGGTTGAAGGCGGCAAGCTGGCCGGCCTCATAAGTATCGGCGATGTGGTCAAGTACCGACTCGATGAACTCGAGCTGGAGGCCAACGTCCTGCGCGAAACCTTGATGGTGAGCCACTAGCGCCTGCTGCCAGGTCGGAAAGGGGGGCGGCCCGTTACATTTCACAGATCAGGCGCCGCAGGATCGTCCACCTACGGCAGGCCTGGTAACGGTCCGGACGTTCCCCTGCATGGCGGTCCCGAGGGCCATCTTCGCCGCCGCCTCGTCATTCGGAACCTCGGTCACGACCACGAGGTCGTATTCCCCCAGACTCGGACACCGGCCGCCTCAGGAGCCGCTGCCACAGGCCTTGCACTGACGGCGTTCGGTTTTGGGGCGGCCCGGTTTGGCCTTCCTGGAAGAGATCCAAATCGCTCGCGGCGGCTCAGCAGCGCAGCCACACCGGCTTTCACTTTGGTTCGGAACGGCGTTCATCGGGGTCGGAGTGGCCACGGGTGAAGTAGGTGGACGGCATGCGGCGGCATGCGGCGAAGATCGGTGCAGAACGAGATGATTCCGAGGAGCGGGTGCCGCTGGAGCGACCATGGCGGCGTCGAACGGGAGCGAAGCGCCTTGACAAACCGAAGCGGCGAGGCTATCCCGTAGCCATGCTGCGTGAGACTAGTACGATCTGGCGCAGGTTCGCCCTCCCCATCCTTCCAGTCCTTCTGGTGGTGATTAGCGCTGTCATCCCGCTGGCGTATGCAAGCCCTCCGGATCCCTCCTGGGTGAAGGGCATCTACGACGATGCAGACTTTGACGATGTCGTGGTGTTCATCACCTCGGGTGCTGGCGTGGTCGAGCCGTTTCTCCAGCTAGATCTTCGACTCGTTCCACCCTTGGCCGGATATGCCTCTCAGCCAGCGGAAGATACCGCCCCAGCTGTCTCCCGTTCATCTCTCCAGGCCCGCGCTCCGCCAGCTTCCTGAGTCCTTCCGCTAGCATTCGCCGCGGCTAACCCGCGGCCCCAACTTGCCTGTGCGACGGCTGTCCTTGGCGGATTCGTCAAGGCTCACGAGTTGACGCTTCCCTCCAACACTCGTCCCGCTCGAGGCGGGGCCGCCGGGGAGGAGATCGACTATCACATCAGCGGAGGAGCGAGACGTAATCCCGATCGGCGTGGAGCATCAACGGTGGATGCAGCCCTCGACAGGCGCGTGGGGCTCAGGGGCCGCCAGGAGGTCTGTCATGGGTGTCGCCCTGGCGGCGGTGTCGTGCCTCAGCGTCATGCTCCCGTTCGGCCAGACGGTCCCCCAGGGGCCTTTGGCGCGGGGTCTCGCTGGGCGAAGCCTCCCAGTGGGCCCGGCGGCAGACCCCGACGCTGCGGACTAAGGGATGATCACGCGACTGGTCGCCTTTGCGCTGCACCAGCGGTTCATCACCCTTGCGCTCGCTCTCCTGCTGGCCGCGGGCGGCATTGTCTCCTTCTCCCGCCTCCCGATCGAAGCCTACCCGGACGTGGCCGATGTGCAGGTGGATGTCATCACGATCTGGCCTGGCCATGCCGCGGAGGAGGTCGAGCGGCTCATCACCATTGCCCTCGAGAAGGAGCTCAATGGGATCGCCAATGTGACCTTCCTCCGCTCGATCTCGAATTTCGGGGTCTCGAATATCCGGGCCGTCTTCGCCGACGGTACCGACAACTACTGGGCCCGCCAGCAAGTGACCGAGCGGCTTGGGCAGGCCGATCTACCGGCTGACGCGAAACCGCAACTTGGACCGCTCTCCAGCGTGATTGGCGAGGTCTACCGCTACACGCTGGAATCGCAGACCATGCCGCTCTACGAGCTCAAGGCGCTCCAGGATTGGGATCTTGAGCGCGAGTTCCGGAAGGTCCCCGGTGTGGTGGATGTGGTCTCGTGGGGCGGTGGCATCAAGCAATACCAGATTACCGTCGATCCCGCTCTGCTCCGGGCCTACAACCTCACCCTCAAGCAGGTCTTCGACGCGGTGGCGGCGAACAATTCGAACGCCGGGGGCAGCTACCTCCGCCAGGGCGAGTTCGCTCTGATGATCCGGGGTATCGGGCTCGTGCAGTCGACTAAGGACATTGAGAACATCGTCGTTACCGCCGTCAAGGGCACGCCCGTTCGTGTGCGGGATATCGGCCAGGTCGGCATCGGCACGGCGATCCGCTTCGGCGTCCTGGGGCGTGATCACGAGGACGATCTGGTCCAGGGGATCGTCCTGATGCGCAAAGGTGAGAACCCGGGCGCGGTCATTGCAGGGGTCAGAACCAAGATCGAGGACCTGCAGAAGCTCCTGCCCGCCGGAGTCGAGCTGAAGCCGTACTACAGCCGGGATCGGCTGGTCAAGACCACCGTGACGACGGTGCTCCGGAATCTGGTCGAGGGCGCGGTGCTGGTGGTGCTGCTGCTCACCCTCTTCCTCTACAACCTCCGAGCGGCCCTCATCGTGACCCTCACCATCCCGCTGTCGTTGCTCTTCGCGTTCATCGTCATGGACCTGCGGAACATTCCCGCGAACCTGCTGTCCCTGGGGGCGATCGACTTCGGGATCATCGTGGACGGCGCCGTGATCATGACCGAGAACATCATGCGGCACCTGAGTGAGCGCAAGGTCACCGACCCCCACCGGGTGATCCGCGAGGTGCAGCACGCCGCCGTGGAGGTGGCGCGCCCGCTCACCTTTGCGGTCCTGATCATTATGACCGTCTACCTCCCGATCCTCACCTTCCAGCGAATCGAGGGAAAACTGTTCCGGCCGATGGCGGTGACCATTTCCTTGGCGGTGGTGGGGTCTCTGATCTTGACGCTGACGCTGATCCCGGTGCTGGCGAGCTACCTGTTCCGACGGCCACCGGTCGAGCGAGAGAGCCCCCTCCTGCGTTGGCTCCGGCGTCCCTACGTTCCCGCCGTCCGGTGGTGTGTCCGCCGACCATTGGTGCCGGTCGGTGGGGCCGTGGCCCTGTTGGTGGTGTCCCTTTTCATCTTCAGCCTGCTGGGCAAGGAGTTCCTCCCGGAGCTCGACGAGGGAGACCTCTGGCTGCGGGTGAAGTTCCCGATCGGGATCTCCCTGGAAGCGGCCCGCCCGTATGTCCACGAGATCCGGGAGCGTCTGCTCCGCTTCCCCGAGGTACGGGTGATCGTGTCTCAGCTGGGCGCCCCGGATGACGGCACGGATCCCAATGGGTCCGACAATGCCGAGTTCTACATTGGGCTCAAGCCGCGCGAGGAATGGAGGATCCGGGACAAAGATAAGCTGATCGACGCCATGGGCGGGGCGCTCGCTGACTTTCCCGGCATCACGACCAACTTCTCGCAGCCGATCAAGGACAATGTGGATGAGGCCCTGGCGGGGGTGAAGGGCGAGCTGGCCATCAAGGTGTTCGGGCCCGATCTCTTCGTCCTCGAAACCAAGGCGCGAGCGATCGCAGCCATCCTCGGGGGGATTCGCGGAGTGGCCGATCTCGACTACGACCACTTGGTCGGTCAGCCGCAGCTGCGGATCGCGGTGGACCGCGCGGCGACCGCCCGGTATGGCATCAACGTCCAAGACGTCCAGGATGCGCTCGAAGCGGCGACGAAGGGTCGGACCGTCACGGAGGTGTTCGAGGGCGAGCGTCGATTCAGTCTCGCCGTGAAGCTGGCGCAAGGTCCTAATCCGGTGGAGGCGCTTCGCAACCTACTGGTCAGCGCGCCCAACGGGGAGCGCATCCCGATCAGCCAGTTGGCGGAGCTGAGCCAGAGCGACGGCTTTGCGTGGATTCTTCGGGATGGCAACGTCCGCCGGATCGCGGTCAAGTGGAGCGTGCGGGAACGGGACATGGGAGGGCTGGTGGCCGAGGCCATGAAGAAGATCAATGCGGCGGTCACGTTGCCCGCAGGCTATCAGATGGTCTGGAGCGGTCGCTTTGAGGACCAGCAACGGGCGTTGGGGCGACTCTATGTCATCGTGCCGCTCGTGGTCTTCATCATCTTCATTTTGCTCTTCGGGGCGTTTCAGTCCGTGGGTGACGCGCTGCTGATCATGCTGAACCTACCCTTCGCACTGATCGGCGGGACCGTGGCCCTGTTTCTCTGGGGCACGAACTTCAACATCTCGGCGGCCGTGGGCTATATCGCGGTGTTCGGGGTGAGCGTCTTGAATGGCGTCGTGCTGGTCTCCTCCATTCGCCAGGCCGCGGCCGACGGCGTGCCGGTCCAGGAGGCGATCATCAAAGGGTGCGACATCCGATTCCGGCCAATCATTGTGTCGGCCATCGTGGCGGTCGTCGGATTTCTCCCCGCCGCACTGTCTCACGAGATCGGCGCCGAGATCCAACGGCCCCTGGCCCGCGTGGTCATTGGGGGGTTGGTTTCGTCCACCCCGTTGACGCTCCTGGTGCTGCCGGCGATCTACGCCTTGCTCTCTCGCCGTCACGCCCGAGGCGGGTCGAGCTCAGCAGACTAGCTTCGGCGACGCCGGAAAAAACCGGCGGCGGGGAATCAGCGTTGGGGGCTTGCACCGGTCCCGTTGACTCGAACTCTGCTCGGGGCCGAATCATGCGTTGCTATCCGTCTTGATCCGGAAGCACAAGCGCGGTCGACGCGCCGAGGAAGACGGATCATAACGGATACCACCAGATCATCCGTCCGCGCTGGGGGATGGGAGGTGGGTCTGAAAAGTCTCTGCGCTTCCGAGCCATGTTGTCGGGAAACACGGATTCGAGAAGGCCACTAGCATCAGACCGAGGCTGGCGGGCATGTAAGCTCGGAGCCGGGCCCCGGGGAACCGGTCCGATTCCCATGTTCCCAGCATATTCCCACGTCGATTCCGACCTAATTGCCACTATTGGTGTCAGAGGAATAGCTGCTGGACCGGATCGGGACAGGCAGGACATCCACCTCGAAGGTGAGGCGAGTCGATTTCGGTGGTTGCAGGCTCCCGATTTGAAGCAGCGACAAGTGACTATCGAGGAACTTTAGGCTGCTGTTTTAAGTCACGTGCCCGTGTTACGGTGATGTGGCCTTGCAACTAGCGGATCGAATTGGCGAAAACGTGGTCGTGACTGAAACAGGGTTCTAGGTCAGAATTTCGAACCGAAAGGCGACCGACCTGTTCGCCGGCAAGTGGTTGCGAGCCCCCGCAACCACCGAAAGCCCCCGAGATCGAACAGGTCTCGGGGGCTTCATCTTTCTAGCGGACTGGAAAAACAGTTCGAACGGGGGTATCCTCGTGTCCCTCATTCGACCCTTCCTCTGCCTTGGAGGGCACATGCGAGCGTGGACCGTGGACGCCGATGACATCCACGTCGCCGAGGATTTCGACGAATCTCTCCTTCACCGGACGCCGGAGATCGACAGTTTCCTGAGTCCGGATCGAGACGACAAGTTCATCGTCATCGGAACGAAGGGCTTCGGGAAGACCCTGCTCCTCAAGGCAAAGCGGATTCTCTACCAGCAGGACAGACGGGCCGTCTGTCTTCCTACCGGAAGCCTTCTCGACAAGCCGATCGGCGACAAGATCTTCGGCCGCGAGGCGTTGGCATTCTTCGCGACCTCACCTCTGCCGTGGTCCAAGTTGTGGTTGACTGCGATTGCCGTCGCCGCTCTCAAGCACCTGGGCCAGACCGGGGGGCTGAAGGTCGGTCCGAAGCTAGCGGCCTTGATCGCTGATGGCCATTTGCGCACCGTTGTTGACCACTTTGTGCGTCTGCTCGACTTCAATCCGAGCGAACTTCAGCGCTCGGCCACCGATACCGATGGCCGGCTTGTGCCACTGCTTCGAGCGGTCGCATCTCCGGTAGCGATATTTATCGACGGGGTCGATGAGTATTTCAACAAGCACATCGAGGGAGTCAAGGCCAGCCCGAGCGTCACCGGGCAACTCTCGCCCAATGTGTGGTATTTCGCGCAGCTCGGCCTCGTCGAGGTCGCCTATCAGCTTCGGCGCATCAATCACCATCTGAAGGTCTTCGCCGCAGTGCGGAAGGAGGCGTACTCCCGCCTGCCGCAGACAACGGTCATGGCGCAGCAATACCGCGGGAGCGCGATCGACATCATCTACTCCACCGAGAGCCTTCGGGAGATCTTCGTCAACAACATCCGTCTCGAGAAGAGCGAGAGGATGGTGCGTTCGGAGCGACGAATGGATCCGATCGAGGCCTTCCTCGGGCGGTCGAAAGTTGTTCATACCTACACGCGCGAGGAAGAGGACGCTTTCGAGTATGTGTGCCGCCACACGTTACTGCGGCCGCGCGATCTCATGACCGTTGGGGAGCGTCTGTCCGCTCTCCGGCCAGAGGAGCGAGGGCAAGAGCATCGCTTCAAGGAAGTGGTGAACCAGGCCGCCGCCGAGATCGCATACGAATACCTGGCCGAGATCGCGCCATACCTTGGTGACCTGGATCTCGAGCGCTTCCTCCGGCGGCTCCCGGGACATGTTCTGACTCGAGGAGAGGTGGAAGGCCTCTTCGAGGAGCACAACGGGGAGCAGGGCGGATTCGAGGAACGGCACGTGTTGTGTGCCCTCTATCGGGTCGGGCTGCTTGGTTACGTGCACCACGATTGGGTCCGCGGGGAGTGGGTTCAGCGGTTCTTGCGCCCGGGCGAAGGCACGCTCGCGCCGGACGGCGTGCTGCCTCGAGCGTCGGACTACTTCGTGCATCCGGCTCTATCGGACGTGATCGGGCGTATCAATCCGCCATACCTCGCCCGGATCGAGCGAGTGACCATAGTTGGCTACGGGCGGCCGTGGCGTGAGCCTTCGAGCGCGGCGAGCGTTCCGACGGTACGCACGCTCTGTGTGCTGAAGGGGGATATTCACGGGTTCGGATCCCTGATGCGGGCCGGGACGGACGGACCCGTGCGGAAGGCACTGGAGGACGCGGTGAAGCGGAACGCCCAGGGGGCGGTGTGCGCGGAGGCCGGTGGGGGAGACTCCGTGCTGATCGCCCACGAGGATCCGGCCGCACTGGCCCAGACCGCGCGACATCTCATCGACGAAATATACGGCGCTCCGGGACAGCCTCGCCTTCGCGTTGCCTTGCACTATGGCCAGGTGCACGTCCGACAGCGGGTCGGTGACAGGCTGCCCAGCATCGGCGGCGGGGAAGCCATTCTTCTCGCGACGCGTGTCGAGCCACACGTCGATCCCGGGCAGATCTGGGCCACCGAGGAATTCCGTCAGCAGCTTTTCCAGCGGCCGTCTCTCTGGCGAACGACCCCGATGCCCGGACCAGGGGACAGCGACTGCTTCAATATCAGGAAGGAGGGGGGAGTCGAACCGGACCTGTGGGTCCGACTCTACCGGCTCGAGTTCTAGTCGGACTAGTGGGCCGATTGCGCGGGCACCCGGATCTTCGGATCTGCGCCGTGGAGACCGTTAGGGGCTTGGCTAAGGCCCAAAGGTCATCTGCTCCCTTTCTGCTCCCATACCACCCCGAAGCATCCTGAATTAAGGGACACGAAGCAGAAGGATTGACATCGAGGCGTGTCGCGCTTCGCGTTGCCCCTAATAGGAGACGGGAGCGGCGGCAGCGCCGGGCTCGCCCGAGTCAGCCGTCACGCCCCTGAAGCTGGCGAGAACCCGCTGTTTGAACTGGGCTTCTTTGGTGGAGTCTCCGATTTCCTTCGCGATGCCCTCCACCAAGCGGGTGAAGTGCTGGGGTGAGGTGAGCGTGGTGACATGCGCAAGGTGCTCCTGGCAGATTAATTCTGCCATCGGGCCCAGGAACTCCGTGAGTTCGGGCTCGATCAGCGACCGGGCCGACTCGAGAGCCTGTCTCATGTTGGGGGTCGGTGGCCTAGACTGAGGGGACTCCGCCGGCCCGGCGTGCTCCGGGATCAGGAGAGCCAGCAAGTCGAGCGTCGGCGGCAGGCCCGGGTCGGTCCGGTCGACCGCCTCCTCGACGAAGCGGTACCGGCCGGCTGAGAAGGACCTCATCGAGGGAAGGGCGTCGAGCCCCCGCAGGAGCCGGTGGCTGAGACCGACGACCTCTCCTCCGCGCAGGATGAACTGCGCGACATGGTTTTCCGCCGTGATGATGAACATGGTCCCAGAACGCTTGGCGCCACAGAGCGATTGAAGTGCGTCGATGATCCCGTCGTGGAGCAGGAGAACGGACCCGTCACTCGCGGCGGCTGACCCTGCCGGCGATGAGCCCGCTAAGTCGTGTGCCATTCAGGCCGCCTCTCAACCGGCAGGCCGGCGACGATCAATCACGCTGGCGCTCGGCTGCCGCCAGACACCACGCGCGGCGCTCGCCGACTCCTCGTGGCCCGGGGCCAGCCGGCCCATGGCCACCTTGATGCTGGCACGCATACGATCGATGGTGCGCGCGAGCGCGCCGATCTCGTCCGAGCGGCTCACTTCGGTGATGGCGGCCTTGAGGTGGCCGCGGCTGATCTCATCGGCCGTCCGCGTCAGGCTCCGGATGGGCCGGGTCAGCTGCTGGGCGAGGAGGAAGGCCACCAGGCCCACAAACAGCAGGGTGAGCGCCAGCAGGACCAGCGCGTTCCGGTTGGCCTCGGCGATGGGCGCGTACGCCTCCGCGGCGTCCTGCTGGACCACCAGCGTCCAGCCGTACCTGCTCTTGCGCGCATAGCTAAGCACGGGGCGGCCTTGCTCGTTGGTGTCCATGACCCGCTTCTTGCCGAGGTCGGAGACGCCCAGGAACGCGGCGTGCTGGCTCATGTCTTTCAGAGTCTCGACGTACTCGCGTTTCGGGTGGGCGATGACCTTCCCGGTGTTATCCAACAGAAAGGCGTATCCCGTCTGACCGATCTGCACATTGGTGACGTGGGCTGAGACGTCGGTGATGGTCATCCCAATGGCCAGGACACCGGCCGGCCGTTGCTCCGCCATGATGGGGACGGAAAGGATCAGGGCGGGCTGGCCATTCGTCCGGCTGATCACGACCTGTTGACCCAACGGAGCGCCGCGAAGTACCTGCTGCACATAAGTCCGATCCCCGTAGTTCTTCGGGGGCTCCTGATCGCTGCGCCCAATGTTGCTGCCGTCCGGGGCGATGGTGAAGGCCAGGTAGATCGCCTTGTACTCGCTCACGATGGAGAGTAGGGTCCGCCGCTGCCGCTTGGGGTCCATGGCGATGATGTCGTCGAGAGCGGCGTTCTGTCGCAGCATCTTGACGTTCATGTCCACCCAGGCATCCACGTAACTTACGATCGCATCGGTGCGGTCCCCGAGCTGTTGGTCTACCTGGCCCGAGAGCCGTCCGGTCGCGGAAGCATAGTTGAGGTACCAGATGGCGCAGAGCGGAATCACCGCGACGCCAATCATGGTGAGGAGCACCTTGGGGAAGATTCCGAATCTCCAGCGTGTGGTCATGAAAACCTCCTCATCGGCAATGCGTGATCGTGGAAGGCTCCGTGCTCAGGTGTTCCGGGCGATCTCACGGCTGGTTCCCGTTGCCGTGCGCAGCCCCCTGACCCAGCCCGGCGCACCCCACGCCGGCCCCACCACCAACTCCGCCGCCGCAGCCGCGCCCGATGGTGCCGCCCCCGCCGCTCAACCCAGTCACGGTCACGCCAGAATCAGGCTCAGCGGAGAAGTGCGGAGGGTTTGATCCAGCACGGTCCCCCAGGGATTGGCGGCTGTATCGGCGCCGAGGAGAACAGTGGTACCGGTCACAGTCCGTTCGAACTCCGCCCGCCAGAGGCGGCGGCTGAAGTCCTCGGGCAGGCTGAGGAAGTCCGGCCCGGTCACGAGATCGGCCCATGTGCTCGCCGTCTCGGCCGGCGCGAGGGTACGAAGCCGGTCTGCTGCCACGTCGTAGACTTGGCCGGCACGAACAGACACTTCGGCGCTCCCAATCCGGTCCGCCCGAGTAACGCCCACGGTTCCACGGATGACCCTGATGAGCGTATTCGGAGTCGCACCGGGGATCGAGGGCGGGAGAACCTCGACGATCACCACGGTGCCTCGAACCGCGGCGATGGCGTTCGGGGTTCGGATCTCGATCGCCTCACCGGGACGCATTCGGCTGTGCGCGACGCTGACGGCGAGCTTGCCCCAGGTCAATCGCACCGTCTGAGCGCGGGTCTCCTCAGCTACCGTGAAGACCGACAGTTCCCGAACGGTGACCAGGGCTTTGCCGCCGAGGAGCACGCGGACCAGCGAGCGTTCACCGGTGTTCACCCGGTCATACTCGAAGAGGTCATCCTTGAAGCGGAGTGGCTGAGGCGGGACCGGGGCCCGCCGGGTCAGCGTGGCCTGGCCTGACAGCATGGTAACGACGCCTTGCGACGGTTGTGCGACGGCCACCGTGGGCAGGAGCACGAGGATCAGGGCGATCACCACTCTCATCGGGCGAGTCCTGTTCTGGCGCGTTCGCTTGATGCTCGTACAGGGAGGTAAGACGGGTGACCCTGCGCCGCTCATAGAGAAGTGCAAGCGGGCTGCCATGGGTTTCCAGTCGCTCGCGCACCCGAGAAGGGGGCCTTTCTCGGGTGATCGGCGGGCCGAGAACGGTCTTCAAGCCAGTTGTCGTCTTACCCGTAAACACCCCGACGTCCGACAGGTGACGCTCAAGGGAAGTCCCGCAAGTT
>Ga0099794_10000204_pt1 | contig 21503 bp, 18 predicted proteins | sample Rivendell_Oct201_10_FD_77320 | JGI IMG/M metagenome (GOLD analysis project Ga0099794, IMG submission 77320) | Vadose zone soil microbial communities from the Eel River Critical Zone Observatory, Northern California, USA -... | ecosystem: Host-associated > Plants > Roots > Rhizosphere > Soil ... | reverse complement strand
GAGCGCACGTAGACACAAAGACAAGAGAGCACTATACGACGGGGGAGAGGGAGGAAAAGGAAGGGAGAGAGAAAGGAAGAGAGAGAGAGAGAGAGAGAGAGAGAGAGAGAGAGAGAGAGAGAGAGAGAGAGAGAGAGAGCAGGAATGTTGATGTGGTAACAATTGCAGCAGAAATTCTCATTCGAGGTTTGTCTTCGTAAACGCGCTGAGAATTTGAGCTATCATTTCACAGAATATACATCCGTTTAGGTTCCGAAAGCGCGCGACTCACGCGATGTCATGGGGTTCTCGAATTTGCGGCGGCGCCACTTCGATCTCTGTCGGTGGCGGCGGCTGTTGTCTGACGCATGTTGTCGCGTGGTGCGGTCCACGACAAGCAGACACGATCGGCATTCGTCCAGTTCTGCTTCCGGCACGGAAGCGGCAGCGGATCCGGAATATGCGCCACGATAGGTAGGCCCCACAAATCGGCAACGTGCGCAGGCAGCAGGAAAACACTCGCTGCACTTAATATACCGACGGCAAAAGAGACGAGCACTTTCCGATGCAAGGCCATTTGTAGCTCCCTTACCCACCAAACCTGGCGCCTGGTCCATCGTGACCGGCCGCCTATCCTGCTGATGTTGGGCTTGGAATTGTTCGTGCAAAATTATCCTTAGGTACGGCGCTCCTATCCCTCAACGGTGGGATACTATCCTTTGGTTCACTACAGCGGATCAGAGCGTGCAAGGCATTCAATCAACTCAGCCCGCTATGCCCGACAGAAATGTTTCGCGTTTTTACCGACGTTTTCGCAGTCGATGGCCGCGCCAGATCTCGCAACGTGCTCGACGCAGACCTTGCCGGAAAGCGTCTGTCAAATTGCAAAGGCTTAATCAGACATCCGGCTGTCGTTGAGCTTACTCAACGCCGCAAGCCACACGCCCGAAGGCGGTCTTTCGAAGTCACGAGAGGTACATTGACAGGATGCTGAACTTCTTCCGCGCTTGTTCTACTTCGAAGGCATCGGGCTATCACCACGGCGCGTCGTCGTTTGTTTCGAACCCACATTAGACTTGGGTGGAGTTGCACTGGTTATAATACTGATAATACCCAGCTGCGTCGCAGGCTGCCTTTGTTCTGCACCTCTTACGACGTTGCCGGGAATGGATGCAACGGCACCGGTTCCGCCGGAAGGGCCTTGCGCTGTGGCAAACTGCGTCGATGCAAGCAGAAGAGCAGCGGCAAACGTGGAATAAGCTAGTTTAGATTTCATGTGGCTCTCCTTCTCGAAAATCCACTGACACCCGAACATGCTCCGCGCTACATGCATGCTATCCGAGCATAGCCAGTTCGTTTTATGCGAGGTCGGCACGAAATCCTGCCTGTCAAGTGTTTTTACCCGCTCGGTCCGTTGCGCGCGCGCCGCGTGCGGCCAAGCCGCCGAAGCGCCGCTAAGAATGGTGATGAATTCCCGCCGTCTTCCCGGCGCGAGAATTAGCGAACGCCAACTCGGTTCACGGGTCCACCGCGATTTACACCGCCGACGCCAACCCTTGGCGTGGCGACAGCTCTCGCAACCGGTGCCCCTACGACCGGCACACCCACCCGTGCCACGCAGCCCTGTGGCACGCCGGCGCTCGTGCAATAGATAACGGCGGCATGAGCATCCGATGCCATAGCGGCTGCATAGATGAATGTGAGGAAAAGGACGCCTGCGGATACTTTGAACATGTTGGCTCCTATCGGTTAGACCAGCATCGCAGTAAGTCTGATCGCGTGAGATACGTTGCCTGCAACGAACAACGAATGCCTGCTTCGCTTCGCAAGAAGCGGGCCAACGCAGGAGACACCGCGCGTCAGCAAGGAAATGACCGATAGGTCAGTGGGGTAACAACATTCGACGCGAGCGGCAGCGCATCTGAGAAATTGGAATTCTCCAAAATTTCGGAGAATCTCCAAAATTTCGGAGTCGTCGCTTGGGTGCAAACTAAAAATTATCGGGTCGCCACGCGCGATCAAATGTCATTTCGTCGCAGCATCAATTCGATGAAGTTCGTCGCGATTGTCGAAAATAATGTGTGCTGACACATCATGGAAAGTCACTAACACATATTCACTGACATATCGGGGGACCTTCACAATGCTGACGATAGAGCTTTCGAAGACGTCACTTCTGTCATGGCAATGATTGGGCAGCGACTGATGGTCAGGCGATGACGGATCGTGGGTCCAATTTGAGCAATCAGTTAGAGCAAGCAACCGCCTTGCGGAAGTGACCCTGACCTATTGGCAGTCGCGCTCGCCTTCGCGCAACTAGCTGTTTCCATTGCGCGTTCAGTTGCGGTTCTTTTCAAAAGCCGTAGATTTACGGAGATACCGTTCCTCTAGCTAAGCTTGGCCGTCCGTCCGGTCTTAGGATACGCTTCGCCCGAAGCGAGGCCCGATCAACGCTAAGTAGCGTCGGAGCACCGGGAGGACGCCTATTTTTGTTCATTTTAGAAATATCATAATCGCCGCCGTCGTATTGATGCTCGATGGTTGGTCAGTCAATGCACAAGAATCGCCGCGTCGCGTTCTGTTGCTTCATCCTTTCGACAATACACAGCCTGCTACCGCAAGCGCCGCTGCCGCGATCAGGAAGCGACTGATTGAAAGATCGCCCTCAGAAATTGATCTTGCTGGCGAATTTCTGGATCTCGCACGATTTCACAGCGAGACCGACGAGCTCCGCTCGGCACGTTATCTGGCCGAGAAGTACGCCGGCAGATTGCCCGAGATAATAATGCCGCTGAACTCGGAGGCACTGCGCTTCGCGACTAAATACCGCGGCATAATTGCGCCCAATGTTCCTATTGTTTTTTGTTGTGTCACGCCTGACATGGCTACTGCCGCGGATCGACCGAAGGATATTACAGGCATCTACAGCAAGTTCGATGTCGGAAAGACCATAGCGCTTGCGCAGAAACTTCAGCCCGGGGCTCGCAATCTTGTCATCATTTCCGGTTCATCGGAGATCGATCGGCGTTGGTTAGCGGCGCTACGGAAGGAAATTGAACCGTATGAGAATCGTTTCAATACTGAATATTGGATCGGCGTTCCCTACGCGTCTCTGCTCGATCGCGTCTCGCATTTACCGCGTGAAACGATCACAATTTTCGTGACGGTCTACGACGATACTACAGGCAAGCTACTTTTCCCCGCCCAAGTTGTGGAGGCTCTCGCTCAAGTCGCCAGCGCTCCGGTTTATGGACCTTCCGATACTTACCTGGGCCGGGGAGTCGTGGGTGGCTACATGGACTCTTTCGAGTTGATGGGCGCTAGCGCGGCTGACCTCGCCCTGGAAATACTTGCCGGCAGGAGCCCGAGCACGATCGATCCGCAGCCCAGTCAAAATCGCAGATTTCTCGTTGACGTCCGCCAATTGCTGCGGTGGCAACTTTCCGAAAGCAATTTGCCCGCGGATACTGTCTTGTCCTTCAAACAGATGACGTTGTGGGAGGAGCACCGCTATCTCGTGCTTGCAACTGTTTTCGTCATCCTATTGCAGGCGATAATGATCATAGCACTGCTGGTTCAAATCTTTGCGCGCAGACGAGCTGAAGCTTCGTTGAAAGAGAGCGAAGAGCGCTGGCGATCTGTATTCGAAATGTCGACGGTAGGTATCGCTCTCGCTGATCATAATTTCCGATTCCAGGCCACCAATGCCGCTTTTCAAACCATGCTCGGCCGTGCGGACGAGGAACTCCGGGGACTTTCGCCGCTCGATATCTGCGTAGTTGAGGATCGCAAATCCTTGAAATTACTTTATGAGCAGGTTCGAGAAGGCAAACACCAAAGCTACGAGGCGGTGCAGCAGTACAGGCATAAGAGCGGGGCTCCGATCTGGGTGAATGCTTATGTATCCAGAATGCAAGGCAACGAAGACAAGCCACCGCTCTTCCTTGCCACCACGATCGACATTACAGACCGGAAACGTGCAGAGGCCGCCTCACGAGACGCGCTGTCGGAGCTTGCGCGGGTCGCACGGCTAACGACGATGGGCGAGATGACGGCATCTATTGCACATGAAATCAATCAGCCGCTGGGCGCCATTGTAGCGGATGGCTCGGCAGGACTTCGCTGGCTGGCAAATACAACCCCCGATCTCGAAGCGGCGCGCGCCTGCTTCAGACGGATCGTGAGTAACGGTCATCGTGCAAGCCAGGTGATTAGCGGCATCCGAACGATGCTGGAAAAAGGCAGCGACACAAAGGAGCCGCTCGATATCAATAAACTCGTTCGCGAAGTTCTGACGTTTGCTCACGGCGAGATCGAGAGCCAAAAGATCGTGGTCCGAACTGAACTAAAAGAGAACCTGTCGGAGGTTCTTGTCAACCGAATCCAGTTCCAACAAGTCGTTCTGAATTTGGTGATGAACGGTATCGACGCCATGGCAACGTTGGGTAATCGTGCCAGGGTATTAAAGCTTCGATCCGAGCAAAGCGGACCTTCCAGCGTGACGCTGACGGTAGAGGATGCAGGAACGGGCATCGACAAGAACATTATCGGCCGTATCTTTGAAGCGTTCTTCACGACAAAAACACACGGGATGGGCATGGGACTTTCAATCTGCCGATCCATTGTCGTGGCTCATGGCGGACAGCTTCTTGTCTCGCCCGGTGATCCGGAAGGATCGGTATTTCAGCTCGAGCTTCCCATCTATCAGCCGGGCACCGGATGATACTGGCTATTTCGGAGACACGGCGGCCGATCCTGTCCGCGGCGAAAAGCAAGAGGTAGATGTGAAAGAGACTGGGCAAGCGCAGAGGGTCGTCTATGTGATCGACGACGACGCGTTAATGCGGGAGGCGCTCAAGAGCCTTTTTGCTTCGGTAGGCTTGCATGTTGAAGCGTTCGGTTCCGCACCAGAATTTTTCGGAAAGAAACTTCCCGACGCTGCCATATGCCTGGTCGTAGACGTCAGATTGCCGGGATTGAGCGGACTCGATTTTCAGGCCGAGCTGACCAAAGCCAACATCGACGTTCCCATCATATTCATCACCGGCCATGGCGACATCGCCATGACCGTTAAGGCCATGAAGGCTGGCGCTGTCGAATTCCTTACCAAGCCATTCCGGGACCAGGATTTGCTAGATGCCGCGAAGCTTGCACTTGAGAAGGACGAGGCAAGGCGCAAAAGCCAGAAGACAACCTCAATCGTTCGGTCTCTATTCGAATCGCTGACGCCGCGCGAGCAAGAGGTGATCCGACTGGTGACGGCAGGTCTCATGAACAAGCAAATCGCAGCTGAAATAGGTGTGAGCGAAATTACCGTGAAGGTCCACCGCGGCAATGTTATGCGCAAGATGCAGGCAAATTCGCTCGCGGATCTGGTTCGGATGGCGGATATGTTGGGTATCCGACGTACCACGGCGTAGCGGATCTATACCGACGTATAATGTCCTGAACTTATTTGTTTTGAATCATTACCAACGTATGAAGGCGCGATGGCTCCGACTCGCTTATTTGAAGAATCGGGAAGTTTAAATGCGGAGCGCGCCCTTGATCTCGATTGTCGACGATGATGAATCGATGCGTGAGTCGGCCGAGGGGCTCGTTAGATCGCTCGGTTACCAGGTCGCGACTTTTGCATCGGCCGAAGAGTTCTTGAAATCGGATCGCGTGGATAGCACTTCCTGTCTGATCGCCGACGTGCAGATGCCCGGCTTGAGCGGTGTCGAACTTCAGCGCTGCCTGATCGCTCAAGGCGTTCATATGCCCACGATTTTTATTACGGCTTTTCCGGAAGAAAGAACGCGACTTCGCGCAATGACGGCTGGCGCTGTCGGCTATCTTGGTAAGCCCTTCAGCGAGGAGAGCTTGGTCAGGTGCCTCGAAAGTGCGCTGGGATGCTCCGACAAGAAAATTCAGCAGCCGTAAATTGCTCGTATACATATTAAAAGACAAAGCTCGGATCTTAGTTGCTCTGCGGCATCTTTTGGAGAGCACGTATTAGGCTCATCAAGCACTGACCTAACCAGGCACGCCCATATTGGCTCGATAGCCGCAACGCGCGAAGCAGCAAACAGCAACGAATTGGCAATCGCGAAGCTTGACTGGTCGGCAATCCGCCCACCGAAGAGTGCAATTTGGATCTATACTAAAGTATCGATCATCGATTCCTTCCAGCCGCCAAACCTTCCGCAAGTACTATGGAGCAACCTCCGGTTTCCGACGCATGTTGCACTCACCTTTGGACCTCAATAACAAAGAGGAGTGTTCGTATGCATCTCGTGGATAGTAATATGGTGTTCGGCCGGTTTGCACCTGCCGTAATCCACGGCGCGGCGTCGAACGATGCGTCGGTGGACGAGCTTCTGGCATTTGAGCGGATGCTCGCCGATCTCTCCGCGCGATTTGCAAACGTTCCTACTGAAAGGGTCGAGTCCGAAATTCAAATCGCCCAAGTAGTACTTCGGCAATTTCTCGGATTCGATCGCAGCACCTTTGCCGAATTCCAGGAGGACGGCTCGCTTGTCGTTCTGTCTTCGACCGCCGTAGAAGGGGTCGAGCCCACGCCACAAGGCCCGCTTCCTTCCCAACTTTCCTGGTTTCTTGCCAAACTCCGCGCGGGCGAGATCTTCGCAGTCCAAAATCCCACCCTTGATCTTCCACCAGAAGCAGTCGGCGAAGCTGAATATTGTCAGCGGACGGGCCTTCGTTCGCATTTGAGCATCCCACTTCGCATCGGCGGCCGTATCATCGGTGCCATTGCTTTCGCAGCCTTCAAGGAAACCCGTGCCTGGCCGGGCGATTTGATTGCAAGGCTCAAGCTCGTGGGTGAGGTGTTCGCGCAGGCTATCGCGCGAAAGCGCGAGCAGGAAAAACTTCTAAGCGCCATGGCTGAGATCAAGATCCTGAAGGACCGGCTCGAGCAGGAGAATTCCTATCTTCGGCTCGCCGCGCAGGTCAGGCCGCCGCAGGGGCTTACCAGCCGCTCGCCGCGCTTTCTGTCGGTGATCGAGGAAATCGTGCAGGTTGCGCAAACCGGCTCAACGGTTCTTCTGCTCGGCGAAACCGGTAGCGGAAAGGAGGTCCTGGCGCAGGCCATTCATGATGCGAGTGCGCGTAAAGGTCGACCGATGATCAAGGTCAACTGCGCAGCCCTTCCGGCGAGCCTGATCGAGTCCGAGCTGTTCGGCCGGGAAAAAGGCGCCTTCACCGGAGCGCTGGCGCGACAACCGGGCCGTTTTGAAATCGCCGATGGTTCAACCATCTTTCTCGACGAGGTTGGTGAACTGCCGCTTGAGTTACAGCCGAAACTCCTACGCGTGCTCCAGGAAGGCGAGTTTGAGCGTTTGGGGGGCTCAAAGACGATCAAGGTCGACGCCCGTGTGATCGCAGCCACCAACCGGCCACTCGCACAAGCCGTGCAAGAAGGAAAATTCCGGGAAGATCTTTTTTACCGGCTCGATGTATTTCCGATTGAGGTGCCGCCGCTACGCGAACGGCGCGAAGATATTCCGTTGCTGGCGTGGACCTTTGTCAAGGAGTTCAGCAATTCGATGGGCAAGCCGATCGATGAAATCGCGGAAGAATCGATGACCGCGCTTCGGGAGTATCACTGGCCTGGCAATATCCGCGAGCTTCGAAATGTGATCGAACGCGCGATGATCCTTGGTCACGGTCCGAAGCTGCACATCAAGCTTTGTCATACGACGCTGCGACCGATTGCCGTAAAGGCGACGGCAGGTTCACTCGATGAAGCTGAGCGCGCAATTATTCTGCAGGCGGTTGAGCAGTGCAATTGGCGTATTCGCGGGTCAAATGGAGCTGCGGCGCTTCTTGACGTCAAGCCAACGACACTCGAATCCCGTATCAAGAAGCTCGGGCTCACCCCCAACCGGTGACCTCCGAAAATTCGGAGGCGCTCCGAATTCTCGGAGAATTTGATTGAGCTGGCCGTGCAGCTGCTCGCAGCCGGCTTTCAATATCCCACTGATCCATCGAATGTTTCGCCTCAAACGCGCCGCGCCTTTCGCGTTGGCCCGCTTCTTGCGATGTAAGCAAACTAGGAAGTTTGGGCAACCCATGGCAGCCAGCGACCGAAAGATATGCACCTTGATCGTATTCTCAATGCAGATCGTGGTTCCCGATGAAAGACGAACAGCATTGTTGCGCACGCTCGGCTCGATGCTCGGACCAACGCGGGTTGCGCCGGGCTGCTTGGATGCCCGCCTGTATTCGGATCTCGACAAACGCAAGACCTTATTGCTCGTCGAAGATTGGGGGTCGCGCGAGCAGTTCGATCGCAATCTCGATATGGCCAAGCTCAATGCGATTGTCGCCGCAATCGAGCTCTCGAGCGAAGCGCCGGTGGTGCGTATTGACGCAGTCGAGCGGGAGGAGGGCGTCGACGCCTTGGCGCTTCATCGAAGTGTCGCTTTAGGCCCTGCCCGATGAAAATTCTGTAAATCGTAAGCAAATCACGAGGGGTGAGCAAAAGGCATTTGGATGACGCCGAATGCAGAAGCGAGATGGTACTCGCGGTAAAACAGGAGAGATGGAATGCGTAAGATCTTGATTTCAGCGACTATCGGTCTCGCGATCACGTTGGCGGGTTCGGGTGCCAAAGCTCAGGTCGATCTCAGTGCTTATGCGGACCCTGAGGGATTTCTCGATATCCAGGCGTTGACGTGTGCTCAGCTCGCCGGAACCTGGCAAGATCAAGCGGACCTGCTGAGTTCTTGGTACAGCGGTTGGTACAACGGGCTCGCAAAAAGGCACTACATGGATATCAGGAAGGGAAGGGAAGCCGAGCACGAGTTGATCGTGTATTGCAAGGCAAACCCGCAGCTCAGAATTATCCAGGCCATCGATGTGGTTTTCAAAAGCATGCGGGAAAGAATGGGCATCAAAGTGCAGTAAGAGGGTAGGAGAAGCGGTATGATTAGAGTTGCGACGACGCTGTCATTGAGCATCCTCCTTGGTACAACCCTTTCGCCCGGAGCGAATGCTCAGCAGATCAACGGCACTCCGGGTTCGCCGAGCGCGACGATTACAATCGATGGCAATCAACTCCCGCCCCCGCCCCCGAAATTCGGCGGCGTAATTAAGGAAAGCGCCAAGGATTCGAAGCCGTGGTGGCCGCCGCGCGTGGTACCGCCGAAGGGCGCGCCCAACGTGCTGCTCATCATGACCGACGATCAGGGCTATGGCGTCAACGGCACGTTTGGGGGCGTGATTCCGACGCCAGCGCTGGATCGGATCGCAAAGGCGGGGCTGCGTTACACCCAGTTCCACTCTACCGCCCTGTGCTCGCCGACACGGGCGGCGCTAATCACTGGCCGCAACCACCACTCTGCCGGTTTCGGTGTGATCTCGGAGCTGTCGACGGGCTACCCGGGCTATGACTCGATCATCACTCCTGACAAGGCAACGATCGGCACGATCCTCAAAGGCAACGGCTACGCCACATCGTGGTTCGGCAAGAACCACAATACGCCGCCGTTCCAGTACAGCGTGGCGGGCCCTTTCGACCAATGGCCGTCCGGGATGGGTTTTGACTACTTCTACGGCTTCATGGGCGGCGAGACCGACCAGTGGACGCCGTACCTGTTCCGCGATCACACCCAGATTTTCCCGTGGATTGGGAAGCCCGGTTATAACCTCATCACCGACATGGCGGACGAAGCGATCACGCATGTGAAGCAGCTCAACGCAGCGGCACCGGACACGCCGTTCTTCGTCTATTACGTTCCCGGCGGAAGTCATTCGCCGCATCAGCCGACCAAGGAGTGGATCGACAAATTCAAGGGCAAGTTCGACATGGGCTGGAATGTCATGCGCGAACAGATTTTCGCCAACCAAAAGCGATTGGGGGTTATCCCCGCGAACGCCGAGCTGACACCCTGGCCGGATGAGCTGGCAAAATGGGAAACTCTGTCGGCCGACGAAAAGAAGCTCTTCGCCCGGCAGGCGGAAGTATACGCTGCCTACACGGCCTATACCGACAACGAGATCGGCCGCGTGATCCAGGCGGTCGAGGACATGGGTAAGCTCGACAACACGCTGATCATCTACATCGCCGGCGACAACGGCACCAGCCCCGAAGGCACACTTCTCGGCACGCCCAACCAGTTCACCTCGTACAACGGAATTCTGGATATTCCGGTCGCCGAGCAACTCAAGTTCTACGACGTTTGGGGCTCGGAGGCGACTTATCCGCACATGGCGGTCGCTTGGTCGTGGGCGTTTGACACGCCATTCAAGTGGACCAAGCAGGTGGCGTCGCACTTCGGCGGCACGCGGCAGGGCCTGGCGATCTCGTGGCCAGACCGTATCAAGGACGCCGGCGGCGTTCGCACCCAGTTCCACCACATCATCGACATCGTGCCGACGATCCTTGAGGCCACGGGTATCAAGGCGCCGCAGACGGTCAACGGCATCACGCAAAGCCCGATCGAAGGCGTGAGCATGGCGTATACCTTTGACAAGGCGAACGCCACCGCGGCCTCGGCTCGCAAGACCCAGTACTTCGAACTGATGAGCAATCGCGGGATCTATAACGAGGGCTGGTACGCCAACACGACGCCGCCCGTGGGTCCGTGGGTCCTGAACGCTCCGATGCCGGACGTCAATGCCTATAAGTGGGAGTTGTATAACCTGAACGCGGATTACTCCCAGGCCAACGATCTCGCGGCCAAAATGCCTGACAAGCTCAAGCAAATGCAGGCGCTGTTCGTGCAAGAGGCAGCCAAATACAATGTACTCCCCTTGGACAACTCGTCGTTCGCGCGTGCGATCTCGCCGCGGCCAAGTGCCACCGCGGGACACACCGTCTTTACTTACTCGGGTGAGATGGCCGGCATTCCAACGGAGAACACACCGAACATCCTGAACAGGTCGTTCAAGATCACCGCAAACGTAGAGGTCCCGGAAAGTGGCAACGGCATGATCGTCACCACAGGGGGCCGCTGGGGCGGCTACGGGTTGTACCTGCTCAAGGGGATACCGGTGTTCAATTACAACATGCTCACGCTGTTGCAGGCCCGATGGGCGGCCGATCAACCACTCGCCGCGGGCAAACACACGATCGTGTTTGACTTTAGGTATGACGGCCCTGGCATCGCAAAGGGCGGCACCGGAGTGCTGAGGGTCGACGGCAAAGAGGTCCGCACGTTGCAAGTCCCAAAAACGGTCCCGTTCCTGCTGCCGGCGGACGAAACCTTCGATGTCGGGGTCGACACCCGCACCGGAGTGAACGATCTGGACTACCAGGTACCATTTCGCTTCAACGGCAAGATCGACAACTTAACCTTCAACCTCGGGCCGACGCAGCTAACCGCTGTGGAAGAGATGAAGGTGCGAGAAGCGACCGCCCGAGCGCGGGACTAGGACGGTCAGGCGAAGCCGGTCGGAAAGGTGGCGCCGCACGGTCGGCGCCACCAGGGATCGATGACTCTCTAAAGACGCCTAACACATTCAGCAAGATGAGGAGCGCAACATGAGTAGATCGATCGGTGCTGCGGTGTTCGTTTCAGCCTTGATCGTTGCAGGCGCCGTGGCCGCCCAAGGCATGCTTGTCGACGCTGCGGCCGACAAAGTAATCAAGAAGTACCAAGCGGCTACCTGCGATCAGTTGAAGGCGCAGAAGGCAGAGCCGCCATCGGAAAAGGAGAAGATAGCCCTGGATCTACTGCGGGACGATCCGAAAGCGCGAGTGGCCTTCGTCGATAAGATCGCAGCGCCCGTGCTGAACAAAATGTTCGAATGCAGCATGATTCCGTGAGTCTCAGGGCCTATCAATTACCAAACATGACAGGAGGCTTAGCGTGAACAGATCAATTGGCATAGCAGTAGGAATGTTAGCCTTGATCGTCGCCAGCGCGGCATCTGCCCAGGGCATGCTCCTGGACGCCGCAGCTGACAAGGCGATCAAGAAATACCAGACGGCAACCTGCGATCAGTTGAAGGCGCAAAAGAACGAACCTCCATCGGATAAGGAGAAGGAAGCTATAGAGTTTCTCCGCAACGATTCGCAGGCCCGAATATCTTTCATTAATAAGATCGCCGCACCCGTTCTGAACAGGATGTATGATTGCGGCATGATCCCGTAAATCGGTCTTGTGTCCGGCAGGAAGCGAGATGGGTCCAGGCTGAGACGTCAGCGCCGGCCTTCAATCTCCAGCGATACCAGTCTTGCGAGCAAGGTCGCGGGATAAAGCTGACCAATTATGGTTTCCAGATTGCAGAGGCTGCGTGCCACGGGATGCACTGGAAAAACGTCGCCGTAGCCGGTTGAGGTCAGCGTTACGAAGCTAAAATAGATCACCTTGCTGGCCAGCGCTGGGTCATCTTCAAACGACATCCCCGAAAATGCATTGGGGACAAGCAGACCAATCATCGTAAAGAGTGCCGTGAAAGTCACGGCGATGCTCAAATAAACCAGGATAGCGCCGATAATTCGATGATACGTGACAGGTCCTGGAGCAAACACCGTTCGAGCAACGACCCAGACCAGCGCAACTCCCATGATGAGTAACGCGCCGGCAAAGAGATAAACATCGAGAACCGACGGCGCGCTGAGGCGAGATACGGCCGCCGTGCCAGCCATGATGAATGCCGCCAGCAACGCAACAACTACCGTCGGACTGCCCGACATCAGGAAAATACCGCCAATGAGCCCGAGCGCGGATGCGAATCCAAGGACTTGAAATAGCTTTATGCCAACGGCCTGAAGCGGCGCAAAGACAAACAACATCAGTATCAGCAGCACCGTGAGCGTCGTCAAAAGTGGATCGCTCCACCGCCCTCGCAAACGACCAAGTGAACTATTCATGTCGCATTGACCATAGCTGTTGTTTCCGTGGGCCTCTCGATGATAGCCTTGGACCACTGCCGTCAAGGTCGGCCCGCGTGGTTGACGGCATCACGCTCGGGGACGATGGAGACGAATTTTAGAAGCCTAAGCCTCCTATGAACCTTCGTCGACCCCGCTTGACACCTGATTCAAATCCTTGCGCAAGGAAGCTTGGGCTGCACTAGAACTATGATCTCCGAATTTTCGGAGGCTCTCCGAAAATTCTGAGAATTTGAATGTATCCGACGCGCCGCAGTTTGCGTCCTCTTTTATCATCTCGCTGATCTATCGAACATTTCTTCTCGGCGTGAGAGCGCCCCCGTGTTGGCCCGCTTCTTGCGATGGCATGCAAGAGGCTCGTTATCCCGTCGCAAAGAACGATTGAATAGATAAGATACGTCTATCTTCCGCGCGACCGGATGAAATTTAGCTCGGAGGAAAAAATGCCGATTTCGTTTTCGTTGATAGTCCTTACTTCGCAACTGGTCATCGCCGTCGCGGACAACGTTCCAACATTTGACATTGCACGGGGGTGCCGGATCGACAGCACTACTGGATTCGCTCTTGATGTCGGCATGAACGAAAACATCAAGAGATGTGTGAACGACGAGCAACAAGCGAAGGGTCAGCTTGAAACACAATGGTCAGGTTTCGCCAACCCTGACCGAGTAATGTGCACTGAATCAACAACCAACGACAACTCGACTCCGCCGAGCTACGTTGAATTGCTGACATGTCTTCAGGATCAGCAGTTAGCGCGAAAACTCCCGAAGGACTGATCTGCAAGGGATAGGCGACTCTACCGCGGCGAGATCCGACGTCGAAGTTCGCCTACTATGCCTCTGACTGTCGGATCGTCGGGCGCAATCCTGGCTGCCTTTTCGGCATATTGAAGTGCCGTAGCGGTATCTCCTGCTTCGCGGCTAAAGCTGACAATCGCCATAATAATGTCGCGGTTCTCCGGATGTCCCACGAGGCTTCCCTTCAGGTAGGCAATCGCCTCGGGCTGACGCCCGGCCGAATGCAACGCTACGCCGTATATATAGGCATATCGCGCGTTATTAGGGTCAAACTCAGCAGCGCGGCCTAACTCAACGAGCGCGTCGTCCAGCCGCTTGAGCCGTACCAAACTGAGACCCAGCGCATGATGCAATCCGCCGTCGCTCGGCGCGGTGGCGATAGCGCTGCGCAAGACCCTTTCGCCATCGTCTTCTCGCCCCGTCTGCCGGTAAAGATCTGCAAGATTGATGGAGGCATCGACAAATTGCGCGCTCAATCGAAGTGCGGCCTTATATTCCGCCTCCGCTTCGCTGTTGCGTCCGCGGCGGGCATAGAAGGCACCCAGTGTGGTTCGGGCTTCCGGCCTGTCCGCATTAAACTTCTGCGCAACAATGAATTCCTCTGCCGCGCGATCGAAACGCTCCCGATCTTTGTCCGATAAGCGCGCCGACGACACGTCGGCCAAGAGCGAGGCCGTTCGAATGCGCACGCCGCGGACGGGATCCGACAAGAGCGGGGATGCAATCGACCACCTCTGTTCCAGCGCCACGTCCTGAAGCATATCGAGGGCACCAATCCGTACCATTGGATCAGGGTCCGTTAGCGAGGTGCGCGCAAGCCCGAGGGTCGCCGGGGTAACGCGAGAGCTGAGTTCGTTCAATGCGCCGGCTCGCGCGATGGCAGGCGTATTGCGGTCTGCGGCAACAACAGCCAGCAGCTTCGCGGCATCCGATTGATCATTCCAGGCAGAATGGAATGCCGCTGCGTAATTTTGGAACCCTTTGCGATTCGGTCCATGCCAGCTTTCGACCGCCGCTGCAGACCATTCGGCCGACTTGTCCTTGTGACAGTCGTTGCATGCGTTGGGCGTGCCGAGCTTTACGGAGATGTCAGGACGCGGAACACGGAAACTATGATCGTGCCGTGTGTCAACGACCATATAGGTACGGGTCGGCATATGGCATGACGCGCAAGAGAGGGGCGGGATCGCTGCTTCGTGCCGGTGGTGCTTTACATCTGCGTACTTGTCCTGCGAGTGACATTGAAGGCAGGTGCCGTCACCGGCGAGCCGCAGCTTGGAGCTGTGTGGATCGTGACAGTCACTACAAGTCACGCCGGCTGCAAACATCTTGCTTTGCTTGAACGAACCATAATTGTAAGCCTCCTCCACGTCCAACATTTGCCCGTCGGCATGATAGAGACCGCGCCCAATCGGCGAAATCATGTGGGTGTCGGATAGCGGTTGTCCCGGAGCCCAAACTTCGGAAAACTGGCCGCGCCGAGCATGACAAAACCCGCAGGTCTCGACCTCGGCACGAAGCTCGCGCGGCGCGGTGCTTCGCTTGGGATTGCCGGTTTCGGCATTCGGCAGCCAAGTCGCGTCGTGCCGCTCGCTAAAGCGTTCTGCTAACCCCATCGTGGGATCGTCGATCTTTCCAAGCGGCCACCAGCTGTTCTTGTTCTGCGCCCAACCGACATGGCGAGATCCTTGCCCGTGGCACGCCTCGCAACCGACGCTGATCTCGGCGAAGGTCGTTGCGAACCTGTCATTCGTGGCGTCGTAATTCTTCCGAACGCCGGTAGAATGGCACTGGGAGCACATGAAGTTCCAGTTCTGGTTCAGTTTTGTCCAATGCAGCACATCGTCGTGGCGGATTTCCTCTTTGGGATAAAGGTGGAACCAGCGCTGACCGCCTTTGTCTTTCGGACGGGTGTCCCAGGCGATCGATAACGATTGCAGCCGGCCATCAGGAAATTCAACGAGGTATTGCTGCAGCGGATCGACACCGAAGGTGTACTTGATCTCAAAGGTGGAAAGGTTGCCGTCCGAGCCATCGGTTTCGACTAAGAATTTTTCATCTTTCCGGAAGAAGCGAGATTTCGCGCTGAAATAATCGAACGTCGCATTGGAAAAATCGCCAACCACAGACTTATCGGTCGCATGGGCCATGGCTAGTTGATGTTGAGAGCCTTGCCAAAGCCTAACCTCGGCCTGGTGGCAGCCGGCGCAAGTCTCGCTGCCGACGAACGTCGCTTGCGCAGTAGCGTCGGAGATGCGAGCGAGGGATGTTCTGTTGCTGCCGCCGAGGAATTGAACGGCAACACCCCCCGCGAAGACGGTCACCGCGACGATCGCTACCGCGATGAGAATCGTCGTTTTGGGAAGGAGACCTGACGTCGTATTTTCAATCTCCGCGCCCGTCGTCTTGGGTTCCGAAGCGGTTCCCTTGCTTGAGCTGCGACTTTTTTTGGGGCGTCGAGACCGTGCCAAACGAGGTATTCCTTCAAATCAAGCCCAGAGGCTTCCCGAAGAATCTAAGGGGCAAGAGGTACCAGGGCGTTGCGCAGTGGCGCGCTGGAAATTTGCATCAGCCCCGCAAACGGCTGTCCGAGCTCCAGGATCAGGTATATCGCGCCGGCAGCCGACAGCGCAAAGATAAGCAGAGAGCCGAGAACGATTGCGTTGGGTTGGGCAAACAGGCTGAAGCTTGCAAAGATGATGGTGAGCCAGAAAATCAACACCACCAGAAAGGGCATCGGGATCGAATTGCCCATCTGCGCAAATAGAAGTAGGCGCGTTTGCGCAATATCGGTGCTGATTTGTATTGCCCGGGCTTGCAGGGAGCGTTGAGAATCGTTCTGTGGCGAAAGTTCCTGAAGTTTTAAATAGAATGCTTCACTTGCGGCGCTCGCCTCGAAGGGGGCCGCCTTGGTAAGATCGTGACTGTTCTCACGCCACATTCGGTCGGCTAAAACAATGACGCCGCGCCGCAACAGATTGCGGACTGCGCCTGTCTCCGACCCGTACTGCTCCAGCAAATGGTCGAGCAGGATAATATTGGCCGTCATCTGTTTGATTTGAGTGCTCTGCGTGTCGTACGAACTCTTCGCCGAGGCAATCAGCAGGCCGAGGACAAGCGCGGCTATCGTTCCGATGAGGCCGGTGCCCAGCCGGACTACATCCTTTGCATCCGTGCTCAGATGATGCCCTGACAACGTGTTGCGAAGGAACATGCCGATCAACGCGCCGCCAGAGATGCACGCGAACGCGATGCAAGCTAATGCGATTGGACTCATGATCTATCCCTATCGTGAGGCCACAAAAACCATTCGCTTCGCACTATCTTATTAGAGAGACGAACCATTTTTCCTCCTGAAGTTCTCTAGGGCGAAAACATAAACGAGCATTGATGGCGATCATGCGATGTTCGTTTCCGGGATAATAGTCGCCTTTCTTCTCCCCTCGCGGGAGATCGCATGCTAGTCCCTTCCTTATCTGGCGAGCGCGATCCGTGTTAATCGGACAACCCCTTTTTCAGTGCCGCTGCCTTGCGGGCTTGTTCCGCGTCGTCGTTGTCGGCCTTCTTCATTGCCTTCAGTTCAACTGTCACCGCCGCGATTTTTCCAGTGAACTTAAACGGCACCTTGTAAGCCTCGGTGACGGGAGTGCCCTCATCGGCGCCCACGTCGGCACCCTCGTCCGCCGAGAATGCGCAGCACTGTGTTTGCTCGATCCGGCCGGTGGCGACATTCTTCCCATTGACAAGGAGCGTACCCACGCCGCCCTTGCCGAGGCCACCGCCGTCATAGGCGAACTCGAAGCGGATAGTTGCTTTCCCGGCAGGCAGTGCTTGCTCGGCGGCCACCGTGTAGCGCTGCAGGCCGAGCCAATTGTAAGTGTAGGTCGGCTTGCCGTCCGTCAGGTAAAGGCTCCAGCCGCCGAACCGCCCAGCTTGGGCGAGGATCGCACCGTTGGCCTTATCCGGAATGTCCACCTCGGCAGTGATCGTATGCGACTGGTTCTTCACGTTGAGGAAGACATTCTCCGACATTCCGGTCATCCCCTGGTGAACGGTAAGGGAGGTGCGGCCGGCCATCAGGTCGGGCCGCCCGACCAAGGCGGCGTTCAACCGCTCCAGGGTCCGGTCATCGAGCGGCAGCACCGAATATTTGACTGCTTCCTTCAGAAAGAGATCCTGGAGTTCCTTCAGCTTCCCCGGGTTTTTAGCGGCCAGGTCGTTCGCCAAACTGAAATCCGCTCGCGTGTCGTACAACTCCCAGATGTCTTCTTCGAGCGGCCTCCGGACCTTGAATTCCCACGCGGCGCGGTGGACGGTCCCGGCCAGCCAGCCGTCGTTGTAGATCGCGCGGTTGCCGAAGATTTCGAAGTACTGGGTGGTGTGCGGGCTCGGAGCTTTGGCGTCGGCAAAGGTGTAGGCCAAACTCACGCCCTCAATCGGTGTCTGGAGCGTGCCGTTCACGCTCTTCGGCTCGGGCAGTTGGGCCGCCTCCAGGATCGTCGGCGCGATGTCGATGACGTGGTGCCACTGCGAGCGTAACTCGCCCTTTGCGGTGATGCCCTTGGGCCAGTGGACAACCATCCCGTTGCGGGTGCCGCCGTAGCTCGAGGCAACCTGCTTTGTCCAGGTGAAGGGCGTATCGCCCGCAACTGCCCAGCCGGCGGCGTAGTGCGGGTATGTCGTCGGCCCGCCGAGTTCGTCGTAATGTTTCAGAATATCCTGGACGGTCTCGGGCACCCCATTGAAGTAGGTCATCTCGTTGAAGAGCCCGTCCATACCCCCTTCGGCGCTCGCGCCATTGTCGCCGACGATGTAGAAGATCAACGTGTTGTCGAGTTGACCGGTTGCCTTAATCGCCTCGATCAGCCGCCCGATTTCCATGTCGGCGTACTCGCCGAACCCGGCGAACACTTCCATCTGGCGGGCGAAGAGCTTCTTCTCGTCCGAGCTTAGCGCGGCCCAGTCTTTGATCGCTTCCGGCTTGGGTGCGAGCTTGGTGCCGGGAGGTACAACGCCCAACTTGATCTGCCGCGCCAATGTCTCCTCGCGCAGCGCGTCCCATCCCTGATCGAACTTGCCTTTGTACTTGTCGATCCATTCTTTCGGCACGTGATGCGGCGCGTGGGTCGCGCCCGGCGCGAAATAGATGAAGAACGGCTTATCCGGTGTCAGCGATTTCTGGTATCCCATCCAGTCGATTGCCTGATTGGTCATGTCGGTCATGAAATTATAATTAGGGTCATGCGACGGTTCGACCTGGATCATGCCGTCATAAATGAGCGGCGCCCACTGGTTGGTCTCACCGCCGATGAAGCCGTAGAACTTGTCGAAGCCCGAGCGGGTCGGCCAGCGGTCGGTTGGACCGGAAGGGCTCACCTCCCATGCCGCGGTCTCATGCGATTTACCGAATGCCGCCGTGCTGTAGCCATTGAGCCGCAACATCTCTGCCAGCGGTGCGACGCTGTTTGGGCGCTGCCCGGTCTGTCCGGGAAACGCTGTGGCGGTTTCTGCAATTGAGCCGAAATTGTTCATGTGGTGGTTACGACCACCAAGTAGGGCCGAACGGGTCGGCGAGCAGAGCGCCGTGGTATGGAACTCATTGTAGCGCAACCCGGCGCTGGCCAAGCTCTCCACCGTAGGCATGTGAATGGGGCCGCCGAAAGCGCTCGACTGACCGAATCCCATGTCGTCGATCAGCACGATAAGGACGTTTGGCGCGCCGGCCGGCGCCTTGACCTCGAACCGTGGCGGCGCAGTCGCATTCCGAGCATCGAACACGGTGCTATGCGGGTACTGTGGCTCCGGGATCGGCAGGATCGTGCGATCGGTCGGAAGCACCACCTGTGCCGGGGTGGCCTGCTGGGCGGCAACAGGTGCTGCCGTTAGCCACAATGATAGGCTGAGGGCACAGGCAAATGACGTCCGCATCATGATCGTCTCCTCTTCGGCGTGAGCACCTGCGCGTAACGGATCTCCTGACGCTTGGATGTTTGCTGTCGGACACTCCTTTCTCCAGGGAGCGTCATCAGCATAGTGATGATTATGGGCTTACAATTGCTGTCCGCATGCATGCGTGCGTGCTTTTCTGCTGGCGACTTCCGCGGGCCAGCGGGCGCGATTGATGCTTCCAAGAGGCGTGCTGTCAGGTGTCGAGTTTCCCGTGACATCGAAATAGTTTGCATCACTCTCTTCCGACGAAAGCTGCGAGTTTGGCAGCAGGGTAAGCCTCGCGACCGTGTGGAAGGGCGCTTGCGCTTCGTTCCACTCGACGCTGGCGTTTTCGATCCAGAAGTTGGCGTCCCGGTGCTCGCCCCAATATGTCATCTTGTCCACGTCGAGAAACTGGACTGCGACATCGAACCCGCTCATCTTGTTATCTTCCTTCAAGTGCCGGATCAACTCGTCCTGTAGCCCCTTGGGGTTGCTCTTTTGCAGTGGGCGTGCCGGATTGTCGGTGAACGGTATGGCCGAATATTTCACGACATCGCCCGGTCCGTGGCGAAACGGGACGGTGCTCCAATAGCGCAGTTGCTGGTAAGGCTGGATTGTCTGGCGGGCCTGCATTTCTGCCAACGCCAGAGTCCTCACTACTCTCAGCTTGTCGCTTAAGGACAGGGACCACAGACCGATAATCGGATTCGATGCCGTCAACAATTTCATGGTCGCCAGAAATGCAGGCGAGTCATTGATGGGCAGGGTCGTCGCGTTTTGCATCGAAAAATCCTGCCGACCAGGCTTCGCAACGGAAGCAGCCATGCCATCTCGAGCGAGGTCGACCGAGAAAGACAACGATCGGACGTCGGGCTTGAAATCAGAGTTTATGCTTGGGTCTGCGTTCGCAAATCGCGCCACCGCGGAATAAACGCCAGGATTCGCAAAAATCCCCTTCGCAAGCCGCGTCGCCAGCACGGGGGGCCGCTCGGCGGTAACGTCAAGCACTTCGAATTGGGCTCGGGCGCAGACGCCCTTGGCATGGGTTCCACGACAGAGTGACCGGTGTTGTTGGGCAGCAGCATTCGATTGCATCAAAAGAGATTTCTCGACGATCGCTTCGATATCGGCCTTTTCACGGGCAGGACACCGGTCAGCATCGGTCTCGGTGACGCCGAACCATCTGGTCAAGAACACCATTGAGAGTCTCCTGAGAGAAGCCGGATCATAGGCCTCATCCCAATTTCGCGATGAACTTGATCGCGGTGATGCTCGGCAAAAAGCAGTAGGCGGCGGCTTTGGTCGCAGTGAAGCTTGAGAACCCCGTAATTTTTATCGGGGCCGCGCCATTTGCCTGCGGAATTACAAAAATGCTTTCCGCCGGATCTTGCGTGCCGATCATCGGATCTTTCGATTTGGGATGCAGCCTGACCGCACCCGCAAATTCGCTGTCGTTGACCCAGTGTCCGAGCACGAACTCGTATTGGTTCTCGATGCTTGAGTTGATGAAATAGCCGAGCAGCCCGCGACCGATGCCGTCGTAAGGTCGCAAAGGATCATAGGCTGGCCCGTATGTCAGGCCGCGGCGGATCAGCCGGTGGGTATTGTTGCTGCCACCGGGTTGACCCTGTCCCGTAACCGGCTGGCCTCGCGGATTGATGCGGCGCATATGCGCGCCGACCGGGCAGCGCAAACCCTTTGGATCGCCAGACCCGTCCGCGTTCACGTACTCGAAGTTGTTCAACTGATCCGTGGCTATCCCGCCGGGAGGGCTATCGGTGTCGGGAGACAATGCAAGCGGAACGCCGTTGCGCCAGCGTCCGCAGATCTTGGCGGCCAGCAATTCGGGATCGATCTTGTCCTTGTTCGATTGAAGGCATTTTTCAAATCCGACGACGTCCGTCTCGATCATCTTGAACACAGCGAAGCTGCCATTGAGGCCAAGTTCT
>Ga0099794_10000202_pt1 | contig 21664 bp, 18 predicted proteins | sample Rivendell_Oct201_10_FD_77320 | JGI IMG/M metagenome (GOLD analysis project Ga0099794, IMG submission 77320) | Vadose zone soil microbial communities from the Eel River Critical Zone Observatory, Northern California, USA -... | ecosystem: Host-associated > Plants > Roots > Rhizosphere > Soil ... | reverse complement strand
GCTCAGCGTGCATTTCGCTGCCGCGCGAAGCGGCGATGTAGGCGGCGATGACCGCCGCCGGCACCGATGCGCCGGTCCTCAGCAAGTCGAGCGCGGCCTCTGCCGCCACCTCGGCGTGAGGCTGCAGACCCTCCGCGACGGCCCACGCGTACCAGCGCCGGGCCGGCTCGTCCTGTTCAGACATCACTGTGGGATCGTAGGCCTCCGCCATCTCACCAGCAGTCTCAGTTGCGTCTCAAAGTTTTGCCGGGCACAGTATGGTTGCCGAGGAAGTGCAGTCCGCTTCCGCGGAGAAGAGGGAACCGCTGTGAAAGCCGTCCGGAACATGTTGCAGGACCCCCGCGCAGTCGACGTCGTGGTCGTCGTCGTAATGACCCTCTTGGTTTTCAGCGCCTATCTCGACGCCTACGCCTACGTGCACGTCCCGACCAAGGTGTTGACGCAGGAGGATCGGCTGGGACAGGCGGGGGTGGCCGCCTCGTGGTTTGTGGTCACGGCCTTCCTCTTCTTCCTGTTCGGCAGAGGGCTCAGGCAGGGCCGGCCCTGGAATCGAGCCCTGCCCGACGGCTACACCGGCTCGCTGGCGGCGGCGCTGGTCTTCGGCGCCGCGCTCATCGTCGACAACAATTGGTTCCTGCCCACGCCCAACAATCCGTTAGGACTCGACCGGCTTTTCACGCCACCCCACATCGTCGAGATCGCCGCGGCAGCGGTGATGGTGAGCGGTCCGCTGCGCGCGTCGGCTCGCCGCGGCGACAGCGCCGCGGGCATCTTCACTCTCCTCTCGGCGGCGCTGCTGCTTTCGGTGTTCACGTTCGCGACCCAGTTCATCCACCCGCTCATCGACTCCTGGTCGTCGAGTGATCCCAAAAAGCTGCCGACAGCAGTGGAGACGTGGGTGGCTCAAGACCTTGGCGTGTCGGCGCTGCTCGTCCAGTCCACGATCCTTGCGGTCACCGGCCTCTTGCTGAACAGCTCGTTCAAGCTTCGCCCTGGGTCGCTGACCTTCGTCTTCACCGTCAACGGGATCTTCGTCCTCATCACCAAGCGTCACTTCGAGCTTCTGCCGGTAGCCGTCGTGGCCGGGATCGCCGGAGATGCGTGGGTGGCGTGGTCGGCGCGGCGAAGCGGGCGTCCATCCGCTTCTCTGTGCGCTGTGACCGCGGGCGCGTTCACCCTCACCTACATGGTCGAGATGCTGTTCCTCGGGACCTCCTGGAGCGTTTCGCTCTGGGTCGGTGTCGTGACGGCGACTGTGGTCGTGAGCTGGATGATCGGCACGCTGCTTCGCGCTGGATTGCCGGGGTCAGTGGAGGCCGCGCCTCTCCAGCTGGCGGCGGCTGCGCTGGAGGTCCGGTGGACGCGCGATCCGCAGAGCACGATCCGTCCGCAGCTTGTGCGCGCGGCCCTCGACGACCTTGGCACGCCGGAAGCGCTCGGCCGCAGCCCGCTTGGCAAGCTGCCGGGCGTTTCTCGCGGAGGCTCCGCGGCCGCCGACCTGCGGTCGGTGCTCGTGGACGTGATCGGCGAGCTTGCCTCCTCGCCAGGCCCGCGCGACGCCGAGGCGGGAAAGCTGCTGCTCGACTACTACGTGAAGCGGGTCGGCAGCCATGAGGTGATCATGGAAAGGCTGCACCTGTCGCGCCCGACCTTCTATCGACGGCTGCAACGAGGGTTCGCGCTGGTGGCCGAACGGCTGGACGAGATGAGCGAGTTTGCGGAGCGCGTCCCAGTCAATGATTGAAACCAAATCCCCACAAGTGGGGAGGTGAACACTTTCCCACTCGATCCATATACTGGGATTGACATGCGGAGGCATCCGCTTCTGCGGTCGCTGGTCGTGGCTGGTGCCGCATTCGCCCTGGTAGCGGCCGGCGGCGCAGCGTCGATGACGCTGCTGAGCGATCGCGTGGCCATCCCGTCGGTCGGAGGCGACAGCAAAAGCGCACCCGAGCACTTTGGCGGCGCAGGTACAGCAGCACCCACAAGAGATGAGCTCCGACCCAACCGCGCCTCGCGCGATCCTCAGGTCAGTGAGCCGGCATCCGTGAAGTCCGCCGGCCCGAGCATCTTCGAGCAGGAGGCGCGACCGAAGCAGTACCCCCAGCAAGTCTCGGTCGGACCGAGCACCTTCGAGCAGCAGATCCGCTCGCAGGTGCCCAGCCCTGGACCGACTCCGATCTCACGCCGACCGGGGTTCTGACCTCACTCAGCCGCCCTGCTGATTCCCCTCCCCGACGTGCGTCGCAAAGTACACGTTGGGGTCGTTGCGCCCATTGGGGAAGAGGAAGTCGTGCACGATGTCCCGGTTGTCGCCCCAGGCGAACAGCAACCTGCTGCCATCGCTGATGTTGGCGATGTAGTCACCCATATACGAGAACGCGATGATGGGGTCGAACTGTGGGAAGTTGAGGACCCCGGGGAATGATCGGGTGGTAACCCGTCGCGTGCTGAAGGCCTGGCCGTCGTCGGAATTGCCGACTTTGACGTCCAGCGTGTTGTCCGGGTTGCGCTGGTAGTAGAGGATGTGCACTCCAGACTGATCGCCGCTCATGGCGGGCTGCATCTGATCGTTGGCGCCTCCGGTCACGAAGCGCGTGGTCCACGTCACGCCGCCATCGGTCGACCTGGCGAGGCGGATGTGGCTGTGGCCCGCGTCAGCACCTGTGGCGCCGCCGTCATTCCATGCGATCAGCAGATCGCTGCCAAGGAATGCCATGGTCGGGAATTCGAGGTTCCGCATGTACTTACCTTCGTCGAGCTTGAAGAGGTCAAAGGGAGGCGCGGATGGGGCGATCACGGCCACGGTGGTCTCGGGCCCGAACGTCTTCCCGCCGGTGGCGGATTTGAAAACGACGATGCTGCGCACGAGGGGTGGCGGCGGCGGACAGGGCTTGGCCGTGCAAGGTGGACCGGGCGCAGGGCAGGCCTGGGAAATCTTCTCGGAGGCGACATACAGCGTGCCGTCCGCGCCGGCGATGGGCATGGCGCCGATGTACTGGGCAAAGCTGGTGAAGACCGGACTGCCCGGGCATGGGGCGGATAGCGGGACCTGGCTTGCATAGGTGATCGACCAGGTTGCCCCGCCATCGTATGAACGCGCCACCGGCAGGCCTGACACGGGTCCGAGGAAGGGATCGAACGAGAAGTCGTCCCACGTGTCGTAGATCTCGTCTTTGGAAGGGTCTGACGGGTTCTTACCGGTGGTCATCGCGTCTTTGTCCGCCTGATAGGAGAAGGCGTTGAGAGAGGAGCTCAAGATCACCGGTACGCTCCAGGTCTTGCCTCCATCGGTTGATTTCGACACGCCGATGTCCAGCGCGAACCTGGTCGGGCTGAGGCAATTCGCCAGGCTCGAGTAGTACATGGCACCGGAGCGGTCGCTCGTGAGCCAGGGGTCGCCGAGGTTGACGCAGCCCGGGTGATTCGGGATCACGCCGCCATCGGTGAAGGTGGCGCCGCCGTCCCGCGAGTAAGCGATGCCATTGAAGTTGGTCCCCGCCGTGAAGCGGAGCAAGGTGTGCTGAGAGTCGTTGAAGCCGACTGCCACGTTCTTACCCACTGCAGCGATGCTCGTCTCGCTCTGCGTGGTCTGGCCAACCTGGTGCGAATCCTCGGCCGGGTTGTTCACCCGCACGTTGGTAAAGGAAGCGTCGCCCGGTCCCTCACCGCCCGCGGCCTGCTTCGTGCCTGCGGCCGCACGAGCGTCCTGGCTGTTCGAGCCGTGAGAGAGCTCCTGGTCGCCGCGCGCGACCATCTCGAACGCCGCCCGCGCGTTGCCGGTCATGAAATGGCCGGCGTGGGTGGCGAGGATCTGTTTGGCGATGTCTTTGGCGTCGGGCAGGGAGGCGACCGCAGTGTCCGCCGAACCGAGCGTGAGAGCGTATCCAGAAGCCAGAACCGCCGCCAGGCATGCCGTCAGAAAGCGACGCATCTTCACCCTCCGAACTCCCGCCCCGCCGGAACGTTGCTTAACAGCAAACATGACCCTTGTTGAGCCGGCGGTCAAGAGTCAATTCCGTGATCCCGGGAAGGTTGGACCGGACCTACCGACTTCGGTGGGTTAACAGGATTGGCGACGCGCGCTCGCGGCAGCTGCGGCCGACCAGTTGAAAGCTGACGGATTCACCGAGTAGGTCTTCGGCCCGGCGCACGCAACGCGGCTGATGTCGCCCGCGAGGGCTGCGTCGAGCTGAGATCGAGAGCCCAGCAGCGCGGGCGTCGCGTCGCTGGAGAGCTCGGCCAGGTACTGCGTGTCGATCTTGTGTGTGGAGCGGGAGTGATCGACGTTGAGACCGACCACAACTGCTTCGGGATTGACCACGTTCAGAGCCAGGAGCACGGCCACGGCGGAGATCGATGTGGCTCCAACAAACCAGCGGCGTCGTCGAAACACTCCCGCCATGTCCGCCGAGAGGAGCAGGAAAACCACCGCGATCCACACCGCGAAGATGTGGCTGTAGAGCCGGAGCATCGTAAAGCCGTATGCCTCTTCGTACAGACTTAGACGCCCGAACGCGACGAACACGATGAGCAGCGTCAGGCCGATCCCAACTTGTCCAAGCACAAGGAACGCTCGCTTGGTGTTCGGTTGCGTGAGGCTGGTGATGCGGCTGAAGAGGATGAGGACTATCGCCGTGATTCCCGCCACCCACAGAAGCTGGAAGAATCCGGAGCGCGCGTAGTCCGCATAGGTAGTACCCGCCGCGCGCAGCGTCTCGCTCGCGGCTCCGGTAGCGGCGATCGCCTGGGCCACCGCGAACGCGGCGAAGATGGCGTCGAGCACCGCAAGCACGACCAACCCCTCGATCGAACCCAGCCGCCACACAGGCCCGTTCACGCGAGAAACCGGTTCTGCCGCGGCCAATCGCAACAGTCCGGCCAGCGTAAGCGATCCCATCAGCACGAAGACCGCATCACCTACCAGCTGACCGAAGTCGAAGTTGACGTTGAAGAAGGACGCAAAGACCGGGTCCGCCGCCGCAAGCATTGCGGCCAGCAAGATTGCGATTGGCGCCGCGATCAACAGGCCACGGGCAAGCGGGCCGAGGAGGGTCAGCCGGTCACGAGTGGTGCGCAGCGGCCTGACGATGAAGGCGGCGCCACCGACGACATGGACGAGCGCATGAATTGAACGGGCCGCGGCTTCGGCGATGCCGGTCTCCAGCAAGGAACCGCTGCGCGCGAGCGAAGCTGCCAGTCCGAGCAGCGCGAACGCCATCGCGAGGTCCGGCCAGAGCAACCACGAGCTGGCTCGCGCTGACAGCCACGCACCGAACAACACCCCGACCCCAGCGAGCAGGCGCGACTCGGCGGTGAGAAGACGTCCTGTGAAAAGGAGAAGGAGAGCGCCGACCGCGACAGTCATGGAAGCGGCCAGACCGAAGGCGCCGATACGCAGCGCCTGGTCCGTGAGGAGGCCCGCGAGCAGCGCGCCGGCAAGCGCGACCCACGTTGGCGTCGCTCTCACGTTGAGGTTGAGCCACGAAGGACCTTGTTGATGCGTTGATCCGGAGACGAGTGGCTGCCAGGACGCACCGTCCCAAAGCCACATACCGTCCGCCGATACCTGGCCGATGTAGGCCGACATCGGAGTGTTCAACAGGTCGAGGCGGGCGAATGGTTACGGAAACGAGCGAATCAGCGCTGGATCAGGGCCCTGTACTGTCGGTGCTGCACGTTTTCAGGGCCAGGTCGAGCGCTTTGCCGTCGGCTTGCAACGCCGGTCCGGCGGAACCGTAGCGGGCCAGACCCTGCGCGATCTCGGTTTTGCTGTCGTCCTTGAAGCCCTTGATCGCAAGCTGGAGGCCGGCGTCCATGGTGGCGAAGTCGGCCCGAATCTTGCTCATGCCCGGTGCTATGCACGGCGGGATCTCACCGCGGTCGATGACAGCGAGGACCTTCGTCACCTGCTGGTCGGTGGCGGTGATCGCATTGAGGCAGCTGTTGGTCGGGGTTCCGCTGCACGATTGACCGATGGCCGGCAAGGTCAGGTTGAGCGCGGCCACGGCCGGCGCGAGAGAGAAATTGAGGAACCTGTCGGCGAGGGCGTAGTCCGTGCGCGCGGTGAGCAGCCGCGTCGGTACCGCCGTGGGCCGCGCCTGGCTCTGTCCATCGCTCTGCCATGGAAATCGATAGATCTGCAGCGAGTTCAAAGCCATCATGGCCATGATCAGCACGACCGCCGCTGCGGCGACGAACAGGTACATGCTGATGCCTTGTCGCGGTGGCTCCTGCCACAGCGGTACCACGGGCTCCTCCGGGGGCGGAGCGACATACTTCGGCGGGCTGTAGACGACCGCGGCACGTGCGGGTGCCGGGGCCGGTGCCGCGGCCGCGGCCGCGACCGGGACGATGCCGGCCAGATCCCCAACCACGACCGGGACGGGCTGCCACTTTTGGCCGTCCCAGACCCATCGCCCGTCAGGGGAGAGCTGGGGAGGCGTCTGCGGAGGACTGGACCCGATGCTCATGAGCCGTCAGCCTAGACTTCGTATTCGCGGCCGCCGCCGAATTAGTGCGTTAAGAGTTGTAAAGGGCTCGGAGGAGGACACATGGCTGCAGTGAGTCGAGCGGATGCGGTTTGGGAAGGCGACCTGGTCTCCGGCAAAGGCCGGGTCAAGGTCGCAAGCGGGACCTTCAACGAGTTTCCAGTCACGTGGGCCAGCCGCGCGGAGCGGTCGCACGGGACGACCAGTCCCGAGGAATTGCTTGCCGCGGCCCACGCTGCGTGTTACTCCATGGCCTTCTCCAACGGCTTGAGCAAAGCAGGCCACAAAGTTGAAAGGCTCAACACGACAGCAGAGGTCGAGTTCGTCCCTGGCACCGGCATCACCACGGTGACGCTCACGACTGTCGGCCACATTCATGGCATCGACCCGGCCGAGTTTCAAAAGCAGGCGGAGGCGGCCAAGGATGGTTGCCCGATCTCCAAAGCGCTCCACGGCAACGTCACGCTCAAGCTCAACGCGCGACTTGACCTAGAGCACCACTAGCGCGCGGGGACGTTCAGGCCGGGAAAGTCGACCACACCCTGCAGGCGGAGCTCGCGGAGCTGGCCCGCGAGCCACCTGCGTGGGTCCTTGATCGGCTTGCTGGCGTCGAGGCAGTTCCAGTAGCGGCCGTTGACATCGCGCGCGACCAGGAGCAGGCAGCTCGGCTGGCCCGCCCGCTGCCACGCCTTCATCGCCGGCTGCAGCAGAATCCTGCGCGGCGGCGCCTTGTCGGGCAGGATCAGCTCGCTCGCATATAGGTCATCTCCGGCTTGCACGATCACGCCGCCCGCGACGAGCGCGCCGCCCAGGTTCTGCACCTCGACCTCGATCGCCTGGTTGGGAGCCGGCGGGCCCGTGAAGGTGATCTGGGGGACGGGCTTGGTCGCCGTCTCCCACCGCGCGTCCGCGACCTTGCTCGCCCGGCGCGCCGCGTTGTCGGCCCTGGTGGCGAAGATGGCCGCCCACAGCGCGAACGCCGCGGTGAGGGCGGCCAAACCGACCACTATCTGCTCTGAGGTCATACCTTCTCCCGCTTGACGTTGCTGCCGCCAGGATCTGGCGGGACATGGTACCGCCGCGCGTCGTAGTTGCGAAACGCGGGCAGGGCCAGCGCGCACAGCAAACAGCCGATTACACACAGGACGCCTCCCGACACGACCGACACGCGTACGGAGTTGAATAGTGAAGCAACCAATCCAGCTTCGAAGTTGCCAAGCGCGGGACCGGATGTGTAGCTCAGCATCTCGATCGAGGCAAGCCGGCCGCGGACGGAATCCGGGATCGTCTGGTTCCAGATCACCGAACGGAAAAGTCCGCTCATCATGTCGGCAGCGCCGGCAATCGCCAGGAAGACTAAAGAGGCGATGAGTCCTGGCGCAAAGCCGAAGCCGATGATCGCCACGCCCCAGATGACCGCGGCGACGATCACCCCCATACCGTGGCGATGGATACGCTTCGTCCAGCCGCTCGTGGCGGAGAAGAGGAACGATCCGACCGCCGGCGCTGCGTAAAGCAGGCCCAACACACCGGGCCCGCCGAGACCCTGGGCGATCGCGGGGAACAGCGCCATGGGCATGCCGAAGAACATCGCGATCATGTCGACGGCGTACGTCCCGATCAGCTCAGGCCGGCTGCGCGCGTAGCGCAGGCCTTCGACCACGCGACGAAGGCTCGGACGTTCCGCGTTCACCGGTGGGGGCACTGCGCGCATCAGCCATAAGGCGGCAAGGCCGACCACAAAGGTTGCGACGTCGACCATGTAGGTCAGTGGCAAATGGACCGTGGCGAGCAGCACTCCGCCGATGGCGGGTCCCAAGATTTGGCCGAGCGTCGAACGCAGGCTGCTGAGCGCTGCCGCCGCCGGCAGCTCGTCGCGGTCGACCAATCTCGGAAGCATCGCGTCGAGAGACGGGCGCTGGATCGCATCGAGCACGCCCCAAACGACCGCGATGACGAACAACACCCAGACCTGCGGATTCGGCAGCGCCGCGTTGCCGGCAAGGATGAGGCTGCATCCCATCAACGCTGCCTCCGACAGCAACACCATCGATCGGCGGTCGCGGGCGTCGGCGAGGGCGCCGCCGAGCATCGCGAAGATGAGAATCGCGACGAACTCCAGGACACCGAGCAAGCCGACCAGCACGAAGCTGTGGGTCTGCTGGTACACCTGGTACGGGAAGGCGACGACGGTGATCATGCTGCCGAAGAACGACACCGACCGCCCGATGAACAGCAGGCGGAAGTCGCGATGGCGGCGCAACGGCGTGATATCGACCACCGCCATTTGCAGCCATCCGTTGAATATCCGCGCAGGCGCGGTTGGTTTAGGTGGCGGAGCGCCGGGCGCGGTCATGTTGAGGGGGCATCATAGGGAGCGCGTATGCTCGACGTGAGATGGAAAAGGCTACTTTCGCAGGCGGTTGTTTTTGGGGCGTAGAGCATCTCTTCAACGAGGTGCCCGGCGTGATCGATGCAGTTTCCGGCTACGCGGGCGGCACGCGCGACAACCCGACGTACGAGCAGGTCAGCTCGGGCAGGACAGGACACGCGGAGGCGGTCGAGGTCACGTACGACCCCGCCAAGGTGTCGTACGACGAACTCCTGAACGCGTTCTGGAACATGCATGACCCCACGACGCTCGACAGCCAGGGGCCTGACCACGGCCATCAGTACAGGTCGGTGATCTTCTTCCACAATCCCGAGCAGGAGAAGGCGGCGCGCAAGTCGAAGGAAGACGCGCAGCGCTTTTTCGACCGGCCCATCGTGACCGAGATCGTGGCGGCCCCGCGATTCTGGCGGGCCGAGGAATATCACCAGCGATACTTCGACAAGCACCAGGGCCACTACTCGTGCCATTTCATCCGGGGCTGGGTTCCGCAGCAGCCGGCGGAGACTGAAACCGCCCGCTGATCACTTAACGCCGGTTAAACAGGGGCGCCGAGCCCTATCCTTACCGCCCAGCGACCCCCAGCTCGCAGGAGGAGGTAGGTCCGGTGCGGTGTGACCACTGTTCGCACGACGTCCCCGATGGCGTCTTCTGCACGCGCTGCGGCGCGCACCAGGGCACCACCATGGAGTCCGGCAATTCAAAGACGCGCGAGCACAGGTACGCGGCGCATCCCGGAGAGCATGTCGCCCAGCCGTCGGTGTTCACCACGCTGTTCCCTCATCTCGGCCACAGCAAGATCCACGAGTTTCGTTGGGCCTTCATTGCCGGCCTCGCCGGCATCCTGGTCCTGTATATCGCAGGGCTGATCTCGGCCGCGATTCTTCTTTCGGCTTTCCTCGTCCCGGTCCTCTACCTCATCTACCTCTATGAGGCGCAGGTCTATCGCGACGAGCCGGCCCTGGTGCTCGGCTTCACGCTCGGCGGCGGGATCGTCGCCGGCATCCTGCTGACCGTGTTGGAGCGCATCGTCTACGACCCGCTCCAGATCGCCAGCAATCCTTTCAGCAACGCCGGCATCAATGTCGGCACCCTGCTCATCGTCGGCCTGCTGCTGCCTGTCGTGCAGGAGGTGGTGAAACCGCTGCCGGCTTTCTTCCTGCCCAACCGCAAGGACTTTCCCGAAACCGTGGACGGTCTAGTCTTCGGAGTTGCCGCCGGTCTGGGCTTCAGTCTTGCCCAGGCCTTGATCGGCTTCTCGAGCGTGCTCACCAGCCTACCGGCGCACAGCGAGCCGGCCAACTGGATCTACGACCTGACGTCGCTTGCGGTGTTCCAACCGCTGCTTCAAGGCAGCGCCACCGGGATGATCGTCGCCGCGATCTGGCGCTACCGCCGAGGTCGCCTGGGTCAACGCGAGATCGGCGGGGTCGCCGTGGCGGTCCTGGCCCACATCGCTTTCTCGGCGGGGACGCAGGTGTTGAAAGAGACCGCGGTCAACCCGCTCCTCGTCCTCATCTGGCAAGCCATGATCGTCGGCGCTGTGCTGATCTACATCCGGTACCTGCTGCACTACGCGCTGCTGGAGGAGGCCGCGCACATGGGCTTTGCGGAGACCGTATGTCCAAGCTGCCACATGCACATCGTTGCCTCCGGCTTCTGTCCCAACTGCGGTATGGCGCTGACCGCCGCGCCTAACGCCGTCAAGCGCGGTCGCCGGCCTCGGGCGGAAGCGCAGCCCGACGCGGCGGGAAAGAAGTAGATGCCGATGACCTGCGCCAGGTGCGGCGCCCAGAACCCAGACGGAAACCAGTTTTGCTCGGCATGCGGCACGCCTTTGACGCAGGCGGCGGCCGCAGCACCACCGTGGTCGGCCGCCCCGCCGCAAGGGCCACCGCCTCCGACGGAAGCGGCGCCATCCTGGTTGGCTCCGCCGCCGCAAGCCCCACCGCCCCCGGCGGCGACGCCGCCCGCGTATGCCTCACCACAGCCGGCAGAGGTCGCGTACGCAAGTCCGTATTACTCACCCAGCGGCGCAATGCCGCAGGCGCCCGTCCACCGGACCCCCATGGCGCTCATCATCGGCGCGGTGGCCGCGCTGATCGTCGTCGTGGCGGGCGGCGGAACAGCGATCGCCCTGTTCAGCGGTAAGTCGTTCGTCGGGACGGCTGACGTGGCGGCCCCCATCCCCACGCCGTCCCCGTGGACGGGCGCGACGGCTACGAACACGGCGGTGACAGTTCCTGTGCCTGCGGGATGGACCGTCTCGTCCAAAGACAACGAATCGATCTCCCTGACGGATCCGAACGGCTGGGGCTTTCTCTCAGTCGGAAGCGGCGTGCAAAGCCCAAAGAAGACGGTGCAACAGCAGAAGGGCATCATCGAGGAGTCGATCAAATCCAAATCCCCGGACGCGGTGGAGTGTCGGGCCGTCAGACCCACGGACAGCACCATCGGCGGTGTGAAAGGAATTTCTTGGCACATGTGTTTCACCGTCGTCTCGAGCGTGCACTCGGTGCCCGCCGAAGCGTCTCTGTTCGTCGCCACCAACGCCGATGGCAGCGTCTGGTACGGCGTCATTCTGGTGACGCCCCAGAGCTACATGGTGAACCTCACCAGCGAGGCTGAGCCAATCATCCAGGGCATCGTATGGAAGCTCACGTAATCGGCACCCGCGCGCCGATCGTCTAACGCCCGGATAAACGCGGCGGCGAGCCCTATCCTTACCGCCCAGCGAGCCCGCGCTCGCGTGAGGAGGTAGGTCCGGTGCGGTGTGATCACTGTTCGCACGACGTCCCTGACGGCGTCTTTTGCACGCGCTGCGGCGCGCACCAGGGCACCACCATGGAGTCCGGCAATTCAAAGACGCGCGAGCACAGGTACGCGGCGCATCCCGGAGAGCATGTCGCCCAGCCCTCGGTCATCACTACTCTCTTCCCGCACCTCGGCCACCACAAGATCCACGAGTTTCGCTGGGCCTTCATCACCGGGCTCGCCGGCGTCCTCGTCCTTTATCTCGCGGGCCTCATCACCGCGGCGATCCTGGTCTCGGCATTCCTCGTGCCCGTGCTCTACCTCATCTATCTCTATGAGGCCCAGGTGTATCGCGACGAGCCGGCGATGGTGCTGGGATTCACGATCGGCGGCGGGATCGTAGCCGGCATCGTTTTCACGGTGTTCGAGCGCTTCGTCTACAACCCGTTCCAGTACACGGCCAATCCGCTCGCCAACGCCGGCGTGAATATCGGCGGGCTGATCATCCTGGGCTTGCTGTTCCCGGTCGTGCAAGAGGCCGTGAAGCCGCTGCCCGCTTTCTTCCTGCCCAAGCGCGCTGATTTCCCGGAGACCGTCGACGGCCTGGTGTTCGGTATCGCCTCCGGCCTCGGCTTCAGCCTGGCGGAGGCACTGATCGGCTTCTCGAGCGTGGTGACGAGCCTCCCGGCGCACGTGGCGCCCGGCAACTGGATCTACGACCTCGCCACGCTAGCGGTGTTCCTACCTCTGCTTCAAGGCAGCACGACCGGCATGATCGTGGCGGCGATCTGGCGCTATCGCCGAGGTCGATTGGGCCAGCGCGAGATCGGGGCCGTCGCCGCGGCCGTCCTGGCGCACATCGCTTTCTCGGCGGGAACGGAGGTGCTCAAAGCGAGTTCGGTCAACGCGCTCTTCATCCTCATCTGGCAGGCCGCAATCGTCGGAGCTCTGTTGATCTACATCCGGTATTTGCTGCATCACGCGCTTCTCGACGAGGCTGCCCACATGGGCTTTGCGGAGACCGTTTGTCCTAGCTGCCTCATGCACATAGTTGCTTCCGGTTTCTGTCCCAACTGCGGGATGGCGCTGACCGCCGCACCGAACGCCGTCAAACGAAGCCGTCGCCCGCGCGTGGATTCGATGGCCGAAGCGCCGGCCAAGAAAAGGCAAGAGACGAAATAGATGGCGGTCACCTGCGCCAGGTGTGGCGCATTGAACCCTGACGGCAACCAGTTCTGCCAGGCATGCGGCACCCCGCTGTCGGCGGCCGCGGCGGGTGCACCTCCCTCTTCGCCGCCACCGTCGGCTCTTCCTCTCGCGTACCCATCGCCGCCGCCCCTTCCGGTGGCCTATGCGAGCCCTTACTACAATCCCGCCGGCGCGGCGCCGCAGGCCGCGGTGCACCGCACGCCGTGGGCTCTCATCATCAGCGGGGTCGTTGTCCTGATTTTGGTGATGGCAGGCTGCGGCACGGCGTTAGTACTTCTCGGCCCTCGCGCTTCCAGCCTCGGTGGGGGCGTCGCGGGTCTACCGAGTCCGACCCCAGGAACATCGCCGAGCCCCATCGCCTCACCGACGTCGGCGCCGGGTACGACATCGGCATCGAATGCAGGCGTGACCGTTCCGCTGCCGACGGGCTGGACGGTAGCGAGCCAGGACACCGAAACGATCATCCTGGTCAACCCAAACTCGACCGGCTCCGTGACGGTGGCCAGCGGCACGTCGAACCCGAAGCAGTCCGCCCAGCAGAACAAGGACGATGTCGACAAGAGCTTGCAGAGCAAGTACCCGGATACGGCACCGTGTCCTGGCAGCAAGACGACGACCGGCAACATCAACGGCGCTCAAGGGATTTTCTGGAACCTGTGCTTCACGCTGACGTCGGGGGGACACTCACTTCCCGCCGTCGCGTCGCTGTTTGTCGGCGCCAACTCCGATGGGAGCGTGTACTACCTCGTCATGCTGGCGACCTCGCAGAGCAGCCTGCAGAGCTTCGCCGTCGAGTCGAAGCCCGTCGTGCAGGGAATCGTTTGGAAGCTGAAATAGCGGGCTGACCGAGGGTCGCGTTACCTCCGTGGGTATCCTGTGGGCCGATGTTTGCTCGCTGGGGCCGCTTTGTCTATCACTTTCGCTGGGCCACGCTCATCGCTTCGGCGCTGCTGCTCGGCCTTTCGATCCTTGGGATCTTCACTGGCGGAACTCTCAAGGACAACGGCGGCTTTGGCTCCGACCTGCCGGCGGGCAAGGCGGCGAAGCTCATCGGCGACGAGATACACCCACAGGGCCAGGCGACAAAGACAGGCCAATCCAGTTTCTCGCTGATCTTCAGCAGTACGAGCCTGAGCGCCGACGACGCCGCGTTTCAAAAGGCGCTGCAGGACGCTGTCGCCCCTCTGAGCAGCGATCCCCGCGTCACCTCGGTGACCACGCCCTACAACGTTCCGACCGTGGCGAAGGCGGCTTTGATCTCCAAGGACTCGCACGAAGCGCTTGTCGTGGTGGAGCTCAAAGACGACGGGCATACGGCGCAGGGCTATATCGACCAGCTGGTCGCTGAGGTCCATCCCGGTCCTCTGAGCGTCGTCGCGACTGGCCAGGTGCCAATCAACAAGGCCTTCAACCACGTGCTCGAGAATGACCTGAATCGCGCGGAGCTGGTCGCGCTCCCGGTGACACTCTTGCTGCTCGTTCTGATCTTTGCGTCGATCGTCGCCGCGCTTCTGCCAATCAGCGTGGGCCTGCTCGCGATCGCCGGTGGTGTCGGCGGCACGCTGTTCCTGGCGCGCTTCACCAACGTTTCCCAGTACGCGATGAACATCGTGACGCTGATCGGTCTCGCGGTCGCGATCGACTATTCGCTGTTCATCGTCAACCGGTTCCGCGACGAGCTCGCCGCGGGGGCGAGTCGCGAAGATGCGATTGCGACGTCGATGTCGACAGCAGGACGTGCGATCACGTTCTCGGGCATCACTGTCGCGATCGGCCTCTCGGCAATGCTCTTTTACCAGGGCACGTTTCTCGCCTCGATGGGCGCGGGCGGCGCGATCGTCGTCGCGATGGCCGTCGTCTACGGCCTGACTTTCTTGCCCGCACTGCTGTCCGTGCTCGGAGGACGCGTGGACAGGCTGAGGCTGCCTTTCCTCGGCGCACGCGGGCCTGCCGGTACCGGGGCCTGGCATTCGATGGCCCTGTGGGTCATGCGGAGGCCGTTGTGGGTGCTGATCCCCGCCCTCGTGGTCCTCGTTCTCGCCGGCACTCCGTTCCTTCAGCTCCGCCTGGCGCAAGGCGGTGTAGACCAGCTCCCGCCGTCCAACCTTCCGCGCCAGGGTTACGACACCCTGATCAGAGACTTTCCCGGCCAGGACCAGACCACCATCGAGGCTGTCGTCTACTACCCGGACTCGAGTCCGCTGACCTCCGACCACATCGGCGACATCTACGACCTCAGTCACCGCCTGGCCGCGCTTCCCAACGTGATTCGAGTGGACAGCATCGTCAACGGCGACACGAGCCTGGCCAGGGCGGACTACCAGCGCCTGTATTCAGGGTCTCTCGAATCGCTTCCCGCGGCGCTGCAGCAACGACTGTCGATCGACATCGGGAGCCACATCGCGCGGCTTTACATCGTCACGAACAAGCCGCCGACCAGCGACGAGGCTCGCACTATCGTCAGGGCGACGCGGGACGAACATGTGGCCGGCGGCCAGGTCCTCGCGACTGGAGAGACGGCGTTCGACCTGGACGTCGTCGACTTCATCCTGGGAAGGACACCGACCGCCGTCGGCACCGTGATCTTGATCACGTACCTGGTCCTTTTCCTGCTCACCGGCTCGGTCGTGCTGCCTCTCAAGGCTGTGCTGACAAATCTGTTCTCCATCTCAGCCTCGTTCGGCGCAATGGTCTGGATCTTCCAGGAAGGCCACTTGAGCCGGCAGCTCGGTTTCACCGCCCAATCGATCGACCCAAGCCTCCCGGTGATCCTGTTCAGCCTCGTTTTCGGGATGTCGATGGACTATGAGGTGCTGCTGATCAGCCGCATCCAGGAGGAGTACCGGCGCACCGGCGACAACCAGGCGGCTGTCGCGATGGGCCTGGAGAAGAGCGGCCGCTTGATCACCGGAGCGGCCGCGATCATGGTGGCGGTTTTCCTCGCCTTCGGTCTTGCTGAAGTCGTGATCATCAAAGCGATCGGTATCGCGCTCGCGATCGCTGTCGCGATCGATGCGACGATAGTGCGCATCCTTATAGTGCCCTCGATCATGCGACTTCTCGGGCGGGCCAACTGGTGGGCGCCGCGACCTCTGTCGTCGCTCTACCGCCGTATCGGCGTAGGCGAAGCGGTGCCGATGACCGTGCCGGCCAGAAGTTAGAAGCTGAAAGGCTTCCCGCAAGTAAGGGGCGCTAGGGACGCCCCCTACTGCTTGGGGAAGCCAGGGATGTCACGAGGTTGTCGTATCAGCTTGCCGCCGGTTCCTGAACCCAGGCTGTAAAAAACCTGGGAATCAGCTGGGAATCAGAGAGTGGTGTGGAGAGGCAGCTCGACCTCGAAGGTCGCACCGCCGCCGCTGGTCTCCGACACCGTCACGTGGCCGCCATGCGCGCTGACGACCGCGCTGACGATCGAGAGCCCCAGCCCCGCGCCGCCGCTGTCGCGGCTGCGGCTGGGATCAGCGCGGTAGAACGGCTCGAAAATCCGATCCAGCTCGGCCGTCTGCAGTCCGGGACCGTGGTCGGCCACTGACATCCGGCCGACGCCATCCACGGTCGTGACGGCGATCTCGATCGCGGTCTGCGACGGAGTGTGGACAATCGCGTTGCGCACCAGGTTGCCGAGCACCTGCCGAAGCCGGGTGTCGTCACCCTCGACGACGACCTGCGCCGGCGCGCTCAAAGTGATCTCGCGCTGCGGCGCAACGGCGCGCGCGTCGGCTGCCGCGTCGCGCGCGATCGCCTGCAGGTCCACCGACTCTTTTTCCAGAGGCCGGCCCTGGTCGAGCCGGGCGATCAGCAGCATGTCGTCGACGAGCACCGACATGCGCACCGACTCCTCCTCGATGCGCCGGCGGGCGAGCCCTGCGTCGGTGGGCGACTTCGACGCGCCGCGGCGCAGCAGCTCCGAATAGCCACGGATCGAGGTCAGCGGAGTGCGCAGCTCATGCGAGGCGTCCGCGATGAATCGCCGAAGCCGAGTGTTCGATTCGGTGCGTTCCTCGAAGGCCGCCTCTATCTGGCTCAGCATCCCGTTCAGGGCGAGGCCGAGCCTGCCGATCTCGGTCTTTGGCGTGGAGGGTTCGACGCGCCGGGTGAGGTCGCCGGCCGCGATGTCCTGGGCGACGGCTCCCATCTTCTGCAGGGGCCGCAGCCCGATGCTGATGATCAGGAACGCGAGAAGCGCCGTCGCTGCGAGCACGCCCGCACCGATCAACGCCTCGAGGATCAGCAGCTGGCTGAGCGTCGACTGGACCGGGGTCAGTGGAACGGCGAAAATCACGAACCGGCCGCCGAAGGAACCTTCGGGCCAGTCGGTCATCCTGTACTGCGAAACGCCACCCCTGCCCTCGACGGTGTAGGGCTGCGCAGGAGTGTCAGGGCCTGCATTCGGCAGCGACTTCGGAAGTACCGGTCTGGCCGCCGACAGCGGCGCGCCGAAGACCTGCGCGCCGCAGAAGGCGACAACAGTGCCGTCGGGGTCGATGAGCTCGGTGATCGTTCCAACGTCAAAGCTGGTCGCCGAGGCCGGCCCGCGTCTTTGGCACAGCGGATAGTTGGCGAGGGCGGTGCGGGCCGTATCCACCGTGGCCCGTTTCGTGAGCTGCTCGTCAATCCGCCCCAGCAGCGACCCCTGCAGAGTCAGGTACGTCGCGATGTCGGAAACCAGCAGCCCGACCGCGACAAGGGAGATGACTCCGATCAGCAGGCGCCCCCGGAGGGAGAGCGTCATTTTCTCGGCGTTCGGAGGACGTAACCCACGCCGCGCACGGTCTGGATGAGCGACGGGTCGTACCGATCGACCTTCCGGCGAAGGTAGCTGACGTACGTCTCCAGGACGCTGGCGTCTCCGCCGAAGTCGTAGTGCCACACGTGATCAAGGATCTGGCTGCGCGTGAGGACGCGGCCCGCGTTGATGAGCAGGTAGCGGAGCAGCCGGTACTCGGTGTTCGTCAGCTCGATCACATGGCCGTGCCGGCGAACCTCATGCGCCTCGTCGTCCAGCTCGAGGTCGGCCAGCGCGAGCTTGCCGTTGTCAGTCGTGTCGTTACCATGCCGCCTCAGGACAACGCGCACGCGCGCCATGAGCTCCTCGATGCTGAACGGCTTCGTCACGTAGTCATCGCCGCCGATGGTCAGTCCGTGAACTTTGTCCTCGGTCGCGTCCTTGGCGGTGAGAAAGATGATCGGGACCTTGTTGCCGGCCCCGTTCAGCCGGCGCAGCACCTCGATGCCGTCGATGTCGGGGAGCATCACGTCGAGGATCACGAGTGCCGGAGAAAACTGCGTCACGGCAGTGATCGCGCCTCTTCCGGTGGCAGCGGTCTTGACGTTGAATCCTTCGTAGCGCAGCGCCATCGCGACCAGCTCGGTGATGTTGGGCTCGTCGTCAACGACGAGGACTCGGGGCCCGTCGGTGTTCATATGCGACTCCAATGCTGACCCAGTTTCCTGGGAGTTTGCTCAGAAAACGGTCAGAGCGAGATTCGAATTGTCTTGAAAGAGGGGTTATTGCTTGCGCAGAACTTCCACGATGCGGGCGGCGACCTCGCGGTAACCGGCATCGGTCAGGTGTATGCCGTCGGCCTGCGCCGGCACGCCGTCGCTCGAAACCAGGACCGCGTTCGAGTCAGCCTGGACGAATGACTCCTGCGCCGCTCGCACACCGGCGCCCCAGCCGTGTGGCTGGGGGAGAATTCGAACCACGATCACGAGCAGGTCCGGTGTGCGGCTCGTGGCGCGGACGCGGGCCACCAGGTCGGTCAGGTCGGCCAGGTAGCTTGTGCTTTGCAGGTCGCTCTCGCCCTGCCACCAGATGAAGGCTTTGAGTGGATGTCGGAGCAGTTGTGCGACCTCATTCCAATAGAGGCCGCCCCGCGCCCACTTGCCGATGGGCTCACCTCCGTGAGCTGACACGAAGACATCGGAGGGGCGATAGGCGGCCACCAGAAACGGGGAGACGCCTCCCGCGTTCGACTGGCCGCTGAGGACAACCGCGCTGACCGCGGGTGAAGGCTTGGCAGCGCTCGACAATCCGCAACCAGCGATCAAGAAGGCGACGACAAGAGCGGTAGGCAGTCTCATCAGCGGCGCCGTCACCTTACCGTTGTAACGCCCGGGAGCGATACGCATCGCGACGCAGTTGTGGGCTACTTAATAGACTTCCTAGCGTGCCGCCCCCATAGCTCAGGGGCGCCGCGCGCAGCGCACTAATAGACTTCCTAGCGTGCCGCCCCCATAGCTCAGGGGCGCCGCGCAGCGCACTAATAGACTTCCTTCCGTGCCGCCCCCATAGCTCAGGGGCGCCGCGCGCAGCGCACTAATAGACTTCCTAGCGTGCCGCCCCCATAGCTCAGGGGATAGAGCAGGACGGTCCTAACGTCAAGGTCGGGGGTTCGATTCCCTCTGGGGGCACTTTTTTCCTTCCCGTTTTCTAGCCCGCCAGCTTTGGAAGGTAAGGCAGCGGGTCGACCACCGCGTCGTTGACTCTCAGCTCGAAGTGCACGTGCGCGCCGGTCGACCATCCAGTCGATCCCTCGAGCCCAATCCGCTGACCGCGGAAGACCTTGTTGCCGACATCGACGTTGGTCTCGAGCAGGTGCCCGTACAGCGTCATGATCCCGCCGCCGTGGGCGATGACGACATAGTTGCCGTAGCCAATGCGCGTGTGACCGACCGCGACGACTACGCCGTCCGCCGCCGCCATCACGGTGGTGCCGAACGGCGCGGCGATATCGAGGCCTGCGTGGAAATGGGGGTACTTGCCGAGCGGCGGTTCGAGCAAGAAATCGGTGGGCCCGAACAGCTGCGTCACCCGGGCTCCGGCCATCGGCCAGGACAGGGTCAGACCCGCGATTGGCTTTCCGGTAGGGAGCGTGTGGTTGAGCATCGCCAGCCCGACACCGATATGGGCCGCGCTCCATGCGGCCTGATTCGTTTGCTGGATCAGATCCTGCGTCTGTGACTCGAGGAGTGCAGCAAGCGCAGCGGTCACGTCCGGAGACTGGTTCGGCACGTCGTTCTGAGCCGCCTGGATCTGCGCGATGACATCCGCTAGCTGATTGGCCAGGTCGTTCTGCGTGCTCATCAAGTCGCTCAACGTGCTCAAACTCGTCACCAGCTGGTCCTTTGTGGCGTTCTCGCGATCGAGATCGGCGACGCGGGCGGCGCGGTCGGCCTGCAGTTTCAGGAGGTCGGCTTCGAGTCGCGCTTGCAATGCATGTGCGCGCTGGCCGGCGACAACCACGTCCGACGTCGCCTGAAGCGCTTCGTGCAGGCTTCCGGTGCGCGCGATCAGAAGCCACATCGAGGACGGCTGCCGGTAGATCGCTCGCGCCATCGCGGCCAGCTGCTGTTTCTCCACCTCGATGCGGGCCTCCGTGTCCGCGATCTGCACGTCGAGCTGAGCAATCTGATCCTCGAGCGCGGCGATCACCGCCTCTTGCTGGGTGATCTGGTCGGTCAGGATCTGCACGCCGGCCGAGGTCTGATTCAGCGCGCCGGAGAGGCGCTCCTGTGTCGCGAGGCCCTGGGCCAGGTCACCCCCGAGCCTCGTGCGCAGCTGGTCGTAAATGGCTTGCATCGGATCCGGCGTGGGCGAGGCTTGAGGAGTGGACTGGCAGGTAACTCGTGCAGCCGAAGCGGTCGAAGGTGATGGGCACGGACTGGGGGAGGTTGCGCCCGCGGGGATGCCCATGAGCGCGGTCAGCGCCCCGGCGAGCGCCAGCGTTCCTAAGGCACGTCTCATGCGTGCGCTTTGCGGAAGCCCAGCATCGCGGTCACCGTACCGAGCAGCATGCCGGCGACGATGACAGCCGCCAGGACGTACTGGACTTGAGTGAGACCCACACCCGGAAGCAGCTGCGAATAGGTGGCGGATTCGAAACGCGTGGCGAGCAAAAAGGCGCCGCCGACCGCCGCCGCCGCGACCGCCCCGGCGAGCGCACCGATCATGAGGCCCTCGACGACGAATGGCCCGCGCAGCATCCAGCCGCGCGCGCCGAGCAGGCGGATCACAGCGACCTCCTGGCGCCGGGCGGCGGCGATGACGCGCATCGAGTTCGCGCTCACGGCGTACGCGACCAGCCCGAAGAGCAGGATCAGCCCTGCTCCGATGCCGCCGACCACCAGGGCGACGCGGCGCAGGCGCGAATAGGTGTCGGGGTCATAGGACGTGGGGTAGGTTTGGTCGACGGCGGGATCGTCTTTGACCGATGCCGCAACCGCGCCGACTGCTCTCACGTCTCGGACCTGGACGTCGAGGCCTGCGGGGAATGGGTTGGTCGCGCTCAGGCTTGCCAGGTTGTCGAGTCCGGGCCGGCTCTGCGCCTCGGCGAGCGCTTGCTCGGGAGTCACATCCCTGACCGAAGCGATCCGCGGGTCGGCGCTCAAGCGCGCCTTTAGCGCCGTGACCGCATCTGGCGTCGAGTCGGTCGCCAGGTAGACGCGCACACGCGAAGCGTCAGCGGCCTGCTGTGCAGCCACATGCTGAACAGCGATCCCGACCATGCCGAGCGTTCCGCACAGCAACAGCAGAAGGGCCATCGACCCGAGCGCCGGCGCGGTCAGGCGCAAGTCGCGGCTCCAGCTTCGCAATCCGCTCAAGACCACGACGCGGTAGCTGTTTGCCGTGGAGGCGACGAGCCGGCGCCACAGCGGAAGCTGCTTTGCCTTGGGCACGTACCTGCGCGGCCGCTCGTGGGTAGGAAGCAACAGACGCCACAGAGGCGGCGCGGTGTGCGCGCCGTTGCCGTTGCCGGCCGCCTTGTGCGATCCGTTCAAAAGTACCCTCCCGGTGGGGAGCTGGAGGATCCGGCTCGAG
>Ga0099794_10000199_pt1 | contig 21893 bp, 19 predicted proteins | sample Rivendell_Oct201_10_FD_77320 | JGI IMG/M metagenome (GOLD analysis project Ga0099794, IMG submission 77320) | Vadose zone soil microbial communities from the Eel River Critical Zone Observatory, Northern California, USA -... | ecosystem: Host-associated > Plants > Roots > Rhizosphere > Soil ... | reverse complement strand
GCCGATGCTGCCGCTCGTGACGTCGGGGTCGCCCTCGAGCGCGAGGTGGATCGCGCGGCGCTCGAACGGCTGCATGGCGTCGAGAGTGATCGCGTCGCCCGTCATCTTCACCTGGCGCGCCGCTCGCATCGCGATCTCACGCACCGTGTGCTCCCTGCGCTGCCGGTAGCGCTCCACGTCGACGATGATCCGCTCGCCTTCCGCAAGGTGCCTGCCCACCATCACGTTGGTCACAGACTGAAGCGCGCGCAGCGTCTCGCCCCGCCAACCGATCAGAGCGCCGAGGTCGCGTCCGCTGATGTCCAGCGTGATCGGCTCGCTGCCCGCGCGGACCGTCACCTGGGCGCGCACACCCATGTGCTTGAGCAGTCCCTCGACCATGCCGCGGGCAACCTCTGCCTTCCCGTTGGCGGGCGCCATGCCGGCTGCGCCAGTGGCGGCGGCGGGGTCGATGACGACGACCTCGACGATGGTCTCGTCCGGGTTTTCGCTGATGACCTTGACGTCGACGTTTCGCCGGCTCTCTTTCAGCTCGATCAACGCGGCATCGACCGCCTCATCCAACGTGCGGCCACGACCTTCAGCGGACTTCAAGCTCATGTCTCCCCTCACTCTTGCCTTTCTTTTTGGCCTTGTCTATCTCTTCCGTTTGGGTTTTTTCGGTTTCGGGCCGCTGCCGGGCCCATTCTTCGTGCCGGGGTCGTAACCCTTCTTCGGCCCGGGGTCATAACCCTTCTTCGGCGGATCTTTGGCGCCGGAACCCCCCGCGACGGTGCGCTTGAACCGAGCCGGCAACACGCTCCCCCACCCGACGACGAAGCTCTGTTGAATGATACTGACGCAGTTTCCGATAAACCAGTAAAGGCCCAGGCCCGCCGGAACGCTCATCGCGAAGTAGCCGATCATCAAAGGCGAGAGCCACACCATCGTCCGCTGCATCTGCTGAGCCTGAAGCTCCTGCTCGGACGCAGCCGGATTCGGCGGCATCTGCAGCATGCGCGACTGGATCAGCGTGGTGAGCGCCGCCAGCAGCGGGAAGATGAGGTACTCGGGCGAGGGGATCGGCAGGCCGGCAAAAATCGGGTGGTGGTTGGGGTTTTCGTTCAGGTTCGGAACAAAGAGGAAGTGCGCCGCGATGTGGTGGCTCCTCGCGAAGTCGGTGAGCACGTAATAGAGAGCGGTCAGGATCGGGATCTGGACGACCAGGGGCAGGCACCCGATCATTCCGCTGAGCGGGTTGACACCGTGCTCCTGGTAGAGCTTCATCGTCTCGGTGTTCACCTTCTCGCGGTCGTTCTTGTACTTCTTGCGGATTTCCGCGATCTGAGGGGCCAGCTTTCGCTGCTCGACCATAGATTTGCGCGACGTCACCAGCTGGAACTGCTGCAGCGGCGCCAGCAGCAGCCGGATGATGATCGTCAGGACGATGATCGCCACCCCGTAGGAGCCGATGGTCTCGATGATGGGCAGGCCCTGCAGGTGCGTGTAGATGTTGAGCAGCAGCCACGCGAGCGGATGCTTGATCGCCAACTCCCACAACCTGACGACAGGTAAGAAGACGTCGAAGAAGTTACCCACCAGGTCCGATCTCTCTCCTAAAGGTGCTGTTCAGTGTCAGGCCGGGCGCGCGCAGGGCCAATCTCGGGTACCGGATCGTAGCCGCCCTTGGCAAACGGATGGCACCGCGCGATCCGGGCCGCGCCCATCCATCCGCCCTTCAGCCAGCCATACCGTTCGACCGCTTCGTAGGTGTAGTGGGAACAGGACGGGTAGTAGCGGCAGGACGGAGGGAGAATTTTCGAGAACGACATCTGGTAGCCACGAATCAGGGTCAGGAAGAGCCTGGTCATGAGCTCAGCTTCGCGAGCCTGAGCGCCGCTTGCTCCGCCTCGGCGACGAGGTCGGCGAAGGCGACTTCGAGCGCGGCGGGACGGGCGATCAGGACCACGTCATAACGTATTCCCACGCCGGCGAGCGGCGAATCACTGCCGAGCAAGGTCACGCGGGCCAGCTCACGCAGCCGGCGGCGGGCTCGATTCCTGTCGACCGAGCGCTTGAGCGCTCGGCTGGCCGTGACGCCGACTCGGCTGTGGTCGAGCTGGCTAGGCACCGCGAACGCGACGATGGCCTTGCCGCTGTAGAACCGCTTGCCCCTGATCGCGGCCTGGAATTCCCCCTGCCGGCGCAGGCGCATGCGCCGCTCCACCGGCGGTCAGCTGGACAGCCGCTGGCGGCCCTTGCGCCGGCGGTTCTGCACCACACGCACTCCACCCCTGTCGCTCATTCGCTTCAGGAACCCGTGCACGCGTTTGCGATACCGCTTTTTGGGTTGAAAGGTTCGCTTGATGGAGTCCCCCTGGAGGAGTTCAAGAGCCGGTGAGAACCGCGGTAGTGTACAAGACGCAGGGCTCTTCGATCGTGATACCGCCTGTGTCACTTATCCGTCGCTCTGCATGCCTTGCGATACCCACAGGCCTTTGCTACACTCCCGCCCCGGAAGCAGCCGGGGTAGTGGCTAGGGTAGCGACCCAGTACGAATTGCACCAGACGCTTGGTTCAACCCTGCTCAAGACGTTCCAGTAACCATACAACACCGCTTCCATATTTCGGGATCGACCGGATGGTGGATTTCAATAGGTTGGGCAGCGCCAGCCTGTGGAAATCCGGTCCGCTCTTTTCCACAGGCCCCAAGGAGGCGGAGCTCTTGGTCAGGGAGCTTCCGGTTGAACCTGTGATCGCCGAGGCGCGATTTGCGGGTTCCCGTTTTAGCGATAAGGTAGGAATGTTGGAATGAGGAGTTGGCCCCAGGTTGTCCACAGCATTTGCAGAGCGGCTGGGCCAACCGTCCCCAGGGGCACGCGTCCTCATCAACAGCCCTAATCGCGCCTCCGGAACAAGGAGTGTGATGAGGTGAATCAGGACCAGATCTGGTCTCAGGTGCAGGAGGAGCTGCGTTTTCAGCTCGCCAAGCGCACTTATGACATGTGGCTGAAAAACACGTCGGTCATTTCAGCCGATGGCGCGACGTTCCGGATCGGAGTGCCCAGCAAGCTGGCCAAAGACTGGCTCGAGGACCGTTTCTCGGGACTGATCCAGGAAACGCTCCAGGCGGTGACCGGGTCAGAGGTGGACATCGATTTCGTCATCTCGCCGACAAGCCACCGGCCGGCGCTCTCCTCGGTGGACAGCGATTTCGACCAACCTCAAGAAAATAGACAAGACAACGGGCATGACAATGGGCAAAGCAACGGGCACGACAACGGAGTCGATGCTGCGGATGCCCCGGTCATCCCGCCGTCGGAGCTGAATGCCCGATTCCGTTTCTCCTCTTTCGTCGTCGGCCACAACTCGCAGTTCGCGCATGCCGCCGCCAAGGCTGTCGCCGAGGCTCCGGGCGACAGCTACAACCCACTCTTCCTCTATGGAGGCGTGGGTCTCGGCAAGACCCACCTCATGCACGCGATCGGCCACGAGGTCCACACGCGATTCCCCCGCAAGCGCGTCGTGTATCTCACGTCCGAACAGTTCACCAACGAGGTGATCAGCTCGATCGCCACCGCCCGGATGGGCGAGTTTCGTCACAAGTACCGCACGGTGGATGTGCTGCTCATCGACGACGTGCAGTTCCTGGCCGGCAAGGACAGGACCAAAGAGGAGTTTTTCCATACCTTCAACGCGCTGCACGAGATCAACAAGCAGATCGTCATCTCGTCCGATCGTCCGCCCAAAGAGATCCCCACACTCGAGGACAGGCTTCGCTCGAGGTTTGAGTGGGGATTGATCGCAGACATTCAGTCGCCAGACTTTGAGACGCGCCTCGCCATCCTGCACTCGAAGCTGGGAGCGAACAGCGGACTGATCCCGGAGGAGGTGCTCAACTTCATCGCGCACAAGGTCCAGCGCAACATCCGCGAACTCGAGGGAGCGCTGACGAGAATCCAGGCCTTCGCCGCGGTTCATCAGCGCCAGATAGATGAAGAGGAAGCTGCGCGGCTGCTGGCCGACATCATCCCGGCGGGAACCCGCAGGCCGATCAACGTCGAACGGATTCAGGCGCTGGTCGCCGACTACTACAACGTCACTCTTGAAGACATGAAGGGAAAGCGCCGCGACAAGCACATCGTCTTTCCTCGCCAGGTCGCCATGTTCCTCGTCCGCGAAGAGACCCCTTCATCGCTGCCGGCGATCGGCAAGGCCTTCGGCGGACGGGACCACACCACCGCCCTCCATTCGATCGAGAAGATCGCCAATGAGCTGAAGGAAGACGAGCGGTTGAGGTACGAGGTCCAGTCGATTCGCGAGCGGCTTTACGTCCAGTGATGACGGTTTCCACAGTTTGTTCGTTCGGCCTTGGGATGTATGTCGGAGCACTAAGGGGTGACGGAATTCTCCACACCTCCTCAACAGGACTTAGGAGTTCCGACCTGGGATACGCAGAGCTTGTGCACCGACCAGTCCGATCTGTAAATGATCTCGACATCCACAGTTCGCACAGCGCTTACTGTTATGGACTACGAATAAGTTCAATCAATAGAAACTCTAAGAACGGGGGACAACTGTCTTGAATGCCAAAGTACTCACAGCTCAGATGAAGGTCACCTGCAGGCCAGCGGTTCTTGGACAGGCCTTGCAGGTTGTGTCACGCGCCATCTCCAGCCGGACGACCCTGCCGATCCTGAACAACATCCTCATCGAGACCACGTCGGAGGGACTTGCGCTCACCGCGACAAACCTCGAGATCGGGATTCGGAAGCTGGTGCCTGCCGAGGTCTCGATGGAGGGATCGACAACCGCTCCAGCTCGGCTGCTCACCGACTTCGTGAGCACTCTTCCAGACCAGGATCTCGAGATGTCGCTCGATGGATCCACCCAGTCGCTGAGTCTCCGCTGTGCGCGCTTCGACACCCACATCAAGTGCATCGAAGCCGAGGAGTTTCCTCCCGGTCCGAAACCAGACGAGGGCGACAGGCTCGAGGTTGCTCTGGACGATCTTGTCAGCGCTGTCGAGCAGACGCAGATGGCAGCCTCGACGGATGAGGCCCGTCCGGTCCTGACCGGCGTGCTGGTCCAGGTGCAGGGCGGAAACCTGACCCTTGCGGCGACTGACGGTCACCGCCTCGCGGTGCGTAAACTGGCCGCCTCCGGCGCCCCCGACCTCGAGGCGAGCCTTATCGTGCCCGCACGGGCGCTGGCCGAGCTCTCGAGGGTTCTGAAAGGCGAGCCTGGAAAAGTCGAGATCATCATCTCGAAAGCCCGCAACCAGATCTTTTTCCGGGCCGGCACCTCTGAGCTGACCTCGAGGCTGATCGACGGAAAGTATCCCAACTATGCACAGGTTATCCCCAGCAAGAGCTCGACCAAGGTGCGGGTCTCGACGAGCGAGCTGACGCAAACGGTCCGTGCAGTTTCGCTTTTCGCCCGTGACAGCGCAAACGTGATCCGGGTCAAGGCAGAAACCGGGGCCCTGATCCTGTCCGCCACCACCAACGAGGTTGGCGACAGCAAGGCGGAGATGGCCGCCAACGTAGATGGTTCCGACATCCAGATCGCGTTCAATGCCCGCTACGTCCTGGATGCGCTGGGAGTGATCGGGGAAGACGAGGTCGAGCTGCTTTTCGACGGTCCCCTGAGCCCAGGCCTCCTGCGACCGCCGGGCAAGGAGCACTACCTGTACGTGATCATGCCCGTGCGGGTGGCGATGTCCTGAGGCTTCGGATCCCGGAAGTTCCTTGCATCTTCATCGTCCTGGACGGCCGGGCGCCTACGGCGCCGAAGCCTGCGTCAAGGGGCCCGGCGCTTCGCGAGTCACGCATCTAGCGATGTGCTCCTGCTCGCGCCACCCTCTCCTTGGCTCCGGCCGTCCATGCCGCGAATATGCGGCGGACCTCCGAGACCGAAGCCTCTAGCTGCTTGCGACTCCGCAGCCTACGACTTAGAAATCACCGCAACTACGCCCAACTAGACCTGAGCCCAGGACCGGGCGTCAACGTCTTCATAGGCGCCAACGGGCAGGGCAAGACCAACCTGCTCGAGGCAGTGGCGATGCTTGCCCTTTCCGCTTCGCCACGCTCGCGGCGGGAGATCGAGCTGGTCGGCCCCGTGGCTCCAATGTCCCGGATCGAGGCGGAGGTGGAGAGCCGCGGCATCACCGCCCAGCTGGCCATCACCCTTAATGTCGACGGCGACCGGGCGCGCCGGGTGATCGAGGTCGACGGGATCAAGCGCAGGGCTTTCGACCTGCCGGGCCACTTCCGGGTCACGCTCTTCTGGCCCGACGACCTGGGCCTGGTCAAAGCAGGGCCCGAGATGCGCCGGCGCTTTCTCAACCAGATGCTGGTGCAGATCGAGCCTGGCTACGGCCGTTCGCTGGCCGGACTGAAGAGGGTGCTCGAACAGAGGAACAGCCTCTTGAAGCGGATCGCGGCCGGCGAACAGAGCGGCGACGTCCTCGAGGTTTGGGACCAGGAGCTGGTCCAGCTCGGCGGCGAGGTCTCCTCCGCTCGTGCCGCGGCGGTGCGGGAGCTCGAGCCGGAAGCCGCTCGCAGCCACGCCGAGATCGCGGCCGGCGAAAGCCTGGAGATCCAGTATCAAGGCCCTCCGGAGAACCTGGCCGAAGCTGTGCATAACTCGCTGGCCGAGGACCTCAGGCGTGGGGCCACGACCGTCGGCCCGCATCGCGACGACATCCGCGTGCTGCTGGGAGGAAAGGAGGCGCGGGCCTATGCCTCCCAGGGGCAGCAGAGGACGGCGGTGGTGAGCCTCAAGCTGGCCGAGGCCGCCCTCGTGACCAGGCGCACGGGGGAGCGTCCCGTACTCCTCCTGGACGACGTTCTATCCGAACTGGACGCCGAACGGAGGGCTTCGCTGCTTCGCCAGGTCGCGGGCGAGGGCCAGGTCGTCATCACCTCGGCGGAGGCCGGTCCATTTCCGCCTGATCTGATGGCCAGCGCCATGGTCTGGATGGTCAGCGAGGGCAAGATCCAGCCCTGTGGATAAGTTGGGCAATATCCTGCCGAGGGTGCTCCGGCGCCAGCCCCGCGGGCAAGAGCTGATCGGCACCCAGGTCGCCAGCGCTTTTCGCACTGTGATCGGCACGGAGCCGGCGGACCTGTGCGACGAGATCGAGCTCCACTCCGGCACGCTGGTGGTCACCACGTCCAGCCCAGCGCTCGCTCACCAGCTGAGGCTGGATTCGGAGCACATCCTCCGCCGTTTGAAGGATCTCAACCTCGGCCGCAAGGTGCGCGCTCTGCGGGTTCGCATCGGCCGCTCAGGGCCGGCTCTAGATTGATGCGCCTGGGGGCCGACCAGCGGGCCGCGGCGGTGATCGGGGGCGGGCCAGTTCGCGTCGTCGCGGGCGCCGGAACGGGCAAACCGGCGCCTGTCCAATGACGATCCGCCTAGGGGCCGACCAGCGGGCCGCGGCGGTGATCGGGGGCGGGCCAGTTCGCGTCGTCGCGGGCGCCGGAACGGGTAAGACGGCCGTGATCGCGGAGCGCTTTCGCCGGCTGGTCGCCGCGGGGGTGTCTCCGGGGTCGATCCTGGTCATGACCTTCACGGAACGCGCGGCCGCGGAGATGCGCCAACGCATCGAAGACCTGATTGACGACGTCGCGCCGGCGGTCGGTACGTTTCACTCCGTCGCCCTCGGCTGGCTGCGCGCGGACGGGCGGGTTGTGGGCGTGCCGCCCAGCTTCCAGATCCTCACCGGAGCCGACCGCTGGATCCTGACGCGCGAGCTGATGTGGCAGCTGGGTGACAGCGCGTTCACCGGCGACGAGCGCCCGGATGATCTGGTCGCGCCCGCTCTGCAGATGCTCGAGCGGATGAAGCAGGAGCTGGTGCCTATCGGGCGGCTCGCCTCTTGGGCCGCATCGGCCGGGCGCGCTGCCGGGCGCGCTGCCGGGCGCGCGCAGGGCGCAACTTCAGACCATGGCGCACATACACCAGACGACGCAGAACGTGCCGAGCTGATGCGAGCGTGCGTCCGTCTTTTCCGAGCCTACGAAAAGGAATGCAGGAGGCGCCGGCTCCTGGACTTCGAGGACCTATTGGTCATGTGTGTGCGGATGCTCGACGAGCACCCGTCACTGCATGGCAAGTACACCGCCCGCTTCCCTCACGTGCTTGTCGACGAGTACCAGGACCTCAACCTCGCGCAGGAGCGCCTTGTTGAGCTGGTCGCCTCGCGGAGCCAGCCCTTTGTGGTCGGTGATGACGACCAGTCGATCTACCGATTTCGCGGCGCATCACGCGCCAGCCTCGAAAGATTCAACGCCCTGTTTCCGGCCGCGAAGACGATCACCATCGGGCGCAACCACCGAAGCTCCCGGCGCATCGTGTCGGCGGCAAGCGCGCTGATCGCCAACAACAAAGAACGGCTGGAGAAGCAGCTGCTCTCCGCTGCGCCAGGACCACCGGTCGAGCTGTGGCTCTGCCCTGACGGCGAGACGGAGGCTTCCGCCATCGCCTCGCAGGCCGCACTGCTCGTTGAACGTGGAACATCTCTGCGCGACATCGCGGTCCTGTGCCGGACGAACGCCATCGCCCGCCCGATCGCCGCCGCTCTCGCGGCGAAGCGGCTGCCCCACGTGGTGATCGGCGGCCACGGCTTTCACGACCGGCCGGAGATCCGAGACGTCATCGCGCTGATGCGTGTGTTGAACGACCCACGCGACGTCGTCGCCATCGCCCGCGCGATGACCCGCCCACCCGCCAACCTCGATCCCGCCGGCGCGCTCGGCGCGCTCCGCACTCGAGCGGACATGGCGCCTCTCGAGGCGATGAAGTCTCTCGCTCCCGCGCGATCGTTCGCACTGCTTCTCGAGGAGCTGGCGGCGGACGCGAGCCGCCTCGACGTGCGGGACCTCTTCTTCGAGCTGATGAACAGGACGCGCTACCTCGAGGTCATCGGCGCGACGCTGGAAGCAAGCGAAGCCGCGCGCGTCACGGCGAACGTCAGCAGGTTAGCCGAGATGATCGCCGAATTCTGTGAAACCTCCGACGATCGGTCGATCGCGGCTTACATGCGGTACCTGGACCTCGTGCTGCTGTCGGGAGAAGACGAGGAGCCGGCGCCGGTTGAAGCCGCTGGCGACGCGATCCTCGTGATGACCATCCACCAGTCGAAGGGACTCGAGTTCGAAGCGGTGTTCGTGCCCGGGCTGGTCGAGGGGCGCTTGCCGCAATCGGGAAGGTCGCCTCGTTTCGAGCTGCCGCCTCCTGTGCTCGAACCTCTGGTGCGGGGCCGCGAGGACGTGGTCGCCGAGGAGCGACGGCTGCTCTACGTGGCGATGACGCGCGCGAAGCGACATCTCTACCTGACCCGTGCTTCCCATTACGACGGCGGGCGCCGCTGGAGGGATTCCCGATTTCTCGAAGAGGTGCGGGCGGCGGGAAAAAGGACGGTGTGCGACCGCACGTTCGAGTCTTCTTCCCCGCCCCTGACCCTAGCCCTCTTGTCAAATAGTGCGCCCCGCGCGCGCCCGGCCCCTGACGGGGAGAGGGAAATCGTCCTCTCCTACTCCGCGATTGCTGCTTACCGGGATTGCCCGCGCCAGTACTGGTACCGCCAAGAGCAGCGCTTGCCGGTCGTGCAGAGCGCGGAGGCGGTGCACGGCGTGATCCTGCACGAGGTCCTCCGCCAGGCGGGCGAGGCACGCAAGAGGGGTGAGCACGTGACGGCGCGAATGCTGGAGTCGTTTCACGAAGAAGCATGGAAAGGGCAAAAGTTCCCGGACCCACGCCGCGCGGCGACGTTCCAGCGGCTCGGCGCGGCCCAGCTCGAGGCGTATCGCAAGAAGGGAGGGTTCGACGCGCCTCCTGAATTCCTGGAGCATGCCTTCAGCGCCGCAGTCGACGGCTGGACGCTGCGCGGCATCATCGATCGGATCGATCGCACCGAGACGGGGTGGCGGATCGTCGACTACAAGAGCGGGCGTCCTTTGACCCGACGCCGGCGCGACACGCAGGTCGCGCTCTACGCGCTAGGCGCGACCACCGCCTTGCGCCTGGACCCAATCGAGCTCGAGGTCGTCTACCTGGCGAGCGGGGAAAGCGTCAAGATCGACAAGGTAAGCGCCCTAGTCGCCGAGGCGGCGACGCAGGCGGCGGAGGTGGCGGAAGGGGTGAAGGCGGGTAGATTCGAGGCGCGGCCCGAGCGGCGCCGCTGCCGCCTGTGCCCCTACCGGCTCGCCTGCGCCGAGGCCTTGTAGCGGGCGGCGAGCAGCAAGCACTCACGCGCGATGTCCGAGGACGCGTACGGATGCGCTAGCTCCGCAGCCTTGCGCGCCATCTCGCGCCAGGTCGGCCCGCCTTCGGCCAGGACCCTGACCTCATCGAAGAGGTCCGTGTCTTTCGGAGCGAACGCGCCGACGCCCGAGTCGACGACGTAGTCCACGTTCGGAGTCTCCTGCCCCGGCAGGAATCCCGTGATGATCAGGGGCAGCCCGGTGGCCAGCGCCTCGGCGATGGCGCCGGGACCCGCCTTGGTCACGACCATGTCGCAAGCGCGCATGAGCTCCGGCATGTAGTCGACAAACCCCAGGATGAGGGTCGGGGTGGCGAATCGAAGCTCCGTCATCCGGCGCCGCAGCTTCTCGTTGCGCCCGCAGACGACGACCAGCTGCCACTGGTACGGCTCCCACGCGAGGGTGCGCACCTGCTGAATGAGATGTCCGACACCGGCGGCCCCGCCCATGACCAGTACCGTGAACCGGCCCTCGTCCAGACCGAAGCGCCTGCGCAGCGCGTGCTTCTCGCCTGGAGCGGGTGGGCGAAATCGCAGGTCGACCGGAAGGCCGAGCAGCTTGATCCGGTCGGCGGGCACACGCCGCCGCAGCGCGACCTTGCGCGCCAGCTCGGTGGGGGCGATCACAAGGTCGGCCTGGCTGAAGGTCCAGCCGCGGTGAAAGTCGACGAGGTCTGTGATCACCGTCATCAGCGCGCGTGGCCGCCCGCTTTTGCGGATCGCCTGGTGGCTGATGTGGTTCAGCAGCGGATGCACGGAAAGGACAACGTCGGGGTCGTGCTTCTGCAGAAGCTCGATGACTGACTTGCGCACGCCATGGCCGAAGATGGCGCGGATCGCGGCAAAGGCGGGTCTCGTGTTGCTCGTGTGATACACAGCGCCCCAGGCGGCCCGCGAGCGCCGGATCATCGGCGAGTAGAGCGAAGCGAGGCGCCGCACGACGGTCGGGCCCTGTCCAATCAGCGGATCGGCGACCGTGACGACGCAGGTCGGGTCGAGGAGCTTGAGCGCGTCGGTGAGTGCGCGCGCCGCTGCCCGATGGCCACCGCCCGTGTCGCTGAAGAGAATCAAGACTATTGGCGACCCGCCAGTCGGGATCGGCAGCACTGTCGGCGCTGCGGGTTGTGTGGCGTCCGCCGGCTGTGTGGTTACTTCCGTCGCGCCGCGGCCCGCCGCGCGATCCACCGCATGTTGTATTGGGCCAGCAGATACGTGATGAAGATCATGGCGAGGATCCCGATGCTCACCCACAGGATGGTGCGTTTGGCGAGCTCGCCGGCAGAGAGCGGCGGTCCGCCGGGGTTGCGGTTCTCCTGGATGATGTAGGCGGCAAGGTCCTTCACGTCCTGGTCGGTCAGCTTGTCGTTGGCGCCCTTGGCAGGCATGTCCTTCGTCCCTGGATCACCCTGCTGGTGCTTGCGCCCGTTGGTGATGATGTCGATCAGGTAGTTGGCGTCGAGCGAGTCGGTCACGCCGGGCAGCTTGAAGATCGGGTTGAGCGATGGCCCGATACTCCCCTCGAGGTTTGCCCCGTGGCAGCTGGCGCAGTTCTGACCGTAAAGGATGGCGCCCTTGTTGGGGTCGCCCGGGAGTGGAGCCTGTGTCGGGTTGCCCGACGGTGAGGGGGAGCTGTCGGCGAGCGTCGTGATCGCCGTCAGGCCGATCAGCGCCGGTACCGCCAGCGCGACCAGGATGGACAGCTGAAGGCCCTTGGGGAGACGCATCGCGCGCCAGATCATAACCGCCCCTATTCTCGGGCCTCGGCGGGAATACGCGCTGAGCGCGTACGTTTTAATGGTTGTGCCCTCCTGCTCGCCGGTCTCTCGTTCCGGCTTCTGCTGCGTCTCACGGCGCTGGCTTGACGCGAGATCGGCCTACCGTGGCTGAGGCGACCCGCCTGATCCCCGACCGCGCCGCCAAAAGGCGGATCGCGGTCATTTCCATGCACACGTCGCCGACCGCCTCGCTCGGCGCGAACGCCAACGGCGGGCTCAACGTCTACGTCCGGGAAGTCTGCACCGCGTTCAGCGACCGCGGGATCGCCACCGACATCTTCACCCGTAAGCAGTCAGCCGACGACCCGAACGTCGAGACATTGGCCCCCCTCTCGCGCGTGATCTACCTCTCCGCCGGCACCGGCCTGGACAAGTACTCCCTCTTCGGCGAGGTTCCGTTCTTTGCCACCCGCATCCTCGACTTCGCGGCCGAGGAGAACATCACCTACGACCTTCTTTACTCGCATTACTGGCTCTCGGGCGAGGTGGCCTGCCTGCTCCGCCCGGAGCTCGCTGCGGGCTGGGCCCACACCGCCCACACGCTGGGCCTGGTGAAGAACCGAACCCTCGCGGCGGGAGCCAAGCCCGAACCTCAGCTGCGCATTCAGGTCGAGGGCGAGCTCGCGCAGCAGGCGGATATGTTGATCGGCTCGACTCCAGATGAAGCCCGCGAGCTGATCGACGCCTACGGCGCCGACCCCGAGCGCGTCTTCGTAGTGCCGCCGGGAGTCGACCTGGAGACGTTCCACCCCATGGATCGCGCCGCCGCACGCCGCGAGATCGGCTACGGCAACGGCCGCCTGCTGCTGTTCGTCGGGCGCCTGGAGCGGCTCAAGGGAGTCGAGATCGCGATCCGCGCCCTCGCCCTGCTGCGCGACCGGCAGCACGACGACGTGCGCCTGTTGATCCTAGGCGAGGACAGCCGCGAAGGCGATGAAAGCGAGAAGGAGCGGCTGAAAGTCATCGCCACTCAAATGGGAGTTCGCGATCATGTGGAATTCGTCGGGTCGGTCGCCCACCACGAGCTGCCGTTCTTCTATGCGGCCGCCGACGTGTGCGTGATGCCGTCGTACAGCGAATCATTCGGCCTGGTCGCGCTTGAAGCGCAGGCGTGCGGTTGCCCGGTGGTGGCCTCAGGCGTGTCCGGGCTGCGCTCGGTGGTGCGCGACGGAGTCAGCGGATACCTCATCGACGCGCACGATCCGGCGGCTTACGCCGAGAGAATCGGGCGTGTACTCGAAGACCGTGAGATCGCTCAGCAGATGGGCCGGCGCGGAAGCCTGCTTGCTCAGCGTTTCTCGTGGACGCGAACCGCGGACCGGCTCGAGGAGCTGTTCGCCGGCGTCGTCGAGAAAAATCAGGCCTTGGTCCAGGCCAGCGCGCGGCAGGAATAAGGAAAAGACTCCGCAGCGAATCGGGTCAGCGCGGCCGGCCGCGTGCCGTCTGCATTCATCAGCCAGACCTGATTCTCAGTCTGGTTCATGTTGAGGAATGCGATCTGGTGGCCGTCCGGCGACGGGACCGGTGACGCAACGTCGATGGTCGGATCCGCCGGCAGCCCTGAGGCTGGATTCAGCACCGCCGGCGGTGCGACCACATTGACCACAAAGGCCTTGTGCGTCAGTGCCCCGACGCTCTGGACGCTTGCCGCGAAAACGATGTGCGTCGAGTCGGGCAACCACGATGGCACACCGAGGTCGCCGGTGGCGACCGTGGTGGTGGCCGCCGCTCCGGTGAGATTTCTCACCCGGAGGCTGCTCAGAGCGGAATCGCTCCGCAAGTACGCGATCCGGTTGCCCGATGGCGCCCAGCTGAGGGCACTGACCGGACCGGTATCGACCGCGAGCTGGTAGCGCGCCCGCAGCCCGACGTCGTATGCCCATACCTCATGAGTCGCGACAGCGCCGTGCACGAACGCGACCCTCAAACCATTCGGTGCCACGGTCGCCTGTGCGATGTCGGTGGAGATCACTTCGTCAGCTCCAGACCAGCGATGCAGCGTGTTTGCGTCGTCGATGTAGACGTAGCCCAGGCCTGAACCGAGGGCGGCGGCCCACTTGCCCGTGAATCCGAGCTGCACCGTGCTGCCGCCGGGGATGAACTCAAACCACGTTTCGCCGTCGCCCTGGATGAGCAGCCTGTCGCCGGCCGGCGACCAGCTGAAGGCGCGGACCGCGTTGTCGTGAAAGAGCTCGCGCGGGAAACCACTCTCGTTGACGATCCAAAGTCCACCCGGAGCGCCGCCGGGCCCATCGGTGGCAAATGCGAGCCAGTGCCTCAGGGGACGTTGGGGCCCGGTCGTGAAACGGATGACCCTTTCGCGGCTCAGCCGGCTGCCGTTGACGTCAAGCGCGTTGGTGTTGATCGTGATCTGGTACGCGGTGTTCGGCTGCAGCAGTTGGGAGGGTGCGACGATGGCGCGGCGGACATCCGTTTGATCCGGCCGCACGTTGAACGAGACGGCAGGGCTGAACTCGAGAGCTGACCGCAGGCTTGCGGGACTCATCTCGCGAGTGAAGTCAAGGCTGAGGTAGGCGGCAGGGTCGACTACGGTGTCATTGTCGGCGGGCGTCGAGCCGGTCAGGCTTGGGGGGCGCTCCGTCACGAATGCCCAGTGGTGCCGCAGCGTATAGGTGTTGCCCGCTAGGTCTCGATAACCTGGGTCGAGGATCACCTCGTACGTCGTGCTCGGCTGGAGCGACGAATGCTCGAAGACAAGATGCCGGGGGCTGGTCCAGCGCACGGCGCCCGGGGTCTCTGGCACGAGATGGAACCGGCTCTCGACCGAGCTCTGGTCGACCGAGTGGTCGAAGGTGATCTTGATCGCGGCCGCCGTCGAGACCGTAAGGGCGCCGCGCTGAGGTTCGTAATCCACGATCTGCGGGGGAGTGCCACCACACGCCGTGAGCGGGAGCAGCAGCGCCACGATGAGGGCTGCTGATGGTATGTGGCGCACCTCTACTTCCCGCCCCTCACCCTAGCCTCTTCCTCTGGGGTCCCCGCGACGCAGTCGCGGGAGGGTGCCCCTGCGCGCGCCCGCCCCCTGCGGGGAGAGGGGAAATTATTTAGAGGTGAGACTTCAGCCGGGCCCTCATCTCCTGCGCCAGCTGCTCGAGCCGCGAGGAATCGACGAAGAGAAGCGAGATGCTCGGAATCTGATCGATCGCGCCCTCGATGCCGGGGAGCGACGGGTCGGCGGCGCCCAGGATGTCCTTGACTTTGCGCGCCCGGTTGCCGAGAGCGTCCTCCGCCATCGCCTGCAGCTCGGCCACGACGGCCGCCCAGTCAAGCTGCGGTCCACCACCACTCGGCCGCGGCGGGGTGGTCGGCGCCACCTGGACGGTGGGCTGCGCCGCCACCGGCTGGTAGCTCGAGTAAGAGCCGGTCGGAATCTGAGTCGTGGGCGGCTCCACGGGCATGACCGGGAGAGTCTGGGTTGCCCTTTCCGGCTCAGGCGCCATCACGGGGGCCGGCATCGGTCCGCGAGGGCCTCGCGATCCGCCGACGACCTCGTCGACGTCGAGGGGCGGGTGCTTGGTGCCATCCGCGGACTTGACCTCGATCATCGCGGCGGGGTCATCGCAGAGAGCGAGCGCGCGGTCCGGCTTGTCAGAGATGTCTCGCGACTCGCTGGTATACGCGCCGGCCAGATCGCCTTCGGACATGATGATGACGCCCGTCCCGCCCGTCGCGCGGATCATCACGCTGCCGCTCAACTTGCGGTCGCTGAGGAACTTGAGCAGCGCCTTCATGTCGACCCACGCCGCATACAGCTCGGTGTACATCGGCCTGGAGACGGTCAGCTCGTAGAGCCCGTCGATGAGCTCGGGCGACAGCCCGACCACGTCGAGCACTCCGTGGCCGCTTGTGACGTCGTCGTTGAAGTTCTGGAGCGCCTGCTTGCCGAGGACGAGGCTGCTCGCGTCGGCGGCGCCGTCGTACATGCACTCGAGCGCTGCACCCTCTTTGAAAAGGATCAGTCCCGACGCGTCGTCGGTCAGCAAGCGCACGTAACCGGTGTACCCCTCCTTCTCGAGTGTCGTGATCAGGCGAGGAAAATCGACGAACGACGTCTTGAGCGAGTCGTAAATGATCTGACCCGCGGGGACAGGAATGGGCTCGCGACCGTGCTTCGGCGACGGTCGGTGCTTCACGCCTCGTCTTGGCTGGGGTGCTTCCACCTTTCTCTCCGGTTCAATATGAACGGTGCGCTCGACGCGTGCTTCGGGCCTCTCCGCAATGGTTTCCTGCCGGGGCTCAGGCATGGGCACGACAGCGCTCTGCGTCGGGGGCGCTGATTCTGCGGTGTGGACAAGCTCCTGGATACCGGCCTTGACCGATTCATCTGCAGGGAGCTTGGCCTTAGCGTCAAACTCGAAGTCCCCTTTCGTCCAGTGAAGTGCGTGGAGTACGGCCTCATCGCCGGCCTTGCCATCGCCCTGGGCGTGGAAAAGATGACCGAACAGAAAGTACAGAGAGGCAGACTGACCGTTCCCATTGCGGACGGTAAGGGTACCTGTGGAGCGCTCACCCTGAGCAGACTCCAGAAGCGATCGAAGGGGAACTTCGGCCAATGAGCCGTTTGACTGCAAGAGTCATCTCCTGAGATCGGCCCAGCCCGATCGGGGGAATAAGAGAGAAATTAGTATAGATATCGAGATCAAATCCGCGCGCCCGGAGCCCCCGGACTCACCGCTCGCTCCCGAACCGTCGCCAGCGCGGTTGCTTTTCGTTCGCCATGGCCAGTCGACGTGGAACAGCGAGCATCGCATCCAGGGCCAGCTCGACCCACCGCTTTCCGAGGAGGGGCGGAGACAGGCCGAGCGCGTCGGCCGGCGGCTGGCTCGGCGCCGCCTGGCGGGGTTCTATTCGAGCGATTTAAAGCGCGCCTTCGAGACCGCGCAGGCGATCGGGGCGGCGACAGGCCTCGAGCCTGAGCCCATGCCCGGACTCCGCGAGATCTTCCTCGGAGAATGGGAGGGTCTGCGCACTGAGGAGGTGGCCCAACGCTATCCCGAGATTTGGGCGAAGTGGAGCTTCGAAGGCGGGGATTGGGACATCGTGCCGGGCGGGGAAGGCGCTGCCCTCTTCGAGAAGCGCGTCGCCGCTGCGGTCGACGCCATCCTGGAACGCCACCAGCACGGCGACGTGCTGGTCGTGACGCACGGCGGCGTGATCCAGATGACTCTGAATCGCGTGGTCGGGCGCGCGAGCCGCGGTCTGTTTCCTTTCAAGATCCAGAACGCCTCGATCACGGTGATCGAAAAGCGACGCGGCAGCCTGATCATCGGCGGCGTCAACGACACGAGTCATCTCGATCCGGCTCTCGTCACCGAACCTGGCGCAGGATGAGCGACGCCGCCGGGCGCGCGCAGGGCGCCTTACAGACAGATTGGGATCAGGAGCTCGAGGGCAGAGTCCTGCCCCCGCCGCTGCTGCAGAGCTGGGCGTGGGGGGAGGTGCAGGCTCGCGCAGGCTGGACCATCGAGAGGATCCGGCTCCCCGGGGGAGCGATGGCGAGTGTGCAGGTTCGAAGAGTCGGCCCTGCGCGCGAGGCGTACGTCCCTCGTGGCCCCGTGCCCGCAGTTCCGGAAGCTATCGATGCGCTCGTGAGTTGGGCCCGCGGCAAGAAAATGGCTCGACTGGTCATCGAGCCGGAAACCACCGCTCCTGTTGCCGACGCGCTGAAGAAGCGAGGCTTCGCGGCGACGGCTCCGACGCAGCCGCAGCACACGCGCATCCTCAAGCTCCTCGCGCCGGATGAGCTTTTGAAGAGCTTCCGGCACGGACGCCGCTACAACATTCGCGCCGGCCTCAAGCGCGGCGTGGTGGTCGAGCAGGGCAAGGATGCCGCCGAGCTCGAACGACAGTCGGCGGCTGTCGAACGCCGGGAGTCCATCCACCTTCCCGACCGGCGTTACTACGAGCTGCTGCTGGATCAGCTGCCGTGGTGCCGCACTTACGTCGCCCGAGAACCGAGCACTGGCGAGGCCCTGGCCACCGTGCTGGTCGCGCGACACGTGGGTCGGGCGTACAGCCTCTTCGCCGGTCGCAGCGGCGCTCATTCCGAGCTGATGGGCAATGACCTCGCGTGGTGGGCGGCGATCAGCGCCGCCGCGGAGGCCGGCTGCCGCGACTTCGACCTCTGGGGCGTGCCGCCGCCCGACTCCGACGCCAAGCACCCATGGCACGGCCTGGGCTTCTTCAAGGCGGAGTTCGGCGGCGAGGAAGTGACGTACGCGGGGGCCTGGGAGCTCGTCCTATCCAGCGCCGCGGCGAAGCTGATCGCCCTCGAAAAGAAGTCGCGCCACTACGTTCGGCGGCTGAAACAAAACATTCCCTAACAATCCTTCAAATCAGTTAGGATGCTGGGATGTCCGAGTCAGCGCGGAAGGTCCTGATCGTCGACCCGGATGCCTCTGTCCGGCGCGAGATCCGCGCCGCTTGCGAGCAGGACGGCTTCCAGGTGCTCGAGGCCGACAGCAGCGCCGAGACGATACGCCAGGTGGAGCAATCGCGTCCGAACCTGATCCTTCTCGAGGTGACGCTGCCCGACGGCTCCGGCTTCGACGTCTGCCGGGAGCTGCGCAAGCTGGATCCGCTGGTGCCGGTGGTCATGATGAGCACGCGCTCCGAAGAGATCGACGTCGTCGTCGCGCTGGAGATCGGGGCCGACGACTACGTCAGCAAGCCGCTCCGACTACGGGAGCTGGTGGCGCGCATGAACGCCCACCTGCGGAGGACGCGTTTCGAATCGGCGGAGGCCATGCGCAGCCGCCTCGAGTTCCGCGAGCTGGTGATCGACGTCAACGAGCGGCGGACCTACAAGGCGGGCAAGGAAGTGGAGCTGACCCACACGGAGTTCGACCTCCTGACCTTTCTCGCGAGCAATGCAGGCAAGGTGCTGAGCCGGGAGAAGATCCTGAACTCGATCTGGGGTTACGAGTACCCGATCGAGACACGAGTGATCGACGTGCACATCCGCAACCTGCGGCGCAAGATCGAGAGCCAGCCGTCGCGTCCCTATTACATCCTGGCCGTGCCGGGGATCGGTTACCGCTTCACCAACGCCCGGCCGGCCTAACTTCGAGCTCCTCTTTTCCCGCGGGAGGAGGCACTCGCGGGTTTGAAATGAATGGGAAACCCGCCGGAGCCTCCACTCGCGGCATTCAAGAGCTGCAAATTCACTTTTGGACTAAGCCAAGCTCTCGAAGAGAATCGCGTACGAACTCACGCTCGGCGATGCGCGGGTGCGGGACAACGAGGTCTCGCTGGTTGATCCGCTCATCGCCGAACAGCAGGATGTCGACGTCGATGACGCGAGGCCCCCAGCGCCCCGTGGGCTTGCGCCCGCCTTCCTCTTCGACTTCTTTGGCGGCCTCGAGCAATTGACGCGGGGTGCCGGTCCAGTCCACCTCAATGACCTGGTTCAGGAATCTTGGCTGGTCGGTGACGCCCCATGGCTCGGTCTCGATGACGCGGCTTTGACGCAGAATGCGCACTCCCTTTTGACGCAGGCGCCTGCGCGCTGCGCTGAGGTTGCGAGCGCGCCGTCCCAGGTTGGTGCCGAGGCCGAGATACGCGGTGGTCAACGCATGCGATCGGCGGCGCGCGCCACTAACGACATCTCGCGCACGTCGTGGACGCGCACCACGTCGGCGCCACGCAGGACCGCGGCGGTGACTGTGGCAGCTGTGCCCTCGATCCGCTCGTTGACAGGCAGATCGAGCAGCTTGCCGATGAAGAACTTGCGGGACGTGCCGATGAGGACGGGCTGGCCGAGCTCGCGCAGCTCCGCGAGGCGCTGCAAAACGACCCAGTTCTGCTCGGCAGTCTTGCCGAAGCCGATGCCGGGGTCGATCAACACGCGCTCGCGCGGCACGCCGGCCCGGACCGCGTTGTCCACTGCGACGCGCAGGAATCGCTTGATCTCTTGCATCAAGTCGATCTGATATTCCGTCCCGTCCTGGTTGTGCATTACGACGAGCGCGCAATTCTTGCTGGCGGCGAGGAGCGCGAGGGCGGGCGCGCGGGTGAGCCCCCAGATGTCGTTGACGATCGTCGCGCCGGCCGCGACCGCCGCCTCCGCGACCTCGAGCTTGTAGGTGTCGATCGACACGGGCACCGTCGCCTTGCGCGCCAGGCGCGCCACGACAGCTTCGGTTCGTGCCACCTCCTCGCTCGGGCTGACCGGCTGGTGCCCGGGTCGTGTCGACTCGCCGCCGACGTCGAGCATGTCCGCGCCTTCGTGCACCATGCGCAGCCCCTGCGCGACCGCCTGGTCGTGATTCGTGCCCAGACCGTCGCCGCTGAAGGAGTCGGGGGTGGTGTTGATGATCCCCATGACATACGTGCGTGAGCCCCACTCGAAGCGGCTTCCACCGATGTCGACGATCACGCGCCGATTATCCTGCTGAGTGTCGATGAAGCTTCATGAGCTCGCCCGCGGCGTGCCCGGCGCCACCCTCGAAGGGAACGGCGACGTCGAGATCAACGGCATCGCGTACGACTCGCGCCGGGTCAAGCCGGGCGACCTGTTCGTCGCGGTCGAAGGCTTGCAAGTGGACGGCCACGCGTACGTGGCGGACGCACTCAAGGCGGGCGCTGAAGCCATCGCCGTCGAGCGCGACGTGACGGTGCCGCGCGGAACGACGCTGCTCCGCATGCCATCGACCCGGGTCGGGCTGGCCGAGCTGGCCGCGGAGTTCTACGGCCGGCCGTCGCGGCGGTTGAAGCTCGCCGGCATCACCGGCACCGATGGAAAGACGACGACCACGCACATGGCAGAGCACGTGCTGCAGGCGAGCGGCCTCGTTGCCGGGGCGATGAGCACGGTGTCGTTCACGGTGAGCGGGCGCGAGACGGACAACGTCACCGGCCAGACCACTATCGAAGCGCCGGACGTGCAGGCTTGGCTCGCACGGATGCTGGACGCGGGCGTCGAGTACGCGGTTATCGAGACGACGTCGCATGCGCTGGTGCAGGAACGCGTTCGCGCGTGCGAGTTCGACGTGGCCGCGTTCACCAACGTGGGCCACGACCATCTCGACTATCACGCGACGTGGGATGACTACCTCGAGTCGAAGGCCCGGCTCATCGACCTCACCGCGAGCTCGGCCGACAAGGGAATCGAGAAGACGGCTGTCCTGAACCGGGACGACCGCAGCTACGAACGTCTTGCCCGCCGCCCGATCGCGCGAAGGTGGTCATACGGCCTGACGACCGCGGCCGACCTGCACCCCCTCGAGCTGAACGTCACCGGTGCGGGCTCTCGTTTCCGAATGAAGACTCCTCTGGGCGAGGTCGAGGTGGTGCTGCACGTGCCGGCTCGCTTCAACATCTACAACGCGCTGTGCGCAGCCGGTGTCTGCCTGGCGATGGGCGTGCCGCTGGACGCTGTTGGCACTGGGCTCGCGGGCTTTGAAGGTGTGCGTGGGCGGCTCGAACCAGTCGACGTGGGCCAGGATTTCCGAGTGTTCATCGATTTCGCTCATTCGGCGGGCGCGCTCGCGAGCGCTCTGGCGGAGCTGCGACCGTTCACTTCGGGCAGATTGATAGTTGTGTTCGGGGCGACGGCGCGCTCGGACCATGATCGTCCTGGCATGGGTCGGGCGGCGGCGGACTTCTCGGACTTTTTCATCATCACCACCGACGACCCGCTCGACCAGGACCCGGTGGAGATCGCTCGCGAGGTGCAGTCGGGCGCCGAGGGCAAGGCGCCAGGGCATGACTACGAGATAGTGATCGACCGCCGGGCGGCGATCCGCCGCGCGATCGAGCTGGCCCGGCCGGGGGACTGCGTGCTGCTCGCGGGGAAGGGGCATGAGCGGTCGATGAGGACGGCGGCGGGGTCTGAGCCGTGGGATGAG
>Ga0099794_10000197_pt1 | contig 21955 bp, 18 predicted proteins | sample Rivendell_Oct201_10_FD_77320 | JGI IMG/M metagenome (GOLD analysis project Ga0099794, IMG submission 77320) | Vadose zone soil microbial communities from the Eel River Critical Zone Observatory, Northern California, USA -... | ecosystem: Host-associated > Plants > Roots > Rhizosphere > Soil ... | reverse complement strand
TCAGCACCATGATCCAGAACAACCAGCCGCCCGACGTGCTCAACCTGAACTCCTTCTCGAGCTACGCCAAGGACGGCCTCCTCTACTCGGGCGACGAGGCCCTGTCGCCCAAGACGCGGGAGGATTTCCTCGAAGCCTTCGCCCAGGGCGGCACCTACCGCGACAAGCTCTACGGCTTCCCGATCCTGGCCAGCGCGCGTGCCTTCTTCTACAACCGCGACCTGCTCGCCAAGGCCGGCGTGGCGGCCCCGCCCCGGACCTGGGACGAGTTCGTCCAGGCGTCTCCCGACTTCCAGTCGCCGCCGTTGTTCCACATCCAGATCGACCACTCGGCCTGCGCCTCCTCGGGGCCGAGCGGCAGCGCGTAGCCGATCACCCCGCCGCCGAGCGCCCGCACCTTCTGCGCGGCCTGGACCAGCTCGTCCCACGTGCGCGGCGGCGCGGTCACCTTCGCGCGCTCGAGCAGATCGCGGTTGTAGAAGAAGGCGCGCGCGCTGGCCAGGATGGGGAACCCGTAGAGCTTGTCCCGGTAGGTCCCGCCGCGCGCGAAGGCCTCGAGGAAGTCGTCGCGCGTCTTGGGGGAGAGCGCCTCGTCCGCCGAGTAGAGCAGCCCGTCCTTCGCGTAGCTCGAGAACGAGTTGAGGTTGAGCACGTCGGGCGGCTGGTTGTTCTGGATCATGGTGCTGACCTGCTGGTCGATGGAGTTCCAGTCGATCACCTGTAGATCCACCTTGACGCCGGTCTGCTTGGTGTATTGCTCGGCGAGGCTCTGCCAGAAGGGCCGGGTGTGATCGCGACTGTACTCCGCGATCACCACCTTGATCGTGGCCGGCTTGCCGTCCCCGCGCCCGCACCCGGACGCGACGACCGCGGTCACGCAGAGCAGCGCCAGGACCAGGAGGCGGCGGCTCGTCATCGAGCCCATACTACATTTTCTCTCGCCGATCCGCGAAGGTCTGCGGCGGCCCTGGCCGGGCACATTCTGCGCCTGTAACGCCTGATCCCCGCCCTGAACGGGACCGGACGATCCCGCCGCCGACCGAGAAGGACCCGCGCAACACCCGCGCAGCAGGAGGAGCCCCATGGACCCCATGACGATGCCGGACGTCCTGCCGCGGCCCAAGCGGCGGGGCATCGAGAGCAGCCCGGAGGATCGGTTAATCGTGGCGATCCGCGTGATCCAGGAGCGTCAGCGGCAGGGGCTGACCGTGAAGGCGCGGCAGCCCTTGACGTCAGCGATCGGCACCCTGCGCTCGATCGAGAGCGGCGACAAGATGCCGACGATCAAGCTCGCGCTGAAGATCGCAGCGGTGCTGCAGGTGCCGCCCGGGACCCTGTTCAAGCGCGACCGACGGCGGGCGAATCGGGTGGTGATCACGTCGTAGAAGCAGCAGGCCCCGAGGAGGAGACCGATGACGAACGAGCAGGCGCTGGACCAAGCGGTGATGAAGCTGATCCCCGAGATCGCGATCGGCGGCGCAGGCGGTCGCCCGAACGTGGCGATCGTGGACGCGCTGGAGGAGCAGCTACCCGAGCTACGCCGGCTACGCGGCGAGGTGTGGCTCGAGGCGCAGGCCCGGACGCTGAAGCCCAGGCTGCCGCGAGGGACGTTGCAGCGAGCCGATCTGGGCGATCCCGCGGCGCTGGCGCTGATCGCCGAACGTGAGGCTCGCTGGGCCGCTGAAGGCCGTGATGCGCACGGACGGAAGAAGCGACCGCGAGAGCTGGAGACCGCATGAAGAGCCACGAGCGGAAGCCGCCGTGGCAGTCAAGACGGGCACTCCCGCGGAATCTATGGCCGCCCCGGCAGCCCGTCAACGGAAACGGCACCCACCGCCGCGCGGGTGAGCTCCGAAGACAATCGGCATGAGTCGTGTACTGTCCGGCCGGTTAATTCCCTACCTGGGCGGGGAGAGATCACCGGCTCGTGACACTTGCCATCAACATGAAATTGTGGACTTAGCATGGGCACGCATCTTGCCGCCTAACACCTCTGGCCGGGATTACTCAACCTGCCCGCGATGGACGGCAGGCACCTCGCGCACAGTCTGCGTCAGAGTTTCGGACCGGACATCCGGCTCATCGCCCTGACAAGTCGTGATGACCCGGAAGATCGCGCGCGCAGCGCGGCAGCGGCCCTGACGGCGGAGAATCGCCCCCCTGACATCGACCGCGATCGGCTTCGCGGGGTAGGCATCGCGACCGGCTCTCCTTGACAGGGCTCCGCCCGGAGAGCATGATCGCCGCGTAAGTCACAGGAGGTTCCCGCCTTGAACCACGTGCCGGTGAAGCCGATTGCCCCGCCGCGTTTCAGAGCGCTGCTACGCGTTCGATTATGCGCCATCCTCGTCCTTCTCGTGCTTGGCCGCGCGCCCGCCGCAGAGGCTTCGCAGGATGTTCTCGGGATCGTCGCTGACATGACGGCCGCCTACGCGAGCATTCAAGACTACACAGCGCGCTTTGTGAAACGCGAGCGGATCAAGGACAAGCTTCGTGATGCCGAGGACATCCGGCTGAAGTTCAGAGAGCCTGGGAAGATTTACATGCGCTGGATGGGACCCGACGCTCCGAGTCGGGAAATCCTATTCGTGAAAGGGCGTGACCAGGACCGCGCGCTGATTCACGAGCCAAAATTCCCGAGCTCCTTCATCACGATTCTGACCCCGCCCGACAGCCCACTGGTCCTGCAGGAGAGCCGTCATCCGATCACGGATGTAGGGCTTGGACGACTGATCGAGCTTCTGGCCACCTACACGCATCGCGCGTTCACGCGTGGCGAGCTCGCGACGAGAGAGCTCCCCGCAGATGACCCGTCGGGGCCAGCCAAGGCGGAACGGCGGCTCGAGCTGATTACCCCGAAGACGGCCACGGGTTACCTCGCGCATCGGGCCGTTGTAACAATCGACCTCGCCACGCGTCTGCCGGTCGCGGTGGAGCTCTTTGGCACGAGTGACGAGCTTCTGGCGAGCTACACGTACAAAGACCTCATCGTGAATCCAGGTCTCACCGACCGGGACTTCGACCCGACCAACCCCCAGTACACCTTTCCCGCCAGGCGACTCCCGGTCTGAAGCGCCGGTGCGGGGCCCTAACTAAGGCCGGGCCGAACGGCTTGGTGTGCAACGCTCTCGGTACCAGCGCACGGTGCGGCGGAGCGCCTCTTCCAGGCCCACCTTCGGCTCGTACTTGAGCACCCGCCGCGCATTGGCGATCGAAAAGTGATAGTCGCGGCCGCCGTTGCAGACGCGATAGCGCGTCAAGAGCGGCGAGTTCGCCGCCCCCGCGACCTTGTACGCACCCTCCATCACGGCCGCCACCGGATAGCCCAGCCAGAACGGAACCGAGAGCCTCGGCCGCTTGACCCCCAGCTCGTCTGCCAGCTTTTCGGTGAACGTGCGCCAATCGATGTCCAGGCCATCGGTCACCAAGAATGCCTCGCCCGCCGCCGCCGCCTCGAAGCACGCCAGCACGATCGCGTCGGCCAAATTCTCGACGTACGCCGGGCAGGTCCACGAGCGTCCGCCGCCGATGTATCCGCCCTTGCCCTGCTCCAGCGCCTGCGCGTACTTGTCGATGAACGTGTGATCGCGCGGGCCGAACACGTTGCCCGGGCGGATGGCCGTCGCCTCCAGCCCCGAGGCGAAGATCTCGCGCTCGGCTTGCTTCTTTGATTCGCAGTAGGCGAAGGAGGTCTCGGGCATGGGCGCCGACTCGTCCTGGTTGCGCGCTCCCGGAAACCCGTGCAGCGCCGCCGTGCTGATGTGCACCAACCGCCTGACCCCCGCCGCCCTGGCCGCCTCGATGACGTTCCGCGTCCCGTGCACGTTGACCGAAAGACACTCTCCGCGAGGGTCCCAATCCGACACGAACCCCGCGACATGCACCACGATCTCGACGCCCCGCATCGGCTCATTCAGCGACGCCCGGTCCGTGATGTCCCCGCGCGCCAGCTCGACGTCGACGCCCTCGAGGCACGTCAGATCGCTCGACGCCCGCACCAGCCCTCGCACCTTCCCCCCGTCGCGGAGCAACCGCTCGACCACGTGGCTGCCGATGAATCCGTTCGCCCCCGTGACCAGGATCACGCCAGCCCCAGGATGAACAGGTCGGTCAGGACGCCGATCGATGCGTGCACCGCCCACCCGTACCAGATCGAGCGCGTACGCAGCGCGAGCCAGCCGAAGAGTAGCCCGATCGGAATCGAGCCCAGGATCTCGCCTTCGGGCTTGCCGATGTGAAGCAGGCAGGAGGCCATCGTCTGGATCAGAATCGCGTTCGTGGCGCCGAGCTCGCCCTTCAGGCCAAACAGCAGAAACCCTCGGAAATAAAACTCCCACGCCGTGTAAAAGACCCCCACGTAGGCCAGCTCGTACCAGATCACGAGATCGCGGCGCGTATAGAGCGCCTGGCACATCGGGTACTCCGCGCGCACATCGGCCATCCCCGACGCGACATACGTGACGGGCAGCACCACGATCGGAATGAGCAGCAGGAGCTTCGCGCCGAATCTCGCGTCGCCCAGGCCCAGCCCGAGCTCCGAAAGTCGCACGCCGCTCGCCCAGGCATAGAGGGCGGGCAGAATTCCGACGATTGCGAAGAAGAAGATGAATTGAAAGTAACAGCCCTCGAGCGGCCCGTGGCGATCCCTCACGACCCCGTGGTAGCGCCAGAGCGCGAGCAACACCGGCGCGCTCAGCAGCAGGACCGGCGTCTTCACGACGCCACCCCGAAATGCGCTGCGAAACGCGGCCGGATCCGCGCGTACACGCACTTCGCCAGGCCGTAGTTCAGCGCCGCGATCGCAAGACCGGCCACCACGTCGACCACATAGTGATATCGGCAATAGACGAGCGAGACCGTGGTTCCGATCGCCGGTGCGAGGAGCCAGCCGAACATTCGGCGGTTGTGACGGAACGCAAACATCATCGTGGTGAGCAGAATGGCGGCGTGCAAGCTCGGAAACGCGTCCAGCTTGCTCGGCTCCAGCGCGTCGATGAGGCCGCGGATCGGCTCCGTCAGCGTGAGGCCGGGCAGCGGCGCGGGATGCACGGCCACCAGGTGAAAGCGCGGCCCTTCGGCGGGAAAGATAAAGTACAGGACGTACGAGGCGTAGTAGCAGGTCAGATAGACGAAGTAGGCTTCCTCGATCTCCGGGATCATGGACCGCGCGTACATCCAGCCGAGCAGAATCAGGGGCATCGGAAAGTAGAACAGGTAGCAGTAGTACAGGATCTCGGTCAGCCATGGCGCCGCCCAGCGCGTCGCCCATTCGGTCGGGTTGACACCCAAGAGCGCGAGATCCATCCGCGCCAGGAAGTCATCCGCCCGCCAGGCGCTGACATAGGGCACCACCATGAACAGCGTCTCGAACACCGCGAAGAGAAATACGATCGGCAGGATGAACATGGCCAGCCGCCGGTCGTGCCAGCGGAAGGTCCAGAGCAGCCACAGCAGTAACGCCGGATAGACGATGGCCAGCGGAACCGCGTAGGGCGTCCAGGAACATGTCGCGAGCGCCGACACGAGGACCAGAAACGAAAGGTTCAAGCCGTCGATGACGCTGACGCGCATCGCCCTATTCGGCGAGTATCCGTGCTCGTTGCCGACGAGGATCTTGGCCGCCCAAATCACCGAAGGGCTTTCTCATAGATCCGATACGTCTTGTAGTGGACACCGACGATCGAATCGGCAATCCCCTTCATCGACTCATTGTCCTCCAGAATCCAGGAGAGCTCCCCGCGAAGCATTCCGTGGCGGCGGCGCCACTCGACACGATGTTGCGCGATCAATAGCAGGGCCATGAACGCGCCGGACGGACGGTTCTGATATCTCTTACGGACCCCCATCAGGGGCACGCGCACGCAGGGAAATCTGCGCCGCCGGACTCGCCAGGCCAGCTTCGCCCAACCGAAGGGGACGAGGCGGCCATGCAGATCGGCAATCAACTCGTTGAGATCGGGCAGGACGAGCATGAAGGCAGCGGGCTCGCCCTCCCAGTAGGCAATCTTGCCGCTGTGTTCATAGAGCAGGAGGCTGAGATCGGCTCGCATCTTGGAGATTTCAGCCTCCGTCAAGGGCACGTAGCCCCAATTGTTCGACCAAGCGTCGTTGAAAATGTCCCTGATGATCCGGAAATCGTCGCTCATTCGGCTCCGGCGGAGATTCCGCACCTGAAGGCGCTGGTCGGCCTCCGCCTTGCGCACGATGCGCAAGACATTCTCGGGAAGCTCAGCAACGGCATCCAGATCGTACGCCCACAGATCCTTGGCTTTGCGATAGCCGAGCCCTTCGATCCGCGCCGCGTAGTATGGCCGGGCGTGACTCATCATGATTCGCGGGCGGTCTTTGAAGCCGTCGATCAGCAATCCGCATTCCTCGTTGATCGAGAGGTTGAAGGGACCAAGGACGCGCACCATGCCACGGTCTTGAAGCCAGCCTTCGGCCGTCTCGAACAGCGCCCTGAATACCGTCGGGTCATCGGGCGCCTCCACGAAACCGAAATGACCGGTCCCTTGCCCATGACCGTCCTGGGCCAGCTCGTCGATCTGGGCGCTGATCCGACCAACCGGCTCGCCATCGCGATAGGCGATCCAGTAGTCAGCCGCGGCGTGCTCAAAATAGGGGTTCTTGTCCTTCGCCAGCAGATTGAGCCGCTCGAACATCAGAGGAGCCACCCACGCGGGATCGTCGCGGTACAAGGGCGCGGGGAGCCCGACGAAGGTCTTGAGGGCCTTCCGGTTCGTGACCCGCTCTATGCGGATGGACGCGGATTCAGAGATACCCATCCGAGTTGCTGGAAGACCAGGATTCGCATTCGGCGCGCGGCCAGGGCGGGTCTTGTCAGGTGCCCTACGCGGAGATCTGCGCCAGCCGGCGCAACTCTTCCGAGACCGCCTCTATGCTCTGACGAATCTGCTCCGGGGTGTGGGTGCAGCAGATGAAGAATCGCAGGCGCGCGGCGCGCTCCGGGATCGCCGGATGGATGATCGGCGGCACGTTGATGCCGCGCTCGAACAGCGCATTGGAGAGCATCACGCTCTTGAGCGAGCTTCCCACGATCACGGGAATCACTGAGTAGCCGGCACTGCCTCCCGTATCCAGGCCAGCCTGTCGCGCGAGATCCAGAAACAGCTCGCCCGCTTCGTGAAGCCGAGCGACACGCTCGGGCGCGGCCCTCAGTTGCTCCAGGGCCGCCAGCGCGGCGGCGGCCACCGGCGGGGCCATGCCCACGCTGTAGAGAAAGCCGGGCGCGGAGAACTTTAGATACTCCACGAGCGCCGGTTCTCCGGCGACATACCCTCCGCAGCTCGCCAGGGTCTTGCTGAGCGTACCCATCCAGATGTCGACGGCGCGCGGGTCGACCCCGAAATGCTCTCCGATGCCGAAACCGCGCGCGCCCAGCACCCCAATGGAGTGGGCTTCGTCCACCATCAGGAATGTGCCGTGGCGGCGCTTGATCTCGATGAAGCGGTCGAGATCCGGAAAGTCGCCGTCCATGCTGTAGATTCCTTCGATGACGACGACGGCGCGCTCGTGCTTCGCGCGTTCCCGGCGCAGGATGCCATCGAGCGCCTGCCAGTCGTTGTGCGGGAATGAAATGCGGCGCGCTCCCGAGAGCAAGGCACCCTGGAGCACGCTGTTATGGATGCCGGCATCGTGCAGGATCAGATCCTTGCCCCGGAACAAATGCCCCAGCGTGGTGACATTGGTCGCCCACCCGCTCACGAACACCGCGCAGTCTTCCACCCCATGCATCTCGGCCAGCGCTCGTTCGAGCTCGCGCTGGTAGGGGCGCTCGCCAGAGACCGGCCGGCTGGCCGAGGCCGACGTGCCGTAGCGGTCAACAGCCTCCTTGGCCGCCCTCGAGACGGCCTCGTGGCCGCAGAGATCGAGATAGTTGTAGCTCGCGAAGTTGATGTATTCGCGATCACCGATGAGGGCCGTGTTGCGGGCCACGCGTTGGTGGAGCCTGAAGTAGGGCAGGTCGATACCGAGGTGCGCGGCCGCCGCCCTTTGAAGGTGCAGCTCCTGATACCCTGGAAGCTGATCGAAGCGAAGGAAGGCTGACGGGACCGTACTGCCGGCCCCCGGCCCCGGCGCGGCCATTGGCGCATCTTCATCAGCGGTACCGGCCGATCCGGAAGGACGTGTGGCCCGGCGGTCGATCATCCGCTGGATGAGCTTTCCCTTGGCCTCCGGCGATAGCCCAAACAGGTGCTTGCCGGTCCCCGGCTCCGTCACGGCCCCCTCAATCTTCCTCGGAGAGATGTTGTAAGAACTCGGCGACGTCCTTCGGGCTGGGTGTCTCGCCATGGCGAGAGACCAACGTATTCAGGGCTTCCCGCTGGTCGTCGCGTTCCGGGGGCTCGGCTCCCTCTTCGCCCCCGCAGAGCTGGGTGGCGATACGGCCGGCAATCTGCGCGATTGTCGCTCCCCCCGTCACCGCGGTGGGGGGGACACTGATCCCGAAACGGCTCTCGATTGCCGTAACCAGCTCGACCGCCATCAGCGAATCCATGCCCAGATCGTAGATCGTCGCATTGCTGGCGATTTTCTCGACCGGCATCCGCAGCACATTGGCCATCTGCTCGAAGAGCAGCTCGGTCACTGTCTGGAGCACCTCGTCACTGGATAGATTGGCGATCAGCGCGTGGATATCGGCATCCATCGCCCCATCACCGAGCTCCTCGGCGGCTCGACCGCCGAGAGCCCTGAACCTCGGCGACTGCATCCCGGGCATCGTCTTCTGCAGCCTCCGCCAGTCGAGATCGGCTACCGCCACTCCGGTGCGATCGGCCCTGAGCAGCTCTTCCAGTTGGCTCAACGCTTGCGCCGAGCTCAGCAACTGACCGCCGATGCGCGCCACCAGCGCGTCGCGAACTCTCTCGTTTCGAGCCAGAAATCCGACATCGCCGATCGGGCCCCAGCCCACGGTGAGCGCCGGCAAGCCGAGGCGACGGCGGCACTCCGCCAGGCTCTCGAGGTACATGTTGGCCGCGACGTAACTCCCCTGACCCGGGTTGCCCAAGGTAGTGGTCGCCGACGAGTACAGGACAAAGAAATCGAGACGCCGGTCGCGGGTCAGCTCGTGCAAATGCCACGCGCCGAGCATCTTGGGGGCCAGAACCCGCTGCAGGCTGTCCCGGCTCAGGTTGCGCACCAGGGCATCCTCCAGGACCATGGCCGCATGGACGACCCCTTTCAGCGGTGGGAGGTCCTGAGCCATTTGCTGAAACACCTTCTGCAGGTCATCGAACCGGGCGACATCGGCGCGGCACACCAGGACTCGGGCACCGGCCGCCTCGAGCTCGGCTACCCCGGCTTGGGCTTCCGGGGAAGCGGCGCCGCGGCGGCCCACCAGGACGAGATTGCGCGCGCCCTTGGCGAATAGCCAGCGCGCCGTCGCAAGGCCGAAGCCACCCAAGCCGCCGGAGATCAGGTAGCTGGCGTCAGGATCCAGCTCGAATTCACCGATGGGCGGAGCGACTACCTGGATCGCCTCGATGGGATTGTCGTAGGACACGACGACCTTTCCGATCTGGAGCGACTGCTGCATGTATCGGAACGCGTCGGCGACCCTCGTGCTGGGAAATGTCCGGTACGGCAAGGGGCGGAACGCGCCCTTGTCGAACAGCTCCATCATCTCTCGGAAGACTCGACCAGCCAGATCACTGCGCTCCTTCATCAGCTGGTCGGCGTCGATCCCGAAATAGGTGATGTTGTTGCGGAAGGGGCGCAATCCGATCTTGGCATTTTCGTAGTAGTCTCGCTTGCCGAGCTCCAGGAACCGTCCGAACGGTTTCAGCACCGTCAAGTTCTTGGACACTGCCTCACCGGAGAGAAAGTTCAGCACGACGTCCACACCGGAGCCGCCGGTAATCTCCAGGATCTCATCGGCAAAGGCGAGACTCCGGGAATCCAGGACGTGGTCGACGCCGAGAAGGCGCAGAAAGTCCCGCTTCTCCTCGGAACCGGCAGTGGCGAAGATCTCCGCCCCGCAGAACCTCGCATACTGGATTGCCGCCATCCCGACCCCGCCAGCGGCGCCGTGGATGAGCAGCTTCTCACCGCGTCCGAGCCTGGCCAAATGGTTCAGCGCATAGTACACGGTGAAGAAGACGCCCGGAACGGTGGCCGCTTCCTCGTAGGTCCAGTCCCTCGGCACGAGCGCGACGGCCGTCGTCCGAGTGGTCACATGGGAAGCGAAGCAAGCCCTGCCGAAGCAGACGACCGAGTTGCCCACCTCGAGGTCCGTGACGTCGGAACCCACCCTGACCACGTCCCCGGCGCACTCCATGCCCAGCGTCGCCCCGGCAAAGCCGTTCTCCACCGCCTCGTCGGAGAGCATGCCCATGGCATACATCAAGTCACGAAAATTGAGGCCGGTCGCCCGCACGCGGATCTCGATCTCGCCGCTCTGCGGCGGCTGGCGCGGTTCCGCGTACCACCGCAGGTTGTTGAGGGACCCCGGATTCGCAAAGTCCAGGCGGGCCCGTCCGGACGGGTCGGTCTGCGTGAGGACCTCCGGAGCATCCAGCTCGACCCGATCGAGGCGCATCCCGTACCGGGCGTCGGCGGTCACCAGCACCTCGGTTTCCTCGTCGGGCTCCCGCAACTCCGCCATGACGAGCCGCCCCGCGAGGTTGGCCTGACCTTTCGCGTAAAGGTCGATCAACCGGCACTGGAGCTCCGGGTGCTCGTTCATGAGGACTCGTCCCAGTCCCCACAGGGGGGCCTGGGACGGGATCGGGGAATCGACGCCGAGCGCCCCGGAAGCCGAAACGGCACCGGCCGTCACCAGCCACAATCGCGGCGGTCTGTCTGCCTCTCCACGACAGAGAGACTGGGCCAGGTGCATCGCGGTGGCGCAGCGATGGTCCTGCACGACACACAGGTCGGTGTCGGTGGTGTCCGGGGAGAGCGAGAGGCCCATGAGGTGAACAATCTCGGTCACGCGCTTGTCTTCCTCCCGAAGGATGCCGACAAGCCGCTCGAAGTCTTCCGCGTTTTCCGGCGCCACCACAAATTCGTCCTCGCGAGGTCGGCTGAAGTGCTTGCCGGCGGCCACCCGAAAGGGTCGATGCCCGTCAGCACGCAGCTCCTCGACCACGCAGTCGGCGATGGCCGCTGAATCTCCGTCCTGGTCGGAGAGGATCAGGTAGCCCTGGCCCGCCGGCGGCGCCCTATCGACGGCCCCAGGGGTCACCGCGGAATTACGTGCGACCAGTAGATACGCACTGGCGGGGACGTCTGGGGCAGGCTCGGACCACGCCATGGCATCGACGAAGCCGTGATGCAGAACCGCGACACGCCACTCTTCCACGGTGCGCAGTCGGGACACGGGACGGCGGATGTCAGTGGTACGCCGCCACCACTCGGGCTGGATGCCGAAGACCAGATCCGACTGGCGTTCGGGCGGACGCTCTAGCAGCAGCAGCAACCCGTCCCGGCCAAGCAGCCAACGGATATTGTCGAGCGCACGGCCCACATCGTCCGAACCGTGCAACACGTGCGAGGCGACGATGACGTCAAAACTGTTCGCCGCCCACCCCTGGTCGGGCAGATCGCTGTTGATATCCAGCTCCGTCACGCTATGGCTCCCGAGGTGGGCGAGCGCCGCCTGACCACGCGCTCGCACAGCCTCATCAGGGCTCGCGAAGACGTAGTGGCACCGCTCCTTTGGCAAGACCGAGAGCGTGTCGGCCGCGAGGTTCACGGCACCCCCACTCAACTCCAAGATCCGCAGTCGTCGTCCCTTGGGCCACTCTCTGGCGATCTCGCAAAGCGCCTCCCTCGCGGCGAGATTGGTGATGTGCCAGTTCGGGGAGGCGTCGGCCAAATGGGCGCTGATACCGACGCCACCCTTGGACAGCAATGAGGGGGGAGGTTCGCCGCCACGCAGCACCGCGGCCAGGTGCAGACCAGAACGGCCGATGAAGGTGGCTTCGTGCAGATAACTGGGAAAGTCGGCGAGGAGCAGCCGCCAGATCTCCTCTGGACTTGGCAGCTCCGCCGCTTCGGTCAGGCTCCACTCAGAATCCGTGCGCGTGAGGAGGCGATCCTCCTCGAGGATTCCGACCAGCCGCGACACCAAGGCCGCGTGGCGCGAGTCGATGTCCCCCGCCGCCAGCAAGGAGCTCAAGGTGAAATGGCTGCGGCTACCCACCAACCCGTGGATGGTCCGGTAGGCGAAGGCTGCCACCAAAGCGTCGAACAGCGGCAACCCCTGGTTGTAGAAGACCGAACGATGAGGCTGCTCGCTGATCGTCTTCTCCAAGCGGGAGACCACGTCGGCGGGGCGCAATAGGGCACTGCCCATGCTGTCATCGTCGCGTGATCTCAGGACGGGCCGAAAGGCGTACCGTCCCGGTATTCCGACGCCCTCGCGAGCCAGCCGAGCACGGCGGAAGCGAAAATCTTCCAGCTCCACCACTGTGTCGCCGGCCTCATCGAGAACCTGAAAGCGCGCGACCACCGATCGCGCACTCCGCTTCTCGATCACGACACGGCAGTACACGGCGGCGCCGCCGGGACGATGATAGGTGACGCGCCCGATGTGAAACGGCAGAAAAGAGACGGGCTTTGGGGAATCGATCGGCCAGGCGCCCAGCCCGACCAGCACCTGCAGGCAGGAATCGAGCAAGCACGGGTGCAGCCGATAGCGGCTCGCCTCGGCCGCGACCGGCGCGGGCAGCCGAATGACCGCGAACGCCTCGTCACCGCTCGACCACATCTCTTCCACGCCAGCAAACGCGGGGCCATAGCTCAGGCCGACCGCGTTCGTGCGCCGGTAGTGTTCTTCACCGGGAATCCGTTCGGCGCGGGCGTCCACGGCACGCCGCACGTCCACCCGTGGTGGGACCGATCGCAAGGAAGGGCTGCGCAACCGCCCGAGCACGTTGAGGATCCAGGTTTGATCACTCAGCCGCGGCCGACTGCGGATAGTGAAGGAGCCGTCGTCGCTGAGCGTGAACCGGACGGTCTTCGAGGCGGTGCCCTCGAACACCAGTGGGGCCCGGATTTCGAGGGACTCCAGCTCGTGGCTCGTCCCTTCCGACTGACCGGCCGCTGCCAACGCGATTTCGATGAATCCTGCCGCGGGAAACATGACCGCGCCACCGACCACGTGATCGGCGAGATACGGGACGCGATCCACGTCCAGGTGGTTCTCCCACACTCCCTCGGCCTGACTCAGGCGGTAGCCCAGCAGCGGATGGTCCAGGGGCTGCCCGAGCGCTCCGAGGGACTCGTTGGTTCGCTCATGCCAGTGCAATTCGCGCTGCCACGGGTAAAGCGGCACGCCGACATACCGGCTGCGGTGGCGGAACACCTTCTTGAAATCGACCGGGCAACCGAGCACGTGGCCGGTACCGAGCACCCGCCACAGGCTCAGCTCGTCGTCCGCATCGCGTTTGAGCGTGGCAAAAGAGCTGCCGGCTGACTTGGCCGCGCGGAGATTCTCCTGCATGTAGCTCTGCAGGATGGGGTGCGGCCCGACCTCGAGAAAGACGCTGAAACCCTGCTCGAGGAGGGTCGCCACCGCCTTGTCGAGTCGCACTGGCGAGCGGACGTTTTCCCACCAGTACTCGGCATCCAGCGTTTTCCCCTCGAGCATCGCACCGGTGACGGTCGACGCGAAGGGTCGCGAGAGCGGGGCGGGCTCGAGCCCCGCCAGACCCTGCAGCAAGGGTTCTCGCACTCGATCCATGGTCCGGCTGTGGAAGGCGTAGTCGAGATCCAGAATCCGGCAGAACACGCCGCGTCGGTCGAGCCGGGCTTTCACCTGCTCCAGCGCCGGCAGCGGTCCGCTGAGGGTCACGGAGGCTGGGCTGTTGACCGCGGCAATCTCTATCTCCTCGTCATCACGGGCGATCTCGGCCTGCACTTCGGCCAGCGCAAGGCCAACGGCCGCCATGCGACCGTGTCCACGCGTCAGCGCCTGGGCGGCGCTGCGCTCGTGAATGACGCGCACGGCTTGCTCGAGGTCGAAGGCGCCAGCCGCGTAGGCCGCGGCCACCTCGCCGACGCTGTGGCCCAGCACCGCATCCACGCAGAGGCCGCGCGCGATCAACGTCTCGAACAGGCCGACCTGCAACGCGAACAGCAGCGGCTGCGCGATCTCCGTCAAGGCCAATCGAGAGGGCTTCGCCGCGAGCTCTTTCATGACCGAGAAGCCCGCGAGCGGGCGTAGCCGCTCGTCCACCTTCTGCACATGCCAACGGAACAACCGGTCGGTCGCGAGCAGCCGCCGTCCCATCCCCGACCACTGCGAGCCGTTGCCGGAGAACAGCAGAGCGAGCTTGGCGGGACGGGCCACAGTCCGGCCACTGACTACACCGTCGGCGTGTCCGGCAGTGCTGAATGCCTCCAGCCGCTGGGCGAGCTCGACGGCATCGCGGCCGAATACCGCAAGTCGATACTCGTGCTGCTGTCGCCGGGTGGCGGCGGCATGAGCCACGTCGTAAGCCTGAGGCGCCTCGGAACGCGATAGGAGCGCTCGATATCGCTCGGCCGTCTCCTTCAACGCGGGCTCGCTACGCGCCGAAAGGAACAAGGGCACGATGCGGCGCCGAGAGCTCGAGGAGCTGGACCCGTCGGCCCGCGGATATTCCTGCACGATCACGTGGGCGTTGGCGCCGCCGAACCCGAAGGAGTTGACTCCCATCACGGCGCGGGCGCCGTTGTCCGGCAGAGGCGTGTATTCAGTGACGACCCGTAGATTGAGACTGTCAAACGGGATGTTGGGGTTCGGTCTCTCGAAATGCAGGGACGCCGGAATGCCCCGGTGCTCGAGCGCCAGGACGACCTTCAGCAGCCCCACCATGCCCGCGGCCGACTCGAGGTGTCCCACGTTCGTCTTCGCCGAACCGATCGGCAAGGGGTTCGCCGCCCCTCTGGCGACCCCGAGCGCATGGCCGATGGCGGATGCTTCCTGCGGATCCCCGGCCACCGTCCCGGTGCCGTGGGCTTCCAGATAACACACGCTCTCCGGGGCGACTTCGGCCTGCTCATACACCGACCGCAGCAATCCTTCCTGCGCTTCGGACCTGGGCATGGAGAGCCCCTTGCTGCGTCCATCGGCGTTCACGCCCGAACCGATGATCACCGCATGAATGCGGTCGCCGTCCGCTTCGGCTTTCCGGAGGGGCTTGAGAAACAGCAACGCGCCGCCCTCGGCGCGCACGTAGCCCTTGCCGTCGGCGTCAAAAGCGCGACAACGCCCGTCCGGTGCCAGCATGGACGCCTTGGAGAACCCGATGAAGGGAAACGGGCTGAGGAGCAGGTTCACTCCGCCCGCCAACGCCATCGAGAACTCCCCGTGCCACAAGCCCTGGCAGGCATGGTGGATCGCCACCAACGAGGACGAGCAGGCCGTGTCGATCGACACGCTCGGGCCCTGCAGATCGAGGACGTAGGAGATCCGGTTGGCAGCGATGCTGAGCGTGGCCCCGCTCATGAAATACGCGTCGGCCGAGCTGGGATCGTCCACCCGGCGATGGCCCCAGTCCATGCTCGAGATGCCGATGTAGACCGCGCAGTTCGAGCCGGCGAGCCGCTCCGCGACCTGCCCGCCGTCTTCCAGCGCCTCCCAGGCGAGCTCCAGCAAGAGGCGCTGCTGTGGGTCCATCTGGGACGCTTCCCGCGGCGAGATACCGAAGAAGTCGGCGTCGAAATGCTCGACATCGTTCACGACGCCGGCCGAAAACGTGTAGCTCTTGCCGGGCACGGCCCGATTGGGGTGAAAGTAGTAGTCCGTTCCCCAGCGATCGGCGCTGATCTCGCTCACTACGTCGCGGCCCTGCTTGAGGATGTCCCAGAACTCCGCCGGGTTGTCGGCTCCAGGAAACCGACATGCCATGCCTACGATGGCGATACTGTCTCTGGTTCGCAAATTACTGTTCACCTCCCAGCGTGATCTGCTGCGATGCCGGCAGATTCTGAGGATTCTGGCAGATTCTCAGATCGATGTCGATACGGTCGTCAGCCCCACGCCACTCTCGTACCACGACAGCACTCCGCGCCGGACGCCTTGACGCCCGGGCCGGGCCCGGCGCCGTATGGCTCGATCATGGACGCGCTCGCGACCGGCTATGGCCTCATCGAAGGCCACGTGGCGCATAGGAACGATTAAGGCCACCTCCGCGGGGGCGGCCGGCGTCGAGGCGGTCCGGCCTGCCCCGTGAGCCCCGGCGGTGGGCCCGGAACGGCGAGGTCGAGGGGGCGAAGGCGAGGGTCGGCGTCAAGCGCGCCCGCTGGCCCCCAGTGATCCGGCGCCGCCGCGGGCTCGCGGTCAAGGCGCGGGTGCAGGGGGGCGAGAGTGAGGCTTCGCAGGCCTGATCGAGCTGGGAGTCTACCCGATTGCGGCCGAGGCGGGTGGGGCAGGGCCGGGCGGCTCGGGGGCCCCAGAGCGGCGAAGGTGGCGAGGATGGCCTGGACGGCGAGGGGGTCCTGGACGGTAGCGATAACGCGCAGCCGGCCGCCACAGCGGGGACAAGCGAGGACATCGAGTGCGAACACGCGGTGCATCAACGCTGGCCAGGTCCAGGCGCGTGGGGACGGCAGCGTGGGGGCAGGCCTCGAGGGCGTTGCCGTCAGGGGCCGGGCGGCGGGCGAGGCTTCGGCGAGCGGATCCGCCTGGGCTGTGTCGTCGGCGGGCTCTCTAGTAGCGGCGGACGAGCAGGCGTCCGACACGGGCGCGGACGCTGGCGAGGACGTGCGCCACGTCGTCGTTGCTCGGTGGAGGCGCGGGGTGAAAGGTAAGCGGCCCTGGCCGAGCTTCGCTGAAGACGCCGTCGAACACCAGCGTGTGGAAGTGGACATTGAGTTGGAGGCCGCTGCCGAAGCGCTGTATCACCGTGACCGTCCCGGTCTGGCCGCCGCGGATGCCGTGTGAGCGGGCCGTGCGCGCGTAGAAGGCGAGCAGCCCGCGGGCATTCACGCCCAGGACCGCGCGGCACAAGGCGTGATCCCAGGCCAGCCGGTAGCGCAGGCGATACGGCAGCGTTAGGACCCACTGACGCACCGGGACCCGCGGTAGCACCTCGTCAACAATAGAGGCGGCGCGCTCGGCCATTCGCCGCCCCCCGGGGACATGTGTCCCCTTGGCGCCACCGATCGAGGTTCCGAAGCCGCTCGCTGAACTCTTCGCTGATCCCACGCTCGTCCGCTCCCTGCCGAAGCCGCTCTGTGTCCAGGTGCTCGCGGTGATGCTCGCCCGCCTCCTCGAGCCTGTGCCGGCGCCTGAGCCCGCGCCGCCCGACGAGCCGCCGATCGGGCGCGCTGAGGCAGGCCGTCGGCTTGGGTATCGGCCGGGGACCGGGAAGAAGATCTGCAACCAGGACCGGTTCAAGAAGTTTCGGCTCCCGTCGGCGACGTGCCGGTCGCGGTGGTCGCCGGCGGCGATCCGCGAGCACGTGAACGGGACGGCGTGATGGAGCGCCGTCGTGGCGACGGGCGAAAGTACCAGCGCCCGAACAAGGCTAGCGGGCTGTGCTGGTACGTCTGGTGGTGGGCGAATGGGAAGGACAACTACCGGAGTGTTGCGCAGGCGCTGCACAAGCGACCCGAGGACGTCACCGAGAAGGAGGCCGAGGCGTTCCGGCGCAAGATGATCCGGGAGAAGGGGTCGAGGACGTCCGCGCCGATCAGTTCGAAGCGCGTGACGGGCCGCATGGTGCTGGCGGCGTACCGGATTCACCTCGAGCTCAAGAGCAAGATGAGCTGAAGAACCTGAGTGAGCTGCCCGCGCACCTGCTCGAGCGCAAGGAGAAGTCGCTCCGGGGGACGCTGCGGGAGCTGGAGGCGATCGACCGGTGGCTCGGAGACGAAGTCGTGACGCCCATGATGTACCCGGTGCTGGAGGCGAGGGTGGCCGAGCTGCTGGAGACGTTCAAGCCTGGCACGATCAGCTCGCGATTCGCGTTGTTCTACGCGGCGTGCAAGCAGGCAGTGAAGCCGGGCCGGCTCCAGGCGGTCCCAGTGTTCCTCACGATCTCGGTCGTCGATAACGTCCGGCAAGAGACGATCGCGCCCGACGAGCACGAGCGGATCCTGGCGCAGCTCGACGACCCGGTCGACCAGGACATCGCGCTTTTCTTGCGGTTGCGGCTGGCGGCCGGGCGAGCCGCTGCTGCTCACATGGCCGATGCTCCGCCGCGAGCCCGTCCCGCACGCGTGGCTGCCGACCTCGAAGACGGGGCTCGGGAAGCTGTTCGTGTTCCACGAGCCGCAGGCGATCGCACTGCTGGCCCGCCTCCGGTCACGGGTCCGCCTCGACGTGCCGTTCCTCTTCCATCGCAACGGGCGCCCGATCGCGTACTCGACGCTGTGGACGCACTGGGAAGACGCCACCACCGCCGCGGGGCTGCCGAGAAGCACATGCAGGACTATCGGCGCTCGGCCTACGAGCGGCTCCTGGGGGCCGGGGTCGATGAGGAGACGGCGATGATCTGGGTGGGGCACGAGTCGCGGCGGACCATGTCGCGGTACAACGTGCGCACTCTGCGGCGGGTCCAGGCGGCGTTGGAGCGGGTCATCGCGTTCGAGAACCCGCGCAACACCCGTGCGGGCGAGACCGGTGGAGGGACAGGTTCGCCATCATGAAACGGATTTACCAGACTGGTGCGAGCCTCCACTACAAAAGTTCCCGGCGAGGGTGTAAGTCTTACTCGGGCCCTGGGCGCCCTCGGGGAGGCGTGATTAGATGACGGACCGTTACCGCCTGCCCCCGGCGCGGCACACTACTTGCTGACCTCATAAGGAGGTTCGTCCCATGACGCGTGTCATGATCCTCAGCACGCTCGCCCTTACCCTGGCCTCGTGTGCCGCGTCCGGGCCCGCGAAGCCACAGCGGAGCGAGTTCGAGGACGTCCCGGTGCCCTCGGGCCTGACCCTGGACTCGAGCCGGACCACCATCATCGAGTCGCCCACCCTGAAGGCGGCGCGTCTCTTCTACAAGAGCCGGATCAAGCCCGAGAGCCTCGCGGTCGCATACCGCACGTCGCTCGAGGCCAACGGATGGCGCCACATCTCCTCCACCACCTCGGCGGGCAAGGGCACGACCCAGGTCTACGAGAAGCAGGACAGCTCGCTGCAGGTGCTCATCTACGAGGGTTGGTACTACACATGGACCGAGGTCTCGACCACCCGCATTATCGCTCGCCCGGCCCCCGCCACCCGGTAGCCGGCATCGCATCGCGACTGGCCTACCTCCTGCTCCTCGGTGGGTGCGCGGCGACCCAGTCCGCCTACGCTCCGGTCCCGGCGCGGGACGCGAGCGTGGACGATCGCGTCACCGCCGTCGAGGGGCGGCTGGGCGAGATGAACCAGCGCCTCGATCAGGTCGGCGGCCAGGTCAAGCGCCTCGAGGGCGGGGTGGCCACCGCCCAGGGCCGCGCCGACGAGGCCGCCAAGAAGGCCGAGGGCGTGGACGGCCGTCTCACCCGTCTGTGGACGAACCGCTTCAACCAGAAGCAGGCGGACAGCCTCGAGGTCTACTTCTCGCCGGACAGCATCGATCTGACCGACGCGGCCCAGACCGCGCTCCTCGGGGTGGTCCGCGAGATGGAGGCCCACCCCACGCTCACGGTGGAGCTGGGCGGCTACACCGATCCGCGCGGAGCGCTCGACTACAACTACGGGCTGAGCCAGCGACGGGTGGACGCGGTGCGACGCTTCCTCATGGACAAGGGCATCCAGCTCGCGCGCATCCAGGCCGCCAGCCTCGGCCCGATCGCCACCGCCGGCATCCCGGACGTGAAGAAGCGCCGCGTGACCGTCCGCCTGATGGCCGACCAGGAGTAGGGTCAGGCCCCGTTCTTCTGGGCCGGCTGATAGGTGCCGGGCACCGCGCGGAAGCCGATGGCGAGCCGGTTCCAGCTGTTGATCGACACGATGGCGGCGGTCAGACTCACCACCTCTTCCTCGGTGAAGCGCTTGCGGACCTCCTCGTAGAGGTCGTCCGGCGCGTGGGTCTGGTGCACGAGGGTGAGCGCCTCCGCCCACGCCAGCGCGGCGCGCTCACGCTCGCTGTAGAACGGCGTCTCGCGCCACGCGTTGAGCTCGTAGAGCCGCTGCTCGGTCTCGCCCGCCGCGCGCGCGTCCTTGCTGTGCATGTCGAGGCAATACGCGCAGCCGTTGATCTGGGAGACGCGCATCCTCACCAGATGGAGCAGCGCTGGGTCGAGGCCCGAGGCCCTCACGAAGCCCTCGAGTCCGGCCATCGCCTTGTAGGCGGCGGGGGAGACCTTGCTCAAGTCGAGTCTGGCCTGCATCGATGTTCTCCTGTTGGGTGCGACCGGTGGCTGAGGCGATCCACGTCATTGGACTGCTCCCGGTTCTCCGCCAATCACGTGAGGTCGCGCTCGCTCGGCGCACGGTAGAATGGCGCGATTTCGCTTTCCACGAGATTGTGATGCCGGGCTCCGGTAAACGGTTCCCGCGCTCGCCGCGTCCGATCGCCATGACCACCTACCGGATGCTGGCCACCTCGGCCGTCGCGCTGCTCATGGCCGGCTGCGTCGTCGCGCAGCCGGTGGTCGTGAGGCGGCCGCCTCCTCCTCCGCCCGTCCGCGTCGAGATCGCGCCGGTGGCGCCGACCCCCGCCCACGTGTGGATCCCCGGGCACTGGGGCTGGCACCGCGAGCACTACGTGTGGGTCCCCGGCCACTGGGAAGTGCCGGCCTCCCCCGGCTACGTGTGGGTGCCGGGCGGCTGGATGCCGCGCGAGGGCGGCTACGTCTGGGTCGAGGGTCACTGGCGCGCGCGCTGAGCGCGCCGCCGGTGAATCGGTCCTACATCGGGGGGACGAGCCCGTCCTTCCCCACGAGCACGCGCCCGGCGGTCACGGTGCCGTCGGGATGCTGCTGGGCCGGGATGAACACGTGAGCGCCGGGCTGGAGCATCGCCTTGTCCCCGGGCGCGAACGTCACGATCGGCACGTCGGTGGGCACCGCCACCGTGACGCTGCCACCCTTGTGCTTGAGCGTCAGGATCGGCCCCTCTACCCGCTCGACCATCGCGTCCACCGTGGCGTTGGTCATGGTGCTGCCGGGCGAGAGATCCCACGGATAGTGGCCCTCGCCGGTACCGCGCCCCGACTCGGGAAAGATCAGCACCTCCTGGGCGCGGAAGGTCCCGTCCGGCTGGGGCAGCGCGGCCGCGCCCACGAAGGCGCCGGTCTTGATGTCGGATAGCGCCGCCGTCACCACCGCGGTCACCCCGACGGTGTCGGCCAGGCGCACCTCGACGCTCGAGTTGTCGCGTGAGGCGATCGTCAGGGTCTGGCCGGACACCTTGGCGATCGCGCCCCGGACGCGGATGGGCACCTGGGCGCTCGCGATCGCGACCATGGTGGCCACCACGACCATCGTCAGCGTCAGCGTCTCGACCGTCTTGAGTCTCATGGCAGGAGCGCCTTTCCCTCCGCGGAGGGCAGCGAGAGGTCCAGGCGACGCGCGAGGGTCGTCGCGATGTCGCGCATGTCGATGAGGCCGAGCGAGCGGCCCGCGGGCACTCCCGGGCCGACCAGGAAGAACGACGCGCGCATGTCGGGCAAATCGGGGAGGTGACCGTGCATGCCGCCGACCGCGGCCTTGCCGGTGAGCGGGCCGTTCAGGCCCGAGCCGGCGTGCCACTCGGGCTTGAGCCCGACGACGAACGCGGCGCCCGGGAACCCGCCCCGATCGCGCAGGGCCGCCGCGTCGAGGACGCGGTCGATCCCGTTGGCCGGGTCCGCCGCGAGGCGCGCGAGCAGCGCGCGCACCTTCTCGAGCGTGGCCGCGTCCGCCGGGTCCTTCAGCATCACCGCGATGGAGCCACCCGCGGTCCACGGCATCGCCTGCCACTCGGAGACCTTGCCCTGGGCGTTCACGGTCAGGAGACCGGCGCGACGGAACTCCCCGGTGAGGTTGAGCTGCATCGTGGTCCGCGCGAAGCCGTGATCGGAGACGATGGC
>Ga0099794_10000192_pt1 | contig 22190 bp, 23 predicted proteins | sample Rivendell_Oct201_10_FD_77320 | JGI IMG/M metagenome (GOLD analysis project Ga0099794, IMG submission 77320) | Vadose zone soil microbial communities from the Eel River Critical Zone Observatory, Northern California, USA -... | ecosystem: Host-associated > Plants > Roots > Rhizosphere > Soil ... | reverse complement strand
TGGGGGCCGTGGGCGATCATCGTGGGGCGCCAGATTCCCGGCATGCGGATAGTCCTTTCTGCCCTTTCGGGAATACTTGGGGTGCCTTACCGCGTTTTCATACCGTGCGTAGCTATCTCAGCCTCGATCTGGGCGGTCATTTTTCTGGAGATCGGCCGGCTCCTCGGTCCCCGAGCTGGGGCTCTATTCAGCCTCATTCCAGCCCATCTGATCCCCTGGATCGTCCTGGGTTTGATCTTGCTCGCGATCGGGTATCTGGCATATGAGCATGGCTTCAAACCGCAAGAACATCGAGACACAGTCGACCACGACCGAACTCGTGCGCCTCGACAGCGTTTCGATGGATGAAGACGACGAAATTCTCCCCGACTTCGAAGCCGAGGTGGACGGGCGCCGGGTCTGGGTGACCGCGGTGCTCGAGCGCACGGCTGTGATCGAACCGGCTCCGGGCGAGCCAAAGGTCCTGGTCAACCGCGGCCGGCTGATGGTGAATCCGACTCACCTGCGGGTACGCCACCTGGCGAGCAAGGAAGCGGCGCGCCGCGGCCGGGAAGCCGCCCGCCAGCTCCGCATGCAGGAGCACAGCTCCGCGGCTTAACTCCCCGCCTGTTTCAGTAGAAATGTCTACGAACGGCGGTCAAGTGGGCTTCTGGTAAAATCGGCTGCTGCCGATAGTTCGGCCCTTTTTATTTATGCGGCTTGTAACCGCCAGCCGAGGGAAAGCCACCACATGAGCAAGATCGTTGATCTCGTTTCTTTGGCCAGCATCGTCCCACCCCTCAACCACGAGGTCAGCGGCGGCTTCAATGCGATGGTCAACGGCAAGCAAGTTCGCGTCCGCGCCGTGCTCGAGCGGACAGTGGTGATCGAACACCACGAGGGCGGCGAACGGAGCGTCGTACGGAAGGACAACTGCATGGTCAAGCCGTCGGCCGTGGCGTTCGTTCCCGGCAACCCGAACAACGGCGTGGGCCCAAGGCAATGGCGCCGGCTGCCTGGCAAGCCACCCGCGACGCCGAGGGTCGGCCCCTAACCCGGAAAAGGCGCACCCCTGGCGGGCCCTCCCTCCTCCCGGCCGGTCCCTCCCCCGCCGGCACACCGCCGCCAACCTTAGAGATCGAAAAAGCGGCCGCCAACCCTGCCTGTTAAGGCCGGGCTTTCAGTCTTGCAGGAGCCGCTGCGCCGATAGGGTCAGGAACGCCGGAAACGACTTCGCTAGCGCGACCTCCTCGAACACAGCCCGCGCGTCGCCGAAGCGGCTCTTTTTCCAGCCATCCTCGCCAAGACGCTGACGGATCTCGTTCATCTCACCGTCCGCGATCTCCCGTACCAGGTCTTCGCTGACGCTCGGCCCATCGGCAAGATGCGCCGATTGCCGTATCCACTGCCACACCTGTGACCGCGATATCTCGGCCGTGGCCACATCCTCCATCAGGTTGTTGATCGCGGCCGCGCCAACGCCCCTCAACCACGACTCGATGTACTGGATGCCCACACTCACGTCCATGCGGAGGCCGTTCTCGGTGACGGTCCCACCAGGTACTCGCACATCGATGAGCTGCGCAGCCGTTACAGACACCTCCGGCCGCTGGCGATCGAGCTGGTTCGGCCGGTCGCCGAGCACCCGATCAAAAGCCTCGGTCGCGGTCGGTACCAGATCCGGATGCGCCACCCACGTCCCATCGAACCCGTCGCCCGCCTCGCGGTCCTTGTCGTCCTTCACCTTGGCCAGAGCGATCCGATTGACCTCGGGGTCCTTTCTCGACGGAATGAACGCGGCCATCCCGCCCATCGCATGGGCGCTTCGGCGGTGGCATGTCTTGACGAGAAGCTCCGTGTATGCACGCATGAACGGCACCGTCATCGTCACTTGTGCGCGGTCCGGGAGCACAAAGTCCGGCCGGTTCCGGAACTTCTTGATGATGCTGAAGATGTAGTCCCACCGGCCGGCGTTGAGACCGCTCGAGTGGTCTCGCAGCTCGTAGAGGATCTCCTCCATCTCGAACGCCGCCAGGATCGTCTCTATGAGCACGGTGGCGCGAATGGTGCCGCGGGGGATTCCAAGATCGTCCTGCGCGAAGTTGAAGACGTCGTTCCACAATCGCGCCTCGAGGTGGCTCTCGAGCTTCGCCAAATAGAAATACGGGCCGCTCCCTTTGCCGAGAAGCCGCTTGGCGTTGTGGAAGAAGTAGAGCCCGAAGTCGAACAGGCTGCCCGACACCGGCTTGCCGTCCAACTCGAGGTGCTTCTCGTCAAGATGCCAGCCGCGCGGACGGACCAGCAGCGTCGCGACCTTGTCGTTGAGGCGGTACTCCTTGCCTTCCGGGCTCGTGAAGTCGATACGCCTCTCGATCGCGTCGATCAGGTTGACCTGGCCACCCACGAGGTTTGACCAGGTCGGTGAGTTGGAGTCCTCGAAATCCGCCATGAAGACGCGCGCTCCCGAGTTGAGAGCGTTGATCAGCATCTTCCTGTCCGTCGGCCCGGTGATCTCGACTCGCCGGTCTTGCAAGTCCTTGGGGGCCTTGGCGACCTTCCACTCCGATTCGCGAACAGAATGGGTCTCCGCCAGGAACTGCGGCTGCTCACCGGCGTCCAGCCGGGCCTGACGCTCGTCCCTCTTGCGAAGCAGCTCGAGACGCCGTTCGCCGAACTGACGCTGCAGGCGAGCGACGAAGGCCAGTGCTTCGGGGGTCAGTACTTCGGTTGAGCGTCCCTGATTTGGGCCCTTGAGAACGATTTGCTCAGTAATGTCCATTGCCCCCAAATCTACAGCAGGGCGTCAGGTGCCCGTGAGCCGCTCCACGACTGGCGCAAACGCCTTGGCAACCTCGCCGGGGATGGCGAGATAGGAGATCCCGAAGCGGTCGCGCCGTGCCCTGAGGTCTTCGACGATCTGGTCCACAGTTCCGATCAAGAAATGGGGTATCTCGAGCACGTCGCGTGGCTCGCACCCGATCCCTGGCGCCATCACCTCCGCCACAGAATCTCGGTCGTCGGTGACGTTGGCGACGAAGATGCTCACGGCCAACTCGATCTGTGCGAACCGATCGCCCGCGGCCTCTTTGATCCAGAGCAGCTTCTCTTCGGTCGCCTCCGCGAGGCCTGTCTGAACGAGCTTTCGGTTGATGCGCCCCTCGCTCAAGTTGTAATTGACGCTCACGATGTCCGCCTCTCTCGCGGCGAGCTGGAGCATTCGCCGTCCGCCACCACCGAGCACGATCGGCGGGTGCGGCTTCTGCACGACGGACGGAGAGGCCTCGAGACTCGCGACCCTGTAGTGCTTGCCGGTGAAGTTGACTGTTTCGCCGGCGAAGAAGCTCTTGATGATCGTGAGCGCCTCTGCCATCCGGTCGATTCGGACTCCAGGGGGGTCGAGTGGAATGCCGGATTGTTCGTAATCGGTGGTCATCCAGCCGGCCCCGAGGCCGAAGTCCAAGCGGCCGTCGGACAATAGATCGAGCGTAGCCGCCTCTTTCGCCATGACAACGGGATGGCGATAGTCGTTGTCGAAAACGAGAGAGCAGATGCGCAGCTTGGTGGTCGCGTCCGCCGCTGACATGAGCGCCGCAATCGGCGCCAGCTGATCGCCGAAGTGATCGGGCATGCTGAGCGTCGAGTATCCGAGCGACTCCACGAGGCGAGCCTTCTCCCGCCACTCTTGCGCGCTCGATGCGCGGCGCTCTGTGACGGTGAAACGGAACGGCCGCGGCTTGCTCACGGCGCGTTAGTATGCGGCGTTTAGAAATTGCTGATGTCGACAGAGCACCTGCTCGCGGTCACGGCGGTCGTCGTGATCACAACCATCCTCGTGGCGGCGGCCAGGCTGAGTCCTGGACCCTGGACCAGAATCGCCTCCATCGCGCTGGCCGTCATCCTGGTCGGGGCGGAGGTCGGATGGTGGGCCTACCTCGTTGCTTCGCACGCCACCGGCGCAGACCTCGCGTATGCGCTTCCACTCCAGCTCTGCGACGCAGCCATCTTCATCGCCGGCGCTGCGCTCGTCCTACGCAGGCAGGTGCTCATTGAGATCACTTACTTCTGGGGCCTCGCCGGCACCCTGCAGGCTCTGCTAACTCCTGACCTCGCACAGCACTTTCCAAGCCTTCTGTTCTTCCAGTACTACGTAGCCCATGGCGGTATAGTGGCCGCCGCGCTCTTGCTGGTAGCAGGCCTCGGCGAGTGGCCCAGGCGCCACGCAGTGCTCCGAGTCGGCGTGATCACCATCGTTTACACGCTGCTCGTCGGCGCGATCGACGCAGCCACTGGGGCCAACTACATGTACCTGCGCAACAAGCCGGCGAGCGCGAGCCTGCTGGACCTCTTCGGCCCCTGGCCACGTTACATCGCCTGGGCGGCGCTGCTCGGAGTGGCTCTGCTCTTCATCCTCGATCTCCCGTTTCGCTGGCTCCGGCATCTCTCGAAGGAGCACACTCACTGATATGCGAATAAAGCCTGTCTCTGACGACGCTGCAACGCCGGAAGTCAAACGAGTTTTCGAGGCGTTGGCGGCGGCGGGCAACCTGTCGCCCTTCCAGCGGATGATCGCGCACAAGCCGGGGATTCTCCGGGCCTACAACCAGCTGAGCGGCGCACTCTGGGCTGAGAACTCCAAGCTGTCGCCGAAGTTGAAGGACATGGCCTACCTACGCGCGTCGATCCTCAACGGCTGCGAGTATTGAACTCGTTCGCATTCCGCTTCGGCGAAGCGGCGTGGCTGCACCGACGAACAAATTGCGGCGCTGCGGGAACCTGGCGCGCGACGAAACGAAACGCTCTTCGATGCCACTGAGCGAGCGATTCTGCGGTTCACCGATCTGCTGACCAGCTTCCCCGGCAACATCGATGACGTCGATCTAGTCGCGCTTGGCGAGCACCTCGCCGAGGAGCAGGTGATCGAGCTGGTCCTGGCGGTGGCCACCGCGAACTGGACCAATCGCGCCAACGACGGTCTGCGTACGCCGCTGCCCTAGTGGTGCCGAGGGCCAGATTTGAACTGGCGACACCTTGATTTTCAGTCAAGTGCTCTACCAAGCTGAGCTACCTCGGCACGGCGGATGATTCTATCGACCGCAGAGTTTTTGGCGTTCGTGGTGGGCGGTGAGAGGGTCGAACTCCCGACCTCCTCGGTGTAAGCGAGGCGCTCTGGCCAACTGAGCTAACCGCCCGCCCGATTCGGAAAAGTCAGTCTACCCAGGCAGCAGCGCAAGCGCGGCTTTCAGCTGCGCGTCCTTCGAGTAGTCCTGCGATTGGCCCGCCACGTCGAACGCATCGGTGGGACTTCCCAGCGTCACCGCGACGTCGGGCACGAGCCCCTTCTTGTCGATCGTCTGCCCATTCGGCAGGTACCACCTCTGGACCGTGAGGTGGATGTCAGATCCACTCGTCAACTCGAAGTCCCGCTGCACAGAACCCTTGCCGTACGTCGTCGTACCCACCAGCTTCGCGCGGCCGTGCGCCTGCAGGGAACCCGCCACGATCTCCGCCGACGACGCGCTGTTGGCGTCCACCAGCACGACCAGGGGCAGCGACGGCGCCGCGTGCTTGCTCCCCACCTCGTGCCGCTCCACCTTGCCGCCGCGGTCGCGCAGCTCGAACGTCTCCCCGCTCGAGACAAACTCGCTGATGACGTCGTCGGCGGCCGATATGAAGCCGCCGGGATCTCCACGCAGGTCGAGCACGATTCCCACTGCGCCAGGCAGTCCGTTGGTCAACGCTGAGGCAAATTCGGTTGATGTGATCGTTTCAAACTGATAGATCCGCACGTACAGGATGTGATTCGCGAGCACAGCCGAGCGGACCGACGGCACGTGGATCTCGGCGCGCGTCAGGGTCACCGAAAAGGTGCGGCCCGCCCGCGAGATCTCCAGCATCACCTTCGTCCCGTCGGGCCCTTGGATCAACGTGGTGGCCTGGTCGGCGATGATTCCCTTGAGGTCCTTGTCTCCCACCTTCACGATCTGGTCACCCGCCTGGAGCCCCGCCTTCGCCGCCGGCGATCCCGCCACCGTTCCCGTGATCACGGGATAGTCTTTCGTGAACGTCAGATAGATCCCGATCCCGGAGTAGCTTCCCTCGTACTTTTGCTTCAGCTTCTTGTACTGCTCGGGGTCGTAATAAGACGAGAACGGATCGTTCAAGGCCGCGATCAGGCCCTGCACGGTGCCATGCGACAGCTTCGCTGTGTTGATGTTGCCGTCGACGTAGTCGGCCTGCACCACGCGAATCGCCTGCTGCAGCTCGGCGAGGTCCACATTGCTGACCGATCGATGGCCGAAATATGGCAACCAATCGGGAAATGCCTGGTCGACGTACACGCCCGCCACGAAGGCAAGGACCAGGAAGCCAAGGACGGCGCCACCCCGCAGGGAGGCGCGGCGATTCATTTCAGCAGGTTAGCGAATCGCCGAGGCTGGGCCGGAAGCCCTAGCACCCAAGCCAGAGGCAGGGATCTTTCCACACGCCGTTGATCCGGATCTCAAAGTGCAGGTGAGGTCCGGTCGACCACCCCGTCGACCCCTCGAAGGCAATCGTGGTGCCGCGGGCCACCACCTGGCCGCTGGACAGCCCGGGAGCGTAGCCCGCAAGGTGCCCGTAGTAAGTCGAGTAGCCGTTGCCGTGCACCATCACGAGCAGGTTTCCGTACCCGATGCTGCCGGGGTACAGCTGGGCGACGCCGGTGTCAGCAGCAACAACCTGGGTCCCGTACGGTCCGGCGATGTCAATGCCGGTGTGGATCTTGTGCGGCCACGGGCAGCCGAAATCGTCATAACCAAGCGGAACGCTTGAGCAGCCGAACCGCTGGCTTATGCAGCCGTATCCACAGGCCGGCAGCGGCCACTCGAAGACGCCCGACCCGCCGCCGGCCTTTTGTGCCGCGGCCTGGTATTGCAGCGAGAGCTGCGCCACCTGGGCATCGATTTTGTCGCGCTCCGCTTTGAGCTTCGCGTACTGGTCGGCCAGCTGGATCTCCAGCTGCTTTGCATAAGCCATCGCAACGGCCTGGGTGGCGACGTTCTTCTCCAGCTCCGCCTGCGTGGCCTTCTGCTGGTCGAGGAGCGCCGTCACCTCGCTGCGCTTGACATCGAGCGCATCGTTTGCCATCACGACCTGTTGGCGCTCCTGGCCGAGACCTTCAAGCATTTTGCGATCCGAGGCAGCGACCTGCTGGGCGGCGATCATGCGGTTCATCATCGTGTTGAAGTTGTTCGCCGTCAGGACCAGCTCCACGTAGTTCACGGCTCCGTGACCGTCGATGAATCGCAGCCTTTGATTCAAGAGCTCGTCCCGCACGCTTATGTGTGCCGCCAATCGAGTTACCGAGGCGTCGCCAAAGCGGATCTCCCGGTTGATGTCGTCGATGGTCGCCTGCGTCTGCGCGATCAGTGCTTTCTGCGCGGCAATCTGATTGTTGAGGCTGTTGATCATCTGGCTGATCGCGAAGATCTGGTTGACAGCGTCGTTGATCCTTCCCTGGATGGACTGCAGTGATCTTTCGTTGTTGACCTGCTGGCCGATACCCTGGCTGTACGCAACGCACGCCTGGTAGACGGCGGGGGGATCGCCGGGGTAGCAGTAGAGCGCCGACACGTTCTGCGCCGGCTGTGGAATCCAGCTCATGATCGCGATCGCCAGGGCGGAAGAAATTCGCGTCTTGAACTTCATGTCAGATCTTCACGTAGCGGCGAACGCCGATGTAGCTGCCGAGAGCTCCGAGCAGTGCTCCGCCAAGAAGCAGGTCGCGGGCAAGGCTCGCGACGAATCCCGGGTCGTACGAAAGCGGAATGAACGCAACGTCTTCGCGAAAGCGCGCGACGGCGGGTTCGTACGCGATGACGAGCAGGGCAAGCGCCAGTGACGCCGCAATCAAACCGGTCATCACGCCTTCGATCACGAAAGGTCCGCGAACGAACCACTCCGTGGCTCCGACGAGCTTCATCACCTCGATCTCTTTGCGCCGGTGATAGACGGCGGTGCGGATGGTATTCATCACGATGACGATCGAAACCACAACGAGGATCGCGAGCAGCCCGACGCCCGCGAAACCAAGCCACGTCGAGAGCTGAAGCATGCGATTGATGAACTCACCCTGGTAGTTCGTCGGGTCAGACGGGTCCACTCCCGACCACCCGCGGGCGACCTGATCGATCGCGGCGACATCAGTGAGCTTGGCGACCCGAACCTGCAGCTTCGCATCCAGCGGATTCCCGTCAACCTGCTGCGCGAAGACCAGGTTGTTCGGGTCTAACTTGAATTGGGCCAGCGCCTCGGACTTCGTGATGAACCGAACATTGGTCACGCGCGGATCGGCGGACAGCTGCTGCTGGAAGTCGTAGACACTCTGCAGCGGTGTGCCGTCGGCGACGTTGATGGAGATCTCGCTGACTTTCGCCCGAAACCCATCGAGCACCTGCGAGAAAGCGTGGCCGACGATCAGATTCACCCCGGCCAGGATCAGGATGAGGGTGATCGAAATCACCGCGGCCATGCTGACCGCCAGATTCCGCCAGAAGCTCTGCCAGGCGCTATTGAGCGCGAACTTGAGGTTTCGATAAATCATCGTGGTATCGGCCTGAACGATCGTCCCTGGCAATCTGCCCGGCGTCGATGGCGATGACGCGGCGGCGCAGCAGGTCGACGATCTCGCGGTTGTGGGTCGCCATCACGACTGTCGCTCCCTTCGCGTTGATACGAAGAAAGAGCTGCATGATCTCCCAGGCTGTCGCGGGGTCGAGGTTGCCTGTCGGTTCGTCGGCGATGATGAAGCGCGGCGCATGCACGAGTGCGCGGGCGATCGCCACCCGCTGCTGCTCGCCGCCGGAAAGGTTTGCCGGAAGAGTCTGATGCTTCGCCGACAGACCGACGGTGTCAAGCGCGTCCGTCACCCGCGAATGGATCGTGTGCTCAGCGTCGCCCAGCACGCGGAGCGCAAACGCCACGTTCTGGTAGACGGTGAGGTTCGGCAGAAGCTTGAAGTCCTGGAACACCAGGCCCACCTTCCGCCGGTACCGGGGCAGGTGCCGCCGCTTCATGCGGCCGAGCTCGGTCCCGTCGACGAAGATCTTGCCCTTGGTGGGCTTCTCTTCCCGGATCAGAAGCCGGACCATGGTGGACTTGCCCGCCCCCGAAGCCCCGACCAGGAACACAAAGTCGCCTTCGGGGACGACCAGGTTGACGTCCCGGAGCGCCTCGGTTCCGGTGGGATAAGTCTTCCAGACGTGCTGGAAGCTGATCACCGGCCTTGTTTCGAAATCAGGTGTTAGAACCATAAGGTGAGTCTCTTGCTGCGACGTTCCGCGCCCAAGGGCACGTGCGGCTAGGTGGCGCGGAGTATACCGCACGCCCCCTGAGACTCCAACCCCCTGCGGGAGACCCAAACCAGGTATTTAACGGGCCTGTTTTGAGTTGCTTGCGCTCCGCTGGTCAGAGGCCCCGTTCTGGCTCAGGCGCCAGCGCAGCCAGGCCTCGATGAACGGGTCGATCTCGCCATCCAGCACCGCCTGGGCGTTCCCCACCTCGAGCCCGGTACGGACGTCCTTGACCAGCGTGTAGGGCTGCAGTACGTAGTTCCGGATCTGGGAGCCGAACTCGGCCGGCAGGATCTGGCCCCGGATCTGGTCCATCTGGGCTGCCGCCTCCTGCTGCTGCCGCTGAAAAAGGCGCGCCTTGAGTACCTTCATCGCCATCTCGCGGTTCTTCATCTGCGAACGCTCGTTCTGGCAGGTGACCACGATGCCCGTGGGCAGGTGCGTGATCCGGATGGCCGAGTCGGTCTTGTTGACGTGCTGGCCGCCGGCTCCCGTGGACCGGTATGTGTCGACGCGCAGGTCCTGGGGATTGATCACGACCGAAGCCTCGTCCGAGCTCTCGAGCTCCGGCATCACCTCCACAAGCGCGAAGGATGTGTGGCGGCGATGGTTCTGGTCGAAAGGCGAAATCCGCACAAGCCTGTGGACGCCGTGCTCCGAACGCAAAAGGCCGTAGGCCCGCGGGCCGCGAACGATGAACGTCGCACTCTTGAGCCCCGCCTCCTCGCCGGGCGACGTCTCCAGGATCTCAGTTTCAAAGCCCCTGCGCTCGGCCCATTTGAGATACATCCGCATGATCATCTCGACCCAGTCCTGCGCCTCCACGCCGCCCTGACCGACGGAGATCGTGATCACCGCGTTGTGGTTCGCGTAGGGATCGGTGAACAGCAGGTCCAGCTCTCGAGACCGCAGCTCGGCCTCGATCGCGGCCTTTTCCGCTGCCAGCTGCTTCTCGAGCTCGGGATCGCCGCCGGCCAGCTGATCGAGCTCGATCAAATCCCTGGCTCGCCTTTCCAGGCGATCCCAGGTGCCGATCAGCTGACGGAGTTCGGCAGCCTCACGCGCCATCTGCCCCGCGCGGGCGGGGTCATCCCATACGCCTGGCTGCACCAGCTGAGCTTCGAGCTCAGCGGCGCGCTTGGCTTTGCCTGGAAGGTCAAAGGTGCTCCTTCAGCTGCAAGATCCGCTCGAGAAGCTCCTTAGGGTTGAGTTCAGCGTCCATTACTTCTCCAGTTACTCGCGTGGCAGGCTTGGCCCGGATTCGCCGGGCCATGACTCCGCGTTCATGACTAAACCAAAACGTGGCCTGTAGAGCGGGTTTCCGTAACGGGGACGGAGTCCCCCTTGCGATCTAGCGTCCATGACACCTCTTGAATTTCTTGCCTGACCCGCACCAGCACGGGTCGTTGCGACCGATCTTAGCCTGGGCACCAGCCGGTACCGCGGCGTTCGCGGCAGGTGCCGCGGGCCGCGGCTTTTTCGGGGCTCCGTTCGAACCTGATCCGTCCGGATCTCCTGGACCGCTCTCGAAGACCTGGCGGACGGCGGGTGGAGGCGGTGGCGCATTTCGCTGGATCTGGACCCGGAAAATCCGCGCCACGATCGAGGCCTGGATGCGGTCGCGAAGCTCGGTGAACATCTCAAAAGCTTCGTTCTTGTATTCGACGAGTGGATCGCGCTGGCCGTACGCGCGCAGCCCGATGCCCTCGCGGAAATGCTCCATCTGCGTCAGGTACTCCATCCACTGCCAGTCGACGGTGCGCAGCATCACGTCTCGCTCGACCAGCGGCATCAGCTCGGCTCCGACCTCCTCCACCTTCTTGTCGTAAGTCTCCGACGCGGCTTCGACGAGGTACTCGACAAGGCCCTCGGGACCGTTGCGGAGCGCCTCGTCCGGGATCTGTGTGCCAGCCTCCAACGGCAGGTAGGCGTTCAGGTACTTGACCAACCCTTCCAGGTCCCAGTTCTCCGGGTGGCGGCTCTGGCAGTGCTGCTCGACGCCCTTCTCGATGAGCTCCTTCGTGTAGCCGAGGATGTTGTCACGGGCGTCCGCGCCCTCCAGCACCTTGCGGCGCTCTTCGTAGACGATCTGGCGCTGCTTGTTCATCACGTCGTCGTACTCGACCACGTGCTTGCGGGCGTCGAAATGCATTCCTTCGACCTTCTTCTGAGCGCCGGCGATCGAACGAGCCACCCAGGGATGCTCGATGGGCTCGACCTCGAGGCTGTCCATCAGCCTTCCAATACGATCTGCCGCCGGACCGAAGATCTTCATCAGGTCGTCTTCGAGCGAGATGAAGAACCGGCTCGAGCCCGGGTCGCCCTGACGGCCGGCGCGGCCGCGCAGCTGATTGTCGATCCGCCGGCTTTCGTGCCGCTCGGTGCCGATGATGTGCAGGCCGCCCACGTTTGTCACGCCCTCGCCGAGGACGATGTCAGTCCCTCGTCCAGCCATGTTGGTGGCGATCGTTACCGCGCCCGGTTGACCGGCCTCGGCGATGATGCCGGCCTCGCGCTCGTGCTGCTTTGCGTTGAGCACGTTGTGCTTGACGCCGCGCTTCTCGAGCATGCGCGCAAGCCGCTCGGACTTCTCGACCGACACCGTGCCCACCAGGACAGGTCGTTTCACTTTATTCATCTCGACGATCTCATTGATGACCGCCTCGAACTTCGACTGCTCCGTCTTGTAGATCACGTCGGAGCTGTCCGTGCGAACCATCGGCCGGTGCGTCGGGATGATGACGACGTCCAGCCCGTAGATCTTGTGAAACTCTTCTGCCTCGGTCAGCGCTGTGCCGGTCATGCCGGCGAGCTTCTCGTACTGCCGGAAATAGTTCTGAACCGTGATCGTGGCGATCGTCTTCTGTTCCTGCAGGACCTTGACGCCCTCTTTCGCTTCGACCGCCTGGTGCAGGCCGTCGGACCAGCGGCGGCCGGGCATGGTGCGGCCGGTGAACTCGTCGACGATGATCACTTCGCCGTCCTTCACGAGATATGCCTCGTCGCGGTGGAACAGCGTTTTCGCCTTGAGCGCCTGGTTGATCTGGTGCGCCTCAACCACGTTCTCCAGGTCGTAGACGTTGCGGATCCCGGTCCAGCGCTCCATCTTCGCGATGCCGGCCTCGGTGAGCGATGCCGACTTGTGCTTGAGGTCCACCTCGAAGTCCTCGCCTTCGGACAGGCGCGCCGCCCAGCGGGCGTACTCGTAGTACTTCTCAGTGGATTCGTCCGACTGCCCCGAGATGATGTGCGGCGTGCGTGCCTCGTCGATGAGGATGGAGTCGACCTCGTCGACGATCGCGTAGTGCAGAGGCCGCTGGTTGCACTGGGCCAGGTCGTGCGCCATGTTGTCGCGCAGGTAGTCGAAGGCAAGCTCTGAGTTGGTCGCGTAGGTGATGTCCGCCATGTAGGACTCGCGCTTCGTCGTAGGCCGCAGGTGCTGAAGCCGGGAGTCCGGGTGGGTCTCGTCGACATACTCCGGGTCGTAGACGTAGGTGGCAGCGGTGCCGACGTTGACTCCGACGCTCATGCCGAGGAGGTGGTAGATCGGCGCCATCCAGCCTGCGTCACGCCGGGCGAGGTAGTCGTTGACGGTGACCAGGTGGACGCCTTTGCCGGCCAGGGAGTTCAGGTACAGGGCGAGGCTCGCCACCAGGGTCTTGCCTTCACCGGTCTTCATCTCGGCGATCTTTCCGTGGTGGAGGACGATGCCTCCGACCAGCTGGACGTCGAAGTGGCGAAGCCCGATCGTGCGGCGGCTCGCCTCGCGACACAACGCAAACGCCTCGATCAGCAGCTCGTCGAGGTCGGTGCCTTCCCCGGCCCGCCGGCGCAGCTCGTCCGACCGCGCCCGCAGGGCGGCGTCGTCGAGCGCCTTGAGCTCGGGCTCGAGCTGGGTGATGGCGGCGGCCACCGACATGTGGCGCTTGACCTCACGCTCGTTGGGGTCGATCAGCCGGGTTAGAGGGGCAAGGAGCACGAATCTAGGTTACCCGGCCAAGCCGAATCCGAATCTAGGGGAGTCCTACGTGACGACCGGCTCGATCACCGCCACCGTGCCGTCCGCCCGCCGGGCGACGATCTGGATGGCCCCTGAATCCTCGTCCAGAAACACCAAAAAAGGCTGGCCATCGGCCTCCAGCTCGGCGACGGCGTCCGAGATCGTCATCGGGCGCAGCTTCATCCGTATCCTCTCCGGCGCCGGCGACCGCGCCTCCTCGTCGCCATCCGCCGTGGACACCCTGGTGGGCGACGTCGGCTTCTTGCGGTGGGTGACCTTTTCCTTGTACTTGACGACCTGCCGGTCGATCTTGTCGAGCGCGAGATCGAGGGCCGACATCGCGTCGGCGCCTCTTTCGTGAGCGCTCAGGACCGGGGTGCGCCGGCCGTCGAGATGGATGTTGATGCGGCAAACGATGGTGGCCAGACCGTTGGGGTGCTTACCCTCTTCGGAAAAGTCCACGTCCGCGTCGGCCACCTTTCCAAAATGGCGAGCAAGCCGCGTCAGCTTGCGCTCGGCGTTCTCGCGAACCTCCGGCCCCACCCCGGCCGTGCGGTCGTGGAGCACGACCTTCACAACCCGAGTATATGACCGATCGGCGGCAGCCGACTACTTCGTAGAGGGCTTGTATCCGGGAGGCGGCGGGAACAGAGCCGTGATTTCCTTGGGCAGCGGAATCCCCTGCGAGAAGATACGGTCCAGGATCTTCGGCCGCAGGCCGGTCGGCTGGAACGAGGCGATCACTTTTCCCTCCTGGGTCGCGCCCTTCTGCTCCAGGGCGAAGATCTCCTGCATGGTGATCACGTCCTGCTCCATGCCAACGATCTCGGTGATGGAGGTCACCTTGCGCGAACCGTCGCGGAGACGGTTCAGCTGGCAGATGATGTTGATCGCGCCAGCCACCTGCTGGCGGATGGCCCGCACGGGAAGGTCCACACCGGCCATCAGGACCAGAGTCTCGAGCCGGGCGAGAGCATCGCGTGGGGTGTTGGCGTGCAGCGTGGTCATCGAGCCGTCATGGCCGGTGTTCATGGCCTGAAGCATGTCGAGTGCTTCGCCGCCACGACACTCACCGACGACGATGCGCTCCGGGCGCATGCGCAGGGAGTTGATGACCAGCCGCTGGACGGTGATCTAGCCTTCTCCGTTGATGTCCTTCGGTCGGGTCTCCAGCCGGCAGACATGCTCCTGGTGAAGCTGAAGCTCAGCCGCGTCCTCGATGGTGACGATGCGGTCCTCCACCGGGATGAAGCCGGACAGCACGTTGAGGAACGTGGTCTTACCAGTACCTGTACCGCCAGAGATGATGATGTTGGCCTTGGCGAGCACTGCCGCCTTGAGGAAGCCGAACCCGGCCTCGTTGCAGCTTCCGAACCGGATCAGGTCTTCGACCTGGAACGGGTCCCGTGAAAACTTTCGGATCGTGAGCAGCGGTCCGTTCAGGGCGAGCGGCCGGATGACGGCGTTGACACGCGAGCCGTCGGCGAGGCGAGCGTCGCAGAGCGGTGAGCGTTCGTCGATCCGGCGGCCGACTGTGCGCACGATGAATTGGATGACATTGAGCAGCTGATCCTCGTCGTTGAACTTGATGTTGGTCAGGACCACCTTGCCGCCCATTTCGACGTAGACATGGTCGTTGCCGTTGACCATGATTTCGGTCACACGGTCGTCTCGGATGAGGGGCTCGATGGGCCCTAGCTGCTGGTAGTACTCATCGATGTTGATACCGGGGATCCGGACTGCCATTCACTAGCCTCCGCTCGCGGATTTGAACCGAGCGCCAACTATACGGTAACCCTCGCCACACTGACCCCCATTACAGGCCCAGAACCGGCCGATCTCAGAGCTGCCGCGCAGGCCTCCAGGGTGGCCCCGGTGGTGGTTACGTCATCGATCAGCAAGATCGAACGGCCTTCCAGAGGCCCACCTTGCCACTCAAAAGCGTCGTGCACGTTCGCAAGGCGCCAGCGTCGGTCATGGCCGACCTGAGGCGGCGTAGCGCGCGTGCGGACAAGGTTGCCGGGCGGCTTGGTGAGCGCAAGGCGCCGGCACAGCTCGTCCGCGAGCAGCTCCGACTGGTTGAACCCTCGCTGCCGCAGCCGAGAGCTGTGGAGGGGCACCGCGACCGCCCACGAGGCAGCCAGGCCCTCCACCACCAGGCGCTCCGCCATGAGCAACGCCAGCGGCTCTGCCAGGCGCCTCCAACCGTGGTACTTGAAACGCTGGAGGGCGAGCTCGACAGGACCTTCGTACGCCGCGGCCGAGCGCAGCCTTGTGAGCGACCTCAGACGCTGGCGGCAGCCGCAGCCCACGCGTGCCGACTCCACCTCCGCGCCGCAGCGGCGGCACAGCGGTTCTTCAAGGCGCCGGATGCGCGACAGGCAGCGGTCGCACAGCCATGAACCCACGATGCGGCAGCCGCCACACCGCGGCGGCAGGATGATGTCGAGCAGCCGGCTCCGCACCACCTGAGCCTACGTTCGACTGTCAACCTTTTCTTTACAACGGATCAAGAGATGACGATCTGATCGCCGCGCTGCAGGTCGATGTCCGCCGTGGACGCTGCAGGAAGCTCGAGGACGCTGCGGGCGCCCCACACGAACCACACGACCCCGTACCACTGCGGCAGTTTGCGATAGACCTTCTTCACGCGTTCCCTGCTGTCGAGGAAGACGGCGTCGATGGGAAAGTTCATGAACATCATGTGGATGCCGTTGCAGGGATTTAGCCACAAGCCGCGGCCCGGTTCGAGCGTGCGGCGGAACATGAGGCCCGCCGTGAGAGCGATCATCGATGTGGCCATCTCGAGCTCCTCCGCGAGCACTTTGCCCGTTCGCTCGTGCACCGCGCGACGACCTTTCATTGCGATCGACTAGCCTAACGAAGGCGCATGGACTTCGACAGCGACGGCGTGAGGCTGCATTATGAAGTACATGGGCCAGAGCGCGGCGCGCCTGTGGTCGTGGTGCACGGCTTCGCTTCGGACTACCGGTTGAACTGGGTCGGCACGCGCTGGCAGGAAGCTCTCATCGCCGCCGGCTTCAAAGTTTTCGGACTCGACTGCCGCGGCCACGGTCACAGCGACAAGCCTCACGACCCAGCCGCCTACGCGATCGGCATCATGGCCGGCGACATCGTCCGTTTTCTCGACCACGTGGAGTTGCCATCTGCGGCCTACCTCGGTTACTCGATGGGCGCACGCATCGGGCTGCAGGTGGTGATGGATTTCCCAATTCGAGTGCAGCGGGCAGCGTTGGGGGGCATCGGCGCGGCGGGAGCGATCAACAGCGCCGGCGCGATCGCCGAGGCTCTTCTTCGGGGCGAGCCAACCGACAATCCGATCGCGGAGAGCTTCTACCGCTTCGCGTCAGCTCGCCCGACGAACGACCTGAAAGCTCTGGCTGCGTGCATCACAGGCCTGAAGCCGCAATGGGTCCCGGCGAAGCTGTTGGCGATTGAGACGCCGATCCTCGTCGTGGTCGGAGATCGTGATGAGCTGGCCCGAAACGCACCGGAGCTGGTCGAGCTGATCCCGTCTTCGCGCCTGGTGACAATCCCGGGTCGGGATCACATGGGCGCCGTGCCGGCGCGCGAGTTCAAGGAAGCAGCGATCGCGTTTCTGTCGGAGGAATAGGCGAGCTCCACCTCCCCCATCTGGCCTGACGCTGCGCGTGAGTCCACCTTCCCCACAAGTGAGGAAGGGACTAATTCGCTGCAGCTAGCCGGCTCGGTGGTGGTAGCGGATCCGATGCTTGGTCCGCGTCATGGCGACCCCGGTCGGCACGATCGAGATCGTCCCGTCCGCCTCGAGCACCGCAAGCTGCACTTCCTTCGGGTCGGTGATGCCGTGCTCCCGCATCGACATCTCGACCTCCGCCTGGTCGACCCCCTCCCTCTTCATCACGGCGGTCACGTACTGTCCGTCCCTGACAATCACGGCCGGGTCCGGAGTGAAGACCCGGTGGAACTGGGGCAGCCGGTCGAGCTTGCCGACCAGGTAGTTCGTACCCACCAGCGCCGCCGTGAGCACCAACCCGCCCGTCAGCGAGGTATCAGGACCGGTCATGGCCGGCTGCAGCGCGTTGGCGACGAGCAGGACGAAGACCAGGTCGTACAGCGTGAACTGGCCTACCTCACGCTTGCCGAATAGCCGCAGCGCCAGCAGCAGCCCCGCGTAGATGATGACCGCTCGGAGCACGAGCTCCAGCGGGTTGACACCCAGCTGCAGAAAAGAGGGCGTTCCTTACCTCGGCTTCATGAGGATCAGCACCGCGGGTCCAAGAAGAACGATCCACAGCGTCGGGAAGATGCAGCCCACCATGGGGAGCATCATCTTCAAGGTCGCCTGTGCGGCTTTCTCTTGTGCGCGCTGGCGACGCTTGCGCCGCATCTCGTCCGCCTGGATGCGGAGGATCTTGCCGATGCCGGTGCCGAACTGCTCGGACTGGATGATGGCCTGGATGAAGTTGTGCAGGTCGTCGACACCGCTGCTCCGGCCCATCTCGTCCATCGCTTCCAGGCGGGGCCGGCCGAGGCTGACCTCGCGTAGGACTTTGGCGAACTCTTCGGAGAGCGCGTTCTTGTACTTGTCGGTGACCCGCGCAAGCGCGGCATCGAAACCGAGGCCTGCATCGACCGCGATGACCAGCAGGTCCATGGCGTCCGGAAGGCCCTTCTGGATCTCAAGCCTGCGTGCGTCCACCTTCTGCTTGAGCCACAGCACCGGCACGTAGTAGCCGAGGATGGCACCGGCGACCAGAGCGATCGCGACGTAGATCGGGTTGGCCAGGAGAAAACCAATCCCCAGACCGACCGCGGCGAGGACCGCAGCCGAGACGATGCGCACTGCGGCGAAGTCCTCTGGCGTCAAGTTGCCAGGACGTCCCGCGAGCTCCAGCCTGTTCATCAGGTCCTGACGCGCCTTCTGGGGTGTCGAACGCGAGAGCATCGATCCCAGGCGCTCGATCGCGGGACGCAGCACCCGCTCGCTGAAAGGCCGCCTCAGCTCGACTTCTTCGATTGTCAGCGGCTTCTCCCCTCCATACACGGAGAGGCGCTGCTGGACCATCTGGGCGGTGTTGGTCGTCGGCGTTCGCGCAAGTCCGATGAACATGATCAACACGCCGAGGCCGCAAACGACTGCAAGGATGATTACTGGGCTCATCAGCTCAAACCTCGATCGCGACCACGCGCCGGATGATCATGTTGCCGATGAAGATCATGAAGCACCCGAACACGATAAGGCCCCAGCCGACGATGCTCTCGAACATCGGCCGGAAATAGGTTGGGGTGACGAAATACATGAAGGCCGCCAGGACGAGTGGAAGGAACGTGATCAAGGTGCCCGATGCTCGGGCCTGGGCGGTCAGCGTCGCGATCTCGCCCTTGATCCGGACCCGTTCCCGGATCGTGTAAGCGATGTTGTCGAGGATCTCGGCCAGGTTTCCACCCACGGTCCGGTGGATCGCGTAGGCGGTGGTGACGAGGTCGAAGTCGGCGCTCGCGATGCGCTTGGTGATGTTCGCAAGCGACTCGTCAGGCGAGCCACCGAGGTTCATCTCGCGGACTGCCCGGCCGAACTCGTCAGAGATTGGCGGCACGCCGTTCTTGGCCACGGTGTCGATGGCCTGCGCGAACGAATAGCCGGCCTTGATGGCGTTGGACAGCAGCGTCAGAGTGTCGCCCAGCTGATTGTTGAACGCCTTGAGACGCTGGTTGATCCGGTACTTCACATAGATGCCGGGTACGAGGTAGCCGATGATGCCGGCCACTATCGTCTGGATGAGCCCCTGGAGGGGCAGGCCGAAGCGGATGATCGCGATGAACACGAACAGCACGGTGCTCCCGATCTGGATCATGAAGAACTCGGAGGTGCGAAGCTTCAAATCTGCCCGCTGCAGCTGCTCCGATACCGACGGCTTTCCCTTCTTGGCGTTACCGCGACCCACACGGTCCGCCGCCGGCTGAAACAGCCGGTTCAGCGAGTCGCGCAAACCACTCGCCGGTGGCAGCTGAGTCGCGCCGGCGGTCGTCACGCCATAAGCGGCCAGTCTCGCCTGGAAGTCCTCAGTGCCGCCGGCGGCGCGCCGCATCTGGCCGAGGCCCAGGAAAAACAGGAAGATGCCCGCGAAGGCGATGAGTCCGAATATCACTGGCGCTGAAAGTGCTGGCATGGGAACCTCCTAAGGGTCAGTACAGCTTATCCGGCGATGGTTTTGGAGTGGGCTTGAAAAGGGTTTCCGGCACTTCCTCGCCTTCCGCCTTCAGATGTTCCATTCGCATCGGCAGCAGGCCCGTCGCGGTGTGGTACCCGACCGCCTTGCCCTCGGCGCTGACGCCGAGCTGCTTGAACACGAAGAGCTCTTGAAACTGGACCTCGCCATCCTTGATACCCGTGATCTCGGCCACGCTGACGATGCGGCGCACGCCACCGCGAAGCCGGGACTGTTGAACGATCATGTGGATGGCGGCCCCGATCGTCTCGCGGATGGCTCGCGACGGCAGGTCCTGCCCGGCCTGAAGCACCAGCGTCTCGAGACGGACGAGGCTCTCGTGCGGGTTGTTGGCGTGGATCGTGGACATCGAACCATCGTGGCCGGTGTTCATGGCCTGCAGCATGTCCAGCGCCTCGCCACCACGACACTCGCCCACGATGATGCGATCCGGTCGCATACGCAGACAGCTCTTGACGAGCTCGCGGATCGTGACAGCGCCTTTGCCTTCCACGTTCGGCGGACGCGACTCGAGCTGGATCCAGTGTGGCTGTTGAAGCTGGAGCTCCGCGGCGTCCTCGCACGTGATCAGCCTTTCGGTCTCCGGGATGAAGGACGACAGGATGTTGAGGAGCGTCGTCTTGCCGGAGCCAGTGCCTCCCGAGACCAGGATGTTGAATCTTGCGCGTACACATGAACGCAAGAACGACATGAGCTCCGGGCTCGACGACCTGAACCGGTTGACAACGTCGGCGGGACCCCACTTCTCCTTGGCGAACTTCCGGATGGTGAGGCATGGGCCTTTCAGCGCGATCGGTGGGATGACGACGTTGACACGGGAGCCGTCCTTCAGGCGAGCGTCACAGATCGGCGTCGACTCGTCGACGCGCCGGCCCACAAGGCTGACGATGCGGTCGATGACCTGACGCATCTGGCGCTCGCTCTCGAAGGTCACTGCCGAGAGGGTCGGCTCGCCGGCCTTCTCGACGTAGATCTGCTTCGGATGGTTGGCCATGATTTCGGTGATGGCAGGGTCGGCGAGCAGTGCTTCCAACGGACCCAGTCCAAGCACGTCGTCGAGGACCGAATCGACAAGGCGTTCCTTGTCGTTCTTGGTCATCGTCATCGCAGTGGAGCGGAAGTACTCCTCGGCGAGCTCGAGGATCTTTTCGCGGACGCCCGGCTTGTTGCTCGAGTCGATCTGATCCGCGAACTTCTCGATCAGGCGGGCATGGATCTGGACCTTGGCCGCGGTGAAGGCCGGGGTGAGGTCGCCGCCTGTGGCGGCAGCCCCCGCGCGCTGCGACAGGCTCGGCGCCGCGGCGGGGGCTGCGGGGGCTGGAGGAGCCGTCTGGGGAGCCATCGGTATCGAAGTCGCCGGGCCGTACGTGGCAGCCCCCGGGACGGTCCCCACCGCGGGACCGTTGGCCGTCCCAACCGTCCCTGGGGGAACCGTCTGGTTCTGCTTGACCCTGTCGAGGAGACCCATCTCAGCTATTGCCGGAGATCACACAGTCGTGAAGTGGTACCGCTGTTCCACCGCTTTCTGGCTGACGCCCTGGGCCGCGAGAACGGTCGGGCAGGTCGGATCCGGGGCGCTTGGGGGCTGCGCCAGGTAGTCCTTGAACGACTCGAGCGTGTACTTCAGCGACGTGTTGTTGAGGAACCAGGTGAAGAACTCGGCGTCACACTGCGTCAGGACGATGGTGAGGCTGGAAACCAGCCCACTGACAGGGCCTTGTGAACCTGCGGCCGGGGCGCCGTTCGCCGGCTGCACGTTCGAGGCGGCCGGTCCTAGGCCGATGACGCGGACGTTTGTGAACACCGTCTTGCTGATGATCTTGGGCGCCCCCGCCGCCGGCGTGCCGCTGACCGAGTAGACGGTGACGCTGGCGGACGAGATCACCGTGATGTAGTCACCCAGCGTGATGTGGCCGGCCACACCCTGCTGCTCACCGGTCGGGATGGTCATGGCAACGTAGCCGCTCGGAAGCGGCAGGTACGCAGGCGCGGCGCCTGAGGGGATCGAACCGATGTCCTTGGCCAGCATGTCCGACGTGATGATGGAGCCCTTGCTGATCTGGATCTGCGCGATCAGGTCCTTGACGTCGCTGGGATTCAGGTAGGTGTTGTTGATGCTCGTGAACGGACCCGACACCTTCTGGGTGTCAAGGTCGGCCAAGGTGATGGTATGCCGAAGCGGGATGGACTGCTTCGCGAAGACCACCGTCGTGGTCCCGCCGCCGGCTCCGCCGCCGCCGCCGATTCCGCCGAGGAAATAGGCCCCGGCGCCTGCGAGGATGGCAAGGAGCAAGCCGACGATGATGAACAGACGTCCACCGCCTGGTCGCGGTCGTGCTGCTGCTGGTGCGACGGCCAAGAGTTAGTCACCTCCGGAGTTTGAGTTCGCTAGAGTGCCGACATTGTAGCGAGGGGGACCGTGATCGTCCCCCACCTTCGCGGTTGATTCCGGTAAAGAAGAGAGCCCCTTGTCGGGGCTCTCTCTTTGAAGGTGCTACTACGTTTGGTTCTCGTTAAGCGGAAAGTGCGGCTACGACGTTCGAGAACACGTTCTTGATCTGGTTGCCCATCGTAAGAAGGATGACGATGACCACGATTGACACGAGGACGAGGATCAGGGCGTACTCAACCATTCCCTGGCCTTCCTGA
>Ga0099794_10000191_pt1 | contig 22402 bp, 20 predicted proteins | sample Rivendell_Oct201_10_FD_77320 | JGI IMG/M metagenome (GOLD analysis project Ga0099794, IMG submission 77320) | Vadose zone soil microbial communities from the Eel River Critical Zone Observatory, Northern California, USA -... | ecosystem: Host-associated > Plants > Roots > Rhizosphere > Soil ... | reverse complement strand
TGCCCCTTGGTGTAACTGGCAACACGCCTGACTCTGGATCAGGAGAGTCCTGGTTCGATCCCAGGAGGGGCAACTCGAAGCGCGATGCGCGGATAATTCGTGTCGCGCTTCTCGTGTTTTTGGGGCCTACAAGCGTTTTACAAGCGTTCGCGCTCGCTGCCCCTTCTGGAATCTGCCGCGTTACTTGCTGCTGACTTTCCTGTCCCGGAGTTTCACGGGCGTGCTCATCACCTCGAGCATCCCGTCTGGCGTCGCCAACTGATAGCAGCTCAGCAGGGTCTGCGTGTCCTTCCACCCGCCAGCCGCCATTACGTCCACGACCGACATGTTCTTTCGCTCGGTCGCCCACTTTCTCCTGAACGGATGGAAGCGACCGCCCTTCAGATGCGGCAGACCCGCATGCCGCTCCACGCGGTCGTACAGCTCGCCGAAGATCTCTCGCGGCCAGTGCTCGTCCTTGTCGGCGCACGGGAACAGCCACCCGTCACCAACCGCCGCGAACTTCACCTTGAAGCCTCGCAGCTCCTCGGCCAGTGCCTCGGGGATGGGGACCACTCGATCTCGGCCCCGCTTGTCAAACTCCGCCCTGAACTTGATTTCGGGCGGGTCGAAGCTGATGTCCGACCAACGGAGACCGCTGATCGCCCCGATGCGCGCCCCGGTCGCTTCCGCCAGCACGAGCGCCATTTCCCAGCGTTTCCAACGCCCGCGCCCGCGTTTTTGCGGCGCCGTGGCCGCCATGTCCTGAGCGGCTTCCCTGAGCTTCAGGAACCGGTCATACGTCGCGACCGGCCGGCGCGGGTCTTCTTCCTTCGGCAACTTCACGCCGCGAAGCGGGTTGTTCTCGAGCAACCAAGAGCCGTCTGGCAACCGCTCGCTCATGGCCCAGTAGATCATCTGGCGCAGCTGCTTGATCTCGCCTTGGATCGTCCGGGCTCGCACCGGTATGGTCTCGCGACTGTCCGGCCACCCGTGTCCAGTCCGACGCATTGCGACATACCGCTCCACGTCGTTCCTGGTCAGGTGTTCGACCCGCTTCGTTGCACCGAGCCCGGCTATGAGTAGCCGGACATCGGTTTGTTTCTGCTTCCGCGTCCGTTCGAGGTTGCCGCGGTAATTCGACGCCTCCTGCTGGTAACGGTCCCACAGTTTTTCGAGCGTCAGCGGTTCGGCCAGGTTGACCTTCTTGCCCTTCTCGATCTCGCGAATGAATTCAATCGCGAGCCGGCGCGCTTCTTTGCGGTCGGTGGTACCGAGCGACGCATAGGATACTCGTCGCCCTACCCGAAACACCCGTTGAAACGTGCCGCCTAGCTTGTGCTGCTGGACTCGAACTTTCAGCCCCCTAACGCCGAGCGAGAGGGACCAGCGGCCGCTCTTGCTCTTGTGCCAGGGACGTTCCGGAATTGGGAGTCGCCGTTCAGCCATTCGAACCTCCAGATGAGGTCCGGGTGGCGACCCGCCGAGCATCGGCAATGGGATCGTACGCCCGCACGGGTCGGGCGTCAACGACCGTTGCCTTTCTAGGCAGATCTCCTGCGCGGAAGAACAGACGCCGGCCGTCGCGGCGGGCGGGGAGCTTGCCAACCCGGTGAAGGCGACGGAGATGATCGCTGGAGTATCCTGAGCGGGCAGCCGCGTCCTGGAGACCCAGGAGCGCCTCGTCATCGGCCGTGGTTACGGCCTCGAAGTCAGCGAGGACTTCGTCGCAGAGTTTGGCGCCTTCGACATGAGCGCCGAGTCGAGCCAGCTCGTCGCGGCGTGCGCGCCAGCGCCTGACGAAATCTTCCCTGTTCATAGAGCCTCACCGGATACGCCGGTTTGGCGCGCAAGAAAAGACGCGCGCCCTCAAAAGACCTCTCCCGAGAGCGTTCGCCTCCCTGGAGGGTCCCTTGAGAGCGCGCGCGGTATTTCGTCTCGCCCTTCGCTCTCTCGGACTAGATCAGCTTCAAGACAACCGTGCCACCCGATGAACGTATACGTCCGTCGATCTCAGTGAGTCAAGGACCGCGAAGCCTCGAAACGACATTCTGTCGCTCGAACGTCCCATTCTGTCGTTTCAACCACGCCTTGTCGGTCTAGACCGCGACGTGAGTGTCGCGGTGATGGCAACGGTTCCCCGCGCGGTGCTCACTGCGGCTCGCCTACGGCATTTTCCACGGCCGTTTGCAAGGGACTTGCTAGGCGTTTGCGTAGGCTCGTGATAGGGCTTTCAGCGAGGCTCTTCGCGTGGGTTCCGGCCTTCCGTCGCAAGACAAACAGCACGAGTTTGGTGCTGCGGCTCAGCCGCCCTCGGCGACTCTCATACAACTTGAGCATTGGTGACCAGTGGCGCGTGTTGACGAGCTAACGGGGCAGATCCAGGATGGGCGGCTCCGCCGAGAGCTTGAAGCTGCGATTTCGGAGCTCCGAAAGCGGCAGCGCTTCGGCCTTGTTTTCGAGGACCACGTCCCCGAACTCGCAGCTCTCCACGGCCTCCCCCTCTCTGAAGGTTCGATGGTCCAGGATCGGCGAGACCAGACCGGCAGGCTACTCCGGATAACGGCGCTGAACGGACGGGACGCACAGGTGGAATCGCTTGTCGGCAGCGGCGGTTCCGCAAAGGAAACAGTGAAGACTCGCGATCTCCTCGTGGTCAAGCGTTTCGGAGATCCGATCTACCCCGTATTGCGGCCATTGGGGGAAGTTCGCCGGAGCGCAACACGGCCTACTCATGCCGTGATCAACGGGGAGAACTACCACACTCTCCAACTCCTGCTCTACCTCTACAGGGGTCAAGTGGACTGTATCTACATCGACCCGCCGTACAATACCGGAGCCCGAGATTGGAAGTACAACAATCGCTACGTAGACGCGAAAGACGAGTGGCGTCACAGCAAGTGGTTGTCGATGATGGAGCGCCGCCTTCGACTGTCAAAGCGGCTTCTGCGTCAGGATGGCGTTCTCATCGTGACAGTCGATGAGCACGAGGTTCACCACCTTGGAATGCTTTTGGAGAGAATCTTCCCTGACTATTTGCGACACATGGTTACGATCGTCATCAATCCGAAGGGCACGGGGAAGCTGAACTTTGCCCGTGTGGATGAGTATGCGATCTTCTGCGTCCCGAATCGGGGCGCGAGCATCATCGAGGGTACCCCAACTGAAGATGAGGTGGAGGACGAGGGGAGCAATGCTAGCGATCCTGATGACGAGGAACTTCTACTCGCGACGAAGGCTGGGGGGGCGGACGACGGAGATGAGGAAAGCAGTGAGGAGGAAGGCGCCGAATGGTCGTATCCATTCCCTCGTGAGGAACGCGAGCAATGGGAACTTCGTCACGCTCGCCGCCGTGGTGCAGAGTCCAGCTACAGGCGGCAGCGGCCGAATCAGTTCTATCCGATCTTCGTCGACGTTGAAGCACAAAGAGTGGTTAAGGTGGGCGATTCGCTACCACTTGGTGAAACACCCTCTTTCAAGCCGGTTCGCGGCCTGCTCCCCATCTGGCCGATCGACGATCAGAACCACGACCGGTGCTGGCGTTTCGTACCGGAGACGATGAGGAAGCTTGTCGCCGAGAACCGAGTTGTCCTGGGACGCAAGAACAGAAAACGAAACACGTGGACTCTGAACATATGGGAGCGGAGGCCGGCCTTCCGTAAGCTCAAGACTGTTTGGTGGGACACCGCATACGATGCTGGGACTCACGGAACCAGCCTACTGTATCATTTGCTCGGGCGGCGCGACGTCTTCCCATTCCCCAAGTCCGTCTACGCCGTGCGCGACTCCCTCGCGGCCGTGGTCCGGAGTCGACCGAACGCGCTGATTCTCGATTTCTTCGCTGGTTCGGGTACGACCCTCCACGCGACTGCTTTGCTAAACGCGGCTGATGGGGGCAATCGCCGATGCGTGCTGGTTAGCAACAACGAAGTGAGCGAGAAGACTGCCAAGCGCCTCTACAAGGAAGGCAACTATCCTGGTGACTCCACGTTCGAGAAGAACGGAGTCTTCGAACAGGCAACGCGGCCGCGCTGCGAAGCGGTCATCTCGGGTCGTCGACCAGACGGAAAGCCGATTCCTGGAGTTGATCGTGACGGTCGCCCCTTTGCGGCCGGACTAGAAGAGAACGTAGCCTTCTTCCGCCTCGACTACCTCGATCCCGACAGTGTGGAACTAGGGGACCAATTCGAGGCAATCCTGCCGCTGCTGTGGTTGGGTGCTGGAGGGCGCGAGGCTCAACCCAAGTCTCCCTCAGAGGGCGTTCCCTGGCTCATTGCGGGAGCCCAGGGCTTTGCTGTGCTCCTCCGCGAGTCGCGTTTCGGAGCCTTCCGAGGGGCGATCGCAGAGGAGCGAGGTATTACCCACGTCCATCTGGTGACTGATTCAGAGGAAGCCTTCGCGGACATGCGCTCCGAGCTTCCGGGCAATACCAGAGTTTCGATGCTTTATCGCGACTACCTCCGGTCGTTCCGGATAAATACGGAGCGCAACCTGTGAGGTTGAACCTCAAGGACTTTCAGGAAGAAGCTGTTCAAGAACTGCTCGACGAAATCCGCAGCGCGCAAGCGGAAGCGAGCAAGAAACCACAAGCGGTCGGTCTAACCGCCCCCACTGGATCGGGCAAGACGGTCATCATGGCGGCGGCGATGGAGCGCCTCTTCGAAGGAGACGCGACGACACCGGCAGACCCACGCGCGACATTTCTATGGCTGACTGACCAACCGGAACTCAACGAGCAAACGCGTCGCAGGCTCCTATCGTACTCGGACACGTTCGGCCCTGCGCAGCTGGTCATCATTGACGCAACCTTCGACCAACCGACGCTACAAGCCGGACGCGTGTATTTCCTGAACACGCAGAAGCTCGGCCGCGACAAAGGGTTGGTGACGCGCGGCGACCAACGAACGCACACGATCTGGGAGACCATTCAGCGTACAATCGAAGAGCGGCCATCGAGTTTTCTGGTGATTATCGACGAAGCCCACCGCGGCATGAACCAGGACCGGCGGTCGATCGAAGTCGCCGCAAGCATCGTTCAAAAGTTCATCAAGGGCAGTGACGGAGATGTCAGCCCCGTGCCGATGATCGCGGGCATAACAGCGACGCCCAAGCGCTTCAATGCGCTGATCGAGGCGACACCCCGCACGTCAAGGCGCGTTGCGATTCCACCGGATGCCGTCCGCGCTTCGGGCCTCCTAAAGGACGCCATCCGACTCTACTATCCCGCCGAGGACCAACCCTCCGATATCACTCTCCTCCGAGAGGCAGCGCGAACCCTGAACGGTTTTGACGGAGACTGGTCGAAATACTGTCGGAAGGCAGGTGAGCCACTGGTTCGGCCGTTGCTGGTAGTTCAAGTCGAGGACGCGAGAGGGGACGAGATAAGTCGAACCAATCTCGAGGAGGTGCTAGGCGCGTTGCGGGATGAGCTGGGCAATCCAGATGCGGAGGTGTTCGCTCACTCTTTCCAAGAAGGCGTAGCGGTTCAAGTGGGACCCACCTCCCTCCGGTACCTCGCGCCATCGGACATCGAGGCTGATCCGCTAGTCCAAGTTGTGTTGTTCAAGGCGAGTTTGAACACCGGTTGGGACTGCCCTCGAGCCGAAGTGATGATGTCATTTCGGCGGGCTGTAGACGCGACCCTGATCGCCCAGCTCGTGGGGAGGATTGTGCGGACTCCTCTTGCGCGGCGAATCGAGGCAAGCGATCGCCTCAACACGGTGTCCCTTTACCTGCCTCACTACGACGAGGCGGGCCTTCGCGCCGTTGTTGCTCATTTGACCGAGGAAGACGGGGACGCTGTACCGCCCACGGCTGTTGAGGAAGGTAACGCGCTCGTCTCTCTGCGACGTGCGAAGGAGGCAGATCCGCTACTGGAGCATATCGCAGGCCTTCCAAGCTACACGGTCCCACGACGGCGCTTCGCTAGCGACGTCAATCGACTGATGCGCCTCGCCCACGTGCTCGCATCGAACGACATCCGTGCGGATGCTATCGACGAGGCGCGGGATGCCCTCGTCGGCGTATTACTCAGGAAGCTGGAGGCCTTCAAGAAGACGACGGAGTTCAAGAAGGTGAAGGAGGAACGCGCAACCATAAGTGTCAACGTGCTGGTCCACGGCGCGGACGGCGCGCAGCGAACTGAGACTACAAATGTCTCGGCGAGCGCTGAAAACCTAGTGGACCTTTTCGAGATTGTTGGGCGCCAGCTCCGGGAAGGGCTGCACAAGTCGTTCATGAAGGCTCGCGTCGAACAGGGGGTCTACGCGCCGCAGGCTCGGCTTGAGTTAGTGGCTCTTTGTCGCGATGAGGATGTACAGGAGGCGGTTGCAGCCAAGGCCAAGACACTCCTCGTAAAGTGGTTCGGCGACGTTGCGAAGATCTTCGGAAAGCTCGCGCCCGCGGTGCGGTCACGAATAAATGACATTCGGGGGTCGAGCGCGATCCCTGAAATCCAGCCGGTCGGCATGCCCGAAGAGATCACTGTTCGTGCAGCCGAGCAGGCATGGCCGAAGCATCTGTACGTAGACGAGCGTGGCAGCTTTCCAGCGACGCTCGATGGCTGGGAAAAGAAGCTGCTGGAGACTGACCTGGCTCGAGACGATTTCGTTGCCTGGCTTCGAAATCTTCCGCTAAAGCCCTGGTCGCTGGTTGTTCCCTATTCGCAGGGTGGCGTTTGGCGTGGTCTCTATCCCGACTTGCTGATTCTGCGGCGGGCAAAATCAGGCCTAATCGCTGACATTCTCGACCCTCATCTGACGAAGCTGGACGACGCCGCACCGAAGGCGAAGGGGCTCGCGGAATATGCTGAAAAGCATGGCCTCCACTTTGGACGCATCGAGCTGATTCATGTGGTGAAAGGGAAGCCTGTGCGACTCAACCTTCTCGACGAGAACGTTCGTAGAAAGGTGAAGGCGGTCGAGAGCAGTGAGCACCTCCGGCAGCTCTACGACCTCCTAGGAACCGAGTGAAGGTTCGCACGGACCTACAAGGAGGAACGCCTTGGCCGTGATCGGTGTGACGATCCGTGGGGTACCGTACGCCCAAGCAAAGCGACGCGGCGATCTGCGTGCTCCGGGACAATGGACGAAAGCAGTTGTCGAACAAACTCGAGGGCTTCCCACCGTGGCCGAAGCGTGCTTCGTGAAGGTCACGTTTCTGTTACCAGCCAACAAGTTCCCGACCGACTTTCCGTACGGCCCCGACCTCGACAACCTCCTGAAGCGCACGTTGGATGCGCTTCAGACGACGATCTTCCGCAAAGCGAGAGGACGCGACTCCTGCGTGGTGGCGTTGTTTGCCATGAAGACCAAAGTCGACGACCCGCGTGAGGCGGGCGCCCATCTCGAGGTGCTACCGGTAACTGTCTAGAATACGGGCTACTCGCGGTCCTTTCTCAACATGGCGCTTCGTTGCTGAACCAGAAATATTATGAGTCCAGTTCCCGACCTGAGCACCGACTCCCATTCTGCGGGGAAGGGCACCCTTGGTTCCCGCTAGGTGGCAGTGAGCGCCTTAGCTCTTGGCCGCCAGAAAAGCACTCACTCGATGCCGCAGGCTTGCGCGATCGAACGTCTGGCATTCCCAGACGATCAAGACTTCCCAGCCGAGTGCCTTGAGCCTCCTGGCAACACGCGCGTCTCGTTTGCGATTCTCGGCGAACTTGTTTGTCCAGAATCTCGCCCTGGTCTTCGGGGTGGTCGTGCGTGGGCAGCCCCGATGCCGGTGCCAGAAGCACCCATGGACCAGGATGATCTTTCCCAGCCCTGGGAATACCAGGTCCGGCGTTCCGGGCAAACTGCGGGAATGGAGGCGAAATCGATATCCGAGAGCGTGGGCAGCACGGCGGACGATCATTTCGGGCCGGGAATTCTTCTGTCTAACTCGGCCCATCAGGGCGGACCGAGCCGGGTCGACGAAGCCGAAGATGGTGTGTTCCTTCGGCCCTCGACGCGCTTGCGTCTGCTTGCGACGCGATTGTCGCATTTGATGCTCGCTTCGGAAAGACCTCACAAGTGTTGAAGCCAGAGACCTTCGTTGTCGACGCGTCGCTCCTTCGCGAGCTCGGCGAACGACTCATTGGCCGCGCACCGATCGCACTCGCGGAGCTAATCAAGAACTCCTACGACGCAGACGCGGCTTCTTGCCGCATCGAATTCACAAACGACCAAATCGTGATCTCGGATAGTGGCTCCGGGATGTCGGACGCCGACTTCCTTCAATACTGGATGAGAATTGGCACCACGCACAAGATCGACAAGCGCACCTCAAATCTTGGACGACCGCTCACGGGATCAAAAGGAATAGGGCGTCTGTCGGTCCAGTTCCTTGCGGACGAGATGATTCTTGAGAGCACGTCAAAGGACACCCAGGGCCAGTCCCTGTACGCGCTGGTGGATTGGAGCAAAATCGTTAGAGGAGAGAACCTGGATACGGTCAATGTTCTCTGGGAGATGCGTCAGGGAAGCCTTGCCTATCCGGACGACAGCGCGACCGGTACGCGAATCACGTTGCGGAAACTGAAGAACCAATGGGATGGTGCCGCACTTGAAGAACTCGGTCGAGAGGTTTGGAGGCTCCGATCACCCTTCAGACCCGCAACGACCAAGACGCCTGTGCGAAGGCCTGAAGAGTTCGACATCGAGGTCGACGCACCAGCGATTGACAGCGCTCGTGAGGCGTTCGACAAGGTCCGGCGCGCTGTATTCGACAATTGGAAAGCGCGGATCCGAGGGACCATCGATCAAGGGCGATCAGGTGGAAGTGCAAATATTACTGTCGACTTCAAGATTGGCTATCCCGAAGGCGCCACACGAGCGACGACTTTTCGCGATACGGTCGCAATGCCGATTCCCCGTGGCAGCAACAATAGAAAGCCTCTTGTAGATCGAGCGCAGTTTGAAATCCTGATCTTCCTGCCTGAGGGCCGCCAACCTCGAGGTGTCTCCGTCACCGTGCTTCGCGACTATTTAAAGGACTACGGCAACGTGTCGGTATACGACGCTGGTTTCCGTCTGCCCTACTATGGTTCGGGGAAAGATGCCTCCGGTCAGGATTGGCTATCGATTGCACTGGACCAAGGCCGGCGACTGAATCAATCCGAGCTTCTACCGGAGCGTCTACGCGCACAAAACAAGTACATGCAGGATCTACCTGCGCCGGGGCGAATCTTCGGCGCCGTGGACATCGACACCAACCATGAGCGCGTGGCTGCAGCCAGAGCCAATGCTCAGCCGGGCGAGTGGCTTCAGATCCAGCCTGGTCGTGATCGCCTTCATGACAACGGTGCCTTTTCTCAGCTGCGAGATCTAGTTCGGTTCTCTCTCGATTTTTACGCAAATCGCCATCGGTTGAGGGCTCTACAGGCAGTCGAGAGGGAACGAGAAAAGGAACCGGCATCCAGGAAATACGATCGCGTGGTCCAAGTCCTGGACCGCAACAAGAGCGATATCCCTGCGAGCGTCTTTCGGGAGATCAAGCGCGAAGTGGTCGACGCTCGAAAGGCGAGCCTCCTTGAGGAGATCGCGCTCGACCGCCGAGCCGCGCTGCTTGCGCCCCTCGCCACAGCCGGTATTGCAGCGCTGGCCCTCAATCACGAACTTGCGAGGGAGACACGGTTTCTCACTGCGGTCGGGACAAAGCTCCAGCGTCTTGCCAAGAAACATTCCCTGCCCGACCTCGCCGAGATCGCTGCGGAATTCGATAGTGTAAGGAAAAGATTGGCCGCGCTGCAGGACATCTTCGCACCGCTCGTGTCCGACGTAGACACCGAGGCAACCGATCGCTTGAGAGTACGTGCCGTTGTCGATCAGGTGGTGAGCGCAATGCGTGTCCTAACGCCAGGTGTAACGTACGACATCGAACCGATCCCGGCAGGACTCCGCTTTCCCGTAGGCTCACTCGCCGATTGGAGTGCTGTCCTGCAGAATATCCTATCGAACGCCTGGAACGCCATGCTCAGCAGCAGCAAGTCGATCGTCGCGTTCCAGGGAGGGCGGGAAAAACGTGGGACCGAATGGCTGCGGGTGAGTGACACCGGGCAAGGGCTCGGCGTAGCCCTCGACAAGGCCCCTGAACTGTTCGAGCCTTTTGAGCGGCGATTGAAGATCGACGCCGACAAGCGCTCGATAGCGCTCGGTGGCCAGGGACTGGGATTGGCGATCGTGCGAATGATTGCAATTCGTCGCTCAGCTACCGTTGCCTTCGTGGAGCCGGAGCCAGGATTTTCGACCACAATCGAGATTGCGTGGAGGGGGACGAAATGAAGGTCCTGGTTTGCGATGACAACGCCGGTCTGGGGCGCGAAATCGCAGACGCGGTTGCCGAAGGCACCGCGGGCGAGGTTGAAGTCAGCGTTTTGGTAGAGGGAGCGCTAACCGAAGAACTCACGAAGTTGTTCGAGAGGGTCCGCGCCTGCCTGGACAATCCGGGAGCGTTCGCATCGGCCCGTGATCTCGCATTCGACGCTGCAGACTTAGCGATCCTGGACAACAACCTGACCCACTTAGGTATCAAGGGCGCGCGCCTGACTGCGGAGGCGATAGCCGGATACCTCAGGGCATTTACGGCGGTGCCATATCTGGTGTCTCTCAATAAGAACCCGGAGATCGACTTCGACCTTCGCTATCTGGTTGGTGACTACGAGACACGTGCGGACATCGCGCTAAACACCGATCATCTTTCAAACGGTGCGTTGTGGACACGTAACCGCGCCGACGCAGAGGACGGGTTTCTTCCATGGTACTGGCCGGAGCTCCGAGCCGCGCCGGCGAGGCGTCGGCAACAGATCGCGTTCGTGCGCGATCACCTGAAGGAGCCTGTTCTGCCAGCACTCGGTATTCCGACGGATCAGGATTCGCTCGGATTCCTGTCGCGTCACGCCAAGGGCGCTCTGTCACCGGATGCTGAGACTGACGGTGCGGACGATGGCGGCGACGGCATCCCTATTGGGAGCGTGACGTTCCAGGACGTGTTTGTCGCGAGAAGTCGTTCCCTTCCAACCGCCGAGGAGAGAGAGAAGGTGGGCGCCGGAGCCGATGCGGGGAACGGGGCTCTGGTCGATCTGGTCGCCCGAGTGGTCGCCGCGGACATAGACCTGTGGTTTCGACGGGACGTCGTCGCTCCGCAGGAGATGCTGATCGATGTGCCGCACCTTCTGATGCGGATGCCGTTCCTGCTAGGCGCCAAGGCGCGGGATCTAGCTGAGTGGAACAAGGCGATTGACGAGGGCAATCCCCCGTTCGGTATCGATCCGACGCTCTTTCAATCTCACATTGCAAAGGCCAGGCATCAACACGACATCTGGGTACCTTCGACGGCATTTCGCTGGCCTGATCTCAAGGCAAACGATGAACTCAATGCTCTCTTCTTCAGCTCAAAACAAGAAGACTGGGCGGATGTCGTATTCTGCGAGGATCTCTCGGCGTTCCTTGAGCGGTCACCCAAAGCAGGGCCGTCCCCGGTTGAGTTCTCGGCGGAGTTCGCTGGATCCTGGGCGCGCCGTCACGTAGCCAAACTCGAAGATGTACACTACGCTCCTCTCAGTCAGTTCGCCGTCTGACTGAGGGCGACTTTCGCGAACCATCCTCGAAATGATTCCGCCGCTATTGCAGGACATTATGTGGCTCTATGCGCAGCGGGGCATCGCGGATTGGCAAAACGCTCCGTCGGCGCTCCGCAGGCGGGCCGAGAAGTGTCTGGGTTCCGAGATTGCGGACAATGATACGGAAGCAGCGGTGACGCTCGGGACGATCCACAACGGGTTAAACGCCGACCGCCTTCGGTTTATCCCGATGCCGCAGCATCCCAAACACCCCGGGATCGAGCGGTCCTTTCTCCTCCCCGTTTCTGAAGTACGCGACGGCAAACCCACGGTAGCCTTCGAGCTGTTTTTACTCGTCGCGGGCACGAACTGCTTAGCGTATCGTTTCGAACCTGCGCATGCGGCTCCATCATCCCATGACTACGGGCACGTGCAGAACAGTCGCACTTTGCTCCGAAAGACGATACTAGCGAGCACGCTCTCTTGGATGCCTGATCGATACCCTGCGAATCCGCTCTGCACGTCAGACCCCCTGAGGATGTTCCTGTCGATCGCGACCGCCATGCATGGATACACGAATGGCGTCTTGCGAGTAATCCAAGACGTATATACGGCGGCCAGTCGTCCACGTGATGCCGCAGTCTATGTTCAAGAGCTGAAGAAGATGCTGAGTTAACGATCGATCTGAATCATGGCAAGAAACCGCTTGTAACATCGCACGTAATTCCCCTTCACGCGGGGCGCGATGCCATCGAGAGCTCTTGCAAGCTTCCCGGCTCGCAGCAGGTCATAAACCTCATCGATTTTGTCGTGCGCGGCGAAGATCGCGTAGACTCCGTGCGATGGGATCGCGCCAGAGCGGTCAATTGCCACGCGTGGAATCTTCGCAAGCTCTGGGATAAGCAGCTTCGGCCGCATCCAGACGTCCGCGCGTACTTGATCAATCGTCCGATACCATTCTGCTCCAGCCCTCACGATCGACCGCCTTTTCAGCGTGGTGCGATGTCGTGCAAGTCTCTTCTTCAGGCGCGGAAACTTCCTGAGGTCGAGGAGCTTGCCGTCCAGACCGTGCATGGTGATCACGCGACGACCGCCCCAGGCGACTGCTCCCTCAAGGATCTCGGAGCCGTCGACCCATGGTCGAAGCGACTTGGGCTCGACGTCGCGTTCATTGGGCTCCAGCACGAAGGCAGGCGTATGCCCCAAGGCGGGACCGACCCTGATCACGCACCCAAGCTCTTCAAGAGTCTTGCCGGGGCGCTTCACGGTTGCCACGGCTTTCGTCGACGCCCTCTTCGAGGCGATCAGAACGGTTGGGTAGGAATCGACCCTTCCCTCGAACGCCTCTTTGGACGGAAGTCTGTCTTCGGATTTGATCTTGAGACGCGGCAGCCACTTATCTCGAAACCCATTGGCGAACGCCATGAAGCGCCACCGATCGGAGCACAGGCATCCGAGCTGGCCACCGGGCCGGAGCAGATCAAGAGACCGGTCCAAGAACGGCAGGAACAGGTCGCCGCCTGTGACATCTCGCGCCAGTCGCCTGTTGTACTTAGCCTTAAGCTTGGGGGGTATCTTCGACCATCTGACGTACGGCGGATTACCGACGGCGTGCGTGAACACGTCGGACGGCAAGTTGGCCAATAGAAAATCGGAGTTGACGATCCAGACTTGCGCGCACGACTGGGCCGTGAGTTTGTGGACGCCGAGGTCTCGCAGAACGCGGACAACCCGAACCCGCGCACGTCGAGCTTCGCGGCGATGTAACTCGAAGGCTAAGATCCGAGCCTTCAGGGATTGCACCTTCAGCTCATGGCCGTGTCTTACGAAGGACGCAATGAGGCGTCGTGCTGCTTCGGCTACGAAGGCGCCGTCTCCGGCCGCCGGCTCGAGGAGCGCAGCTTTGGAAAGGTCCGACTCCGCCCGCCAGCCGATGGCGTCGAGGATGCGACTAACGACAGCGGGCTTCGTGTATACACCGCAGCGGCCGTGTAGCGCTTGGATTTCCCAGTAGCGCGTGTCCTCCGTCGCCCTCCGAGAGGGTCCAACGGTCCTTAGCGACGCCGTCACGCGTTTCTACACGTTGCAATTGGCGAGCAGTCACATGAATCGAGGACAATCTCGAATGGCCGATAGGACACGCCTCGGTTTGTGCAGGTGGAAGACATGGCGGTCGTAGGTCTCTTTGCAGGAATTGGCGGCTTCGAACTGGCCTTGTCCCAAACCGGGTTTGAAACCGGAATGCTGGTCGAGATCGATCCGGTCGCCCAAGCGGTACTGAAGACTCGGTTCCCGAATGCGGAAATCCGCACGGATGTCGCCGACGTTGCCGACATCCCGTCGGACACGGCGATCCTGACTGCAGGCTTCCCGTGCCAGAACCTGAGCATGGCCGGGGACAAGTCCGGTATCAACGGCAAGAAGTCAAACGTCGTAGCCAAGATGTTTGCCCTCATTCAGCGGTCACGCGTCCCAATCGTGGTGATCGAAAACGTCTATTTCATGCTCCACCTGGGCTCTGGCGGGGCAATGGAGTGGCTGGTAGGACAGTTCGAGGAGCTTGGGTACCATTGGGCCTACCGTGTGTTGGACACTATGGGATTTGGCCTTCCTCATCGGCGGCGTCGTGTATACCTCGTTGCGGCTCGAGACATCGACCCGCGATGCGTGCTCTTCGCCGACCACGCTTTCTCTCCGCCCACCCCACGGCCGGATATCAGTCGCCCTCTAGGCTTCTATTGGACCGAGGGCCGGTCAGGTGTCGGTTTCACTGCTGATGGTATACCACCGCTAAAGGTCGGGTCTGCCATCGGCATCCCGTCGGCGCCGGCCGTGCTCTTTCCCGATGGCGAAGTGCTCACGCCGAGCGTTACCGCGTGCGAACGACTGCAGGGTTTCACCTCTGGGTGGACCGGAGCCCACGGCGAGCTTCTCAACGGACGCCAGGTTTGGGGGCGCTTGATCGGCAACGCCGTGTCCGTGCCCGTGGCGCGCTGGGTGGGCCAACGAATCAAGACACCCGGTACCGTGCTGGACTTCGAACGCCGTCCTCTGGGCGTTGGCCAGCGTTGGCCAGATGCAGCCTGGAATGTGTCAGAGGGGCGTGTCGAAGTGATTGCCAATGACGAGCCAATCTCAAGGGAGCGACCTTCGATCGCTGTGTTTAGGGACCCGACTTGGACACGACTTTCCGATCGCGCGCTGGATGGATTCGTCAAACGCGCAACTGAAGGTCGTCTCCGGATGCCGGCGGGGTTTCTGGACGTTCTCCGTCGTGCCCCCCGAAAGTCGCCTCGCAACATTGATGCACCCTGACTACTTCGAGAAAATCTAGGGGGGTCAGGCGCCTTGCGCGACTCCCGAGTCCCTGTTAGCCACTCACCGCACCTTCCTAATCTGTGGCACCCGGTGCGGTTGACCTAGATGCCGACCCGTGCCCCTAGTCGTTAGCACGGGGTTTCGCGCACCCGACGTTACGAGCAGCTTACAGTCGTCGTGAAACCGCGAGAGGATGCTTCACTGAAAGGCAGGAACATGGCAGTTTCGGTGAGCCTCATCAACATGAAGGGTGGCGTCGGGAAAACCACACTAGCTGCCCAACTGGCACATGCGGCTGGCCGAAGGGGATTGCGAACTCTGGCAGTCGACCTCGATCCGCAAGCAAATCTAAGTTGGTCACTCCTCAGTCCAGAAAAGTATGTCAAGCATCTCAGGGCGAGAAAACCAACCATTGTCCAGATCTTCGAGAAGTATGTTCCGCCAACGGAGCTGTCTCCGAGCCCCCAACCTCACGACATTCACGACGTTGTTCTGAAGAAGATAGGCTATTCGTCGGTTGCCACACTGGATCTGATCCCCAGTCGGCTGGAGCTGTCACTTACGCTTAAGAACCCCACGGGGAAGGAACGTCGCCTAGCAAAAGAACTGAGCAAGATCTCAGACGAGTACGACCTGATTCTGATCGATTGCGCTCCAACAGAGTCGATTCTGACTGAGGCGGCATACCACGCAAGCCGGTATGCGTTGGTGCCGGTAAAGCCCGAGTTTCTGGCTACGATCGGCCTGCCGCTTCTCGCCCGCTCCATTGAAGATTTCAAGAACGAGAACGGGGACCACGCCCTCGACATCTGTGGCATCGTTTTCAACCATTCCTCCTCATACTCCGACGGGCCGGAGGCAAACAGGTCGATCAAGGAAGTGCAAGCCGAAGCCCGAAAAAACGGGTGGCACGTGTTCGACACGCATATCCGCTACTCCCGCTCTTACGCCAAAGCGGCGAGGGAGGGCACTCCAATCGGGTCTACTAGTTACGTACAGTGGCCTGTGTCCCGCGAGTTCTCGGGATTCGTGGACGAGTTTTTCCAGACAATCGGCATACCCCCGGTAACCCCATGACATCCTTTCTAGATTATGAAGTGGCTCTCCTCTTCGCGAAGTACGGGAAACAAGCGTTGCTGAAAGCAGTGGCGGAAAAGATGCATCTGTCACAAGAAGAACTTGAGTCGCTTCTTAATGATATCTTACAAAGGCCGATTTCAACTACAAAGAAGCGGCCCATCGCCGAGTCGCTCGAAAGATTGGTTCAGCAGCACCCCGACAAGGCCGACCTGTTGCGCGCCCTGCGTGACCGATTCCACAACCGGACGTTTCTGCCTGAACTGCGTGACGTGAGACGACTCTTTGAGCAGCGTGGTCAAAGCCTTGGATCGGCAAAGTCACGGGCCGATACGCTCCCACGTCTCCTCCACCTGCTCGCAGAACTTTCTACATCAGAGTTGGAGGCGTTGGGACAGAGCCGGGCCGAGGGTTCGTACTCATCGCTTGGACTGATTTCCGACGAGATCATGCGCCGGGAAAAGTAAGCAACGGACCCTACAAGCATTTTACAAGCGTTTCTCCGGGCCAGTCCGGGCATTACCTTCCAAGCCTGCGGGCGCCGATGCTTGGCGGGCAACCACTTACGGACATGGTGTCCTCCAAACAAACCCGCACGGCTCGGCTCTGGATCAGGAGAGTCCTGGTTCGATCCCAGGAGGGGCAACTCACAGCACGCGACCCCCTGAAAGGTCATCAGGGGGTCGTCGCTTTTTCCGACCCCGCTGAGGTTCAAACCAACACACAGCGACTCACTACACTCAATCCGCTCGATCCGAAACTCGCAGCGCAATCCCCAACGGGAGCACAAGGACTGTCGCACGTCTCCCCGCACCCCCAGACCATGAGCGAGAGCGCCTCTGAGGTAAGATGACCCGAAAGTGCTTGCGACGGGGCTTGCGTTTTCTAGTACCAGATGCTCCAGGAACCGGATGCCAGCATTCTCAGAATGGAGTTCTTGTGAACCTTTCAGTGTGGCGCCGCAGCTTAGGCGCACCGCCTAACGACCGAATCGCGGTTAAGCTGCGCCGCCCGGGCCGGCGGGCGAGCGCTACGGTCTCGTGGAGCACGTTAGTACGCTGGGGCACAAATGGAATTGTGCCAAGACCGGGCGGCGTCAGCTTCAACCGCTGGTAGGCGGCGACACACGCTCGAATGCTTCGCGTGTCCGGCAAAGCACCTTCCAATAACAGTAGTCAAAACCGATTACCACCAAGCAGCAGGTGACCAATCCGTTGTGCATCTGGTGGTTTCAGAGCTCCGGACCTTGAACGGATGAGCCGAGCATTGGCAGGAATGCGTTTCTAGTGCCGGCATCGGCGTCGTGAGTCGGCCCCCGAAGATCGAGCGACGTAGCAAGAAAACTGTCAGCAGAAGTCACAGTGCGTGACCCCCTGAGTGCTTCAGGGGGTCGGCCGCTGGTGGGCATTGGCCGCCGTTGGGGAGCAGCGAGGCAGTCGGCCTTGCAGGTAAGTCACTCTTTCGCCGCTTTCGCATAAGCGAGCTGGATAACGGCCTCGGAACCCGCGTCGGACGCGAGCACGCAGACGACCGCGCCCTCCTGCCAGAACACCAGCGTGAGTGCCCCCGAGCGGTACACCTGGAACGTGATGCCATTATGCTCGTGCACGTCGACACTTCGGGGGAGCTCCGCGAGCCGTCCCTCGAACATTTGGCACACGAGGTCGCGGCCCTCAGGTCCTTGATACGCGAACAAGGCACTGGGGCGCCCGCGAAGCCGATGCACGCGACCGCCGACCAGCCGGTATTGCATCATCCTGAGGTCGAACACACGCGTTCGGAAATCGATCCCACCCCTGGCATAGAGGCTCTCGACCGCCGGGCCGTCGGAGCTCCGGAGATCGAGCGCGAGGTGGCCGTTGGAATACTCAGCGAAATCGCGGGCTACGGCCTTGACCAGATCTGCTCGCGGTCGGAACAGGAGCAGCAGCGCCAAGGTGGCGGCCGCGAGCAAGGCGCCGGCCGTGGCCCACCTCCACCACCGGATGGTCCAGCTCGCGGCCGGCCGAGTTCGCCCGTCGGCCGCGTCCAGGGCGGCGGCGACTCGGTCCGCGAGTGCGGGCGGCACCTCCTCGCCCGGCAGCTGTTTGAGCGCGACCTCCCGGACCCACCGCAAGGCCTCCAGTTCGCTGCGGCACCGCGGGCACCCGTCGAGGTGTGCCCGGACCTCGACCTCCCGCGTGTCGTCGAGCCGGCCGTCGAGAAAGTCCTGGAGCGTGGGGCCGAGGTGATTCACCGTGTCAGTCATCGGTCCCGTGAGTTGCCTTTGCCGTAGCCGGCCTCGTGCGCGTACTCCTGCAGCATGGCGAATAACAGCTTGCGGCCGCGGAACAACCGTGACCCGACGGTCCCGACCGCGCAGCCCAGGACCGAGGCGGCCTCCTCGTACGCCAACTCTTCGACGTCGACCAGCAGCAGCGGCGCGCGGAAATCCTCCTGCAGCTGCCGCAGGGCGCGCTCCACCTCGGGGCTCCACCGCCTCCCCCACCCGTCGACCGTGGTCATGTCGGATGCCGGATCCGGCGCCTGGGCGAACTGGTGAAATCGCTGCTCCAGCTCTTCCAGCGACTCCACGCGTGGCCGTTGCTTCGCCTGGCGGTACTGGTTGACGAAGATCGAGTAAAGGATGGTGAACAGCCAGGCCTTGCAGTTCGTTCCGGGGCTGAAGTTCTCGAACGTGCGATAGGCCCGAAGGAAGGTCTCCTGCATCAAATCAGCAGCATCTTGGGGCTCCTGCGTCAGTCGCAGGGCCGTGTTGTACAGTGCCCGCATGAACGGCAGGGCGAGGGACTCGAACCGGACCCTTCGTTCGTCGGCGTCGCTGTGCGGCATGCCTGGGTCTCGCGCTCGGGAATTTTTCCGAGGGTTGGCCTGTTAACTCAATATGACTCGCCCAAGTCGGCGGGCCATAGCGCGTGCAACAAGATGAAGAGGAGGACTCAACATGTACAGGATTTGCCGTGTGGTTCGCGCAGCGGGACTAGGTGCCCTGGCGGCGGCGCTCGCTGGCTGCGCGCCCGACGCACCTGTACGGCCAGCGAAGGCGCCGTCGTTCGACGCGGTGGCAGCGAGCCGCCCACCGTTCGTCTTCCCCGCTGGCTGCTGCTACTACCAAGGCCGCATCGTGCGCACCGTAGTGCCGCCAGCGAGCGACCCGCAGACCGGAATCGACAATTTCTACGGCTTCCCCGCGAGCGCCGCGGCTGAGCAGAAGGGCGTGGTAGGCGTCGCACCGGGAGCCCCCGGCTATCACGGTGGGCACTGGAAGTTCTTTGCGGTCACGTGGAACGTGACGCCCTACCTGTTGACTTCCGAAACCGCCGTACTCGCCGCCGCCGCTGCGGGCGATGCGACGGTAACGCGCGTCCCCGACAACGACTTCAAGTGCCCGATCCAACCCTAGCATCCCGACTCTTCCGACCGCGAGCGACCCGCGGCGGGTAGACGCTGGCCGGTCGCGCCGTCTTACACGCCTCACGGGTGACTCCGAAAGGCGTATAGATCAGCTCCGGTCAGATCGGCGGCCGCCACACGGGGAGGGGTCTCTTGACGGGGAAAACATGATGCGCCGCTTCTGTCTGACGGCCCTCTGCGCCGCCAACCTCGTGGCACCACTCGCTGCGCAGCTGCCGCTCATCTCGCTCGATGCGTCAGTCGGTGCTAAGAGTGGGGCGCACCGGGCCGCCGTCAGCGTCTGGTATCCCGTGGTCCATCTCGCTGGGCGACTGCCCTTGGGCCTTGGCGCGCGGGTCTCGTCGTATGGGGGCGACCCGATCGATTACACGAACCGCGGGACTGTCCAGGGCAGCCTTGCCTCGACCATCTCGATCGACCCCGCCGTGTACGCGTTCAACGGCGCGGTGTTCGGTCAGCTCGATCTCACGAACCTCGTCGCCTTGGGCGCGAACCTCGACGTCATCGGCGTCGCCACAGGCCCGATCCGGAGGGCGGGCTCGCTCTCGGAGAAGCCTCAGGGGCTCTCCTACTTCCGTTACGGCTCGAGGGACCACGGAGCCCTGAACTCGGAGTTTTTCGTTTCACTGCAGGTGGCGCCGCGGGTGCAGGTGCGTGGCGGCGCGAGTCATTATGTGACCAACTACACGGTCACAGATACGGCGGCCGTGGGTGCGCCAAGCAGCCGCTACCAGAAGTTCCAAACTGTGCCGTTCATTGCCGTCAGGCTACGGCTGTAGACCCACCGGCTCGGTGACGCCCGCGCGCTCGCTGGTCGAGCGGGCCCTCCATCAGACGACCGCCTGATGCACGTACAGGGGGTCGGGACGGGGCGGCTAGGTTCCTCCGGCAAACATTCCGACAAAGCGCTCTCTAATCACAGCCGCCAGAGCCTGTTAGCGCCGCTCAGCGGATGACCAATACGCTGCCCTAAGGCCAAGAAGCGAAGATCGAGCTGCCGGCAAGGGGCGCCCCTCGGCGATGATCGCACGCCGAATTATTAGAGCGAGGAGCAGCCCTGCGGCCGCGATGTAGAGAACAGCATCCGAGACAGATGGCGCGAACGGCGAGGGCCGCCTAACGGGGTGCGCCTAAGCTGCGGCGCGCTAAAACAGAATGCATTCCACAATCTACGCCCGCCGTCCGCTGACCGAGCCTGACGAAACCACCCACCGCCGGACCGGGTATACCGCGTATCCGTCGACGGTTTCGCCCCCGGTGGGAGGCGCTCCATGCGAACGCGAGTCATTCTGGTCATCGGTGCCTTTTCAGCGTTGCTCGGTTGCGGCAGCAATTCACCGACGTACGGCGGGGGCGGGGGAGGTAACGGCTGCACGCCGACGGGGACACAGGTGTGCATGATGAGCCTAGCGTTCAGCCCCTCGAACCTGACGATCAGTCACGGAACGACGGTCACCTGGAGGAACGGCGATGCCGTTAACCATCAGGTAGCGAGCGCCATCGGCTCGACCGATACCTACAACAGCAGCTTCATCGCCGGGGGTGGCACGTTCAGCCACACCTTCGCAACGGCTGGGACCTACCAGTACTACTGCACGATCCATGGGGTTGACGGCACCCCGCCAACGGGGATGCATGGGACCATCACGGTAAACTGATCGTCGGGGGGAGACCGGCTGGCCGCCCGGATCCACGTAACCACACGGGACCTTCGGGGTCCCGCATGGTGGACTGCGGATTCCAAGTCCGCTGCGCGCTTCTAACGCTCGGCCGCGCCTGGCAGTACGTAACGTTGTTCCGCGCTGTTTTCACAAGAGACCGACTGCCCCTAGGGCGGCTTGTCCCTAGGGGCAGGCTTGCTAGTATCACATGCCGTGCGTTATCTGACGTCGGCACCACTTGCCTTGCTCGTCCCGATCCCGAGCCTATCCGCAAGCCGCCGGACTCCAGCCCGAGTCTCCTCGTCTACGACCGCCGAGCTCGGCGCGACCCTAGGCCGTCCTCCTCGCGGCTTCCGCGGCAAGTCGCCGGCGCGAAAGAAGACGTTTTTGCCGTTTTTGCACCGCCTCGTCGTGCGACGTAAGCACGTCCTCGACGTCTGTAATGAACTCTTCGCACATCTTCGCACCGTTCACCATGACACTCAATTTCTCCCACTCGGTGTGCCGAGCACTCCACTTGGCGCGAAACTCTTCGCGTGTCATTGGCCACCTCCGTCTTTGATCTTTGATAAGTGACCTGGGGTCCAACAAACTCGAGCCGACTGAGACATCCAGCGCGACGACTCGCGACAGACGGACGACACGATCTCGCGGTTCGCGTACGTCGTGTAACTCCTTAATTCACAAGCGAGTCGGTGCTCTAGATCAGGAGAGTCCTGGTTCGATCCCAGGAGGGGCAACTCGCAGCGCGATGCGACCATGAGTCGTGTCGCGCTTCTCCTGTTCTGGGCTCTTTGGGCATCGATCAGGGTGGAGGTATGACCGTCATTGCGGAAATGGGATGAATCTCCCAGGCGGTCGCTCGCCAGTTCGTGCCCCCTCCCGGATGGGTGTTTTCGGCTTGGTTTTTGTGCTCCGCGTCGAACATCAACCAGCCGCGCACCCTGGCCCAGTGGCCTTCAACGGTCTGCTGCAGTGTGGCCGTCGACCAATCAACGGAGTCCTTCAGCATCGCGGCGCGCCAGCGAGGAGTCACCTCGACGATCACGCGGCGGATCTCGGCCGTGTCAGTCGGGCTCAGCGTGAGCTCGATATGCGTATCCCGATGGACCGGATCCCCTTTCTTACAGTTGGTGGTCTCGCTGCTTCCGCCGGGGATTACCCGAAAGACGTACCCGGTGATCTCGGCCGCCTTCGCCTCGTTGAACCGACCCGCGTCATCCGTGCTCGGCGCGAGGATGGCAGCAAATGTCACGGTGCTGTCGATATCAGCGTTCTGCGGCTCCGCGCTGCGGTTCTTGAGGCGATTCAGGGCCCTCACGTTCGCCGGCTTCGCATTTCCGGAATCGGGACAGGCATCGAAGTCCCCCTGCGCGACGGGCACCACTGCTGGGGGCGGATGGAGCGTGTG
>Ga0099794_10000189_pt1 | contig 22482 bp, 57 predicted proteins | sample Rivendell_Oct201_10_FD_77320 | JGI IMG/M metagenome (GOLD analysis project Ga0099794, IMG submission 77320) | Vadose zone soil microbial communities from the Eel River Critical Zone Observatory, Northern California, USA -... | ecosystem: Host-associated > Plants > Roots > Rhizosphere > Soil ... | reverse complement strand
TGGTTTAGGAGTGCGCCATTCTTTCCGTTAGTTGTATGGTGCAAACAATATTATTCGCATACGCGAACTAACCATTCAGAGGAGTTCAGCGGAAACGTTCACCGTCTCGGTCTGCCGCCTGGCCGCCTCGATGCGATCCCAGGACGCCGCCCCAACCGGGTCCAGTACGGGAGACCAGCACCGCGTACATACGTCCAGGCGCGTCGCCTTGTGCGGCCCGATCGATTCCGAGCGCCCGCACACCTCGCATATCGGAAAGTCATTCGGGCCGAGGCGCAGCGGAAGATCGATCGAGAATAGCTCAAGCTGATCCATCATGCCTCCCTGTACCTGGTGATGGTGGCCGTGTCCTGCGTCGTCAGGTGCCAGAACTCCCCGCACCGGTACGCCCGCCACACGCCCCCGCCATACCCCTTCCCGCGCAGCTCACGGCCTGCCCTCTTGGCCTTCCTCCTGGTCTGGTAGCGGATCTTCCCGCACCAGCAGCCCGCCTCTATCCTGTGCCCCATCCTCGCCAGCCTCCTTTGCCTGCCGCCATCTGCGCAGCAGCCGCCGCCCGCCCAGCACCGCGGCCAGCAGCACCGTCAGCTCGCCCAGCGCCGCCAGCCCGTACCAGTCCACCTAAGCGGCGCTTCCCGTAGGAGGCGGGCCGCTGCCCTGCCAGCCGCGCCCCCGCCTCCCCCGACTTCGGCTGCCACGGTTCCGCCGACCGGTGCGGAGCAACCACCGCCTTGTAGTAGCCCGCGTCCTGCCACCGCCACACCCCCGCGACGTAGCCCAGGCGCTCGACCTCTTCGTCGGCCTCATCGAGGTTGATCCCGTGCGGGCGCGACGCGTCGGCGAGGCGCGCCCGCCCCACCTTGACCGTCTGCCCGCCGGGGCCCTTGATGTTGACGCCGTACGCCGTCGCCTCGGCTACCGTCGCGGTGACCATGCCAGCCTCCTACTTGGTGCCGCTGCCCTTGCATACCGGGCAGTTCTTGACCTCGGTCGGCCCCTTGCTGCCGTCCGGGTTGATGACCGTCACCCGGATCTGCCCCGACCCCTGGCACGTCCTGCACACCGCCATCAGGTCTCGCCACCGGGGACTAGGGCGCTGATAACTGCCAGACGGTCAGACTCATCATGCGTCTGCTCGTATTGGCAGATCAGGCATTCCCGCTTGTCCCCGGCCGGTACCCCGGCCACGGCGGCGGCCTTGTCGTGGCCTAGCAGCTGGTGCGTGGTGGCGATGAACCATCCGATCGCATCCATCAGCCGCCGTGCCTCGCGCCGACCCCGCCACGCGCGAACAAAGCTGGCGTGAACACGCTGTAATCCACCATCGTCCCCCCGAACGCCACGTTCGGCTCCCACTGCAGCCCGCCGATCGTCTGCCCCGCCGGGACCGGCGGCAGGGCGCTGCCCCCGGTCCAGTCCGCGGCGATCACCAGCTCGGCCGCATTGCCCAGCACCGTCGACAGCGACCCGTACACGGCCGGGATGAAACCGGCCGCGGTCACCTCCGCCGCGACCCCGGCATACCAGGCCGGATGCGATTCAGCTTCGAGATCGAAGATGATGACGCGCCTGACGGGCTCGGGCATGAACGCCGCCCATCCGAGCTTCTTCGCCTCGGCGACGGCATCGAGGGCCTGCGTGGCGGCCGGGTGACCCGGGTCGGGCACGTAGACGGGGAACTGGCGCAGGTGCTCGAACCGGACCCACTCCGCCACCGTCCATGCCCGGGTGGCGCGGGGGCCGCCGAGGTAGCCCATGATGCCCTCGATGCCGGGGGGGGCGGTGCGGGGGGGCACGGCGGCGTCCATGATCTTCGGATAACTCACTCTTCGTCTGCTTTCTGATCGGGGTTATCGGGGTGCCGCTCGGCGCGCAGCATGTACTTCGTGATGCTCTGCTGGGTGTCAATGAGAATGCGGAGCATCTCGATATCGGTCACGTTGTACTCAACCTGGAATTCGTACACGTACCGCTTGAAGTGTCCTTCGGCCTTCTGGACGGGCATGGTGCGCGGGTGCAGCCGCAGGCCGGGCGCGCGTCTTTCCTCCGGCGCCGTGTAGTCGCTCATGCTGCGGTTGTCCATTCGTCGAGATTGAGAATGGCCTTCCACGCGGCCACCTCGCTGTTGATGGTTTCGAGGTCGCCGTGGTAGGCCAGGGCGCGGAGTTCGCCCGTGGTCGCGAGCCGCTTCCGCGGCCCGTAGTCGCTGGGGTCGGGGAAGTCGGACAGGGGCGGGTAGGGGTATGAGTCGTCGTCGTCGAGGCCGGGGATGCGGTGGCGGCCCGGGTCCGAACGGGTGAACCAGAGGTAGGTGATGAGGGCGAGGAGGAGGAGCATGGCGGTGAGGATGCCGGTGGCGAACGCGATCATGTGGTTGTCCTTGTGAGTGTTCCTGTGGGTTCTGGTGTGTAGTGCGCTTCCGTTAGCAAGCGCATCAGCACGTGCATCGGAACGATCGCCATAGTGTTGGCGGTGTTCTGGGCGCCGATGCCGGGCGGGAAGTACACCACTACCGGCACATCTGTATCGCAGTCCGAATCGCAATCGCCGGGCGGGTAGCCGTCGCATGCCGCATGCCCCTTAGCTTGCTGCACCCATTGTGCGGGGCGGAAGTCCCGCTTGAAATCGGCGGCGGTCTTGCACTCCCACTTCACCCCCGGCGTTCCCAGCACATCCGTCCCGTTCCGCCCTGCCCCGGCCGACTCCGCATGAACCCACCAGCGGGTGAGGTAGGCGGCCAGGGCGTTCTGGAGGGCGTTCCCCCGCGCCCGGCTCACCAGAGCGTCCCGGCTGGCCAGTCCATCTCAAGGGAAAACCCCGGCAGTGGCGTGGTAGGCAGGTACGTGCGGCCGAGAGCCCGGTCGACCTGGTCCTGCTGCGCCTTGAGCTCGGCCGCGGTGAGGCTCTCGGCCAGGCGCACGACACCGTACTTCGCCGCGAGTCCGTCAATCCACGTCCGCCGGTCGGCGATCTCCGCGTCAAGCCTTGCCAGGGCCTCGCGCAGGTGCCGGTACTCGATGAGGCTCATGCGGTTTCCCGGATGCCATGCTCAGCCAGCCACGCCGACGCCAGCATCCCGATCGCCTCCGAGTAGGTGACCTGCCGGTTCTTCTGCCGGGCCATCTCGTCGCGGATGATCGTGAGCTGCCGGTGCTCGGTGAGGCCGATAACCAGCCTGGTCTGCTCAAACGCCATAGTGATCAGCCTCGCTCATCTGGCAGATCTCGCACGGCTCATCATGCGGGGTCTCGCATTCATCGTGACAGCACTTGCAGTGCGACCATTCCACGGTCATCACCTCATTTCGTTTCGGCCAGCGGACCGGGAACCGCAGGAAGGCCCTCAGCCCTCCGGATAATCTCCGCAGCCTCCAGGTACGACAGATCAGCGGACGACGCGATCGGCCGGTTAGCGGACTGCGAGCAGAAAGCCAGCTTCCCGTCCCGGCCGGTGATGCCCTTCGCCGTCAGCGTGATCGCTATCTGCCGCTGCTGGTCCGGGTCGCTGGTGCCGTGGGTGGTTTCGTCGGCGGGCACGTTGGTCCACTGGTCGTCGGGGAGGGGGCCGTTGCGGCGGGCGTTGTGGCGGTCGGCTTTGTGGCCGCGTGGGTTGGCGGGGGGCATCCAGTCACTGCCCCGGTCCGGGCCGGGGTCGTCGCGTTCGGCTGCCCGGTTGCGGACCTCCTCCGCCGACGCGATCCCCTTCTTCGAGTCCGCCGCGCCCACCGCGATGATCGCCCGTCCCCAGGCGGAGGTTTCGGCGTTCATCAGCTCGGAGCCGAGGGTGTAGGGGGTGCGGCCGGGGAAGATTTCCCAGGCCATGCCGACGCCGGGTGCGGGGTCGTCGGGGGTGCGGCGGGCGGCGATCACGACGACGATGAACGTCTGTTCGATGGACTTCCCGTCTTTGGTGACGCCTTCGAGCATGCGGATGATCTCGAATGGCTTGGCGGGGTCCCAGGGGGCGAGGGTGCCTTCGGGGTGTTTGGCCCGGAATTCGGTGATGCGGGCGGCTACGTCGACGTAGTCCTTGGGCGGCTCAAACGCCATAGTCGTAGTCATCCTCCTCATGGCACTCGCAAAAGCACCCGTCGCTAGTGCATTCATCGCAGATGTCATCGAGGCACGCCTCGCTGAGGAACAGCTCAACCATGGCGGTGGTGTTCCCATGCGCTGGTTGCGCCGCCGGGCTCTAGCTCGTCATCCTGCGCGTTGTCCCTGGCCTGCTGCGCGCGCTGGCGGATGGCCTTGGCCATGGCGGTGATGAGGTGGTTGCAGAGCCGGGTGGCCTGGTCGATGGTGAGTTCGCTGCCGGGGAAGGCGTCGAGGCGGACGCTGCCGCTGTCGGCCTTGATGACGATGACGCGGCATTCGGTGTCGGTGGCGGTGCCGATGTGTGCGATCTCAGTCATGGAGGATGCCTCCGGCCCAGTCATGGTCCCATCCGATCTCGCAGGCGCAGTGAATCGGCTTTCCGTTCTCGTCAGGCGTGAGGTGGTCATTGCTGTCGCCGTCCATCTCGCGGCTTGTCGGCTCGGGCATTAGCGGCGTCCGATCTTGGTCATGAACCACATGCCCGCGATGAACGCGAGCAGCACGAAGATCCAGGTGCTGCCCGCGACGGCGGGGGTGGTGACGGTGGCGGCCAGGGCGTGCATCAGATGTTGCGGAGTTCGCGGGTGAGGCCGCCGGGGGCGCGCAGCTGGATGTCGTAGAACCCGTTGACCATGTCGGTGTAGGCGGCGCCCATGTCGCGCCAGCCCCAGGTGAGGTTGCCGTCGATGTTGCGGGCGTCGACCATGTGTTTTCCGGCGCTGTGGATCATGGTGGCGAGGGTGTCGAGTTCGGTGGCGGTGAGCGGCTTCGCGGTGTTTGCCATGGCCTCAGCTTATGCATGGTTAACGTGCACTGCAAGCGCTATTTCAAATTACCCTGGATATTCTTGCGGGATCGGGAGGCCGCCTTGGAAGTGGTCGGGGTGGGGGTCGGCGAAGGTGGCGCGGGTACGCGTCTCGCCCCGCACTGACCAGCGCGTTTGCTCCTCGGTGAGCTTTTCCGGGGTGGCTGTCCTGGGGAGTGGCAGGGGGAGCTGAGGGAACATGTACCTGAGCAGCCAGGGTGACCGGCGCTCGCGCGCGGACGCGGTCTGTGGTGACCCTGTCGTGGTACTGGTCACGGGTGGTTCGTCCATCAGGTGGTCCTTTTACGAGCCGTCGCGAACTCGCCGGTTTTGCGAGTTTGTGACGGAGGGGTTTTGATCTTGAACTTGAGGGGGGTGCGGGGTGGAGCTTCAGCTCCCCCTGCGGGTTAGTGCGCAGCATGAATCCCCCTATGCGCGTCACCAGGCGTGCTTGAAGATGCCCCTCTGACGGGCGACAACACCCGGCGGTTAACCCGGGGGCCACGTCAACACGGAGAAATGAAAATAGGCACAACGCTATTAAGCGTGTGCCTGGTAGACTTTCCCTCGTGTTGTCATCGCAAGCGACACACTAGCACGCGGCCCCGCTCGTGCTAGCCAGTTCGTGGAACAGCCCCCGACGCCCCCCGGCCGGGGGTTTTTTCACGCCCGGCCTACTCCAGCCCCAGCCGCTTGCGCAGCAGCATCACCCGGTACGCAGCATCCTTATCCGCCTGCCTCACCGCATCCTCCTGGCTCAGCCCCACCCTGGCAGGCGGCAGGATGTCCTCTTCGAACGCCGATTCCCACGGCCGGTCAGCCGGAGTCGACTGCCGGAACGTCGGCTCGCCGTCCTCATCGATCCAGTTATCGCCCAGCCGCAGCGCCCGTTCCTTCCCGATCTTCGACGTGGTCCTGCCGCTCGGGTGGATCCGGAACCGCAGCGCCCACAGGCCCTCAGCGTTCCTGATCCCCGTCTGCCACTCCCCCCGCACCGGGGCATGCCACCCCCCCGACCCCGCCCCGGTGTTCAGCTGCCCCCGCAGCCCGGTCACGCCGCCATAGTTGTTCAGCAGCCAGAACACCGCCCGCTTGTACCCCCGGATGTACCGCAGCTCCCCCCACCGGTCGATTTCGTACGGGTTGATCCCCTCACGGGCCATCCACGCCCGCGCCCTGGGCCCCGGCGGCGGCAGGTACTCTCCGGCCCATGCCCCCCGCACGACGTAGGCGCGCTCCACCAGGCGCACCGCGCGAGGGTCCAGCCTCACCGACAGCGGATCTCTCTGGTAGCTCACGCTGCCCATTGTCCACAGGCCCGGTGTATGCTGCGCGCATGGTCAACCGCCGCGGCTTCCTGCTCATCTTGATGGTGGTGGTGCTGTCGTACCCGGCGGAGCAGACCGTCTACACCTGGTGCCGCCGTCAGCTCGCCGTCAACCCCGAGGGGTCGTTCTTGCACGGAGTAGGAGAAATCGGGGTGAACGTTCTCCCATGACCACGCCGAACGGCACCGTAGCGGGCCGTCCCCAGCCGCAGACCACCGGAGAACCGGCAGGCGGCCCGTTCATCCGCCACGCCCCAGACGGCCGCAGAGCCCAGTACGTGACGAACACGGGCGTGAACGGGTTCATCTCCCAGCCCACGGTCAGCATGCCCGGGTACTGCAAGGGCTACAAGCTCCAGACCGCGCTCACCCTGGTCAGCGGCGGCACCACCCCGGTCCCGGTCGCCGACTTCCCTGACGTGTTCTACACGCTGATCCAGATGAAGGACGCGTTCGGCACCCAGCTGATCACCGCGCCCGGCTACCAGGCGCTCAAGCTGGTCAACCTGTATTCCGGGCAGTTCGGGCTCGACGACATGCGCGACCCGACGAACTCCCCGGTGCAGACGGTCTACAACACGACCACTGCCAGGACCAGCACGCTCACCTTCAGCCGCTACCTGGCATTCGAGTTCGCCAAGGCCTACGGGGTCATCTCCGGCGCCAACGCCGCCCTCTTGCCGGTCTTGCAGATGAACACCGGGTCGTCGGCGTCGCTCGGCACGTTCACCACGCTCAGCAGCGCCCAGGAAACCCTCGACTCCGATTTCTACTGGCTCCCCTCGGCCCCCGCCGACCCGCCCGGCCTGGGCACCACCTGCCAGTGGATTCTCCAGCCTGCCCACCCGACGATCGCCACTGCCGCGAACCAGCTGGTGCAGCTGCCCCGCATGGGCGGCTATCTCACGATGCTCGTGCTCGAGCTGCGCGGTACCACCGGGCTGCGGCAGCCTGACGCGGCGTTCCCGACCCGCCCGAAGATCGTCGTGGACGGGGTTCCGCTGATCGATACCCTGTTCACCACGTGGCAGGAGGATCTTGCGATCAGTACCGGGATCGGGGCTGCGCAGACGAACGTGAACTTCGCGGCGGCCGGAACCCAGTCCGGTACTGTTGCCGTGCTCAAGCCCGGCGGCACGATCGGGATCAACCGGAAGAACTCCCTGTCGCAGAAGGATTTCGGGCTCCTCGATACCGGGGAGATCTTCCTGAACACGAACCCGGGCACCCAGTTGGAGATCGCCGGGTTCCCATGGGGCACCCAGACCAGCGGCCCGTCCACGCTGAACGCGATCGTCGGCCAGGTCGTGCCCAGCGGCACGCTGATCCAGGGTCTTCCGGAGATCTGACATGGGCATTCAATCCTCTCTATCCGTGCCGCTTGACGGTGTTGTCATGGTGCCGTATGAGATCACGTTCACGGTCGGCGGCGGCACTGCCCGGCTTCTGCTCGCATCATTCGATGATGGTGGGGTTCTCGAATCCGGCTGGACCAGCTTCGTGAATGGCGTGGCCAGCTACCTGACCGGCCAGGGGTATGCGAATGTCACGCATACGACGCTGACAACGACGGAGGCCTGACATGGGCCTGAACCTGAACATGGGCTTGCAGGGGCAGGGGTCGTTCGGCTCCGGGTACGGGGACGCGGCCACTCCGGCGGCGGCGGGCGCGTCACCGCAGGGGCCCACGTCGATCGGGCAGAAGGCGTTCGGGATCGTGACCGGCGGCAGCGGCCAGTACGGTGCCGCGCACATCGGGTTCATCACCGTCGGCGGGGCCTCCATCCTGGCCCTGATGTACATCTACTGGTCACTGCCACGTTAGGAGGACGGCATGAGGGTAACGCTTCCCGGCGTGGTGGTCGGGATCGCCCTGTACTGGGCGTTTCAACACTTTTCGGGGATGGGCAACACCGGAAAGTCCAAGTCCTGATGAGCGGCGGCGTCAGCCAGTTCTTCGCCCTGGCCACCCTGACGGTGGCGCTCATCGCCCTGGCCGATCTCGTCATCCACCCGGCCGGCACCAAGGTGCTGACCGGCAGCGCGGTGACGGCGGAGAAGACCGCGTCGAACGCGCTCCTCGGCAAGACCAGCTAACGGAGGCACCATGAGGTACACGGTCCCCGGGTGGCCGTCCAGCCTCCTGGGCCATTCAGCGGTCACCCCGCACTTCAACCGGTACGCCGGGTCCGGGGCGCAGGAGTACAAGCGGGAGGTCACCGGGCAGCCCGGCACCCAGCCGATCCCCGTGCAGGGCCCGGGTGTCGAGCAGTCCCGCTCCGGACAGGCGCAGATGGGCCTGTCCCGCACCTCCGACGCTCCGGCCATGTTCCTGCCCAACCTGTACTGGGCGCGGCCCGACCGCGAGTTCTGGCCCGGTGCCGGGCAGCCTGTGCGGGTGCGGTCCGATAACCTGATGCCGGTTCCGGCGACCGACCCGCGCGGTGTCCCGGCGCGGCTGGCGCGGCCGATCGCGCTGCGGGGCGGCAGGCAGATCCGGCAGCCCGGCGCGTACCCGGTGTGGAATGGCTAGCGCCGTCCCATCCGGCGGCGGGGGGAAGATCCTCGGGCTTCCCCGGCGCACGGCACTCATCGGCGGCGGCGTCGCCCTGGCCGCCATCGTCGGGTACCTGCTGTGGCGGCGCAGGCAGGCCTCGAAGACCGCGTCGGCATCGTCGGCGTCCGCGTCGAGTTCGACAACCGGGGCGTACGGGGTCGACTACGGCGGCGAGCTGTCCGTCCTGCAGTCCGAGCTTGAGGATCTTCTCGCCGCCGAAGGGCAGGAACCCGCGGGCACCGCGACAGGCACCGCCACGGGGACTGGCACGACGACCACGACCACAGGCACGGGCACGGCGAAGACCAGTGCCCCGCCGTCTGCGGGCAAGCCCGCCAAGCCCGGCATGCCCTCTGGGGTCCACGCGACCAAGACCACGTCGACGGCGGTCACCCTCGCCTGGAACAAGGCACCCAATGCCACGTCCTACCGGGTGCGGGCCACCTACCAGGGCAAGCTGGTCGGCAGCGAGCATACGGTGAACGGGACGTCCGCCACCGTCTCGGGGCTGCACCCGGATCACACCTACACGTTCCACGTCGCCGCGGCCGGTAGCGGCGGCACCAGCGCGGAAACCAACGGCCCGGCGGTGAAGACGTCGCGATGAGGATCATGCGCAGGCCCATCACGGGGTGGGGGATGCACTCCCACCCCGTCATCCACGTCACCCCGGGTTTCCCCGGCCGCCCGTGCAATTCCTACAGCGCCCCGTTCACCGGGCAGGCCTCCACCATGTCCGGCCCGCAGTTCAAAGGCATGGACCCGTCCGATCCCGCCACCTACGTGCGGCCGTGGGCGCCGCAGCCCGGCATGATCGCCTACCTGAATTTCGACGGGGCGAACATGCAGGACCGGACCCCGACCGGCGGGAATCAGCGCGGCCGTCAGTCCAGGCCGAGGAAACTGCGGGTGGGCATGTGAAGATCAAGGTGATCGATGCGTTCGGCACGCATGTAGGCGATGCCGAGGTGGTCTGGCTGGCTCAGAGCTTCGCTGTTCTGACCTCAATGGACAACGAAGCAGAAACTATCTTCGATCCAGAGATCACGGTCATCCTGCCGACGAAGAACGTGCAAGTTCCATGGCGACTGGAGATCACCCCGTGAGCAGGCTGAAGCACCGGGTGCGGAACGTCGGCAATAACCACAAGCAGGCGATGAGCGCTTACACTCCGGTGCAGGGCACGGCGGCCCAGACGTCCGGGGGCGCCGCCTCGCCATCCGGCGCCCCCGGCGTCATGCCCCTCGCCCAGGTCACCGTCTACCCCGAACCCGGCGGCGAATACTCCACGATCGCCTACCAGGACCTGGCCCCCGTCTACACCGCGGACGGCGCCGCGGTCCCGGCCACGTCGCCCGGCCGGTGGGCTCAGCTCGTATCCGCAGGAAGGCCATGATGACCGAGCAGGACCGGTTCGACTGGACGCTGCTGGCGATCGTCGCGATGCTCGGCATCGGCATCGGCCTGCACTCCTCCATGCTGCGGCTGCTGACCGACAAGGTCATCGCGCTGGCCGCGGATGTAGAGTTCCTGAAAGATCACACTGTTGCACGTGAAACGGAGGCCCGGCCTTGACTGACGAGTACACCACCGAGCAGCTGGCCGCCGCGAAGGACACCGTCACCGGTCCTCCGGTCGGCACCGGCCCGTCTCCTGACATCGCCGGGCAGGTGAGCGGCGGCACCCCCACCGAAGTCGACGTGCCCGCGCTGCTGGCCCGGATGCAGGCGCAGCAGGACGCGATGGCGGCCGAGATCGCCCGCCTCAAGGCCGGGCAGGCACCACAGGGCGAACATCCCCTGATCGGGACTGCGGTCCAGACTCGCGGCCTCATTGCCACCCATGTCGAGCGGGGCGGCGGCCGCAATGAGGGCCCGCAGTTGCTCCGCCTGGCCGACGATGTCATTGATGCGGCCCGCAACGCCGTGGATTCCGGGGATACCGGTCCCGTCCGGCAGCTCTCCCAGCGGCTCGAGCGGGCCCTGATCCGGGTGCATCCGGGCCCCGGCGATCACCACTACTTCACGCTGGCGCTGTCCGGCGCGGGCGCCCACATGCAGGATGCGGCGGACGCGGTGACCGGTCCGGCCCCGGCGAGCGCGGGCGCGGTGTCCGGGGGTACCCCGGCGCGGGTGATCGCCGGTTCCGTCACGGGCTGACATGTGCACTCAGATGTGGCATGACGATGATGGCATGCTGCGGTTCTGCGCATTGGATCGCGGCCACCAGCCGGAATGCACGACTGAGAAAGGCTGGCTCTACAGCGAAACCGTGGAGATGATCTGAGGTGGCGATAGCCCGTATCGCGGGCGGCGGTTCCGGCGGCATCGCCCTGCTGGTGTCCGCCGGGATCGTGTACGAGATCGTGGCCGCCTGCTGCTCATCGCCGCAGACGACGGAAATCAACGCGTCCACCCGGGCCAATACGCTGATGAAGTGGGTGCACCTGGGGCTGGCGCAGTCGGCGCTGTTCGTCGGCCTGGCCGCCGCCTATGACCGGCAGCACCGGGGCCCGATCATCGTGGGCGGGGTCCTGGCGGGCGCCCTGATGTACGGGCAGTACTCGCATGCCAAGCGGGCGGGGATCGCGTCGGCTGAGCCGGGCACGGAAGGCCAGGATTCTATGCTGGCGTGGGGCAACCCGACCTAGGAGGTTCCGGTGGTGGCGCTCGGTGTCGGTACCTTGTGGCTGGGGTACACGGTCAGCATGTGGGGGTACTGCCTGGTCCGCTCCTATGACGTGACGTTTCCGGCCCTGTTCAAATCGCAGTGGCCGGGGGCGAAGATCACCTACGACACCCCGGGGCAGGTGGTACGGCCCGGCGGACACAAGCTAGGGGCATATCTTCCGGACCAGCGGACCGCGTGATGGGCGGGTTCGTGCTCGCCTGGTTCGCCGGGGAGGCGGTCGTGGTGTACCGGTGGGTGAAGCTGAAGGCCCCGCCGCCGCCCGGCGCTCTCGCCCTGGCATCCGGGGTGTTCCTGGGGCTGGCGGTCCTGGCCCAGTACCAGCCTGCCCGCACCACGGCGACCGTCACCGCGTGGGCGTTCGACCTCGCGATCCTGCTTCAGGTCGTGGGGAAGGCACCGTCCGGGGTGACCGGGTGGCCCCCGAATCCCATCACCGACCCGTCCGTGTTCATGCCCACCGGCACGACTGCCGCTGACAGCCAGCCGTCAGCCAAGACCGGCACGGCGGCCCCGGCGAAGGGCGGCCCCGCGGTGGGGTCGGCGGCGTGGTGGAAAGAACTGGCCACGGGCGGCATCTAGATGACCGCCTACACCTACGCGCAGCTCGAGCAGCTGTGGATCAACAACGGCGGCCCGAAGGCCGCGGCGCCGGTCGCCGCCGCGGTCGCGCTCGCGGAATCGGGCGGGAACACCGCGGCGACTAACCCGACGGACAACAACGGGACGCAGACCAGCTGGGGACTGTGGCAGATCAGCAACGGCACCCATGCCCAGCCGGTCCCGAACATCCTCGACCCGAACGTCAACGCCGCCCAGGCGGTAGCCAAGTACCAGGGCGAGGGGAACTCGTTCGGCCCGGCATGGGGCACCTATGATTCCGGTGCGTACGAGAAGTACCTGTCGCCGGGGACGACCCCGGACCCGAACGTGCCGGGCGGGGCGACGCTGGACGCGTCAGTGACGGGATCGGACTGCCTGCTGGGCCCGGTGCCGCACACGTCGTGGTGCATCCTGAGCAAGCGGCAGGGGCGGGAGCTGACGGGGGCCCTGGTGATGGCAGCGGGGGGGCTGGTGATGGCGGTCGGGCTGGCCCTGGTGGCGGTGTTCGCGCTCGGCCGGTCGGGGGTCGCGCAGCAGGTTGTCAGCTACACGCCGCTCGGCCGGCTGCCGAGAGGCTAGCTCCGCTTCGGCGCGGTAGTGATGATCATCGGCGCACGGATCTGCTTCGGGATCGTGAGCGTGTGGAATGGCGGCAGCTCATCAACGGCCTGGGCGATCATCCGCCAGTCGCGGCCCATCGCTTCGGCCACGTTCTTGATCATCTGCCGGTCCCGGGTCGGCCAGATCGAAGTGAAAGATGCCTGCCGGGTCGCGTGCTTCGATACCCATGCAGCTGCCTGGAATGATGTAACGACCGAGGTGCCTGCACGGCGCGCAGTGATCAGCATCCTCTCGATATCGGGCCCAAGCCGAAACATTCTCTGACTCGACAGCAACTCGAACTCGTCCACATACAGCGTCCATCCACGTGTGCGCCTGCACCATATGACCGAGTCCTTCATGAGTGCGTGGAGCGCGGCGTCTTCCGCGTCCGTCATGGCCTCGAACCCGGCGATCAGGCCAACAGGGAGGCCCTTGGTGACCCGGTCCCAGATCCATTCATCTGATCCTTCACGGGGTTTCTTGCCGACTGCGGCGAGCCGGTCCCGGGGCGGGGGCATGGTGCGGAGCCGCTGGTAACCGGAGGATTCAAGCGTTTCATCCTCGCCTTTGGGGTCGAGTGACAGGACCCATTTACGCAAGCCCAGTATTCCGACTGCGAAGGTGGATTTTCCTTCTCCGGTGGGGCCGATGAGCGCCCAGTGGCCACCTGGTTTCCAGGGCGACGGCAGGGGGAGCCGCACCCCGCCCGCCGTCGCCTTCCGTAGTTTCCCGCTGGCCCAGGGGAGAAACTCGGTGTCCCAGTCGAGGAGGACGGCGTGGCCGCCGAAATCATCAGCGCGCGGTGCCGTAACCAATTGCCTCTGCGTTCCCGATCTCATCCCAGTACTCGTCGGAGTCGGGGTCACAGTCACAGTCGTCGCCTTCCATGCACCACCACAGGTGCTCCATTACAGGATGCCCTGGGCGCGGCGGATCGCCTCCTCCTCTGCCATCACATCCGCCTCCGACGACGGCCGCTCCGCGAAGATCATCGCGATCATGTCATCAACCCGCTGCCCGTACTTCTCCTCGAACTCTGCTTCCCGCGCCATCGCGGCCTCGAACTTGGGCCCGGCCACGTCCATCCACGCCATCAGCGACGACCGAAGTCCCTCGACGGCGACCGCCATGAAGAACGGGTGCGGGTCCTGCGGCGGGTCCAGCGCGGCCCGCTGGGCCTGGTGCGCGCAGATCGCCGTGACGAACGCGGGCGGCCCAACCAGGGCCTGCACCGTCTTGCCCTGAGCAGCGATGCGGGCGAGCGGCTGCAACAGAGGATCGACGACCGTGTCCCGCACCACGTCATCCATGATGTCCCCGGCCACCGGGGCCTGCATCCGCAGCGTCCTCTGCAACGGGGGCAGAGGGGTGAGGAGCTTGGCCCCGGCCCGCCACACCGACCCGAGCAGGTCACTGGTCGATACCCTCGGCTGCTTCTTGCCCTTGGCCTTTGGTGAGCCACTCTTTCGGCGGAAGGGAAAGAGGCCTCCCCCAGTTTTCGCCGAAGATGACCTTGCTTTTGGGCGGCTCGGCGGTGTCTCCCCGGTATCGCCCAGGCCGTCACCCTCCCCCGCATCGGGGAACAGGGCATCGAAGTCCGCGTCACCCACGGGGTAATCGGGGGCATGCCCGTTGCCGGTATCACGGGGAGGACCTGACTCGTAGGGATCATCTGGATGATCCCTGTCCCAGTCTTCCACCAGTTTGTTGGGGAGCTTGCCGCGGGTCTGGGGTCGGCCGTTGGCTTGTGCCCAAGTCCGCACGTCAGTCGCCGTCGCCATCGGTCCTCTTCTCCGGCTGCGGCTTCAGCGCTGCCGCTAGCTGGCTGATCGAATGGTACGCATGGATGGAGCAGAATTCATTGAGGCGCATGCCGAAGGCATCTTGCATGACGACATGAGTATCTGACAGGCCGAGCCACCCGGCAGGCAGTTCCCTGTCCGGCCAGCTTTCTTGCAGCTTCACCTCGCCGACGCTATGGCAGCCTGGGTAGTCGCACTGGACGCTGCGGGCCCAGCTGATCGCAGCCATCAGCTGACCTGTACCAGGGTCATGGGGCAGCGGTGGATCGTCCCGTCCGCGTTGCCCCGGTCGAACTCCTTCACCATGTCCTCAATCTTCTGCCGCACCGATACGGCACGGGGCGCGTACCACTGCCCCAGCTCGCGGAGGATGCCGAGCTCGTTCTGCCAGGCGAACAGCTCCTTGTAGTCGGCGGCGAAGCGGCCGGGGAACAGGCACCGGATGCATGCCCCAGCCTGCCGCTTGCTGATCTCCTCGAAATGCCCGTGGACCCTCGTGGTGTTCTTCACCTGCCGGATCTTCCCGGCCACATACTCGCCGGACAGGGTCGTCTCGTCATGCCAGGAGCACAGCGGCATGATCTCCCCGGCGTGCTCGCAGCGGCAGACCATGCGGACGCGTACCACAGCCGGGTACTTGCACGCCCATTCGCCCTCGATGACGGATTGGGGGAGGCCGGGGACGTCGTCGGTGTCGACGCGGGCGGAGGCGGGCCCGTGGAGCCCGCCCATGACCCTGCGGGGTCCTCCGGTTTCGGCTCCGTAGGGGTTGCAGCGTCCGCCTACCAGCGTCACCCCGCTCATCGCCATCCCATGATCTTCTCGACGCGGCGGGGCATCGGCGCGGGCGGCTTCTCCGCCAGCTCCGCCAGCTCCGCCACCTTCGCCTTCACCGCGCCGATCTCGTCCTTCACCGAGGCGGCGTCAGCGTCCGCCTTGGCCTTGGCGTCGCGTTCGTCGAGCTGGGCGCGGATTTCGTGGGCGATGTTGGGTGCTCCGGCGGGCTGCCCGCCGTCGCCGGGATCGTCGTCGTCGGGGCCGCCGCCGCTGATGATGCCGAGGATGCGGTCGATCTTGCCGCCGAGGGATTCCTGCCCGGCTTCGAGTGACGCGATGCGCTGGTCTGCGGTGTTGCCCTCGGGCGCGGTCTCTTCCGGCGGTGTCTTCTCCGGTTCCTTAGCCATGGTCTAGACCTTCCGCATCGTCGATCTGCTTGGCCAGGGCCGTTACCAGGTCACGCGGTGAGCTGACCTGGAAGATCCCGCCGATGATCCGGCTGTCAGCGATCCAGTCGAGACGGCCGCCTTCCGGGGCCGAGCTGTCGGGGATGTATGACGGGAAGACCTGCGCGGTGATGTAGGTCGCGTTGTTGAACCCTTTGGTGGAGGCGCGGGCGAAGATTTCCAGCATCCACTTGCCGAGCAGCTCGGGATCGGTGCTGTCGATCTCGTGGCGGTAGCTGTCGATGCTGATCGTGAGCCTCATGGCCTGGCCTTGCGGCCGGGGAGCATGTCGCGGATCTTCGCGCCCGGGTCCATCAGGGCCAGGCCCCTGGCGAGCGCGGGGCGGTGGAGGTCGATGAACGACAGGACCTCGGTCAGCTTGCGTTCGACCTCGTGTATGCCTTCGTCGATGTGGGCGAGATGCTTGAGGATCACCTCGGTGTCACTGAGGGTTTCCGGGGGATTACCGGTGGTTTCGGTAGCGGCCATACGGTCATCATGCCATAATGGCCATGCCGGTGAGGGGGTCTGGCGCGCGGCGTATCTCGCCGTGACGGTCCCCGCTGGCATAACTGAATCGGCCCGATAGAGCGCCGCTTAAAGCGGCACGGCCGTTCGCCCGCGCCCGAGGCGAGATAGGACCAACGGAAATATCGGCGCCAAGCTCTCGCATAGGCTCCGCGATGGACCAAGCGAGATGTGGAGGGATCGTAACGCCCGCAGGTTCGACTCCTGCGCTCCCCGGCTGACCATGGAAGCAGCCGGGGAGTCCCGGCGTATGATCGGCTCATGCCAGACGACACCGCCCCACCCACCTGGGGCAAGGGCGAACGCGCCGGGGCCGTCCTCCTCGTCCTCCTCGCCCTCGGCCTCCTCTTCGTCGGCGCCGACATCATCAGCGGCGGCAAGCTCACCGGCAGGGGGTGCGGCTGCGATGACGAGTCCGGGACTGGAGATTGACTTCTCCGCACGCCTGGCCGCCAGCCTTGACGGGATGGCCGGGGCGATGGACCGGGAAGCACGGTGGCGGCAGAAATGCGCGCAGGCCGTCACCCAGGTCCCGTTCGCCGGGTCCGTCCCCCTGTCGGCCGGGGCGGGCACCGATGACCAGCCCGACAAGCTGCAGGCCAAGACCGGGTACATCTGGTCCGTCCGCCGCATCACCTGCAACGGGTTCACCGCCGGGGCGGTCACCGCCTACCGCAACAGCGCACTCGGCGAGCCGCTCATGCCCTTCCCCATCCCGGCGGTGAACACGATCGGCCGCGGCGAGCTGCTCCTCATGCCCGGTGACCGCCTGGTGTGGTCGGCGGCGGGGATCACCGGGACCGCCTCCTACTGGGGGGTAGCGGACTGCTTCGAGTCCTGGTACCTGCCGTTCTACATCGGCTGACATGGGCAACTACCCGTTCACGGTGCCGGTCGGGGATGTCGTCTCCGTCTTCGGCCGCACCGGCATAGTCACCGCCCAGGCCGGCGACTACACGCCCGCGCAGGTCGGCGCATCCCCCGCCCTCCAGCTCATCTACGCCGACGAACTGCCCGGGGTAGACCCCACCGGGGCCGCCGACTCATCAGCCGCGGTCCGGGCCGAGCAGACCGCCCTGGGCGCGGTTCCGTACGTCCTGGTGTTCGGCGCGGGCACCTACAAGATGAACTCGGCTTTCGTGAACCTGGGCCTCCAGCAGTACATCGAGGGACAGGGCCAGTTCGCCACCTCCTTCACCTGGTCCGGGGCAGGGCCTCTGGTCACCGTGGTGGAGCCGGGGGCGTTCAACGGCGGGCACCGGGCAGGACGCCTGTCGGGGTTCAGCATCGCCGGCCCGTTCGGGTCCGGCGGCACCGCCGGGATCAAGTACGGGGCGCTGCAGTCTTTCCAGATTGATGACGTGGGGTTCTTCGGCCTCGACGGCGGCGCGATCCTGGGCTACAAGTCCGGCAGCGTGGACTATGCCGAGGAAGCGATCATGACCCGGATGAACGTCAGCGAGTGCGGGGCCACATCCGGGTACGTTTTCCAGTTCACCGGCACCAGCTTCGACTACTCGCTGATCGATGCCGTGGTGGTTGTCGAGGCGAACATCGATATCGTCAGCGTGACCGGCGGCGCGCAGCTGCAGGGACTGGACCTGGGGTTGCGCGGCAACGTCCACGGCGGCGGCAGCAACACCGGGGCGGTCATCGCGATCGAGCGGGGCAACGGCGGCGGCACCGGGTACCTCACCAACGCCCATTTCGCGGTGACGATGGAGGCCGACAACGCGGGGGCTGGGACGGTCGGCCCGTACCTGCTGTGGATGGGCAGCGGCAACTCGACGTCGCAGTTCAGCGCGGACGGCGTGTTCAACATCTTCAACGCGGGCGCCACCCCGCAGGGCGGGCCCGGCGTCGGCAACACCGGGAACGCGAACTTCCTCCCGGCCGCGTTCGACGGCATCACCCTTGACCCATCCGGCGGCAGCATGACCCCGGGCGATGCGCTGGTGATCGCGGGCTCGACCTACTGGGCCCCGTCCAACGCCAGCAACTTCGGCACCCCATTCCAGGGCAACGTGTTCTGGCAGTTCGGGGACGTCGCGTCGCTGACCCTGGTCAACGGCGTGAATACGCTGGTGTTCAACGGGGCGAACGGGTTCATCCGCCGCACCGAGATGCTCATCCGCCAGCCTGCCTCCGGGGCGGCCGGCACAGTCACCTGGCCCGCCAGCGTGAAATGGGCGGCCGGGGTGGCCCCGACACTCAGCATCGTGAACGGGTACGTCGACAAGCTCCGGTTCACCTACATTCCGAACACCGGATTCTGGTACGGAACCTCCGACGGGCTCCACTACTCGTGACCCGGTGGTGAGGTTCCCGGCCGGGTGGGGGAAGGCGTTCCACCCGCAGCGGCTGCCGTCGAACCAGCTGGCGTGGCAGCCGGGATGGCGGGGCAGCGGGCAGCGGCCGATCACGGCGACCCCGATCGGCCGGTACACAGGGAAGATCACGAATGTGCCGCTGACCGGCGGCCAGGTCCAGGCCGCCGTCCCGGGGTCGGGCATCCTCACCTTGCAGGTGGGGCCGCAGGGCCTGGGCACCGTGTGGTACCCGGTGCAGGTCACGCTGTCGACGACGACGGGGCCGTTCGACACGAGCACGGTGAACGTGTACCTAGGGCCGCTGATCAGCCCGACGACGCTGGTGGGGACGCTGTATTCGGGGAACGGGACGGTGGCTTTGGCGATCCCGTCGATGTCGCCGGGGCAGTTCCTGGTGATCGCGTGGACTGGGGCGAAGAGCGGGGATACGGCGGCGGCGAATGTGATCGGCACCATGGATGCATTGACAACCGGATGATAGATTATGCCCATGGTCATGAAAGCAGCGGTAACAATCAACCTGCGCGTTCCGCTTGATCTCTTCATGTGGCTGGAAGATGAAGCTCAGGCGATCGAGTTGAGCCCGACGGCGGCGGCGCGTTCCCTGCTCGCGAAGGCCCGCCAGCAGGGGATCACCCTGAAGTGACCCGTGTCTACCCGTGGGTGTGGTTCGCGTGGGCTGCCTGGTTCGTCCTCTGCGAGGGCGGGGCGTTCGCGCTGCGCCGCCACGACCTGACCCTGTCCGATTACGTGTGGCGCCTGGAGGAAGTCAGCGCGCCGTGGACGTTCCTCCGCTACCTCGTGGCCGCGCTCACCCTGTGGCTGTTCCTCCACCTGACGTTCGGATGGTTCCGTTGACCCTGGTGACCCCGGTTGAATTCATGTTCCTTCGCGTCATCTGGGACGCCCACCACCTGAAGTTCCCGCTCCGCATCGTCGGCGCGAACATCAAGGAGCTGCACGTGGTGCCGGAGACCGCGCACCCGTTCGGCCGCAAGGGCCTCGCCCTCGCCGGGGCGTGGAAGCAGCTCGCCGACGATGCCATGAAGGGCGTGCTGCTCCTCGACGGCGACGTGGTCATCGACCCGCACGACTACATGATGATGCTCATCGCGATCCACATGGACCCCGACGCGGTCCACATCGCCCCCGTCAAGCTCTGGCCGAGCTCGAAGAACGATCTCGACGGGTGGGCGTGGGGCCACTGCCGGGACGGGAACTTCAGCCAGGAACTGGAGCTGCACCCGGACTTCTTCGCGTTCAACTTCACCTACATCCCGCGGCGGGTCATGGACCTGGCGGTGGCGAAGGGCCTGAAGACGTGGCAGTTCCCGGAGGTCGACCGGTCCGTGAGCCGGGTGGCGCGGGAGGCTAAGGTGCGGATGACGGTGGTTGAGGGCGCATCCCCGAAGCACATGCACTACTGACATGCAATGCTGCCCGATGGACACCTACGACACTGATTGCGTTGGCGATCTCCGCCCGGTGTGCACGTGCGACGACGGATGCGAATGCATGTGCCTTGATTGTTCGTGCTCCCGCTGGGGCGAGGAATATGACGATTACCCGTAGGCAGTTCGGGATAGGAGCGCTCGTGGCCGCTGGTGACGGGCTGAGGCGCCCGCTGAATGCCCCGGCGGCTCAGCCGCCCGCGTACGGGACGCAGCCGGGCGCGCAGTCCCTGGTGGTGCTGGCAAGGTTCGTGATCGTGGGCGGCGGCGGCGGCGTCTTCATCTACAACGGGAGCCCCGGCCCCGGGAACCCGCCGATCGAGTGGATGGGCTTCGGGCTCACGGACCCGTTCGGGAACGCGCTCCCGCAGCAGGTGGGGGCATCGAGTTTCTTCCTGTCCGGTGTCATGGAGATGCTCGCGACCACGACCCCGGGAGCGGCCCCGGCGAACGGGATTCTCGTCGCCGTTGATTCGTCGGACAATCTCAACTATGTCAACGGGAACGACGGCGGCACCTACCGGGCCGGCCGCATCACGAACTTCGGGAACGGCGGCCAGCTCGTTAACTCGGTGACCCCGGCGCTGATCACCGGCACCACGGTGCCGGTGGCCGCGGGGAACCGGTATCACCTCACGGGGCGGGTCAATTTCACGGGGACGGGGGCGGTGGGCGGTGCGGTGTTCGGGTTCGCGAATGCCACGTCGGTGACGGTGGCGGGGGGGGCGACGCTGTCGCATGCGGACGGGGACGCGTTCTTCCTGACGCCGGGGACGGGGGTGCTGCCGGGCCTGTCGCTGTATTCGGGGTCGCTGGCTATCTCGGGTTCGGGGACGATGACGGGCGCTCTGCAGGCGTGGAAGTTCGACGTCGAGGTGGTGGTCTCGGGGGGGACGGTGTTCGGGCTGACCGCGCAGGAGGGCAACGCGGGGAACTCGTTCACGGTCAACAGTGCCTACATCCGGTCGGAAACCTTCTGATTCCCCGGTCATTATAATGACTGTAGCGGTTATAATGACTGCATGGATGATGAAGATGCCACTATCGAGGTTGACGGCCGGTCATACCCTGTCACCCGCGCAAATGAGCTGTTCATGGCCACGGACGGAAGCAATCACTTCGAGGCCGGCACCATGGAAGCACTGCGCATGTCGATGTCCGGGATAGCGGGAAACCCTGGTGCTACCGGGAACAGGATCAGGGCTTCGATCATCCGTCACCAATGACCAATGTTCAGATCACGATCGCGGCCTACGCGCGTGACCGTGACTGGCTGAAGCAGCGGCAGCGGGAAGTGAGCGCCGCCCGCTCGGGGTGGGTGACGATGGCGGATCTCGTGCATGAGCTGATCATGGCGATCGTCAGCGCCGAAGAGGAGGCCTGATGGCCATCAGCATCGATTGCTTCAACGACTGGTGCGATGAATGCCCGAGCGCCGAGTGGTGCATATGCGCGTGCCACGATGAGGATGAGGGGGAGTAGTGGACGATTATTCAGCGCAGAATGGCGTGGCGAACGGGAAGGTTTACGTCAAGTTCGGTCCCGGCCCGACCGATGAAATGCCGATCGAATGGGCGGTGAAGGTGCTCACGAACTGGCGGGATAAGAGTCCGGCGCAGTTCGGGAAGGCCCTCGCCGAAGTCGTCACGGGGGCGAAATGAGCAGGGGAGACGGGCCTTACACCCACGGCAACAGCTTCGCCAACGGGCCATCCGGACCGAAGGTGACGTGGGAGCAGGCCGAGCTGGCGGCGGCGCAGGAGAGCATCTGGAAGCACCTGTGAACGAGCAGCCGATCGGCTATACCATCATCTGCCGCCATTGCAGCGAGGAGAACACGCTGCAATCCGTTTCGATGACGGCGGCCTGGTACCTGCTTCATAGCGTTAAGGAGCACTGGGAAATGGTCGAGCTGCTGCGTTCCGCGACTCCGGAAACGATCGCGGCGGCGATCGCGGCGGCATCGGCAGATGGCTGGCTGGAAGACATCAAAGGCAGCCGTGATTGAGCTGTGCGGCCTGTGCGGGGCCCAGCCCGACAACCACGACGTCCGGGTGACGCTGGTGTTCGCCGCGGGTCTCCGCAACGGCAACCACTTCCTCGAACTCCCCCACATGCTGGAGAACTGGCCGGTGTGCTGGGACTGCTTCACCAGCGAGGCGTGCAAGGTGCTCCGCCTGGCCTTGGCCGATGAGTACCTGGAGCCGGTGACGGACCGGCATGTGGTGGGCTGTCACGCGGTGTGCGACGGGGGAATGGCGGTAAACCGGGGGCGGTGGCGGCGGTTTTTCAGTGTGCGGCAGGGGTCGCGGGGGGTGGGGGAGACGGGGCGGTGCCCGGTCTGCTACGGACCCGCACTGGTCGAACTAGCAGGGAAGACAGCAGCATGGGGGGAGCGATAGTGGAGCCAGGAGAGGTTGAGGAAGCGCCCGAGGATACGCGGGAAACGTGCTTCTTTTGGGACGTGCGATG
>Ga0099794_10000181_pt1 | contig 23021 bp, 21 predicted proteins | sample Rivendell_Oct201_10_FD_77320 | JGI IMG/M metagenome (GOLD analysis project Ga0099794, IMG submission 77320) | Vadose zone soil microbial communities from the Eel River Critical Zone Observatory, Northern California, USA -... | ecosystem: Host-associated > Plants > Roots > Rhizosphere > Soil ... | reverse complement strand
CTCGGTCCTGCTCGCGCCGGCCCTGATGGACTCCCAAAACCGACGCTTCTCTTCACGTTTCGGCAAACGCATGCAACGCCTCCTAACTGGATGGCTGTTGCAACGACTCCCTGAACTCAAGGGGGTTCATACGCCCCGTTGGCGCCAACGATGCGGAATTCTGTACGGACTAGGCAAACAAAAAGGGGCAGCTGGTGCTGCCCCTAAGTGTCGGCGTCAGAACGAGCTAGGTGCGCGCGCCCATTTTGGGCATGGTGCCCTGCATCCATAGCGCGGGCTTGTTCGGGTAAAGAACGAGGAGGAGTACCGCGACGATGACTGCGATGACGAAAGCGATGATGTCGAAGTGTCCGACCGAGATGCTCAGAAAGACCTGATAAACGACCATCAGAACCGCATACAGGATCAGGGCGCGGACCCAGCTCACGTTAGCGATCGGGTCAAAGCCCGCGATCATCAAACCTGCGCCGAAGGCCACCCCCGCCACCGGGGCCGCAACGCCAAACGTGGAGTCGAAATTGAAGATGGTGCTACCGATGAAAGTCACGCCTGAGCCCGCCACGATCAGCAAGCCCATGACCCACATCACAAGCTTCAACGCCAAGGGGTTCCACTTTGCCACTAGTTGACTTCCTCCATTTGACCGCGGCTAATTGCGAATTTGGGATGAGAGGCGGTCTTTTCAGTGCAACTTGTACTCGAATTGCACGTATTTAGCAACTAATTGTCAGGCGAATACTTGCGCACCCCCCCGCCACACCAGGCGCGGCTTAAGCCCGTAGGCCCAGGCAAAGGCTCCCTCGTGGTCGGCTTCCCAGAGGACCAGGTCGGCCAGCTTGGTGGCTGCGATGACGCCCCGATCTGATCGGGAAATCGAGTGGGCGCCCCCTACGGTCGCAGCCAGGAGTGCCCGCTCGGCGGACATCTTGAACACCCCGACCGCCAGCGCGATGACAAGGCTCATGCTCGTGGTGCCGCTGGTCCCCGGGTTGTGATCGGTGCCCAACGCGATCACGGCTCCCGCCTCGGACAGCTCCTTGACGGGCGGGATCTTGCCGATTGAGAGGGCCGTGACGGGCGCCAGCGTGGCGACCACCCCAGCCCGCGCCAGCGCCACCGCATCGCCCCTGTTCGCCCGTAGAAGGTGGTCGGCTGACACGGCGTGGAGCTCCGCCGCCAGGCGCGCTCCACCGGTGCGAGCGAGCTCGTCGGCGTGGATCCGCGGGATCAGCTTCGCCTCGATCCCGGCCTTCAGGATGCGGCGGGATTGGGCGACGCTGAAGTACCCCTGGTCGCAGAAGACGTCGCAGAACCGCGCCCCCGCGACGTGGGCGTCGCTGCACCACGCGGCAACCTCTTTGGTGTAGGCGCCGAACCTCGACCAGCGGTCGGGAGGAAGCGCATGTGCCGCCAGGAAAGTCACCTCGATCCGAGGGAGGTCCTTGCGATCGCCGAGGCGCGCGAGCATCCGCGTGGTCTCGAGCTCGCCCTCGCGGTTGAGGTGGTAGCCGGTCTTCGCTTCGACGGTGGTCGCGCCGCCTTCGAGCCACATCCAGAGCCGTCGGGCGGTGGACAGCTCCAGCTCGCTGATCGGTTCGTCTCGAGTTGCGAAAACCGTCGCGCGGATGCCGCCTCCTGCCTTGGCCACGTCCGCGTAGCTGGCGCCCGCGGTGCGCTTCGCGAGCTCGGCCATGCGGTTGCCCGCATACGCGGGGTGAGTGTGCGCGTCGATGAGGCCCGCCGTGACCAGGCCGCCGGCGCAGTCGTCGTCCTCGCTGACGGACTCCATCAGCTCGTGCGGCTCGTGTCCATGCGGGCCGCACCACGCGATTTTGTCGCCGTCGCAGATGACCGCCGCGTTTTCGATCACGCCGATCGAGGTCCCGGTGAACAGCCTGCCGATGTTCCGGAGACGTCTCACAGGATTTGCGCCCTGCGCGCGCCCGGCGGTTTGGCGAGCACGGTTTTGCCCCCGACGACAACGTTCGTCACGTCGCTCGCCGAGTACCCATAGATAAGGTATGCGGGATCGAGACGTCGCCGAGCCGTGTGATGCGGCTGGTCGAGCGTGATGAAGTCGGCAAGCATCCCGGGTTTCAGCTCTCCCGCCTCCCACCCGAGGGCGCCCATCCCGTTGACCGTGGCCGCGCCGAGCAACTCGTCAGGTTGGTGCAGGACTCGGTGCCCCGTGGCTCGGCGCTGATCCAGCTCGAGAGCGCGCGCCTCTTCGAGAACGTCGATCACTGCATTGGAGTCGCTGCCGACCGCAAGCCGGCAGCCCGCGTCGGCCAAGGCGCGCAGCGGTCCGACACGATCGCCGAGGTCACGTTCGGTTGTCGAGCAGGCGCACACAGTCACCTTGTGTGCGCCGAGCAGCGCGATGTCGCGCTCCTCGACATGGATCGCGTGCACCGCTGTCAGGTCCGGGCCCAGAATCCCCTCGCGCTCCAGCAGCTCAGCCGGCGTGCAGCCCTCTTCATTTCTGCATTCCTCAAACTCGGCCGGCTGTTCCGCGAGATGAATGTGCAGCGGGGCATTGCGCTTGCGGGCCCACGCCGCAACCGTGCGCATAGAGGCCGGATCGACTGCGCGAACGCTGTGGATGGCCGCGCCGATTCGCACACCGTCTTGTTCCTTCAGCCGGTCGACCCGCGCAGCCCAGCGATCGGCGTCGCCGTCTGAGAAGGACCGCTGAGGTTCTTCGAGAGGTTTGCCGCCAAATCCCCCGCGCAAGTAGCACGCGTCGAGCAGCGTGATCCGGATTCCGACGTCGCCGGCCGCCTGGATCAACGCCTCTCCGAGCTCGTTGCCGTGGCGGTGCAGATAGTGGAACTCTCCTACCGCCGTGATCCCCGCCTCGAGCATCTCCTGGAAGACCATCCGCGAGTACCTGTGGTAGTCGGCCGGCACCCAGTTGGTGCGCCGGTACATCTCGGTCCGCCACGCCCAGAAATCGCCCGCGCCCGATTCGACGGCTCCGCGCAGCATGTGCTGGAACGCATGGCTGTGAACGTTGGCGAGGCCTGGGATCGTCCACCCGGTGAGGGAGTTGACTCCTGGCCGGGTCGGGACGCCCTCGGTGACAGACTTGATCCGGCCTTTATCGACCTCGATCAGGACGTCTTGCGCGGGATAGCCGAGCCACGCCTGCTCGGCGTGCCACATCCCATTTCCGTTCAATTGTTTTGCATCGGGATTCTCACTCCCCGCTCTCGCGCCACGTCGATGGCGCGCTCGTAGCCAGCGTCAGCGTGCCTCATGACGCCGGTGCCCGGGTCATTCGTGAGGACTCGTTCGAGCTTGCGCGCGGCATCATCCGATCCATCGGCAACGACCACCATGCCCGCGTGGATCGACCTGCCGATGCCGACCCCGCCGCCGTGATGCACGCTGACCCACGAAGCGCCGCTGGAGGTGTTGAGCAGTGCGTTGAGGATCGGCCAGTCCGCGATCGCGTCCGAGCCGTCGAGCATCGCCTCTGTCTCGCGGTAGGGTGACGCCACAGACCCGGAGTCGAGGTGGTCGCGGCCGATCACGATCGGCGCCTTGACAGCACCGGTTCGGACGAGCTCGTTGAAGCGCCGGCCCGCACGGGCGCGCTCGCCATAGCCGAGCCAGCAGATCCGGGCCGGCAGGCCCTGGTACTTCACGTGCTCCTGGGCTGCTTTGATCCACCGGACCAGGGCGGTGTCGTCGGCAAACTCTTCGAGCACGGCGCGGTCGGTCGCCGCGATGTCGGCGGGGTCGCCGGAGAGTGCGACCCACCGGAAAGGCCCCTTGCCCTCGCAGAAGAGAGGACGGATGTAGGCGGGAACAAACCCCGGAAAGTCGAAGGCCCGATTGCTCCCACCAAGCAACGCCTCGGCGCGCAGGCTGTTGCCGTAGTCGAACACCTCCGCGCCGCGGTCGAGAAACTCGACCATCGCGTCGACGTGGCGGGCCATGCTTTCGCGCGCGCGCTTGATGTATGCGACGGGATCGTCCAGCCGCAGCTCCTGGGCGTCCTCGGGTGACAGACCGCTCGGGATATAGCTCAATGGGTCGTGTGCCGGCGTCTGGTCGGTGACGATGTCGACCGCAAACCCCCGAGCGACGAGTGCAGGCACAACGTCGGCCGCGTTGCCGTGCAAGCCAATGCTCAGCGCGCGCCTGGCACGCTTTGATTGGGCGGCGAGCTTCAGCGCGTGGTCGAGGTCGTCGGCGCGGACGTCGAGGTAACCGTGCAGCAGCCGGCGCTCGATGCGCTCGGGGTCGGCCTCGACGCACAGCGCAACCCCGCCGTTCAGCGTGATCGCCAGCGGCTGCGCTCCGCCCATCCCTCCGAGGCCCGCGGTCAGCGTGATGGTGCCCGCGAGAGTGCCCTCGAACCGCTTTCGCGCGATCGCGGCGAACGTCTCGTACGTGCCCTGGAGGATGCCCTGCGTCCCGATGTAGATCCAGGAGCCGGCCGTCATCTGCCCGTACATCGTCAGCCCGAGAGCTTCCAGGCGCCGGAACTCGTCCCACGTCGCCCACTCCGGCACGAGCATCGAGTTCGAGATCAGCACGCGCGGCGCCCATTCGTGGGTGTCGAAAACGCCGACCGGCTTGCCCGACTGCACGAGAAGGGTCTGGTCGCCTTTGAGCCTGCGCAGCTCGCGCACTATCGCGTCGTAGGCTTCCCAGGAGCGGGCCGCGCGCCCGGTCCCGCCATAGACGACCAGATCCTCTGGGCGTTCGGCGACCTCGGGGTCGAGGTTGTTCATCAGCATCCGCATCGCCGCCTCCTGCGGCCAGCCGAGACACGAGATCTCGCCACCGCGGGGCGCCCTGATGGTTCGCGTCACTGCAAGCGGCCGGTCACGGATTCGGCCGCCTCGAGGATCGCGCCTGTGCGGATCAACTCCTCCGCCGCCGCCAGCTCAGGGGCGAGAAAGCGGTCCGGACCGGTTCCCGGCACGTGCTTGCGCAGCACGTCCCTGACGGCCGCAGTCGCGGGCGCGGCCTTGAGCGGACGCCGAAGGTCCTGCGCGCGGGCCGCCGAGAGGAGTTCGACGGCGAGGATGTGCCTGACGTTGTCGAGCACGGTACGCAGCTTGAGCGCCGCGCCCCAGCCCATCGAGACGTGGTCCTCCTGCATGCCCGAGGTCGGAATCGAGTCCACGCTCGCGGGCGCCGCGAGCCGCCGGTTCTCCGCGACCAGGGCCGCCGCCGTGTACTGCGCCACCATGAGGCCCGAGTTGACGCCCGGCTCCTCGGCCAGGAAAGGCGGCAGCCCTTCGGAGCGATGTGGATCGAGGAGGCGATCGACGCGGCGCTCGGCGATGGCGCCGACCTCGGCGGCGGCAATGGCCATGAAGTCCGCCGCAAACGCAAGAGGCTCGCCGTGGAAGTTGCCTGTCGACTCGACCTCGCCGGTTTCCAGCACGACAGGGTTGTCGACGGCGGACGAGAGCTCAACAGCCGCGACACGGCGTGCAAAGTCGAGTGTGTCCCGCGCCGCGCCCGCGACCTGGGGGCTGCAGCGGACGGAGTACGAATCCTGCACCGCGTGGTGCGAGTGGCGGTGCGAGGCGACGATGCCCGATCCCCGCAGCATCTTGACAAGATTCGCGGCGCTCGCGACCTGTCCGGGATGCGGTCGGATTTCGTGCAGCCGCGCCTGGAAGGGACGGTCAGTCCCCAGCAACGCCTCGGCCGACATGGCCGCGGTTACGTCAGCCGTCTTGAAGCACACCTCGGCGTCGGCACAGGCCAGGGCCAGCATGCCGAGCATCCCATCTGTGCCGTTGATGAGGGCGAGACCCTCTTTGGTCTCGAGCTTCAGTGGCTTCAGACGCGCAGCCTTCAGCGCCGCCAGCGCCGGCTTGACAGCCCCCTCGCCGTCGACGACCTCGCCCTCGCCGACAAGTGCTAGCCCGATATGGGCGAGCGGGGCGAGATCGCCGCTGCAGCCGACCGAGCCGTAGCGCGGAACGACGGGTGTGATCTCGGCGTTCAGCATCGCGAGCAGGGCCTCGGCCACTATCGGCCTGACGCCCGACAGGCCCATGGCAAGAGTTCGCGCGCGCAGCAGCATCGTGGCACGAACCACCTCGTTATCGACAGGCGGGCCCATCCCCGCGGCATGAGAACGGATGAGGGACAGCTGCAGCTCCGGCTGCCGGAGCGGAGCGACGCGGGTTCCGGCCAGCGCGCCAAAGCCGGTGGAGACGCCGTAAACGGGCTCCCGCGACGAGGCCGCCCGCTCGACCCGGGTCCGGCTGCGCTCCATCCTGGTCCGCGCCGCCGCGGCCAGGGCGACCTTCTCGCCGTGGCGGGCCACCTCCACGACCTGGCTCTCGGTCAGCCCGGCGCCACGCAGAGTGACCGGCACCGAATAACCCTAACCGATGTTTTTGAGGGCTTCGCGCCGGCTCAGTCCGCTCAGCTGCGCCTCGTGGTCGCGCACGTACCGCGTGACTTCAAGCGGATTCGTCCACGCGTACTGGCGCAGCGCCCAGCCGATGGCCTTGCGGATGAAGAAGTCGCGATCCGGCAGGTTCGGCTCGATGTTGGTGTAGAGCAGCTCGAGGTCGGTGTCGCGCTTGAATGAGAGCTGGCAGATGATCGAAACGCGCCTCTTCCACAGGTTGGCGTCCGTGCTCCACGCGCGCATCACCGGCCGGATCTTCTTCGGATGCGCGCGCAGCAGCTCTCCAACCACCTGCGCGATCGCGTCGACGTAGTCCCACCACGCGCCACTCACGATCATCTCCTCGAGCATCGGCATGAGCTCAGGCGACCAGCACTTGCGGTGCCGCTTCAGCGAGACCAGCCTGATCGCCACGTAGCGCTCTTCGCGAAAGCGAGCGCCGCGCCACAGCTGGAGGATCGCGCCCTGCCATTCCTCGCATGACGCAAATGGATTCTCTGCGAAGACCTTCCTGCACACGGCATCCACCTGCGGAGAAGTGACGCCGTAGTACGGCATGGCGGATTTCATGTACGACTGCATCCCGGCGGCTCGGCGTGGATCCGCGACAGCGGCCAGTTCCGCACGCAGATGCCTGGTGAACCGGGACTCGCCTTTTGCACGCACCAGCCTAGCCAATCTCCTTCGGCGCTTCGGCGGATAGGGTTACTGGATGCGCTGGTTCACACGCCGCTGGCATGGCGGCCCCATGTCTGAGGCGCGCGTCGATAGCGTCAGGGACGACTACGCCCGGCATATCGCTGAACTTCGCGCTCATCTTCCAAAGCCGCTTTCGGTTTTCGTTCGCGAGAAAGACTATGTGTCGATGCACGACGGGCACTTTATTTCCGTTCAAGCACCGGCGACCGTTTCGCGTCGGCTTATCTTCGACATAGCGTGCTGGGATATGGCTCGTGGCACCCTGGCCGACAACCGGTGGTCTTATCCGGACCTCCACGTTCGAATCGTTTACGACGGCGCGGAGCTATTGACGCCGAAGACGCTGGAAACGCTCGAGCGCCGAACCCGAAACGCCAAGACGGTAATCCTGTATGACGAGTTCGATCGCGCACCGCATGGAAAAGCATTTGAGCATCGGATGTTGCTCTGGCCACCAGAAGCCGGCTTCGTTGCCGTCCGCTTCTCTCAGGCGAACGTGTCTGTGGTCCGCTTTGAAGGCGCCAAGGCCACCATACTGCGAAGCGCACCGCTGGCGTCACACGTGCGGAATGTGCCCGGGTGAAAGGCACGTGTGACGTCACACGTGCGGAATCCGAGCTCGTCAGGGTGCTGGAATGTAGCGGGCGCCCTCAAAGGAGCCGTCCTTGACGTCCACCACCCACATCGCGCCCTTGTCGTACCCTCCCTCCCCGGGTTTCACGATCTTCCTTTTGACTAGCTCGTCCACGAGCTCCCACATGATGTCGCCGTGGGTGCAGAGCACCGCACGTTTCAGCTTGGGGTCGCCAATGAACTGCATGGCGCCCGCCAGGCCTTTGCCTTCGCCGAGCGCCGGCGTCTGCTTCAGCGGCAGCTTGCGCGCCTTCGCGAGCGGCTGGACGGTCTGCACGCAGCGAAGAAACGGGCTGGAGTAGATAGCGGCGATCGGGAATGGCTCGAGGATCGAGACCAGCGCGTCCGCTTGGTTTTGTCCTTTCTTGGTCAGCGGCCGGAGGCGATCGTCTCCCGACCAGTGGCTCCTGCTGCCGGACTTCGCGTGCCGCACCACGTAAAACGTCCCCACTTACGAATCAGGGCATCCACTGTCGCAGCTGCTTTCGATCCAGTGACTTCCACACCTTCGGCCATTTCGCTCGCGCATCTTCGGCGGCGACGTGCTCCATGGCGATGAGCTCCCCGGCGACGAATGCGCGCCGGCCGCTGATCCGCGCCGCGCGAAGCCACGCCTGCGCCGTCACGCTGTCCTGATGCTCGCCGAGGATCGTCTGCAGCTTGGCGGCGGCGCGTGCAAACGCCAACGCGGCGCTGCCCACTACCGGAGCCACCGCCTCCGCGGCGTAGCGCGCGCGCTTGGCGAGGATGCGGATCCGATGGAGCTCGGGGTCGGTCGGGGGATCCGGCAGCTGCCGCACGGCTGAGCGCAGCCGCCGCCAAGGGCCCGCCGCGAGCGGCGGAAGCACCTTCAACGCGGGCTCGTCTGCGTCGGGCAGCGTCGCCGGCGCATGGGCCCCGACCACAAGCCGCTCGAGGAGGTCGACGTAACGCACCGAGCCGAGCTCGGTCAGCAGCTTCTTGCGGAGCGACTCGATCTCGACCTCGAGGATTTTCAGAAGAGAGCCGGCCGACCTCTGGTCGCTCGCCGGAAGGCCCTTGGCGCGTTCACGCAGTCGCTCGAGCAAGACCTCGCGATCGCGCACCGCTCCGAGGCCCATGGCCAGCCATCCAAGCTCCGAACGCAACGGCTCCGTCCACTCAGGGTCCAGGAGCGGCCCGAACGTCCGGAGGTGCGAGCGGAGCTTGCGCGTCGCCACGCGAGCTTGATGGACTGCCTCGGGGTCGGTGCTCGTGCGCACGAGCGGGTCTTGCCGGAGCAGCCACGCGATGCTTTCGGCGAGCACGTACCTGATCACGTCCTTGGCGGGCGAGTCGGGTTTGACGGCCTCCGACGAAACCTCCGGAGGCTCCATGGCCCGCGGCCCGAGTGCACGGATGTGCTTCGGAGTCGGGTCGGGCGCTCCCGCGCCGGCTCCTCGCAGGCGCGACACCAGCGGTTCGACGATGCCGTTGGCGCCGTTCTCCTGCCCCATCACCTCGACTTCGATCTCCCTGAAACGGGCCGCCACACGGCGGCCGTCCCTCACCGAAACCTCATCGTCCACGACCTCGGCGACCCTCGCGCCCGCTCCATCGACCAGACGGACGCGCCGGCGAACCGTCGACAGGCGAGCTACGGGCACAAGCTCGGCTTTGCGCACGTACGCGCGCACGATATCCACCGCCCCCTCCGGCGGTTTCTTCGCACTTCCCTGAAACGTGAGCTCGTCTCGCTCCAGCAGCTGGCCGGGTACGCCTGGAGCCGGTTTAGGCGGAAGCTTCAACGTCCAGCCCTCGCCACGCCGATAGCGAAGCGAAACACCCCAGCGCGCGAGGCGCAGGTCGGCGGTGTCGTAGTAAACGGTCTCCAGGCGGACGGCCTCGGGAGGCCCCACCGCAACGCCTTCGACAACCCCGGCGAGATCGGGCAGGTGGAACGCGGGTCCCGCCCCGAGCTTCACCTCGCGCTCAAGCATTAGCTATGCGGTGAACCACTCCATTGCCGCGTGCGGCCTCTAGCGCCAGCTCCTGGAAGCGCTTGTGCGAGTTGAGTCCACGAGTCGTGGGCACGCGCTGCCAGACGCCGTCCGGGCAGAGCTGCCAGGCCAGCACGTCGTCGGCCAGCAATGTGTCGAGGATCTCCGACAGACGAACGCGCAGCTTGGCATCGCTGACCGGGACCACGGCTTCGACGCGGCGATCCAGGTTGCGCTGCATGAGGTCGGACGACCCAAGGAAGTACTCCGCGTCGGCTCCTTCGCCGAACGCGAAGATCCGCGAATGCTCGAGGAAGCGGCCGACGATCGAACGGACCCTGATCCGCTCCGACATGCCGGGCACACCCGGACGCAGCGCGCACATGCTGCGCACGATCAGGTCGATCTCCGCGCCCGCCTGCGAGGCCGAATACAGCGCTTCGATGATTTCCGGATCGATCAGGTTGTTGACCTTGATGATGATCCGGCCGCCTGGCTTGGCTTCACGCTCGATCAGCTGTGTGATGCCGGCGCGCAAGCTGGTCGGCGCGACCATGAGCTTGCGGTAGCGGTGCTGGCGGCTGTATCCGGTCAGCAGGTTGAACAGCTCAGTGATGTCGGCGCCTAGATCCGCATCCGCGGACAAAAGACTGACGTCCTCGTATGCGTGTGCTGTGGTGGGGTTGTAGTTGCCCGTGCCGACGTGCAGGTAGTGCTGGATGTGCTTGCCCTCGCGCCTGACGACCAGCGTGACCTTGGCGTGGGTCTTCAAGCCGAGCAATCCATAGACCACGTGCACGTTGGCCTCTTCGAGAGCTCTTGCCCAACCGATGTTGGCCTGTTCATCGCCTCGAGCTTTCAGCTCGACGAGCGCCACGACCTGCTTGCCTCTTTCAGCGGCGCGAATCAGGGCCCTCACCATCGGGCTCGCCGGCCGGGGATTGCTGTTGGCCGTGGGCGCGGTATAGCCCGACGTCCGGTACAGCGTCTGCTTGATGGCGAGGACGTCGGGGTCGCTCGCGGCGTGGTCGATGAAGGCCTCGACCGACGTGGCGAATGAGTCGTACGGATGGTGCGCGAGGACATCGCCCGCCCGCAGCACCTCGAACAGGTCAGGTACTTCCGCGCCGAGCCCGCGCAGGCGAGGCTGCGTGGTCGGCGTCCATGGCTCCTCCCTGAGGTCGGGACGGTCGAGCTGGGCCAGCGCCTGAAGGCTGCCGAGGTCGAGCAGCCCGTCGGACTTGTAGACGTCCGCCGGCTGAAGCTCGAGCTCGCGGGTCAGCAGCTCGAGGACTTCCGGCGACATGCCCGGGTCGACCTCGAGGCGCACCACTCGCGCGTGGCGGCGGCGGCGGCGAAGCTCGGTCTGGATCGCGGCGAGGAGGTCTTCGGCTTCGCTGTCGACGTCGTCGAGATCACCGTCTCTCGTCACGCGGAAGGGATGGTGGGCGACCACCTCCATGCCTGGGAACAGGGCTTGCAGGTGAAGCGCGATGACGTCCTCGAGCGGGATGTAGCGCTGACCTTCGACCAGCGGGATGAAGCGCGGGAGGACGGGCGGCACCTTGACTCGCGCGAAATGCTGCTGCTGGCGCTGTGGGTCGCGGACCAAAACCGCCAGGTTCAGCGAGAGATGCGAGATGTACGGGAAGGGATGGCCGGGATCGACGGCCAGAGGCGTCAGCACAGGAAAGATCTGCTGCCGGAAAACCGAGTGCAGGTGGCTTAGCTCGCGCTTGGTGACCTCGTTGGCGCGGACCAGGGTGATCCCGGACTCGGCGAGGGCCGGCGCGATCTCGCGATTGAACAGGGCGACCTGGCGCTCGACGAGCGACTCGACCCGAGCCCGTATTGCTTTCAGCTGGTCGAGCGGCGACATGCCGTCCGGCGAGGCGACGGCGACCGCGGCCAGAACCTGCTCTTTGAGCCCGGCCACCCGAACCTGGAAGAAGTCGTCCAGGTTCTGGCTGAAGATGGCCAGGAACTGGACCCTCTCGAGCACCGGGAGGTGGGCGTCCTCGGCCATGGCGAGCACCCGTTCGTCGAAATCGAGCCTGGAAAGCTCCCGATTTACATACCGGGGGGCTTCGGCCAGGGGGGTCGTAGGCACGGTCGATTCCGGTTCAACATGAGTCCCCACCGCCACAGATGGAAGAGTACCGCCTGCCGCCCGAAGGTAAGGTTAGAGGTTGGTTAAACTCCCTTCCTTTCTGGCGACAAGACGCAGTTCTCGTATCGGTTACCTACCTTGCATAGCCTGGCTACACGGCCAGCCCCGGCGAGACGTCCAGCCAGGCGTCGGAGTTCGGCGGAACGGTGAGGCGCCACCTGGAGAAGCGTGCGGGCCGGCGGCGCCGGCCCGCTACAAGCGCTTCAGGCGGAGAGAGCCGCGACGACGTTGGAGAAGACGTTCTGGATCTGGTTCCCCATGGTCAAAAGAATCACGATAACGACGATCGAAACGAGAACCAGGATGAGTGCGTACTCCACCATCCCCTGCCCGCTCTGACGAACCTCAAAACTGTGCCTGGTCGGCAATTGAACCTCCTTTCCCGCGACGCCGAGCGCTGATATCCATGTCGAGTACAACGCTGTGGCCACCTTATCTTAGGTTGTCAAAGATCAACGAATTGTAATTTCTGGCATCTCGCGTCAACCGAGAAGACCCGCGAGAATCTTGTTGGCGATGGAAGCTGTAATCGAGACACACGGCCTGAGACGCGTTTTCAAGACTCGAAAGCGAGTCGTCGAGGCGGTCGTGGGCGTCGACCTGACCGTACGCTCCGGCGAAATCTTCGGGTTCCTGGGTCCCAACGGCGCCGGCAAGACGACGACGCTGCGAATGCTTGCCACCCTGATGCCGGCCAACGGCGGGTCGGCCAGCGTCGCCGGCTTCGACCTGAGCACGCAGCCCGATCGGATCCGGGATCGAATCGGCTACGTCGGCCAGGCCGGCGGCGCGGACCGCGAGATCACCGGGCGCCGCGAGCTCGTCTTTCAGGGCCGGCTCTACGGCATGTCTCGCCAGCAGGCCGAGAAAAGGGCGGCGAAGCTGATCGCGATGCTCGAGCTGGAGTCGTGCGCGGACCGTAAAGGCAGCACCTACTCGGGCGGCCAGAAGCGCCGGCTGGACATAGGGCTCGGTCTCGTCCACGACCCGCAGCTCCTATTCCTCGACGAGCCGACCACCGGCCTCGACCCTCAGAGCCGCGCGCGAGTCTGGGACGAGGTGAGGCGCATGCACGATCGGGGCACGACTGTCTTCCTCACGACCCACTACCTCGATGAGGCGGATGCGCTGTGCGACCGGATCGCGATCATCGATTACGGAAAGATCGTCGCCGAGGGCACACCGGAGGAATTGAAGCGCGAAGTCGCCGGCGATGTGGTCACGCTCACCGTGGCCGGCGACCAGCAGCGAGCGCTGGACCTGCTGAAGGACCAGCCGTTCGTCAGAGAAGCCAAGATCGACGAGGGCTCCGTCCTTCTCTATGTGGACCGAGGCGAGGTCACGATGCCGGCCATCCTGAGGCTGCTCGACGGCGCCGGCCTGACGCTCCTGACGATCGGCCTTCACCGCCCGAGTCTCGACGACGTGTTCCTGCGCCAGACAGGGCGCTCACTCCGGGAAACGGCGGCATGAAGCTCCTCCGCGATACGTGGCTCGTGTTCGGCCGCTACTTCGGCTTGTTCATCCGCAACCCGGTCTGGGTGGCCGTCGGGGTCGTGCAGCCTCTCCTCTATCTCCTGCTCTTCGCCCCGCTGCTCGGGCCGCTGAACAAAGTTCCTGGTTTCCCCACCGGTGGCGCGTACAACGTCTTCGTGCCCGGCTTGCTCGTGCAGCTGGGCCTGTTCGGCGCGGCGGGCGTCGGGTTCAGCTTGATCGCTGAGCTGCGGGCAGGTGTCATCGAGCGGCTGCGGGTGACACCGGTGAGCCGGGTCGCCTTGCTCTTGGGCCGCGCGCTGCGCGACATCCTCTCGATCACCGTGCAGTCGCTGATCCTCATCCTGCTGGCGCTGCCTTTCGGTCTTAGTGTCCATCCCCTCGGAGTCGTTGTTGTGCTGGCCTTGATCGCGCTTATCGGCCTTTTCACCGCATCGATCAGCTACGCGGTCGCGCTTGCGATAAGGGAGGAGGGTGTTTACGCGTCCATCGTCTTCACGGCAAGCCTTCCCATCCTGCTGCTGTCAGGCGTGCTCCTGCCGCTCAGCCTGGCGCCCGCATGGCTGCGCAACATCGCGGCGATCAACCCGCTCTCGTACGCGGTCGATGCCGCCCGCGCGGTCTTTCTCGCCCACCTCACGGATCCAAGCGTGGCAAAGGGGGTGGGGATCATGCTGGTGCTGTCGATCATTGCGATCGTCATCGGCGCGCGGGCGTTCGGCCGGGCCGTCGCTTAGTCAAACCCTCCCAGGCTTTCTCTTTCGGCGTCCCACATCTCATCGAACAGCCTGTCGATCTCTTCGAGAGAGCACACCGCAGCGGTAAGCGGGTCGAGCATCAGCGCGTACTTCGCCTTCTGACGGTCCCGTTCGAGCAGCGACTGGACGACCAGCTCGTGCACTGCCATGTGTGAGCGATTCAGCGCGGCGAGCTGTTCGGGCAGCGCACCGAAGTGCACAGGCTTGATGCCATCGCGGCTGACGCGACACTCGACCTCGACGCAGCCGTCGGGCAGGTTTTCGACCCAACCCTTGTTGCGCACGTTGCCATGGATCGATGCTTCGCGACCGCACTCGATCGCCTCGATGATGGTGGACGCGTATTCGTGGCCACGCTGCGTCGGGATCGGAGTCTCGCCGCGAAGCATCGACGCGATCAGCTCGTCGTTCGCGCGACGCCAGTCGGGCCAGTTGTCGGCGTAGAAGCCGCTCTCGCCGAGGTATCCGGTCATCATGTACCTCGCGATAAGGTCCGGCCGCTTGCGGAAGTACGGGACATACTCCGAAAAGTGGCCGCTCGACTCCGTGACGAAGGCGCCGAGATGCAGCATGACCTCGAAACGAACAGGGTCGCACTCGTAGATCTCGGGAACCCTGGCGCGTTCGCGAAGCAGCGGGTACAGGTCCTTTCCATCCCGTTCGAGGGTGGTGAACCAGGCATTGTGGTTGATCCCCGCGCATCGCCACGCGAGCGCGTCGTAGGGAATATCGAGGTACGTCGCGAGCTGGCGCGACGTGCCTTGCACGCTGTGACACAACCCGACCACCTCGAGGTGCGACGAGCGAGCTGCGGCCAGCGTGAGGATCGACATCGGGTTGCTGTAGTTGAGGACTACCGAGTTTGGGGCAAGTCGCTCGATGTCGGCGACGATGTCGAGCCAGACCGGCCCGGTGCGCAGAGCTTTGAAGATGCCTCCGGGCCCGATGGTGTCGCCGATGCACTGATCGACTCCGTAGCGCCTCGGAATGTCGTAGTCAGCACGAACGTGCTTGAGGCCTGCAACCTCGATCGAGTTGATGACGTAATTGCTGCCCGCCAGTACGTCCGCGCGTTCGGTCGAGGCCTTCACCGACCAGCGCTTGCCCGACAGCTCGACGAGCCGCTCGGCGATGTGGCGCGCGAGCTCGAGGCGGGTCGCGTCCACATCGACCAGGGCGAAGACACCTTCGTCAAGCCCATCGACGGCGAGTATGTCGGTGATCAGCTGGCGTGCGAAGACCGCGCTGCCCGCCCCGACGAGCGTGACCTTCAGCGCCACGTCATGGATACAGCCAAAGGGACCGAAATCGTCGATTGCCGATGCGAACCATATGTATCAGCCTAGGCACCCCCAAAGAGGTACGGGTGATCGCTACCCGCGGCGATCTCACTTTGACTTTCTGGTAGGCCGCGTTGGAGAATGATGAGCGACCTTGGCAGCATGGCGGCACGCCTGTTGCCGAACTCACCGGTACGCGCAGGGGGTGTGCGATGACGAGACGAATCCGAGCTTTCGGTGCCATGGTGGCTGCTGGAGCCACGTTGGTCTTGGGCCCGCCACTCCAGGTGGCCCATGCGGACACAACGTCCGTTTCTCAAACCTATCTCGTGGTGTACAAGGATGGCGTCTCCAGCGTTGGGGCGGACACCCTGGTGCAGGCCGCGGGTGGGACATTCATCGGCAACTACCCGCAGATAGGGGTCGTGATCGCCCAATCGGCCAGCGTCAGTTTCCGCGACCGGCTCCTTGCCGACTCTCGCATCGACGGCGTGTCGGCAACTGCCGGCTTCGCCACCAGGCTTAACCCAGAGGTACTCGACACGACAACAGACACCAGCGTCGGCACTGCTACGGACACGCTCACCGCCCTGCAGTGGGATATGAAGCAGATCCACGCGCTCGAGGCGCACGCGATCACCGCCGGCAGCCGGTCCGTTCTCGTGGGGGACCTAGACACGGGCCTTGACTTCACCCATCCCGATCTCGTGGCCAATATCGATTTCGGGAACAGCGCGTCCTGCGAGAGCGGAATCGCGGACCAGACTCCCGCAGCTTGGAAGGACCACAACGGCCACGGCACGCATACAGCCGGCACCATCGCCGCGGCCCAAAATGGTTTCGGCATCGTGGGCGTGGCTCCCAACGTCCGTATCGCCAGCGTCAAGACGAGTAACGATGACGGCTTCTTCTTTCCGGAGATGGTGGTCTGCGCCTTCATGTGGGCCGGCACCCACCACTTCAACGTCACCAACAACAGCTACTTCGCTGACCCCTGGTACTTCAACTGCAAGAACGACACCGCCCAGCGTGCAATCTGGAAAGCAGAGAGCCGGGCGATCCGCTTCGCTATGCAGAAGGGCGTGACCGTCGTGGCGGCCGAGGGCAACTTCAGCGACGACCTCGCCCATCCGACCATGGACGTCATCAGCCCCGACACTGGGCCCGGCATCCCCCGCACGGTCCAAAACGACTGCGTGGTGATCCCTGTCGAGATCCCCGGTGTCATCGGCGTCACCGCCGACGGCAACCTCCACTTGAAGTCGTTCTACTCCAACTACGGGGTTGGCGTCACACAGGTGACGGCGCCGGGGGGTGACAGCATCCTCCAGAAAACAGCCGCGGCCCCTAACGGGAGAGTCCTCTCAACTTGGCCGTCCTACCTCGGCGGGAGCCGCCGGATTTTCGACTGCACAGTTAGCCCCTGTGCGACGTACCGGTACCTACAGGGGACCTCCATGGCGTCACCGCACGTCACAGGTGTGGCGGCGCTGATCGCGAGCATGGGGATCACCTCGCCAGGTGCGATCGCGGCTCGCATCAACAACACAGCCGACCCGATGGGGTGTCCCACCCCTGAGGAGCTGGCCCTCTACGCGCCATTTCCTTCGGTGAGCAACGGCGCACCACAGACCTGCCAGGGCGCAACTGGGTATAACTCCTGGTTCGGCCACGGACAGGTGAACGCGCTGGCAGCCGTCAGCTGATCGCAAAACGGTTGAGAGGGCGGGCGCCTCGCCCGCCCCCTCAACCGGATCTCCCCCCGCATGAAACTGGATCGTGTCGTCTTCGCGCAACGATTCGTCCTTTCCGGCGTTAGACGTGGGTTAGATGCACGAGACCTCCGACGAAATTCTTTCCCACGCCGAGCCTGCGGCTGCTCTGGCGCGCTATCGCCCCGGCGACAAGGCGGACTTCGACCGCCTCTATCGGGCGACCTATCAGCGCATCTTTGCGACCTTGATGCTGATCCTGCGCAACCCGGCCGCCGCCGAAGACGCGACTCAGGAGGCGTACCTGCGCGCGTTCCGCTCGTGGGCAGCCTGGAAGCAGGATGCACCGGCGGAGGCGTGGATGTACCGCGTCGCACTGAACGTCGCGTTCACTCACCGGCGCCGGGAGCGGCTTCATGAAGTCGCCGAGGTGCTCAGGCGGCTCGGCCGCCCGAAGGAAGCGGACCCGACTGAAATCGGCGAACCCGACCTGCGCCGCGAACTGAGGGCCCTGCCCCCGAAGCAGGCCGCGGCGATCGTTTTGCGACACCTGCACGGCTTCACCAATCGTGAGATCGCAGCCGCCCTGAACGTCCCCGAAAGGACGGTCGCATCGCGGCTGGCCGCGGCCAAAACCCGCCTCCGCAGCCGTCTTGCCGATCCGGGCAAGCTCGAAATGGGTAACTCACTGCCCTCGACAGTCTCTTTGGAGGAATGAGCGTGGAAAGCGGCGACGGATTCGATCGGTGGCTGGAGCAGCAGCTTCAAAACGAAGCCGCCAAAGCAGGCGGCCCCAGCCCCGTGCCGGCGCAGGCCCAGTACCACGTCGCATATCTTCAAGGAGGCCTTCATATGTCAGTTCTCGCCAAAGCAGTGGCATTGGTTTCCACCAAAGCCGCCATCGGGATTGCGGTCGCGGTGGTGGCCGTAGGTGCCGCCGCCGTCGCCACGGAGGCGGCGGTCACGGGAAGCGCCAACCCCGGCAACTGGGGTCAGCAAGTCGTTCAACAGGTCGACAAGTGCAAAGCCGCGCTGGCTCCGGGCTCGCACGGAATCGGCGAGTGCGTCAGCACATTTGCGAAGCAGCACGGGCCAGCGGTGAGCTCGGAGCATCGCGCAAGCGAAGCGCGCGAGCATCGCGCAACCGATGCGCGCGAGCACAACCCGGGACAACCGCCGAGCCACCCGACTGGAAAGCCGACCAATCGGCCCAGTGGCCCGCCTAACGGCGTACCCCCTGCAAGCTAAACGTCATTACCAGTAGGCACCGGGGGGTCGGGCGTTTGCCCGGCCCTCCTTCCATTCACGCAAAGTACTGCTGAACTGGCTTGGAACTATTGGCAGCCGTTACTGTGATCATCGCGCTCCACGCACCGGCACTTGGGAGCGACCCGACAGCGACCCCTGAAGAAGCCGGCTGATGTCGCTGGGAGAGATGATCCCCACCAGCTGGCCGCCACTGACAACCAGGGTGCGACCTTCGCTGCAGCCCTCGGGGACGCCAAGCAGTTTGATGACCGGGTCCGCCGGACCGGCCGTGGACACCTTGTCCAGCGGACAGATGATGTCTCTGATATGGGTAGTCGCACGAGCGTCCGGCGCGACGTTCTTGAGAGCCGCCAAGGTCAGGAGGCCGCTCAGGCGGCCGCCCGCATCATGAGTTGGAAAGGTCGAGTGCCGAGAAGCCAGCACGTAACCGTGCAGCGCCTCGTCGACACTGATGTCGTCGGGCGCCTGCACGGGGTTCTGCGTCATCACATCGGCGACGCTGATCCCGGATAGAGCCTGGCGGATCATGCTGCCGGTTTCTTCGGCGCGGGCGGCGCTCAGCAGGAACCAACCGAGGAAGACTGACCAGATACCGCCGATCAGGCTGCCCGCGAACAGGAAGGTGGCCAAACCGTATGCAATCAACAGGTATGCGAAGCCCATTCCGATTCGAGCCGCGATGTGTGTGGCTCGCAGGCGATCGCCTGTACGCAGCCAGATCAGCGATTGCAGGAGCCTGCCTCCGTCCAGCGGAAAGGCTGGGATCAGGTTGAACACACCGAGTGAGATGTTGATGTAGCCCAGCCAGGCCAGGGTTACGGCCGGCAGGCCCGGGTGAGCGCCACCGCCAACTGCGACTGCAACGAGATAGAACACGGCGCCCAGCAGGAGGCTTGTGAGCGGGCCCACAAAGGTGATCAGGGCTGTCGCACCAGGCGAGCTGGTGTCGGTGCTGAACCGTGAGACGCCGCCGAAAAGCCACAGAGTGATCCCCTCGACTTTGACGCCGCGTCGCATTGCGGCGACAGAATGAGCAAGCTCGTGGGCGAGCAACGAGGCCAGGAACACAAAGGCGGACACGATGCCCGCGGTCCAGTACGCGCCAGAGGCTTGGCCGGGCGCGGCCGACGGCAGGATGCCGGTGGCGAGGCTCCAGGCGATCAATGCGGCAACGACCAACAGGCTCCAGTTCAGCCCGACGTGGATCCCAGCGATGCGGCCCAGGCTCAAGTTCTCGTTCATGTCACCTGCAGGATGCGCCAATCGTTGGGTTGTCGGAAGGAGTCAAGCGCCAGGGTTCCTTTTAGCCGGTCTACCGCGGCCCGGCTGCCGCTGTTGCTCGAACATTTCACGGATCTCGCGGACGCTCGTAGCGTCCTCTGGCTTCTTGTCCTCGGTTCGTAGCGAGACGATCCGCGGAAAGCGCAGCGCGAAACCTGGCCGGTCCGCGGTCATGCCGGCGGTGTGACGCGGGCTCGGCGTGATCTCGTCCGCCAACACCTCGACCACTATCGCCGGCTCCAGCCAGGCGTCCGGGACGAGAATCGAGTTCACCCTGGCCGGTTTCTCCGCGACCTCGAGGCTCGCGACCCTCGTATACATCTCACGCCAGCCCTGGTCCGAAAGACCGGTCCCGAGCTTTGTGATCGTCCCGAACTCATCCTTGTCGCGGTCGTAGACGCCGGCGAGCAGAGCGCCCGTTCCGAACTCCGCGCGCTTGCCCTTGCCCCGGTAGTAGCCGAGCAAGACGACGTCAATGGTGTCGTTGAGCTGGCCGCTGGTATTCCGCTTCAGCTTCACCCAGTTGAAGTTGCGCGCGCCCGCCTGGTAGGGCGAGTCCAGGCGCTTGGCCACGACCCCTTCGAGGCCCTGGCTGATGAAGTCGAGCAGTTCGCGGGTGAGCACTTCGACCGAATCGGTCTTCGTCAGCGGCGCTGCAAGCAGCGTGTCCGAACCTCGAAGCAGCTCCTGAACGACCTCGAAGCGTCGCTCGTAGGGCAGCTCCGTCAGGTCGGCTCCGTCCTTGAACATGACGTCGAAAATGAATGCGCGTAAAGGCACGCGATCGGCAAACTCTTCGATGCCCTCCTTACGCCGGCGTGCGGTCGTCTCCTGGAAGGGAACGTACTCCTCCGAGTCGGGGTTGTAGGCGATTGCCTCGCCGTCGAGGATGACGCTCTTGACCCGTAGGCTGGAGGCGGCGGCGACCAGCTCCGGGAACATCTCCGTCATCGACTCCAGGTTTCTCGAGAAGATGCTCACCTGGTCCGCGTTCTTGTGGATCTGGACGCGAAGGCCGTCGTACTTCGGCTGCACGCCCACGGTCCCAAGTTTCTTGATCACGGCCTCAGGGTTGGGGAGGCGCTCCGCAAGCTGTGGGCGAAGCGGGTGCCCGGCCTTGACTTTGAGCGCGTCGAGCCCGGACTCCGACGCGTTCCAGAGGGTGCGGGCGATGAGTCCCAGGTCGGACGTCCGGTTGTAGGCAGCCTCCAGGACCGCCCGCAGTGAGCGGTCGCCTTTCTTCGCGAACGACATTGCGTCGAGCACTGTCGGATCGCCGATCCCCAGCCTCATCTTGCCCAGAGTGATCCGCACGAGATGTTTGGCCGATGTGGAATCGAGGTCGCCGAGCAGGCTGGTGAAGCCATCGAGCTTCTTCTGCTGACTCCCGGCACCGCCCGCGGCAGCGATCTGGGACAGGCGCTGATGCACCTCCACCACCGATGGCGACTTACCGTGCGAGGCCGGCGCCAGCCGCTGCGCGGTGACGCCGAGGTCGCCAGTCTCGCGGTTCAGCTTGACGACCTTCTCCTTGGGAGCGCCATAGGCGGCCGCGATCGCAGTGATGAGCAGTCCCTGGCCCAGGCCTATCTCAACCGGCTCGAAGAATGGCACGAGTCGGGCCTGGATCAAGTAGGTGATCGGCTCGAGCTCGTCGGACGACGCGGCCCGGTACACATCGGAGAGGATGCGAACCAGCTCGTTCCGGCTGCTCGTCGCCTCCATCCGGTCCAGATTCGCCGCCAACTCAGTGAACTTCACGACTACCTGGATTCAATCATCGTCCTGACATTGCCTAGAGTGCCGGGTCACGCGTCTGGCCGGTCGCCCACCGGAATCAACCACCCTTGAGGGCGGTTGAAGCGTCATGGTCCTACTTCGGACCGTTCGATGGGAATGAGTTGGATGCGTGAAACGAATCGCATGCAGGCCAAGATCCCGCGCGGCACGGGCTCTCGGTGACACAACTGGTCTCCGCCCTAGACCAGATTTCGTGTGGTGGGCGTTGCCCCCCGGCCTGTCTTCGCTAGGCAGTCCCGGCAGCCGCACCCGCGGCTTCCAACGCAATAGACAGTCAGTGAGAGGGTAACTATGACACTGGACATTAAGCCGAGCGGCGCATCGATCCGTCAGCAAGTGCTTGGTCAGGCGACGGCACCAGGCGATCCGTTTCTGGCGCCGTTCTTCGAGACCGCCATCGAACACGTCTGGGGTGGACTGTGGAATCGGCCCGGTCTGGAGTTGAAATATCGCAGCCTGGTTGTGGTGTCGGTGCTTGCCGCCACCGGAGTGGACAACGCGGAGCTCAAGACGCACTTGCGCGGCGCGCTGAACCTCGGGTGGACCGTGGAACAGCTGCGTGAGGCGCTGCTCCAGATAGGGGGCTATGCGGGATTTTCGGCGGCTCACGTGGCGCTCCGCGTGCTGAGTGAGGTCGCCGCGCAACGCTGATATCGAGGGCAATCTCCACGCGCGTCAGCGTGGCTAAATGCAGCCCACCGGTTCCGCTACTTTTCGGAGGTGACGGGGAGAGAGTGCCTCTCCCCGTTTCCATGCGCAATGGAACGTTGCCTTTACGGAACCCGTCAGAAATGAAGAAGCAATCGCGGGTCGGCAGGCCTAGGCTGAAACCATTGACGCGGCCAGGGCCGCGAATGTCACAGGAGGAAACCAATGAAGATCAAGCTGACAACCATTTACGTGGACGACCTCGAAAAGGCCTTGCGCTTCTACACACAAGTGGCCGGCTTCGTGAAGAAGGCGGACGTTTCGCAAGGGGGGTATCGCTGGCTCACTGTGGCGTCACCTGAAGAGCCGGATGGCACCGAGCTGCATCTCGAGCGCAACGACAACCCGGCGGCCAAGGCGTACCAGCAGGCGCTCTTCGAGCAGGGACAGCCCGCGGCCATGTTCTACACGGATGACGTCAAGCGCGACTACGAAAGGATGAAAGACGCCGCCGAATTCAAGATGCCGCCCACCAAGGTGACAGGCTCGACGATCGCCCAGGCGAATGACACCTGCGGCAACCTGATCCAGATCACTCAGCTGGACCGCGTGCGCAGCGAAGCGGGACGCAGGTAGCCGGTCGAAGTCAGACCAGGTCAGCATCGAGTTGAGGTCAACGGGTCGCGCTCGGATGGCGCGACCCCGCGGCCCTCCTCTTCGGCCTCCACGCGTAATACGCGTCGCCGAGCGCCTTTATGATCGACAGCCGAGTTAAGAACACTGCGTCGTGATCGATACATGCCAACAAGATCAGCATTCCCGGTGACCGCCTCTTTGTCGGCGGAGTGCAAATAGGGGAGCGGCAGGTCCGAAAAAAGTCGGGGGGACGGGACACTATTTGAACTGCCCGCCTGAAGTCGCAGGG
>Ga0099794_10000179_pt1 | contig 23076 bp, 34 predicted proteins | sample Rivendell_Oct201_10_FD_77320 | JGI IMG/M metagenome (GOLD analysis project Ga0099794, IMG submission 77320) | Vadose zone soil microbial communities from the Eel River Critical Zone Observatory, Northern California, USA -... | ecosystem: Host-associated > Plants > Roots > Rhizosphere > Soil ... | reverse complement strand
TTACCACGTGTTCTCGGACCTCGCGTATCTTGAGCCGACACTGATCGGGCTGACGTGGAGCATGCGCGCCAGTTTCGTGGTCGGTGTGCTCCTGCTGTACTTGGCACGGTACACCAGTGTCCGCCAAGCGTCGCGGAACCTCGAGCACCAGAAGACCGCCTTGCACCAAGCGTTCATGGGCATCGTACGGTCCTTAGCCAACGCCATGGACGTGCGCGATAAGCAGACCGGGCACCACTCCTCCCACGTCGCGGAGTACTGCGAGGCCATCGCGCGCGACATGGACCTCGATGACGCGCTCGTAGGCGAACTGCAAATAGCAGCCCTGCTCCATGATGTGGGCAAGATCGGAATCCGCGACGAGATCCTGAACAAGAACGGACCCCTCACCCCCGAAGAGTGGGAAGTCATGCGCCGGCACCCCATCTTGGGCTATGAGATCTTGGCGCCCGTGCCGATTTCCGACGGCATCAAGCTACTGGTGCGGCATAGCCACGAACGGTGGGATGGGACCGGCTACCCTGATGGCTTGGCCGGCGAGGAGATCCCCATAGCCGCCCGCGTCCTGGCCGTAGCGGACGCGTACGAAGCGATCGTAACCGACCGTCCCTATCGTCGTGCGGTGAGCCCGCTGCGGGCGCTGGAGGAGATTCAACGCTGCGCCGGCAGTCAATTCGATCCCCAAGTCGTCGCGTCGTTCTTGCGAATCATGCGCCGACGGATTCTTCGTCCGGCCCGCTCAGCACATCGCCGTGCAGACCACCGCGACCTGGTGAAACGGATCGCCGCCCGCACGGGAGCCCTGTTTAGTGAACCGACGCGCAACGGACCGAATGGCCGCACCACAAAGCCCATCGAACCGTCCCTCGAACCCCGCGAGTAAGTTCTCCTGCGCGTAAGCATTGGGAATACCGTCTGTCCATTCGTTCCACAGTTTCAAACACCCATGTCACCGACGAGATGGGCTAGGGCATCTCCAACCTTGTGTGGCTCGACAAGCGTGTGGAAGTAGCTACCGGGGAGGTAGAGAACGCGCCAGCCGTTGCGCCGCCCGCGCTGTGCCTTTCGCTCGTAGGGTGGGGTGGACTGAACGTGATATAACCGCAAGCAGCGTCGGGCCATCTTGAAAATACAGGAAGAGGTTCATATACGGCCAACGGCGTCGGGCGGAGCTCCTGGATGAAATCACGCCGAAGGCCTGCATCCGGGATGAGCTCGTGGACCATTTCCTCGGTCAGGTCAAAGAGGTCAGTCCACACCGGCAACAAGCCTTCTGTAACACGGTCTCGTAACCGCTTCGCAGTCCCCGAAGACTCCAGCAATTCAAGACGGCTCGCCCCATCTGGACCGGGGAGCCCGGCATCGACGAACAGGTAGCCGACAACCGCGTGCTCGACCTGTCGGCGCACGGCCGGCAGGAGCGGACCCGCGCCGCTGTGAGCGGTCAGGACGATTCGTTCTGAACGAGGGAGGCTGCCGAAGGCATTCGGCAAACCGCGTCGGCGTGGCGCTTCCAGAACGGTGGGGAAACGCCCTCGGATCCGAGGATAGGAACGACGGCATTCATGCCTCCCCCCTTCAAGATCTCTGCTACAGTCTTCCAAGTGAGGGGTCCCACAAGGGGGCTATGGAGTAAAACGAACGTCGGCATGGACCTGTGCTCGCCTCGCCCACGGACTGCCGCCGCGACCGACACTAAGAGATCAGGTGCCTCGGCGGCGGGCAGGCCTCGTCAGCCCTGACAAAAGCGGACGGGGCGTGAGGGCAAGGCGCTGCGCAGCCTCGACCCGATCGCGTCCTTCTGTCTTAGCTCGATACAGAGCCTCGTCGGCCGCTCGCAGGAGCGTTGCCGTGGTCGAGCCGTGTTCGGGGAAAGCGGCAATGCCGACGGATATCGTGACGTTGCCGAGCGGATGGCCGTGATGCTGAACTTGCAGGCTCTTGGCCTCCTCCCGCAGTTGCCCTGCCCGCCGGATCGTCGTGTCCAGCGGGGCATCCGGGAAGATCAGGACGAACTCCTCGCCCCCATAGCGACAGGCTACGTCTTCCCTCCGGGACCGCGACACCAGAAATTGTCCAAAGATGCGTAACAGCGCATCGCCCGCTGCGTGTCCGAAGGTGTCGTTGAAAGCTTTAAAGTGATCGAGATCAAGCATGATCACACCCAATGGTTTTCGCTGTCGTTCGGCTCGACGGAGTTCCCGCTCGAACGTCTCCTCGAGGTAGCGCCGGTTGAAGAGTCTCGTGAGCGGGTCGCGAACAGCCTGAACCCGCAACGTCTTCTGTAGTCTCAGGTTCGTCTCGAGCTCTCGGTTGGTCGCTTCCAGTTGACTGATGAGCCTCCGCTGCCGCGCAGCTAGCTCCACGTTGTCTAAGGTTATTGCCCCCTCCTCCGCGAGAAGGGTCAGCATGTTGAGGTCATCGGTTGGAAAGAGGGACTGCCCCCAGCACAGGCTCACCAGGAGTCCCCAGGTCCGCTCCTTCGTCGTAATCGGCACCGCGTAGACGGTATCGGCGCCCAGGTAGTCGATGAGCCTGGCGATCTCCTCGGGGATCGCCGCGGCGGAGACTAGAGACCAGCGGCGGGGCTTCGCGGATTTAACCTCGTTCTGGATGAGGGCGATCACCGTGGACAGCACCGCTGGGTGGTCGGATGCTCGCACAACGAGCTGATCACCCTCGTCGGCCTTGAGGGCGAGGATAGACCCTGATCCCCCGACGACCCGTGTTGCTGCCTGGCAGAGGCGATCGGGCAACCGCGTGGAGCGCTCATCATGAGACAGGCCGACCCGTTCGTCGAGGAATCGGTGAATTTCGCGCAACTGCCAGACTCGGCGCAGCCCTCGGGGCGGACTGAACCCGAGGTAGTAGCCCACCGCCGAGAGGAGGGCTAATCCAAGAGAGGGCAGCCGCACAACATCTGCTATGGAGGGGTCCACGGCCTGCACCCCGGCAATGAGAACGATCGTAGCGAGAAGCCCAGAGGCCATTCCCGCTAAGGTCAGACGCTGGTGCACAACTCCGCCGGTTTTTCGCGCTCCCTGCACAAGGGCCATCGCCGCATACGCCTCGGCACCGCCGAAGTACGCCACGATGACGAGGGAGGGCACGAGAGGGGTCGGTGGCGGGAACATGATCGCGAGCGCCCACGATACCCCCAGGCCTGCCATGGCCGCGCGGAGAATGGGTGCGTGCACTTCGCGGAAGTGCTGCACGAGACGTACCATGAGGAACGGGTGGGCGAGAGCGCTGGCCACTCCCAGCGTATCCACCCATCTGGTCTCGATGTCCAACCGATTCGAGACTGCTTGAATCACCACGAAGACGGCGAGCGAGGCAAACATCAACGCAATATCGAGCCGCGTCCTGCCGCGGTAGCGAGCAAAGTCGACGAGCGTGAGCACGGCGAGGAGGACGAAAGTGGCTCGGGTGAGATCGTTGAGAAATGCGTTGAGGTCCATCATCTGTTGTCGGTCGCCCGCCTGAGCGTCGGACGTATGCGTTGTGGGTCGTACCCTATCTCATACCTCCGGAACTCCTGTGTACCCCTCGACTCCCCTCTGTAGACTGCCCACAATAGGGCCTTGGGTGCATGGATGAAATGCCCGCGTGGACGAAAAATCGACCCGGGAACCCGGGCTGGACCGCCCGCATGAGTCCCTCATCAGTCGTGGTGGGCCCGCCAGGTCTCGAACCTGGAACCCGCGCCTTATGAGGGCGCTGCTCTACCCTTGAGCTACGGGCCCCACCTCAATCTACACAATCCGCTCCATCTCCACAATCGGCGAGCACATGGCCACAATTACCTGCCCAGTCTCAGTCCGGTAGGTGTGGATGGGAGTGGAAGGATTCCGCGTAGAGGACCGACACCAGGTACAGACCATGGGCCGGCACGCGGGGTCCGGCTTTCTGGTTCCGCTCCACTGTGAGGAGAGCCTCCACCGCCTCGGTGGTCAGTTTCCCTTGCCCCACTCTGAGCAACATCCCCACGATCAATCGCACCATGTGCCGAAGGAACCGGTCGGCCTCAAACGTGCAAATCACCATGTCGCCGCTGCGCGCGATGAGCGACCGCCGCACGGTGCACGCGGTGGTGCGTTCGCTTGATCCGGCGCTGCGGAATGCTGCGAACTCGTGCGTCCCTTGAAGCTTAGCCGCCGCAAACGCCATGGCGTCGTGATCAAGAGCGCCGGACACGTGGTAAGCGTGGTTCCGAAGGATAGCCGAAGGGGCAGAACGGTTGAGAATCGCGTACCGGTAAACCCGGCCGATTGCCGAAAAGCGGGCGTGGAAACGATCATCCACGTCTTCTGCCGAAATGATCCGCACAGTCTCCGGGAGGTACGCGTTAAGCGCCGCCGGCAATCGGACGGCGGCCAGATGGCTCTGGGTCTTGAAGTTGGCCACCTGGCCGAGCGCGTGCACGCCCGCATCCGTACGGCCAGCCCCCACGATCCTCACTCGCTCGCCGGTCACCCGTGAGGCCGCGCGTTCCACGGCAGCTTGGACCGTGGGCCGACCGGTCAGGCGCTGCCACCCGAAAAACGTGGTCCCATCATATTCAACGGTGATCTTGACATTGCGCACGGGCGATTGACGCGATGGCAGGACGCGCAGCCCGATACCCCATCTCGGCCTGCGCACAGGGGCTGCGCTCCTCGCGTGTCTGCCTCCCCTCAGTGGACCAACCTGACCCACACCTCGTAGGGGAGAGCGAAACCCACCGACGCCACTGCCGCGACGGCTAAAGCGATGCCGTCCCGCGGCGCGAAGGACAGCTCCCGCATCCGCGTCCGGTGCTCCCCACCCCGATAGCACCGCGCCAACATCGCCAACGCAAGGTCGTCCGCCCGCCGGAAAGCGCTGACAAATAACGGCACCAGCACCGGCACCAGGGCGCGCGCGCGGCGAAGCACATTGCCCTGGTCGAATTGCGCTCCCCGTGCCATCTGGGCCTTGATAATCTTCTCCGTCTCTTCTAACAGAGTGGGGATGAAGCGCAAGGCGATCGTCATCATCATCGCCAGTTCATGCGCCGGCACGCCGAGCCGCCTAAAGGGGCGGAGGCTCCGTTCGATGCCGTCAGTCAGTTCCATCGGGGACGTGGTGAATGTCAGCAAGGATGTCACCACGACCAAGCCAACCAAGCGGGCCCCAACAAACACCGCCCGCAGCACGGCCTCGCGCGTCGCCAGCAGCGGCCCCAGGCGGAACAGGACCGTCCCGCCCTGAAGCCCGCTGAAAAAGATGTTGAGGACGACGGTGAACAACAGCAGAAACACGATGGGGCGGAGTCCGCGCAGCAGATACCCGGGGGAAATCTGCGCCGCCACCACTACCGCGCCCAGGACGAGGGCCAGGAGAGCATAGCCGCTGAAATCCCGGACCACGAAGATCGCCACCGTCCACAGGGCGACCGCGGCAATCTTGGTGCGGGGGTCGAGCCGATGGATGGCGGACTCCCGCGGCAGGTACTGGCCGATCGTGACGTATCGGGTTAGTTCCACCGTACTACCTCCAAGATGGCCGCCCGTGCTTCCTCAAGCGACAGGACATCCGGACGCACCGCCACCCCGCGGCGCCGCAGCCGCAACATGAGGTCCGTGATCGCCGGCACCCCCAGGCCGATTGCGGCCAGTTCATCTGCACGACGAAAGATCCCGCGGACGGGGCCGTCCATCGCGACTTGCCCGCTGTTCATCACGACGATCCGGTCCACGAGCTGCGCGGCCTCGTCCATGCTGTGCGTAATCAGAATCACGGTGAGACCGCGCTCCCGGTGCAGGGTACGGATTTGCCCGAGGATCTCCTGTTTGCCTTGCGGATCCAGTCCGGCGGCCGGCTCATCGAGGACCAGGACCTCCGGCTGCATCGCGAGCACGCCGGCGATCGCGACCCGGCGCATCTCCCCACCGGATAACGAGAACGGCGACCGACGCCCGAAGACATCGGGGTCCACGCCCACGAGGCGCAGGGCGTCATGCACCCGCTCCTGGATTTCCGGGGTGGCGAGCCCGAGGTTTCGCGGGCCGTAGGCCACATCGTCAAACACGGTCTCTTCGAAGAGCTGGTGCTCAGGATATTGAAACACCAAGCCGACTTTGCGTCGGACGGTCCTCACATCGGCGCGCGGCTGGGACAGATCGATCCCCGCCACACGCACCGAGCCCGAGGTCGGACGCAGCAGGGCGTTAAAGTGCTGGATGAGCGTGGACTTGCCAGAGCCTGTGGGGCCGAGGAGGCCGACAAACGTTCCGGCCTCAATCGACAGGGTCACCCCGCGCAGCGCCACGGCCTCTAGCGGGGTGCCCTGCAGGTAGACGTGGGTCAGGTCAACGCACTCAATCAGCGCCATTGCCCACCCTCCCGTGGCCGATCCGCGCGGTCGCCAGGCTGGCGATGGCCGCCGCGAGGTCGTCGGCATCCAGAATGCCCTCCGGCACGGGCAGTCCGTCACGTCGCAGTTGGTATGCCAGAGCGGGGATCGGCGGCAGAACAAGGCGGAGGCGGTGGAGGTCGTCGGCCCGAGAGAACACATCGGCGGGCGGGCCGTCCATGGCCACACGACCGCCGGAGAGCACAATCATCCGGGGACACTGCGCGGCTTCCTCCATGGCATGGGTGATATGGATGACCGTCACGCCTTCCCGATTGAGGGACTGGATGGTCTCCATAACTTCGCGCTGTCCCAGGGGGTCTAACATCGTCGTCGCTTCATCGAGGACCAGACACTGCGGCCGCATGGCGAGAATCCCGGCGATCGCAACTCGCTGTTTTTGACCCCCGGAAAGGAGGTGCGGTTGATGTCGGCGGTAGGCGAGCATCCCCACCACGCGCAAAGACTCCTCCACCCGCTGGACGATCTCGCTGGAGGGGAGCCCCAGGTTCTCCGGACCGAAGGCGACATCTTCTTCCACCACGGTCGCCACCAACTGGTTGTCGGGGTTCTGAAACACCATGCCCACCCGCTGACGGATCTCCCAGGTTGCGGCGGGGTCGCGGGTGTCCAAACCATCGACCCGCACCTCGCCGTCTGTGGGCAGTAGAAGCGCGTTGAGGTGCTTGGCCAAGGTCGATTTTCCAGACCCATTGCCGCCCACGATGGCCACGAACTCGCCGCGCTCGATGGTCAGCGAGACGCCATCGAGGCCCACCACCGCTTCGGGGGTCCCGGCGTGGTAGGTGTGGTGAAGGTTTTGGACCTCGATCAGCGCCATGTCTAAGCGAATCTACACGATGCGGATGAGTCCTGCAATCGAATGACAGCGGGCAGGCCTGTCTGCTGCAGGCCTGCCCGGGGGAGGTTCGAGAACGTGTGTGCAGGAGAGCGAAGGATTAGACCAACTCGACCAAGGCCAATTCGACCGCGTCTCCACGGCGCACCCGAGTCCGGGTGATCCGCGTGTGACCCCCGCGGCCTTTCTGAGCTTTCGGGGCGACGTCGACAAACAGCCGGCGGATCGCCCGCTCATCCGTGAGCAGCCGGCGCGCCTGGCGCCGGGCATGCAGGTCCCCGCTCAGGGCGAGCTCCACAAGCCCGTCGGCAATCTTCTTAGTTTCTTTGGCCCGGGGCACCGTGGTTTCTATGCGGCCGTGTAGGATCAGCGCGCTGACCAAATCGCGGAAGAGAGCCTTCCGCTCTCCGGTATCCCGGTTTAATTTCCGTCTGACGGCACCCAGCATCGCCCCTACCTCACTGCGCTTCGGTCTTCTTTAGCGACAGCCCGAGGGAGGTCAGCTTCTCGCGGACCTCATCCAGAGACTTGCGCCCGAAGTTCTTGACCGCGACGATCTCTTCTTCTGTGCGTTGAATGAGATCGCCGACGGTGTTGATGCCGGCGCGCTTGAGACAATTATACGGACGCACGGAGAGGTCCAGCTCCTCGATGGGCATCGCGTAGAGTTTGGCCATCTGAGCGTCCGCGCCCGGCTCTAATCCGGCCGCCGTCTCGCCCTCCTGGCCCATGCCGATGAGCAGCTTGAATTGGTCGGTCAGGATCCGGGAGGCCTCCTGAACCGCCTCTTCGGGCCGGATCGATCCGTCGGTCCACACTTCCAAGACCAACCGATCGGCCTCCTCCTGCCCGGACCGGGTGTCCTCAATGACGTAATTGACCTTCTGGATCGGCGTGAAGATTGAGTCCACTGGGATGACGCCAATCACGTGCTCGCTCTTCCGGTGTTTCTCGGCGGGGACGTACCCCTTGCCGTGTTCGATAACCAGCTCCATCGCCAGGCGGGCGTCCTTCTTGTCCAGCGTGGCCAGGTGTAAGTCGGGGTTGAGGATGTCCACCTCTGCGTCCTGCTGGATGTCGCCGGCGACGACATCGCGCTTGCCCTTCACATCCAGGCGCAGCAGCTTCGGCTTGTCGGTGTGCAAGCGCAGCGTCAGCTCTTTAAGATTGAGGATGATCTGCGTGACATCCTCCACCACTCCGGAGATCGTGGAGAACTCGTGCAAGACGCCCTCAATCTTCACCGAGCTGACGGCCGCGCCGGGGATCGCGGACAGCAGGACCCGCCGCACCGCGTTGCCTAGCGTGACTCCGAATCCCCGCTCCAAAGGTTCCACGACGAACTTCCCATAGGTCTCTGATAACTCCGCGTACTCAATTTTCGTCTTTGGTGCTTCCCAGATCGTTGCAATGCTCATAGCGCTCTCCTCTTGATATCAGCCCCACCACCTGCGAATCGCAGGTGTTAGCGTGAATAGTGCTCGACAATCAGTTGTTCAGACACCGGCACGTCGATCTCTTCCCGCGCTGGCAGGGCGAGGATACGCCCCTCCAGCGCGGTGACGTTGAACTCGAGCCAGCTCGGCAGGGTCCGTAACCCAGTCTGAGCGAGCTCCTTCAAACGGGGGTGCTCCCGGCCCTGCGTCGTGGGCGCGATGCGGTGTCCCGGCCGGACGTGAAATGACGGGATGGTGACCTTCTTGGTGTCCACGGCGACGTGTCCATGTACGACCATCTGCCGCGCTTCCTTGCGGGACGTGGCAAACCCCAGGCGATACACGACATTGTCCAGGCGCGTCTCCAATAACTGCAGCAGCCGCACGCCGGTGACGCCTTTGGCTTTTGCCGCCTGGCGGAAATACGTCTTGAACTGCGTCTCCAACACGCCATAGATCCGCCGCAGTTTTTGTTTCTCCCGCAGCCGCACGCCAAACTCCGACATCTTGCGCCGGCCCTGGCCATGCATGCCGGGAGGGACTGGCCGCTTGTGCACCGGGCACTTCTCCGTGTAGCACTTCTCGCCCTTGAGGTACAGCTTCATCCCCTCGCGGCGGCACAAGCGACATACTGGTCCGGTATAACGCGCCATCGATCTAGATCCTCCTGTCGTCGTGCATGGTGCGAGTGCTCCCTACACGCGCCGTCGCTTCGGCGGCCGGCAGCCGTTATGGGGGATCGGAGTCACGTCGCGAATAAGGCTAACCTCCAACCCTGCGGACTGCAGAGAACGGATGGCCGCTTCGCGTCCAGCCCCTGGCCCTTTCACGTAGACTTCCACCTGCTTGACGCCGTGCTCCATCGCCTTGCGGGCCGCGGCTTCCGCCGCCAGCCCCGCGGCAAACGGGGTGCCCTTGCGGGACCCCTTGAATCCGGTGGCCCCGGCGCTGGACCACCCCAACACATGGCCCTGGGGGTCGGTGATCGTAACAATCGTGTTGTTGAACGTCGACTGAATGTGCGCCACGCCCGTGGGCACACTCCGCCGTTCCTTCTTCCGAGTTCTCCCGGTCGCCATCTCGTCGCCTCTCCGTTGTGCTACCGCTTCGTCAGCTTGCGTTTGCCTGAGCCCACGGTCCGCTTCGGCCCCTTCCGCGTGCGCGCGTTGGTCCGGGTGCGTTGCCCACGCACGGGAAGGTTCTTCTTGTGCCGCAGGCCGCGGTACGAACCGATCTCGACCAGTCGGCGGATATCCATGGCGATGTCCCGGCGCAGGTCGCCCTCAACCTTGTAGTTGCGGTCGATGTAGTCTCGGAGGCGAGTGACTTCTTCCTCGGTCAGGTCGCGCACGCGCGTGTCCGAATTGACCTTCGTCGCCGCCAACGCCTGCTGCGCGCGGGGCAGCCCTACGCCAAAAATATAGGTGAGAGCCACTTCCACCCGCTTGTCCCGCGGCAGATCAACCCCTGCGATTCGAGCCATCGGCCCCTCCCGCTAGCCCTGCTTTTGTTTGTGCTTGGGGTTCTCGCAGATGATGTACACCCGCCGTCCCCGCTTAACGACCTTGCACTTCTCGCAAATCGGCTTGACTGATGCCCGTACTTTCATGGTCGCGTTCCTTTCGCAGTGAAAAACTCATGCCCTAGCGATAGCGGTACGTAATTCGTCCGCGCGTCGGGTCATAGGCGGACAACTCGACTTTGACGCGATCCCCAGGCAGGATCCGGATGAAGTTGATGCGCATCTTGCCCGAGATATGGGTCAGGACCCGTTGGCCGGTGCTCAGCTCCACCCGAAACATGGCGTTGGGCAGCACCTCTACCACCTGGCCCTCCACTTCAATCGCGTCTTTCTTCATCTCGCTCCCCGCATCATCGTCCGCTAATGAGCGCCAGGAACAACGGCCCCCCGCCGACTCTGCGGAGTCTGCGGGGTAGCCTTACAGATTATACGGTGCGAGGCACGCCTCGTCCACTACACCACCCCGCCGGGGATGGCGGTCAGAATCAGGGGGCCGGCTGCCGTGACGGCGACGGTGTGCTCGAAGTGCGCGGAGGGTTGCCCGTCTCGTGTCCGGACCGTCCACCCATCGTCGTCCATCATGACCTCGTACCCGCCCACATTCACCATGGGCTCAATCGCCAGGGTCATCCCCTCCCGCAGCTGCGTCCCCGTGCCGGGCTCCCCGAAGTTGGGGATCTGCGGCTCTTCGTGGAGGGCCCGGCCGATGCCGTGCCCCGCGAAATCCCGGACGACGGACAACCCGGCCGCCTCGACGTAGCGCTGGATCGCAGCACCCACGTCTCCCAGCCGCTTGCCCGGCCGTACCTGCTCGATCCCCCGGTAAAGGGCATCCCGCGTCACCTGCAGCAGGCGCTGCAAGGAGGGAGCAATCTCGCCCACCGGAACGGTCACCGCGACGTCGCCATGGACGCCGTCGAGCACCGCACCCAGGTCGATCGACACGATCGACCCCGGCGCCAGCGGTCGAGCATTGGGGATCCCGTGGACCACTTCATCGTTCACCGAGATGCAGATGCTTGCCGGAAACCCTCGATATCCTTTAAAGGAAGGTGTTCCCCCGTGCTCCCGGATGAAGCGTTCCGCGAGGGCATCCAGCTCCATCCCGCGCACGCCGGGGCGGACGGCGGCGACCACCTCGCGCAAAGCCTCGGCGGCCAGCCCTCCGGCGCGCTGCAACCGTTGGATCTCTTCTTCCGTTTTCAAAATGATGGTTATGGTCCGCGGTACCATGCTCGTCCCCTGCTAATCAGGTTTCTCGGAGGCCGTTTTGGCTTTGACGATGGCCACCAGGTTCCGGTATACGGTTTCGATGTCCCCATCGCGCAGACGCGCGAAGATCCCCCGGCCGCGGTAGAGATCCGTGAGCGGCTCCGTCTCCCGGTGGTAAACTTCCAGCCGCCTCCGCACCGTCTCTTCACGATCATCCTCCCGCTGAAACAGCGGGCTGCCATCGATGTCGCAACGCCCCGGCACTTTCGGCGGGCTCGCTTCCACGTGATAAATGTGCCCCTGCTTACACACCCGCCGGCCGGCCAGGCGGCGGACGACCAGCTCATCGCTCACGTCGAAGTACACCGCGACGTCGATCTGACGGCCGCCGGCCTCGAGCACCCGGTCCAACGCCTGCGCCTGCTTGACCGTTCGGGGAAACCCATCCAGCACGAACCCTCGCCGCGCGTCCGGCTGGTTCAGCCGGTCTTGCACGATGTCGATCATCACGTCGTCGGGAACCAGCTCGCCGGCGTCCACAAATTTCTGCGCCTGCCGCCCTAGGGGCGTTTGGGCTCGGATCGCAGCGCGCAGCATGTCGCCGGTGCTGATCTGAGGGATTCCCTCCCGCTGCTGCAACAACTGCGCCTGCGTCCCCTTCCCGGCGCCCGGAGGGCCGAAGAAGATCAGGTTCACCTCATGAACCCTTCGTAGTGACGCATCAAGACGTAGGCTTCGATCTGCTTCATCGTCTCCAGGGCCACCCCCACCACGATCAGCAACGACGTCCCCGCCAAATAGAAGGTCAGCACGCCAGTGCCCCGCGCCAGGTAAATCGGCAGGACCGCGATCGCCGCCAGGGTCAGCGCGCCCACCAGAGTCAGCCGTTCGGCCACGCGGCTGAGATACTCGCTCGTCGGCCGACCGGGCCGGATGCCGGGAATGAATCCTCCGTACTTCTTGATGTTTTCGGAAATATCGTTGGGGTCAAAGCTAACCGCCGTGTAAAAGTACGTGAACAGGATGATCAGGACAAAGTACAGGATGTCCCCCCACGTCTGGCCCGGCAAGATGGCCTGCCCCAGCCGACGGATCCACTCGTTATTCACAAAGGTGGCAATCGTGCCCGGAAACTGGAGCACGGAGACGGCAAAGATGATCGGAATTACGCCGGCCTGGATCAGCCGGAGCGGCAAGTGCGTGCTCTGTCCTCCGTAGACGCGCCGCCCGACCACCCGCTTGGCGTACTGCACGGGGATCTTGCGGATCGCCTGGGTGACTGCCACCACCGCGACAATGCTCGCCAGCACGACGGCGATATCCAGCAAGAACGAAATCACCCTCACCTCGCCCACGCGCAGCAGCCCCAGGGTCTGGGCGGTCTGGCTCGGCAGGCGGGCCACAATGCCGCCGAAGATGATCAGCGACACGCCGTTACCGACCCCGTACTCGGTCATGATCTCGCCCAACCAGGTCAACAGCATCGTCCCCGCGGTGAGCGTGATGACGATCATACCCATCGTCAGAGGCCGCGTATCGGGCAGAGCCCCCAGGTTGCGGATGAGTACCGTCTGCCCCATCCCTTGCAAGACGGCGAGGACAACCGTCAAGTAGCGGGTGTACATGCCGATCTTGCGCCGGCCCGCTTCGCCCTCTTCCTGCGCCAGCTCCTTCAATGTCGGGAAGACGACTTGCAGCAAGCTCATGATGATGGATGCGGTAATGTACGGGAACACGCCCAAGGCAAAGATCGCAAACCGACTGAAGGCGCCGCCCACGAACAGATCGAGGAAACTGAACACACTCCCTTGCTGCTTGAGAATGCGATCCAGCGCGTGGACGTCCACGCCAGGGACCGGCAGGTGGGTCCCAAAGCGGTACACCACCAGCATCATCGCCGTGAAGAGCGCCCGGCGACGCAGGTCGGCGATGCGAAGAGCGTTAAGCAGGCCGCCCAGCACTGGGAATCACCTCGGCTCGTCCGCCAGCCTTCTCGATCGCCGCGAGCGCGCTCTTGCTAAAAGCATGGGCCTTAATAATGAGGGGACGGTCGAGTGCGCCGGTCCCCAAAATCTTGATCCGACCTATCTTGACGAGATGTGCGCCCTGTAGCTGCGCAGGCGTGACCTCGCTGTTGGGCGGGAAACGGTTGAGAGCGCTCAAGTTCACCGGAGCGAATTTCAGGCGCGCCACGCCGCCGGCGTGGCTCACCCCTCCGGCCCGGACCCCCCGCCGAAAAGGCAGGCGCTTGGTCAGGATGGTTTGACCGCCCTCAAACCCTGGGCGCGGGCCCGGACCTGCACGCGCCCCCTGCCCCTTCCGTCCGCGACCGCTATAGCTGCCGCGCCCGGACCCCAGCCCGCGTCCCACGCGGCGCCGGGGGCGGCGGGCCCCACGCGCGGGCTTGAGCGTGTCGAATTTCATCGTTGTTGGTGTCAACGTGGTGTCCCGACGAGTTCTTCCACCGGCTTCCCTCGCGTCTTGGCCACCTCGTCAGGTGTCCGCAGTTCCAATAGGGCGGTAAGCGTGCCCCGCGCCTGATTGATCGGGTTGCGGGAGCCTAGTGACTTGGTGAGAATGTCTTTGATCCCGGCCGCCTCGATAACCGCCCGCACCGATCCTCCCGCGATCACGCCGGTGCCTTCGGAAGCGGGCTTCAGCAAGACCTTGGAGGCCCCGAACAACCCGATGACCTGGTGCGGAATCGTGGTCTTTTTCAACGGGACGGTGATGAGCTGTTTCTTCGCGTCCTCCACAGCCTTGCGGATCGCATCGGGCACCTCCGCGGCCTTCCCGAGCCCGACGCCCACGTGCCCCTGTTCATCGCCGACGACAACCAGCGCGGCAAAGTTAAAGCGCTTCGCGCCCTTCGTGACCTTGGCCACACGGTTGATCCAGATGGCCTTCTCGACCGTGAGGTTCACTGACGCCGGGTCCACTCGTTTGATGACCATTCCATCCTCCGTCTTACGCGCCCCCGAGCCGACCGACGACTCAGGGAGATCGCGACATCAGAATTGCAATCCGGCCTTCCGGGCGGCGTCGGCGAGGGCTTTAATCCGACCATGATATTTGGAGCCGCCCCGGTCGAACACCACTGCATTGATGCCTTTGTCTCGGGCGCGGCGCGCCAGTAGCTGGCCCACGAGCTCACCCGCCGCCGTCTTCTTCTGGCCCTTGACCTGCGGACGCAGCTCGGGATCAAGCGTCGAGGCGGTTACGAGCGTCTGCCCCTTCGTGTCGTCGATGATTTGCGCGTAGATGTGCTGCAAACTCCGAAACACGGCCAGGCGCGGACGCACCTGTGTCCCCCGCAGGGTCTTGCGGCTGCGCGCGTGGCGCTGGAGACGCAACACATTGCGTTCCGCTCTCTTGAACATCGCTACGGCCCTGCCTTCCCGCCGGCCCCGGCCACACCGCCGACCGTGCGCCCGGCTTTGCCCGGCTTGAGCTTAATGCGCTCGCCGACGTAGCGAATCCCCTTCCCCTTATAGGGGTCCGGGGCGCGGGTGCTGCGGATACGGGCGGCGATCTGTCCGACCGCTTCCTTGTCAATCCCGCTGACCACGATCCGTGTCGGTTGCGGCACGTCGAACTGGATCCCCGTCGGTGCCGGAATGTCGACGGCGTGCGAGTACCCCACCTGGAGGGATAACCCCGTGCCTTGCTTGGCGGCACGGTAGCCGACACCGACGATGTCTAGCTCAATCCTGTAACCCTCGACCACACCGCGGACCATACCGGCCAGCAAGGCGCGCGTCAGCCCGTGGAGAGCGCGGTGATGCTCCAGGTCGGTCGGGCGCTGCACTGTGAGCGTACCATCCTGCAGCTGCATGGTCATGTCAGGATGACAGTCGCGCACCAACCGCCCTTTGGGTCCCTTCACCTCGACGGTGCGTCCGGTCACTTTGATTTCCACGCCCTTGGGAATCACGATGGGCGCCTTGCCGACTCGGGACATCAGATACCCTCCACGCCAAGCCCGTCTACGCCGCTCTCCCGTCTCGCCCCCGACGCATGCGAGGCAGAGCGGCTACCAGACATAACAAATGACCTCGCCGCCGATCCCCAGCCGCCGGGCCTGGCGATCGGTCATCACCCCACGGGAAGTCGTCAGGATGACAACCCCCAGTCCGCCACGCACGCGCGGGATCTCTTGCCGCCCAGCGTACAGGCGCAACCCCGGCCGGCTCACCCGCGTGAGGCCCGACAGTGTCGCCTCTTTGCGTGCGCCATATTTCAGGGTGACCCGCAGCACCCCCTGAGGGCCGCGGTCAATCCGATGCCAGTCGGCGATAAACCCTTCATCTTTTAGGATCCGCGCGATCTCCATCTTCAGGCGGCTGCCGGGCACGTCGACGTGATCGTGCCGGGCCCGCACACCATTGCGGATCCGGGTCAGCATGTCAGAAATCGGATCGGTGATAACGCCCACCGTGTCTACCCTCCCGATCGAGCCGCTTACCAGCTCGCCTTAACCAATCCGGGAATCTCGCCCCGGTGGCCCAACTGACGCAGACAGATACGGCACAACCCAAACTTTCGAAACACGGCCCGAGGCCGCCCGCACCGCAAACACCGCGAGTACTTGCGCACCTTGAACTTCGGGGTGCGCTTCCACTTCTCGATCATCGACTTCTTGGCCACGTCATCGCTCCTTGGGCGCGGTCGGGGAAACCGTCTCGGGCAGGCGCAGCGGCAGTCCCAGCAGGCGCAACAGCTCCCGGCCTTCTTCATCGCTGCGCGCGGTGGTCACCAGCGTCACATCCATGCCCCGGACCTTTTCCACCTTGTCGTAGTCGATCTCCGGGAAAATCAGCTGCTCCCGCAAGCCGATGTTCAGATTGCCGCGTCCGTCAAACTGTTTTTCCGAGATCCCCTTGAAGTCTTTGATCCGCGGCAGGACCACGTTGAAGAGCTTGTCCACAAACTCGTACATCCGGTCGCCCCGCATCGTCACCTTCGCGGCGATCGGAATCCCGCGGCGCAGCTTAAAGGCCGCGATCGCCTTTTTCGCCCGCGGAATGACCGGCTTCTGCCCGGAGATCAAGGTGATCTCTTCCACCGCTTTGTCTAGAAAGCGAGTGTCCGTGGTCGCATCGCCGACCCGCATGTTGATGACGACTTTCTCCAGTTTCGGGACTTCCATCACGTTGCGGTACCGGAACTGCTCGCGCAGCCGGGGAAGGATCTCCTGTCGGTACCGGACTTTCAGCCGCGCAGGCACCCGGGACTCGACCGGTCCCGCCGGCACCTTCGGTGCCTCGGCCGGCTTGCGCTCGCTCTTCTTGGCCGGAGCAGCGACCTCTGCCGTCGGCGCCTGCTGCTGCGGTGGTTTGTCCTCGGCCCCCTTCGGGGCTGTGGGAGCGGGGGGCGTCTTCTTCGGAGGAGCCACCTCGGCTCGATCCGGAGCCGCACCGCGCTTGGCCTTGGCACTCTTGGCGTCTTGCGCCTTGGGTGCGGCGCGGTCGGAGGCGACCTTCGGCGTGGCGCGCTTCTTCTCTGTCATTGTTCGAGGTGTTCCCCGCACCGCTTGCACACGCGCACCTTCGTCCCGTCGGCCAGGTAGCCATGCCCGACCCGCGCGGCCTTGCTGCACTTCGGGCAGACCAGCATCACCCGGCTGCTGTACATCGGGGCTTCCTTCTCCACGATGCCCCCTTGGGGCAACTTCTGCGTGGGCTTGCTGTGACGCTTGTGGATGTTGACGCCTTCCACGATCACCCGGCCGTGCTTGGGCTGCACCTGCAGCACCTTGCCCCGTTTGCCGCGATGCTGACCGGCAATCACTTCAACCGTGTCGCCTTTCTTCACGTGAATCGCTTCTCGTTCTGCTACCACACTCATTACCGACTCCTCACCGATTTGGTCTGCGAGTCCTGGGCACTGTGAGCGCGGGACCGTTTACTCCGCGTCTTCAGAGTACCTCAGGGGCCAGCGAGATGATTTTCATGAACTGCTTGTCGCGCAGCTCGCGCGCCACGGGGCCAAAGATGCGCGTGCCCCGCGGGTTGAGCTGGTCGGTCAGGATCACCCCGGCATTGTCATCAAAGCGGATGTAGGACCCATCCGACCGGCGCAACTGCCGCGTCGTGCGTACCACCACCGCCCGGACAACCTCCCCTTGCTTGACGGGGCTGTTCGGGATGGCCTGCTTGATCGAGCATACGACGACGTCCCCGACCGTCGCGTAGCGCCGGGTGCTGCCGCCGAGGACGCGGATCACCATGAGCTGCCGCGCGCCTGTATTGTCGGCGACCTTCAGCCGGGTATACGTCTGAATCATCGCGCTTTCTCCAGAACTTGGACCACGCGCCAGCGTTTGTCCTTGCTGAGCGGGCGCGTCGACTCCACCAGTACCCGGTCCCCCTGCTTCGCCTGGTCTTCGGCATTATGCGCCTTGAACTTCAGCACATGGCGGAGGGTCTTGCCATACGTCGGATGCCGACGGGTCGTCTCGACCCGCACGACGACCGTCTTCATCATCTTGTCGCTAATGACGACGCCCACGCGCGTCTGCCGCCGATTCCGCTCGTCCGTCACACGTGCACTCCTTTTTCGGCCAGCACTGCCTTTAGCCGCGCCGTGTCCTGCCGCAGCATGCGCCGCTTAGCCGTGTTGGGCTGCTGGCCCGCGACCTTCAGGCGCAAACTGAACAGCTCGCGCTGCGTATCCTCCAGCTTGCGTTGCAACTCCTCGGGGGATAACTCGCGCAACTCGCGCGCGTCCAAGGTCATGAGGTCACCGCCTCCGCCCGGGCGACGAACTTAGTCTTGATCGGCAGCTTGTGGCGCGCCAACCTGAAGGCCTCTTTCGCGTTCGCCTCGTCCACCCCGGCCAATTCAAACATGATGCGCCCCGGCTTCACCACCGCCACGTAGCCTTCAATATTGCCCTTGCCGCTGCCCATGCGGGTTTCGGCGGGCTTTTTCGTAAACGGCTTGTCCGGAAAAATCCGGATCCACAGCTTGCCGCCCCGCTTGATGTAGCGGGTGATCGTGCGGCGTGCCGCCTCGATCTGCTTGCTCGAGATCCACGCCGGCTCGAGGGCCTGCAATCCATACTCGCCAAAGGCGATCGTCGCCCCGGCCAACGGATGCCCGCGCATACGGCCCCGGTGGGCCTTGCGATATTTGGAGTGCTTAGGCGCCATCATCGGATGGTCTCCTGGTTACAACCGGGCGTGGGACTTTGGTCGGGATGACCACAGTGCGATCGGGTTCCGTCGCCCCCCCGCTTACCGGAGCGGGTTCGCTCGGCGGACCCCCGGCGCGATCAAACGGCCGGGGAGGACGCCGCAGTTCTGTTTCCAGTCTCCGCTCCGGTAGGATCTCCCCACGGTAGACCCACACCTTCACGCCGATCCGGCCGTACGTCGTCAACGCTTCGGCGATACCAAAGTCGATGTCTGCCCGCAGGGTGTGCAGCGGGACGCGTCCCTCGCGGTACCACTCGTAGCGGGCGATCTCGGACCCGGCCAGCCGCCCCGAACAGGAAATGCGGATGCCTTTTGCCCCCGCGCGGAGGCTGCGCTGCACAGCTTGCTTCATGGCCCGGCGGTAGGCGACACGCCGTTCCAGCTGCTGCGCGACGTTCTCGGCGACGAGCAGGGCCTCCAATTCAGGCCGACGGATTTCCTGCACGTTGAGCTGCACCTGTTTGCCGGTCATCTCATCGAGCTCTTTCTTGAGCGCATCGATCCCCGTCCCGCCGCGCCCGATGATGATGCCGGGCCGAGCGGCGTGGATGATCACGCGCACCTGCGATTTGCCGCCGACCCCAGACTGGGTGCCGAACCGTTCAATCTCCACGCGCGAGATGCCCGCCCGGGACAGCTTCTTTTTAATGTGGGTCCGAATCGTCAGGTCCTCGAGGATGAGGGGGGCCATCTTCTTGGCGTACCACCGCGACTCCCAGTCGCGAATGATCCCGACCCGTAACCCTATTGGGTGAATCTTTTGCCCCACCAGGTCACCTCCAGATGAGAATGACTAGCGTCCTGTGTCGGCCACAATCACCGTAATGTGACTGCTCTTCTTGGTGAGCACATCGGCGCGCCCGCGAGCGCGCGGGTGCACGCGTTTGGTCACCGGGCCCTCATCGACGTAGGCCCGGGAGACGACCAGTGTGTCCTTTGCCAATTCGAGGTTGTTCTCGGCGTTCGCGACCGCCGACTTCAGCACGCCTTCAACGACGCGCGCTGCAGGCGAGGGCGTAAACTGGAGCAACGCCTGCGCCTCCGCCACGGGGCGGCCGCGGATCAAGCTCACGACCCGCCGGACTTTGGGCGCCGACAGCCGCACGTACTTCGCTTCCGCCCGAGCTTCCATCCGTCTCCTCCTACGACCCCGCCGAGGGCGCCGCCGGGGCACTCGGTGCGCCCGCGGCCGGGGTCACCCCGGTCGTGCGTTCCGCTGCAGCAGCCGCCGCAGCCGCCGCTCCTGCGACGCCGTGTCCTTTAAACGTTCGCGTGGGCGCGAATTCGCCCAGTTTGTGGCCTACCATCTGTTCGGCAATGTAGATGGGCACGTGCTTGCGGCCGTCGTAGACCGCGATCGTGTGCCCCACCATGTCAGGCAGGATCGTGGAGCGCCGCGACCAGGTCTTGATCACCTTGCGTTCCCGCGTCCGGTTCAGCTCCCGGACTTTTTTCGCAAGGTGCTCGTCGATGAAAGGCCCTTTTTTGGTTGATCGACCCATAGGTGATCCCCCAGCGGTCTCGCCGCTGCGGTTAGTTCCTCCTCTTCACGATGAACTTGTCGCTGGTCTTCGGCTTACGCGTCCTGTAGCCCAGCGTTGGCTTGCCCCACGGGGTCACCGGACCAGGCATGCCAATCGGCGAACGCCCTTCTCCTCCGCCGTGGGGGTGACTGGCCGGGTCCATGGCCGATCCGCGCACAGTTGGGCGGATCCCCAGCCACCGCTTCCGGCCGGCCTTGCCGATGGTGATGGAGGAGTGCTCGAGATTGCTGACCTGGCCGACGGTCGCCATGCATTCGAGGGCGACAAGCCGCACTTCACCGGACGGCAGCCGCACGTGCGCATACTCGCCTTCCTTGGCCATCACTTGCGCCGCGGTTCCCGCCGCCCGCACCAGCTGGCCGCCGCGCTTGGGGGCGAGCTCGATGTTGTGGATCATTGTGCCCACCGGGATGTGGCGGAGGGCCGTCGCGTTCCCCGGGCGGACTTCCGCCTCAGGTCCGGACAGGATCCTGTCTCCGACGGCCAATCCCTCGGGCGCGAGAATGTAGCGTTTCTCTCCGTCCGTGTAGTGCAACAGGGCCAACCGCGCCGAGCGGTTCGGGTCATACTCAATCGCCGCCACTTTGGCCGGAACGTTCAGCTTGTCACGGCGGAAATCAACTAGCCTGTAATTACGCTTGTGGCCGCCGCCACGGTGACGCACGGTGACGCGCCCCTGGGCGTTACGGCCGCCCTTCTTTCGCAGCGGCTCGAGCAGGGAACGCTCCGGAGTCGTTTTCGTGATCTCGTCAAACGTCGGAACGGTCGCAAACCGCTGTCCCGGCGTCAGTGGCCTGAACTTTTTCAGCCCCATGTGCTTTGGTCTCCCTTCGCGTTACGCGCCGCCGACGCCGGCGTCACGATCTCCGCCCGGCGATGCAGCACGCGTCTGCGGGAGCTTACGCGAGCGTCTCCAGGTCAATCTTTTGTCCGGCCGCCAGCGTGACCACGGCCTTTTTGTAGCCTTGCGTGTGGACGGTATGTTGGCCCCGCCGCCGCTGCCGACCGTGAATTCGAATCGTGTTGACCTTCTTGACCTGCACACTAAACAGCTGCTGCACCGCGTTGCGGATCGCCGGCTTTGTGGCGTCTCCGGCCACTTCAAACGTGTACTTGCCGAGCTCATTCCCCCGAGTACTCTTCTCGGTCAGGATGGGCCGACGGATGACGGTGCGCGGATCGGTCATCGTCCAAACACCTTCGCGACGGCCTCCACTGCCGGCGTCGTCAACACGATGGCGTCAGCAGCCAGGAGGTCATACACCGTCACGCCCGCCGCCGGCCGCACGACGACGTGCGACAGATTGGCGGCCGACCTCACGAGCATGACGTCCGTGGTCGCCGTGACCACCAGCGTCTTCCCTTTCACCGGCAGGCGCGCCAGCAGCGCGATCACGGCCTTCGTCTTGGGCGCCTCCAGGGTCGGCGGATCTATGATCACGATCGCCCCCGCCGCTGCCTTCGAGGATAAGACCGACCGCACCGCCAGCTGTCGAATCTTTTGGGGCGTGTGCTGTCTGTGCTCGCGCGGTTGGGGGCCAAATGAGATGCCACCGCCCACGAAGAGGGGCGCCTTCCGGCTCCCGTGCCGCGCGCGCCCCGTGCCCTTCTGCCGCCAGATCTTGCGGGTACTGCCGGATACTTCCCCGCGCGTCTTGGTCGAGTGCGTTCCCGTGCGCTGGTTGGCCATCTGAGCCACGAGAACTTCGTGGACGACCGCCGTGTGGGGCGTAATGCCAAACACATCGGCTGGCAGCTCAACCGAGCCTCGTCCTTGTCCCTGAGCGTCAAACGCCTGGGCAGTCGGCATCGCGGCTACGTGGCACTCCCGGCGGGGGCCGATGTCGTGACGGGTTTCCCAGACGCGGTCTTGCGCACGATGACCAGACTGCCCCGCGGTCCTGGCACCGCGCCGTGGATCAGCAGCAAATGCTGGCTGGGGTCGACCTTCACCACGGCCAACCCTTGCACAGTCACACGGGCCCCACCATATCGACCGGGCATGCGCTTGCCGGGCCACACTCGTCCCATATCCGAGGACCCGATGGAACCTATTGCTCGGTGCATGAGGGAGACACCGTGGGTGTCGCGCTGGCCCTTGAAGTGATGTCGTTTCATCCCTCCGGAAAACCCGTGCCCTTTGCTGGTTCCCACCACATCCACCATGTCTCCACCCGCGAACGCTTCGACCGTGATCTCCTGCCCGACGGTGTACGTCTCTCCCGCTGCGGGCTCGAACTCTCGGACGACTCGCCGGGGCGCAGTTTTCGCCTTAGCGAACACGCCCTTCATCGCTTTGGTCACCTTACGCTCAGGTACGACCTCAAACCCGACTTGGACCGCCACATACCCGTCGCGCTTCGCTGTGCGGACGTTCGTCACCACGCACGGGCCCGCTTGAACGACGGTCACGGGCACCACGTTGCCCGCCGCATCAAAGATTTGGGTCATCCCCACTTTGCGTCCCACGATCGCCGCCATCTTGGTCTCTATCCCTCTACAGCTTGATCTCGATGTCCACGCCGGCCGGCAGATCCAGGTGACTGAGGGCATCGACCGTCTTCTGCGTGGGCTCCAAAATGTCGATCAGTCTCTTATGCGTGCGCAGTTCAAAGTGTTCCATCGACTCTTTGTCAACGTGCGGCGAGCGCAGGACGCAATACAGGTTGCGCGCGGTCGGGAGCGGCACCGGCCCCGAGACACGGGCTCCGGTGCGTCGCACCGTCTCGACAATGCGCTCGGCCGACTGGTCTAACACTTTATGGTCGAAGGCGCGGAGCTTGATGCGGATGCGCTGCGCCATGGCTACTCGGTGACCTTGGTCACGGCGCCGGCTCCGACCGTCCGCCCGCCTTCGCGGATCGCAAACCGCAGCCCCTCTTCCATCGCCACCGGCGTGATCAGGGAGATCTCCATCGTGATGTTGTCT
>Ga0099794_10000178_pt1 | contig 23179 bp, 22 predicted proteins | sample Rivendell_Oct201_10_FD_77320 | JGI IMG/M metagenome (GOLD analysis project Ga0099794, IMG submission 77320) | Vadose zone soil microbial communities from the Eel River Critical Zone Observatory, Northern California, USA -... | ecosystem: Host-associated > Plants > Roots > Rhizosphere > Soil ... | reverse complement strand
GCCTGGCGGCGTCGCTTCGTCCGCTTGGAGCCCAAGCTCCTCGCGAGTGGGTTCCCCCGCAGCCTCCCTGCGACATCAAGGCCGGGCACTTCCGCGTGAACAGTGCGATCGTCGATCTGCAGTCGGCAGCTGCCAAACCGTTGACGCGCGATCGGATGCTTTCGGAAACAAAGGACATCCTGACCCGCGCCATCACGATCGACAAGCAGGACAAGAATCCCGCCGTCTGGTACTACTTCGGCCGCTACTACGTGGAGGTGGGGGACGCCGCGGGCGCTGACACCGCCTTTCAGAGGGCCGCAGCGCTCGCGCCGCAGTGCAAAGAGGACGTCGATCGATATCGCGCGCGACTCTGGGCGGACGTCCTCAACGCAGGTCTCAGAAACTGGCAGGAAAACCGTCCCGACTCGGCAAAGCTCTTGTTGCGCCAGGCGGCCTCGCTGCGACCGGCGCATCCGCGTGCGTTCCTCGCGCTGGGTCAGCTCTATGAGTCAGAAAACAAGGCCGATTCGGCCGCCGCATTCCTCAGTCAGGCCGCTGCAGCGGCGGGCAACGACACCGCTTTCGCCCAGCAAAAGAAAGAAGCACTCGGTGAGGCGGCGCGTATCTACGCCCGCCGGCTGCAAGCCGACCCCGCAGTCCAGAAGTGGCAGCACACACGGTTCTCCCGAGATTCGATCCAGCGCCTTCTCGCGGCCGATTCTGCGGTGCTGGCCCGAGTCCAAGCATCGTCTGCCTCGCGCCGGGCGCGCGGCGCTCGACTCGCGCCCGCGGACCAGCAGACGTTTAGCCGCGACTCTGCCGCCCGCGCAAAATCTGTAGCGGATCGCCGAGCCACCCTCGCGAGTGGCGCGGCAGCCGTCGCTGTCGACAGTAGCGCCGCGGCACCGGTGTTTAACCCCGTCATCCAGGCCTACCGCGCCTACCTCCAGGCGTATCCGGAGGGGACCGACGTCGTCCCGGGCCTGGCGAATCTGTACGTTCAAAGCGGTCGCTTGGCGGACGCCAATGCGGCCTTCGATGCCATCTATCCGGCTGATCGCCGGTTCGCTCCCGACGTGCTGATCGAAGCGGGGCAGGGTGCGCTGCGCGGGAATGCCTTCGCGGTGAGCGCGAAGCTGCTCGAGCGTGGACTCAAGCAGTCGCCATATAGCCGAGACGCGCTGGTGGACCTGGCGAATGCCTACCAGGCTCTGCGCGACTCGGCGAACCTGCTTCCCGTCGCCCAACGGCTGGCGGCCGTCGATCCCCTGAACCGCACGACATTGCGGCTCGTTGCCGCCGGCTGGGACCTGCGCGGCCGGCGCGACTCGGCCCAGAAGTACCGCGATCTCGCCGAAGGTGGCCTTCAGGTCGACGTCGCGATCAGCACATTCCAGCAGGATTCCACGGGTTATAGCGTTACCGGCGTGGCGACCAACTCCGGAAGTACCGGATCCGCCGTGCAGCGGCTGACATTCGAGTTTCTGGATGCGATGGGCCACGTGCAGGTGACGCAAGCGATTGAAATCCCTCCCCTCCCTCCGCAAGGCTCGCACGCGATCGAGCTGCACGTTCCCGGAACGGCGCTCGTTGCCTGGCGTTACAGGTCCTCCTAAGCGATATTAGCAGTTGAAGTTGCGTCGTTAGCTTCAGAAACTCCTTGAACCTCTAGGCGGCGGCAGTGATTCGCGTCCAGGCGGTCGCTCCCGACACTTTGGGAGCCGCTCTCCAACTTGTCCCAGGAACCGAGCTGCTCGCGGTCAACGGCCGCGCGCTCGAGGATTTTCTTGACTGGGAATTCCTGACCGCGGACGACCAGTTCGTGCTCCAAGCCCGCCTCCCGACGGGGCAGGAGGTCGAATACGACGTCGAGCGCCCTGAGGGGCTCTCGATGGGTGTGACGCTCGAAGCGCCCCGCATCCGCCGCTGCGCGAATCATTGCGACTTCTGTTTCGTGGACGGCAATCCGGAAGGGATGCGGCAGGTGCTGTACATCCGCGACGACGACTATCGGCTGTCGTTCCGCTACGGCAACTTCGCCACGCTGACCAATCTCAAGTCGTGGGACCTCGCGCGAATCGTGGAATACCGGCTCTCGCCGCTCTACGTCTCCGTCCATGCGACCGATCCCGTGGTGCGCCGCTGGCTGCTCCGCAACCCCGAAGCGACGGACGTGATTCCGCAGCTCCAGTGGTTCATCGAGCGCGGCATCTCGTTTCATACGCAGGTCGTACTCGTTCCGGGCGTGAACGACGGCGCTCAGTTGGTGCGCACCTTGAGCGATCTGTACGGGCTCGGCGGGTCGGTTCTGTCCGTGTCGGTGGTGCCGGTGGCTTTGACCGAGTTCAGCAAGCACTCGTTGGTGCGCCAGCCGACACGCGACGAATGCCGCGCCGCGTTGGTCACCGTAGACGACTGCGCGGCGCGAGCGGTGGCAGACCGGGGCATCCCGTGGTGCTACGGCGCCGACGACCTCTACCTCCAGGCCGACGTTCCGCTGCCGCCGGCGGAGTGGTACGGCGATTTCGAGCAGCGCGAGAACGGCGTTGGGTCGGTGCGTTACCTCCAGACGCGAATTCAGAATGCGCGCGCAGCGCTCGACCGTGAAAACTGGCGGGGAAAACGCATCGGAGTCGTGACTGGGACCGCGATGGGACCGCTGCTGCCGCAGGTGACCGCCGAATTATCCGAAGCGACAGGTGCTCACTTCGAGATCCTGGCGCTCGAAAACACGCTGTTCGGATCGTCCGTGACCTCGGCCGGATTGCTGCCCGCCGCGGCCGTGCTGTCGGTGTTACGCGATCGCGATGATCTCGACCTCGCGCTGTTGCCCGCCGAGGCGGTCAACGACGACCTGCTGTTTATGGACGACGTGGAGGCTCACGACCTCGCCGCGCAGCTTCCGATGCCAGTCAAGCTGTCGTATGACTTCGCCGACGCGCTTGTGAACCGAGAGATCACGGTATGACCGTTCCGACGGTAGCCATCATCGGCCGGCCCAACGTCGGGAAGTCGACGCTGTTCAACCGGATCATCGGTCGGCGCCAGGCGATCGTGGATGCGCAGCCGGGGGTGACGCGCGATCGACACTTTGCGCCTGCGGAATGGAATGGACGGCGCTTTTGGCTCGTCGATACCGGCGGACTGGTGCCGGGGTCGACCGATCCCCTCAATCGAGCAATTCGCGGACAGGTCGAGCAGGCAATCGCCGATAGCGACGTCCTGCTGTTCGTCGTGGATATCGAATCCGGCATCCACCCGATGGACCTGGAAATCGCGCAGTCGCTGCGCAAGGCTCATCGACCTGTCTTGCTCGTCGTGAACAAAGCCGACAACCTGCCGGACGAGACGCGCCAACTCGCGTTCTACGAGCTGGGGCTGGGCGATCCGTTTCCAGTGTCCGCGGCCGTCGGCAAGAGCAGCGGCGATCTGCTGGACCGTGTGGTGTCGTTGCTCCCCGAGTCTCCGGCAGTGGACGAAGACGAAGCGATTCACGTTGCGGTCGTCGGCCGTCCGAACGTGGGCAAGTCGAGCCTCGTCAATCGGCTGCTCGGCCAGGATCGATTGATCGTCGCCGCCGAGCCGGGAACCACGCGCGACGCGATCGATACGCCGCTCGAATTCGAGGGCCGACGCCTTGTCTTCATCGATACGGCGGGTCTGCGCAAGCGTAGCAAGGTCGAGGAGGACCTCGAGTTCTACTCGACGCTCCGCACGTCGCGCGCGATGGAGCGGGCGGACGTCTGTCTGTTGGTCGTGGACGCGAAGGACGGCATGCACGTCCAGGACCTCAAGATTGCCAACGACGCCTGGGATCGGGGCGCCGGCGTCATCATCGCCGTGAACAAGTGGGACCTGATTGAGGAGAAAGTGACCAACACGGCGAGAGACGGCGAGCGCGACATCAAGGCCCGCGCGCCGTTCCTCGAATTCATTCCATTTTTCTACGTCTCCGCGAAGACCGGCCAACGCGTGCCCAAGCTGCTCGAGGCGATTATCACCGTGGCGGAGGAACGGAAGAAGCGCGTGCCGACGGCGGAGGTCAATCGCGTGCTGGAGGAGCTGCTCGCCCGGCAACAGCCGCCGCAGCCAGTCGGGGAGTCGGTGCGGCTCTTCTACGCGACTCAAGTGGGAACAGCGCCACCGCGCTTCGCCGTCGTCGCCAACCGGCCGGAGGCGATCCCGGAGTCGTACACGCGCTACCTGCACAACGGCTTTCGCGAAGCCTGGGAGTTCACCGGCGCGCCGCTGACGATCAAGTTTCGCCGCAAGCGAGGCCGCCGCTGACCACGATCCTGGCAATTGTCGCCGCCTATCTCCTCGGCGCGACACCGACCAGCTACATCGCGGGCAAGCTGGGGCGGGGGATCGATCTCCGCGAGCATGGCTCCAAGAACCTCGGCGCGACCAACGTCTACCGCATTCTCGGATGGAAGTACGCGATCCCCGTGGCGCTCTTCGATATCGCCAAGGGCGCGATTTCCGTGTTGCTGTTTCCGAGGTTGCTCGGGAACGGTGAAACGTGGCTCCCGGTCGTTCTGGGCGGCGCCGCGGTCCTGGGGCACATGTATTCGCCCTACGTCACGTTCAAAGGCGGGAAGGGCGTGGCGACCGCTGCGGGCATGTTCCTGGCGCTCGCGCCAGTCGCCGTGGTGATCGCGATGGTGGTCTGGGCCCTCTGCCTGTGGCTGACGGGATATGTCTCGTTGAGCTCGATCATCGCCGTGGGGAGCGTACCCGTGTGGGTCGCGCTGCTGCAGCCAAGCGCTTCGTACGTTTTCTGGGCGAGCCTTGCCCTGGTGGCGTTGATCATCTTCGCGCATCGCCGCAACATCGCTCGTCTCCTTGCCGGCACCGAGAACCGGTTCCGCACCAAGAAGGCTGGGCTCGGGTGACCCGCATTGCGGTCGTGGGTGGCGGTGCCTGGGGCACGGCACTCGCGGATCTGCTTGCACGCAAAGGCGAGCAGGTGACGCTGTGGGCGCGCGAGCCGGAAGTCGTGGAAAGCGTGAACCAGCGACATGTGAACGACATGTTTCTGCCCGGCGCGCCGCTCGGTCCGAGCCTCGGCGCGGCGCGAGACATCCGCGCGGTCGTGCGCGATGCGGAAGTGATCGTGTCCGCTGCGCCATCACACGCGGTTCGGCCTGTGATGACCCAGGTGGCGGGATCCCTGAGGGGCAAACCGCTCGTCGTCAGCGCATCGAAGGGACTCGATCCCGAAAAACTGGAGCGTCCGTCAGCCGTGTTGGTCGGAGTCCTGCCGGCGGGGACACCGGTGGCGGTGCTATCCGGTCCCTCATTCGCGCTTGAGGTCTACCAACGTCAGCCGACGGCGGTCGTCGCCGCGGCCGCTGAGCACGAAGTCGCCGAGCGCGTCCAACGCATTTTCTCGACCGGGTATTTCCGGGTGTATTCGCACACCGATGTGATCGGCGTCGAGCTGGGTGGTGCCTTGAAGAATGTGATCGCGCTCGCGGCCGGGATCCTCGAGGGGCTTGGTCTGGGGTTCAATACGCGCGCTGCGTTGATCACGCGAGGCCTAGCGGAGATAACCCGGCTCGGGGTGGCGCTCGGCGCCCAACCGATGACTTTTGCGGGATTGGCCGGTCTCGGCGATCTGATTCTCACGGCCACGGGGGCGCTGTCACGCAACCGCGGCCTGGGGGTGGCGCTGGGGCAGGGGCAATCGGTCGCGCAGGCCCTTGCACGTACCCAGGCGGTCGTCGAAGGGGTCAACACGGCTCGCACCGCTGTCGCTTTGGGAGAGCGCCACGGCGTCGAGCTGCCTATCTCACGCGAAGTCGCCAACGTGCTGTTTCAGAACAAAGCCCCACGCCAGGCGGTCGCGGACCTGATGGAGCGTGAGCTGAAGGCGGAACAGTGGCAATGACCACCGGTGGTACACCGATCCAACCGGTTCAGGAGTTTTTTTCGATCGGGGAAGTGTGCCAGCTGACCGACCTGAAGCCGCACGTGCTGCGCTACTGGGAAAGCCAGTTTCGCTTCCTGAATCCCGCGAAGAACCGCTCCGGGAATCGTGTGTACCAGCGTCGCGAGATCGAGCTGATCATGCTCGTCAAGCATTTGCTCTACACCGAGAAATACACGATCGAGGGCGCGAGGCAGAAGATCGAGCACTACCGGCGTTCCGGCGAGCTCAAGCCGGAGACGCGGCGGGCGCTTGCCACCGAAACCGTCAAGGAGCTCCGCGCCGAGCTGAAGTCGGTACTCGGCATTCTCGAGGGGCACTCACCGAATGCCCCCGCCAGTGGAGGGGGGCGCTGAGCTGCCGGTCGCCGTTGTGATCCCGGCATATCAGGCGGTGCGAACGATCCAGGCCGTCGTCGCGCGCACGCGTGCGACGTTACCATCCGCACATGTGATCGTCGTTGACGATGGATCCACCGATGGCACGGCCGCGGCGGTACGAGACGTCGCGCTGCGGCATGAGGCGAATCTGGGGAAAGGTGCGGCGTTGAGAGACGGCATCCATGAGGCGATCACGCGCGGCGCTGCCGTCGTCGTCACACTCGACGCCGATGGGCAGCATTCCCCCGAGGAAATCGGTCGGCTGCTCGCACCAATTGCCGAGGGAAGCGCTGACCTCGTCCTGGGCTCGCGAGAGCGCAGTGAGACCATGCCGTTTGGTAGACGATTTACGAACTGGCTTTCAGCGCGTCTGACCACCCGCATCGGCGGTCAGCCCGTGAGCGATGCGCAGACCGGGTTTCGCGCCTTCACGCGCGCCGTTGCCGAACGTGTTCAGCCGCCGGGAGATCGGTACGAATACGAGACGGCGTTTCTGCTCGATGCCCTGCGAGCCGGTTTTCGAGTCGCCTCTGTCGCCGTTCCCACGATCTACGGGCCGCCGAGTCACTTCCGTACGTGGTCGGATACGTGGCGTCTGGCGCGCGTCTTCGCGCGCTATGCCGGACGGATCATGACGGGGGCAACGTGAGCCTTCGGATTCTCGTCTCGAACGATGATGGCGTGCTGGCGCCCGGAATCGCGCTGCTCGCTGAGGTCTGCGCAAAAGTAGGCCACGTGACCGTCGTGGCGCCCGATCGGGAGCAGAGCGGCACATCTCACTCCCTGACGCTCCATCGACCGCTGCGTGCCCACCGGCGCAGCGATGGGGCCTTCCAGGTGGACGGTACGCCGACCGACTGCGTGCTGCTCGCCCTCGGCGCACTCATGCCGGAAGGCCCCAACTGGGTGATGTCAGGCGTGAATCACGGGCCGAACATGGGCGAGGATGTGTTGTATTCGGGCACGGTATCCGCGGCGATGGAGGGACTGGCCGCCGGGATTCCGAGCATCGCCATTTCGTACGGCAGCTTCGACCTCGAGCATCTCGAGAGTCATCGCAACGGGCTCGAACGCCTGGTCCAGAGCATTGTCCGCGTCGAGAATTTTCCGGGCGAAACGCTGCTCAATATCAACCTGCCGCCCATTCCAGCGGATCAAGTGAAGGGCGTGAAGGTCACGAACCTCGGCAGCCGGGTCTTTCACGAAGAGATCGCGACGATGAAGGACCCCTGGGGCCGCGAGGTCTTCTGGATCGGCGGGGGCCGGGTGACGTGGTCCGGAGGCGCCGACTCCGACTTCCAGGCCCTGAAGGATGGGTACATATCCGTCACACCATTGCACGTGGACTTGACGAATTACAAACTGCTCGAGGTCGTCAGAAAGTGGGATCTCGGAGGGAAGCAAGAATGACGGGAGGGAGCCGCGATACCTATGGTGGCTATCGCGTGCGGCTCGTCGAGCAACTTCGTGCGCAGGGCATTCGCGATCTCGCGGTCTTGCGGGCCTTTGCTGCGACGCCGAGACATCTCTTCGTGCCGGAGGCGGTGCGTCATCGCGCATATGAAGACGCCGCACTGCCGATCGGTACAGGCCAGACGATCTCGCAACCCTTCACCCAGGCGCGATATCTGGAGACGCTCGGCTTGAAGGGCGAAGAGCGCGTGCTCGAAATTGGCACGGGATCAGGCTACCAGACGGCATTACTCGCGGCGCTCGCGGCTCAAGTGTTCACGGTCGAGCGCGTGCGCGGTCTCGCGGAGAAGGCTCAGGCGGCGTTAAAGGCGGCGGGTGTGACGAACGTCTCGCTCCTGGTCGGCGACGGGACGCTGGGATGGAGCGCGTACGCCCCGTATCACGCCATTCTGGTGGCTGCCGGCGGACCGGAAATTCCGCCGCCGCTCGTCGAGCAGCTCGCGCCGGGAGGGGGGCGCATGATCATTCCACTGGGCGCGAAAGGTGCGCAGACACTGACGCTCGTCCGCCGCACCGACGCCGGGATTCGCGCGACGCCCATCGGAGACGCCCGGTTCGTCCCACTCGTCGGCGAGCACGGCTTCGATGCTTGAACGGTTCATCGACTGGCTGCTCCGGGCGCTCCTCGATCTCGGCTATCCGGGCATCATCGCATTGATGGCGATGGAATCGTCGATCCTCCCGGTCCCGAGCGAGCTGGTCATGCCTCCGGCTGGATACTGGGCCGCCAAGGGACAGATGAGCTTTCCGGTGGCGCTGATCTGCGGCGTGCTCGGCAGTATCATCGGGGCGCTGGCCAATTATTTCGGGGCTCAGCTGATCGGCCGGCCGCTGTTACAGCGCTATGGCAGGTACGTGCTGTTGAGTGAAAAGAATCTGCAGCGCTCGGAGCGCTTCTTTGCCCAGCACGGCGAGATCAGCACGCTCATCGGCCGCCTGTTTCCGGTCATTCGCCATCTCATTTCGATTCCCGCTGGGCTGCATCGCATGCCGCTGCCAAAGTTCGTGCTGTACACCGGCATTGGCGCCGCGGCATGGTGCGCCATTCTCACGTTCATCGGATACTTCCTCGGCCAGCATGAAGGCGTGCTGCGCAGCGAGGAGATCCACCGCTACGTCACCTGGGTGATACTCGCCCTGATCCCGATCACCCTAATCGTGGTGTTGATCTACGTGAGACGCCGGCGCAGCCGCAGCACCATGCCGTCGTGACCAGGCGGCGCTGGATCGTGCGTGGCCGGGTGCAGGGCGTGGGGTTCAGGTGGTTTGTCATGCGTGAAGCCGAGCGGCTCGAGCTGGGAGGCTTCGTGCGGAATCTTCCTGATGGAGCAGTTGAAGTAGTTTCTCAGGGTCCTGAGACCGCGCTCGACACATTGGAGCACAAGCTCCGTCAGGGCCCGCCGCACGCACACGTCGCTGACGTCGAACGTCTTCAAGTTCCAGTTGAGCTGCATCTTCCTACGTCGTTTGACGTCAGGTAATTCCCGGGGCGGGGGAGGGGAAGACTCTCGTGGAAGACTTGAAGCGCGCAATCCGCGACGTCCGCAACTTCCCGAAGCCCGGCATCATCTTCCGTGACGTCACGCCGGTCTTGCTGGATCCCGAGCTGTTCGGTCAGGCGGTCAAGCAGATGGCCGATCCGTACCGCGGCGCGCGAATTACGCGGGTCGTGGCCATTGAATCACGAGGATTTCTATTCGGCGCGCCGATCGCTCTCGATCTCGGGGCGGGGCTCGTGCCGATCCGCAAACCGGGGAAGTTGCCTGCCGCCACCCAGCGAGTGGAATACGAGCTCGAGTACGGCACCGACGCGCTGGAGATGCATCACGACGCCGTCCAGCCGGGCGACCGGGTGCTGATCGTGGACGACGTGCTAGCAACGGGAGGGACGGCTAACGCCGCAGCGCAGCTGGTGGGTGCCACCGGCGGGGGGGTTGTGGGGTTCAGCTTTCTGATCGAGCTCGACTTCTTAAAGGGCCGGCAGCGGCTGCAGGGACGGCGCGTCGAGGCCTTGCTGCACTACGCCTAACTCGCCTACATTTCGCCGCTTACGCCCCCGGATATGCCCCTGTAGCTCAGGTGGATAGAGCAGCGGTTTCCTAAACCGTTGGCCGGGTGTTCGAGTCACCCCAGGGGCATGCAACTACGAATGATCAATGATCAATAAACAATGATCAATGATCATTGATCAATGATCATTCGACATTGATGATTGAACATTGATTCATTCCGACGAAGTCGGCATGGACATTCCGCGGAGCGGCGCGATGGCAACGCAAACGGCAAAACCGACAGTTAAGACGAGCTCCGCGGCCGCGGCGGCTCCAGCCACGCCAGCCGTCGCAGCGAAAACCCCAAGCGAGGGGTTCACGGACCGTTTCGTCGCCTGGGTCAAACGGCACAAGCAGCTGAGCTCGTGGATCGGCGCGGTCATCGTCATCGCGGCCGTACTGTTTGTCTGGCAGCTGTCCACCAAGCGCCGGGCCGAAGAGATCGCGAGCCGAGAGCTCCAAGGCGCGCGGTTCGCGTTCGAGAATCAGAACCTGCCGCTTGCCGCGAGCGAGCTCGCCAAGGTGGTCGAGAACTACGACGGCACGAACGCCTCCGAAGAAGGCCGCCTCCTGCTGGCGAATGTGCGGCTGCTACAAGGACAGCCGCAGCAGGGGGTCACTGTCCTACAGGACTGGGCATCGGGCGCGGGGCAGGCCTATCGCTCCCAGGCGTACAGCCTGCTTGGCGCAGCCTACGAGAACCTGGGACGCTTCAGAGACGCCGCAGACGCCTACGAGAAGGCCTCCAGCGCGGCCCGGCTGGACTTCCAGCGGGCTCAGCTACTGTCTGATGCCGGTCGGGCTTGGACCAGCGCCGCAGACACAGCCAGAGCCATTGCCGCCTATCGACGGATCGTGAAGGACTTCCCGAAAGAGTCGGCTGTGACCGAGGCGAAGGTGCGCCTCGGGGAGCTCACAAAGGGCTCTGTTTCGTAGCACAGTACTTCGTATAATAGATGTTATGTTAAGTTGGCATGTGGGTGAATGTGGACAAGCGGGTTAAGTAATCACACCTCTGAACACCATTCTCCCCTCCCCAGCCAGCCAGACATCGTCGTAGGAGCCGTTGGAAGCCATCGTCGCGCGGATCGTCAGCATCCGGCCGCTGCGGCTCTGGATGTCGATCGGTAGCGCTCCCAGTCCCCAATCCTGAATCGCGCAGGCGGCGGTTACAGCGCCGGTCCCACACGCCAGCGTCTCACCCTCGACGCCGCGCTCATACGTCCTCATCCGCCATGCCGGCTTCCCGTTGTGCGTCGGTCCATCGGCCGAAATGAAGTTGATGTTCGCACCTTCCGGTGCCAGCGACCGGTCGAACCGGAGCGCCCGGCCGCGATCCAGCAGTGAGACTCGATCGACGTCTTCCACGACGACGACCAGGTGCGGAACGCCGACGCGGCCGAGTGCGGCCCGATGTTCGCCAGCGGCAAGCGGGAGCCCGCGGACTGCGGCCGGCGCCTCGACCGGGGGGGGGGCCAACCGGAGCTCGGCACGTCCCGTCTCCGGCGCCGTCGCGCGGCTGCGGTAGGTCCCCGCATCCGTCTCGAGGTCCATGCCATCCGCGGATCCCAGCGCAAGGTGAACGGCGAGCGTGGTGCTACAGAGGGCGGCGTTGCCGCACATCGCCGCGTGAGAGCCGTCGGCGTTGTAGTAGATCATGCGCGCTGTGCCCCGATGCGAGCCCGGCCCGATGAACACGATGCCGTCCGCGCCGATGCCGGTGCCCCGCGCGCAGACAGCTTGGATGTCCTCGGCATTCCAGTCGTCAGGCGAAGAGGTGCGCGCGTCGAGCACGACGAAATCATTTCCCGATCCCGTCATCTTGTAGATCGGCAGTCCGATCAGATGCGGCCGAACCACGCCATGAGCCGTAGCCGTGGGACCTTCCAGACCGCCTCGCGCACGATGGCTTTGTTCATCTTGCTCTGACCTTCGGTCCGGTCGACGAACACGATCGGGATTTCCCGGAGCTTGAACCCTTTTCGCCATGCGCGGACGCTCATCTCGATTTGAAAGGCGTACCCGTTGGAGCCGACCTGGGACAAGTCGATCGCCTCGAGGACGCGCCTGCGAAAGCACTTGAACCCGCCCGTCAGGTCCCAGATGCTGAGTCCCGTGAACCAGCGGGCGTAGATGTTCGCCAAATACGATAGCATCAGGCGGCCCATCGGCCAATTGACGACCGTCACTCTTCCCTGCAAGTAGCGCGAGCCGAGCACGACATCGGCGTCCTGGATAGCCGTGAGAAACTCCGGAAGGTGCCGCGGATCGTGTGAGAAATCGGCGTCCATCTCGAAGATGTAGTCGTAGCCACGCTCCAGCGCCCACTTGAACCCGGATATGTACGCGGTCCCGAGTCCGAGCTTCCCCGCCCGATGCATCGTATGGACGCGAGGGTTGGTCCTGGCTGTCTCCTCCGCAATGACCCCGGTGCCGTCCGGCGAGTTGTCGTCCACGACGAGGATCTCGAGCCGCGGATCCTGCGCGAGAACCTGCGGGACGAGCGTCGGCAGATTCGCCGCCTCGTTGTAGGTGGGGACAACGATCAGCGCCCGCTCCGTCCGCTCACCCATTTCGTTTGCGACGGATCGCTGCCGCGGCGAGCGCGACTGCGATCAGCACGACGAGCGAAAGGAGCGAGATGAGCCGCCCCGTCTCGTAGGCGTGGGATCGAAACGCCAGCTCTACGCGCTTTGCGCCTGCGGGCACTGGCACCGTGAGGAGCGCGTAGTCGCCCCGGAGTACTGCCGCCGGCACGCCGTCGACGGTCGCGTGCCAGTCGGGATACCAGTTCTCTGCTACGAGCACATAGCTCGGCGCCGGCGGCGCGGGATCCAGTGCGATCGTCATCAGTCCGGGTTGCCACGCGGTCACCGTCGCCCTCGCGGGGCTGGGCGGTGGCATCTCGCGAATCGGGGCGGGTGTCACCGCCTGGTCTGGCGTGAAGATCAGCAACCGGTTGAAGTCGAGTCTCGTGTCCAGCAGCAGCGGCACAACCTGGCTCGAATCCTGCGCCTTGAACGCACCCGGCACGACGCGAGCGTACGGCTGCGGCGTGACGCGCTCGAATAGGTTGGCCCCGCGACCGACCGAGATCGGAACCGAGTCGAGGACCCGGTGATAGCCCGGAATGCTGTCGTTCCGTCCTCGGACGGGCGCGATAGCGTACCGCACCGCGAGCAAGTCCCAGGAACGGACGTATTGCAGGTTCGCCCAGCCCTGGTCGCGGCCGAGCAATTCGTCGTAATAGCGCAGCTCGTTGCTGTGGTAACCCAGCACCTGAGGAATGTCGAACGCCATCAACACGTCCCCATCGGCCGGACTCGAGCCGTTGTATGCGCCAAGGTCCAGTACCCGATATGGCAACGGCGCCGCCTTGAGTCGGTCGGTCACCGGATCGGCGCGAAACAGGTCGTTCGTTGGGGCCGGCGAGTAGGTCCAGAAGTGCCTCGCGTTGAGCCAGAGATCGCCACCGACCACCAGTGCGAGAGCGAGCGCGGACACCTGCGGCGTGAGTCGCCCGCGGATCGCCGCCAGCCCGACCGTCGCCGTGAGCGCGACCGCGACTCCACTGCTGAAAGCACCCCACATGATCGCCGAAGCGTTGGTGCGGGCCGCGGGTGCCAGCGCACCGGCGAGGCGTTCCGCCATGGTGCCGAAGATTCCGCTTACGGCGAGCAGTACGATGACGCCCGACACGACGAGCCACGGCAGGAACGCCTTCCCGGCTTCTTTGCGTTCGATGCGTTCCGCGCCCAGTCCGGCGAAACAGGCGACCACGAACGCGACGACGAAGAACGCCATGCCCGGGGCCCGCGTCTTCTTGACCATGGGCATGAGCGCCCACCAGAGCTGATAGAACGGTGTGGCAGCGCCGAGGCTCACGAGCAGGAAGAGGAGTCCAATCCCGCCGATCCAGAGCACGAGTCGCCGCCGATCCTTCCCTAGAGCACCGAGCGCCGCGAGCGCGATGACCGGAAGTCCCAAGTACTCCGAGTGGAGCTTCAGTCCCATCGAGCCCTGGTACGAGCCGTTGGGACCCCAATACGTCTCGCGAGACCCGGCGAAGTTCTTGAAGAAGAATTCCGGCACGTGAGCCCACGGGATTGCAAAGGACGTGGAGCCTTCGAAGCCGTGATAGCCCTGCGCCCGCGGCGAAAACGGTATGTACTGGATGAACGGCAGGAGCTGGATCGCCGCGAGACCGAAGCCGAGGAGGACTGCTCCCAGCGTGAATACAAGCCGCAGATACCGCTGCGCGCCGGGCTCACTCGTGTTCTCTCCAAACGTGAGATATACCGCGAACAATGCCGCGGCGATGAGCAGGTAGTACGCGATCTGGAAATGTCCCAACAGGCTCAGAGCGACAGCGATCGCGAGCAGCGCGTGCCCTTCCCAGCGCTTGTCGCGGAGCGCCATGACGAGCGCCAGAAACGCGAGCGGCAGCGCGGCCGATGCGAACAGCTTGCCGTCATGCCCGGGGGACGGATACGACGCGATCAATCCAGACAGCTCGTACGCGAGCCCGCCGATGACCGATCCCGTCCACGACACGTGCAGCCGGCGCAGCAGCCAGTACGTGAAGAGGCCCGTGAGGATGTAGTGGATCACGAAGCCGAGATTGACGACCGTCGCGACGGGGAGGATGAGACGCAGGAACGAAGTCGGGTAAAAGATGTCGCCATGACCGGCGGCGACGAACGGCAGCCCGCCGAACAGCTCCGGATTCCACAGCGGTACGTGTCCGAGGCGGTGCCACCACTCGGCACCCCAGGAGCGGAACGCGTAACCGGCCGCGTGTTGGTCGCTCCACGGGGAGGCGAGCCACTTGCCCTGGAGCATCGGCAGCGAGAGCAACGCCACCCAGAGCGTGAACCAACCGCCCGCCGCGAGCGTGGGGCGCTTAGGTTCGTACACCCGCGTCCTCCTTGGTCCGTCCCGTGATGAGCAGCACGATGAGCGGCGCGGCGACCTCCGTGAGCGTCAGCAGCACCCGGGATCCCACGCTTAAAGCCACGGCGCCTCCGCTCCCGAGCGCCGGCGTGAGCAGTCCGATGAACGTCACTTCACGCACGACTACCCCGCCCGGGGCGAACAGCGCCAGCAGGCCCAAAATGTACCCCAGGGCGAACACGCCCGCGGCTGTCGGCAAGGACAAGTGCCCCGTGAGGCCGAGTCCGGGGACCAGCAGCCAAAACGCCAGGCCGTACGTAACCCAGCTCGCAAACGTGAGCGTGGCACTCTCGGCGACCGCTGCGAGCGGGAGCGCGGGAAACTGGTCCGCGCGGCCGACGAGGGCTGCGAGCCGGCGCGCAACGCGATCCCAGGCGAGGATGCCGATCGTGCCGACCGCAATGAGCGCTGCGACGGCAAGCCGGAGTGGCGAAGCGGCGCCCGGCGTCGCCAGGGCGACGAGCGCCACAGCCGTGCCGATGCCTACGGCCTGGATCGCGAAGGCCGATGCTCCCGCCGCCCACGACTCCACGCCGGCGCGCTGTGCCAACACGATCAGTCCGGCGACGCTCCAGACTTTGCCGGGGATGTAGCGCCCGAGGTTGACGAGCAGCCAGATCCGGGCCGCACGACCGTACGCGAGTCGCTGCCCCCACCCCGCCAGGATCCGGCGCCACGACTCGATCTGGATCGCATAGGTTGCAAGAACCGCGAGGACCGAGAGGGCGATCCAGCCCGGTTTTGGGGCCAGCGCGACGCGCAGCGACGTGAACTCCCGCCAGTTGGCGGCGAATGTGCGCCACACCATTGCGACCACGACGCCCGCGATGATGAGCTGCGCGAGCCACACGAGCCAGCGACGCCGATTAGCCATGTCGTGACTTTTCCAACGCCGTCCGATAAATCGCTTCGAAGCGTTCGGCGACGACGGCGGGATCGAGACGACGCCGCAACGCCACTCCGGCCGCGACCGCAAGACGGCGGTTCTCGACGCTTCCGGCGAGCTCGGCGATCGCGTACGCCAGCTCGCGCGCGTTGTCGCCGGACACGAACCGTCCAGCGCCTGATGAGGGCACGACGTTCGTCACGCCGCCGCCATCCTTGGCGGCGACCACCGGAATGCCGAGCAGCAACGCTTCCACCGCAGCGAGCCCAAGTCCCTCGCCCACAGCCGGAAACGCGAACACATCAGCGTCGCCTAACGCTTCCTGCATCCGCTCGGGCGACACAGCGCCGAGAAAACGGGTGTCGGAACTGATCCCGAGCTCCGCCGCCTGGCGCTCGAGCGCACTCCGTTCGGGACCATCACCCACGACGGTGAGCGCTAACGACTTTCCGTTTCGGCGCAGCTCTGCCATGGCTCTGAGCAGAAGATCGATGCGCTTCTGCGTCGTGAGACGGCCGACGGTCACAACGCCGCCGCCGCCGCGGCTGACGTGAGTAAAGGCCTTCACATCCACCGGCATCGCCTGGACGACGACATCGGCAAGGCTGATCTCGCATGCGCGCGCCGCGCGCTCGGCGAGGAATGCCGACACGGCGGTGACGCGCGCGGCGGATTTGAGGACGCGACGCGCTACGAACCGCGCGGGGCGCGAGCGATCGAGCAGCGCCACGTCGGTGCCGTGGAGCGTGACAACGTAGGGCTTCCGCGCGAGCCAGGCGCTGATCCCTGCCGGGATCCACCATTGGGCGTGAACCAAGTCGATGGTGCCGGCGGCGCACAGTTGGGATACCGCACGAGCCTGGCGCAGCACCAGCGACGTCGCCGCGGCGAACCCCCGCGGTGAGCGCACCGCGTCGACCATGGTGCCCCGATAGGCGAGGGTTTCCCACTGCGCGGGAGCGTAGCGCACTCGCGTCACGGGAACATGGTGCCGCAGCTCTTTGCCTCCCCTGCCCTGGTCCGCGGGAGCCACGACGTGGACGCCGTGTCCGCGGGCCGCGAGCGCGAGCATGAGGCGCTCGATGAAGGCGCCCGCCACATCGCCATCCCAGCGGGGATAGGCGTGCGTCACGCAGACGACGTTCAAGCTTTCGCGAACCGATACACGATGGAGCGCGCGAGCAGGGACCAGATCGGAATGGGCGGATGGAGATACGTGCCGCCGGAGCGCTCCAGCCGGAAGCCGACCATCTCACCGAGCCTGGTCATGGTCTGCCGCGTCCAGCCATAGAGATGGCCCTGGCGATCGGGGATTCTGAACAGGTTCCAGAGGATTTCTTTGAAGTGGTAGGGGTTGGGGACGGAAACGATCAGCACGCCGTTAGGCCGGAGCACGCGGTGGATCTCGCGCAACGTGCCGAACGGGTTCGGCACGTGCTCGAGCACCTCGATGATGAATGCAAAGTCGTACGAGCCGTCGGGAAACGGGATGCCCTTCGAGATATCCTGAATCAGCACGTCGGGTCGGGCGAACTCGGGCGCGATGTCGATGCCCTGATAGCGAACATCGGATGGCAGATAACGTCGCAGGCCACCGTCGCGCGCGCCGATGTCGAGCACGGCGGCCCCGGGGAAGACGCGCGCCAGGCGGGTCGCCTTGCGGAAGCGCATGCGCTCCTCGCCTGCCGAGCGCCAGTCGGTGCGGGCGCTGTAAAACTCCGTGAGCTCGGCCATGTCTATCCTTGCTGGCGGAGCCGACTGACTTCGCGCTCCAGCGCGCGCATTTCTTCACGCATCCCCGCGAGCATCTCTCCCACGAAGCCAAAGCCAAACAGGACGACGCCGGAAATCACCAGGACCATGATCAGATCGAGGAGGGGGCGGAAGCCGACATGCGGCGGACCATATCGGAGATAGAGCGCCACCGCACCGACCAGCAGGCCGATCAGGAAGAGGATCGCGCCCCCCAGCCCAAAGAACAGCATCGGCTTGCGGCCGAAGCGCAGCTGGAACCAGACGGACACAAGATCGAGCACGCCGACAGGAATACGCCCGATCCCGAACTTTGACGCCCCGGCGCGTCGCGGATACAGCGGTACCGGTTGCTCCGCGAGGCGGAACCCCTGCGACGCCGCAATCACCACCATGAAGCGATGCCAGTCGGGGCGGGTCGGCAAGCTATCCATCACTTCCCTGCGGTACGCCTTGACCCCGTTGAGGTCGCTCACGCGCACACCGAAGAGCCAGCGACTCAGCGCGTTGTACATCCCGGACACGAAGCGCTTCTCGTACTGCCCCCGCTTCGTCCCTGTGACGACGTCCGCCTGTCCCGCCAGAATCGGTGCGACGAGCGAAGGAATGTCTGCCGGCATGTACTGGAGATCCGCGGGATAGAAGACCAACACCCTGCCCCGCGCGACATCGGCGCCTGACTTCAGCGCATCCGCGATGCCGCGCTGGGTGCGGTGCGTGACGACTTTGACGAATGGGTGCTTGGCGGTGAGCTCCTCGAGCACCTTGGGCGTGCCGTCGTGACTGCCGTCGTTCACGATCACGAGCTCGACCGCGTACGGCAGCGGCAGCATCGCCTCGCGCGTCAGCCGCACGAATTCGGCGAGGTTGTCGGCTTCATCCTTGGCCGGGACGAGGACGCTGACGTCCGGCGGCGTCGAGTTGGTCGCGAGACTCATAGCCGCTTGCGCATGCGCGCCGGCAGAATGCCGAGCTGATCGCGGTACTTGGCGACCGTGCGACGCGCGATGCGGACGCCTTTGCGCTCGAACATCTCGACGATCTGTTGATCGGTCAGCGGGTTTTTGGGCGGCTCGTCGTCGACGAGCTTCTGGATCTGTGCCTTGATCGACCGGGCGCTCGCGTCCTCGCCCGTCGTGGTCGACAGACCGCTCGAGAAGAAAAATTTGAGTGGTAACAGACCGCGCGGTGTCTGCACGTACTTCTCGTTGGTCACCCGGCTGACGGTGCTCTCGTGCATGCTGATGACGTCGGCGACCTCGCGCAGCGTGAGCGGCTTCAGGTGATCGATGCCCTTCTCGAAGAACTCCCGCTGCCGGTCGACGATGAAATTCATCACCTTCAGCATCGTCTGACGCCGCTGCTCGATCGCCTGAATCATCCAGTGCGCGCTGTTCAGTCGCTGATTGATGAATTCCTTGCTTTCGCCGTCGTACTTCTTCTTGTCGCGCGCGATCTCCTGATAGGTCTTGGAAATCCGCAGTCGTGGCAAGCCGCTGTCGTTCAGGAAGACGTGATACTTGTCGTCGATCTTCTCGACGATGAGATCGGGAATGATGTAGGCGTCGTTGGCGGCGGAATGCTGGAGTCCAGGCTTGGGATCGAGCCGCGCCAGCTCGTCGGCGGCGCGCTGCACTTCGTCCGGCGCCAGACCGAACCGCTTGCCGAGATCGCTCCAGCGATGCGCGATGAGATCCTCGAACGCGTCCTTCACGAGGCGATACACGAGCGAATCGGTGCGCTTCTGGCTCTCCAGCTGCAGCATCAGGCACTCGCGCAGATTGCGCGCGCCGATGCCCGGTGGATCGAGCTGCTGAACGATCCGCAGCACCGCTTCGGCTTCCGCGGGCGTGAAGGGCTCGACGTTGAGCTCGATCTCCGATTCAGCCTCGTGCTCCTCCAGCAGCTGATTCGCGCCCTTCACGATCTGCTCGAGATCGGCCTGGAGGTAACCGTCCTCGCCGATGTTGCCGAGGAACTCTTCGACGAGGAGCTGCTGCCGCGGGGTGAGGTCGAGCATCCGCGTTTGCTCGCGCAGATAGTCGATTAGGTCCTTGCCCTCGACCGTCACCGGCTCCACATATTCGCGCGCGTCGCTGTAGGTGCCGCTCGGCACGCCGTGCTCGGTGCGATCCTCGAGGAGGATACTCTCCCAGTCGGGCCCGTCCTCCGCCTTCGCTTCTTTCTCGGGTTTGTTCTGCTGCTCCGCGGCGGACGCCTGGACTTCCTCCTCCGGCTCGATCAGCTCGAGAAACGGATTGCCCAGGAGCTCCTGCTTCAGGTGCTGCTCCAGGTCGAGTAGCGGCATGTACAGGAGATCCATCGCCTGATACAGGCGCGGATTGATCCGCAGGTCCTGCCGCAGCGCGGTGTGTTGATGCAGGCCGGTCTTCATGCCGCGGGGGACAGCCGCGCCCGCAAGCGCGTGGTGAGCGTGGGACCGAGATAGAGGGACGCGACGCGGTCGTCGAAGACGAGCTGCCGTACGGTGCCGGCAACCTGCACCTGGCCCTCGAACATGATGTATGCGCGGTCCACGATGTCGAGCGTCTGCTCGACGTTGTGGTCGGTGATCAGCACGCCGATGCCGCGGTGCCTGAGTCCCGCGACAATCGTCTGAATGTCGTTGACCGCGATCGGGTCGACGCCCGCGAACGGCTCGTCGAGCAGCAGGAACTTCGGCTCGGTCACCAGCGCGCGCGTGATCTCGAGTCGCCGCCGCTCGCCACCCGAGAGCTGGTAGGCTTTCTGACGACGCAGATGTTTGATGGCGAGCTCGTCGAGCAGCGTTTCGAGTCGTTGCTTCCGTTCGAGGTCGTCGAGATGCAACGTCTCGAGGATGGCGAGCACGTTCTCCTCGACCGTCAGCTTCCGAAAAATCGATGGCTCCTGAGCCAGATAGCCGATTCCCGACCGCGCCCGCTGATACATGGGAAGCGCGGTGATGTCGCGGTTGTCGAGGAGAATTCTGCCCTCATCCGGCCGGATCAGCCCGGTGATCATGTAAAAGGACGTGGTCTTCCCCGCCCCATTCGGTCCGAGCAAGCCGACGATTTCCCCCTGCGCGAGATCCAGCGACACGTTGTTGACGACGCGCCGTCCCTTATATGCCTTCACCAGATGTTGCGCTTCGAGGCGGCTGCCGCCGCGCACGATCGGATGTTCGCCGCTCACCGATTCGCTGCGAGCGACCGTTTCTTCGGCCAGCTCGAGGAAATGTGCGGAGGCGGAGGCGCGGTCGCTGGGCATGCTGGCCCAGACATCGGGCGCGAAGGCGACGGGCACGTCGCCCCAAAGGGCGCCCATCGGCAGGACGATCAGCTTGAGCATCGCGAGACGCGGCAGCACGGACGTGGCGAGATAGGCGCGCGCGTCGTCGACCGACAGACTGCCCGCGTCCTGCGCCTCACCCTTCGCGTGCGCCCGCAGCTTCAGGAATTCCTCACGGTAGGCGACCGCCAGGTCGCCGAACGTCGCGCGCCCGCTGTCGTCGGCAATGCGTGTCAACGCCGCAGCCGCCAACGCGAGCGACGAGTCGCGCGTGGCAAACAGATCGGCGAACCTGTCCAGGCCGGTCATGGGGTCGTCGAGGCCGGCGAGGTCCGGAGCGTGTCGGTCCGCGCGCGTTTCACGCTATCCGCAACGATCGGCGGCCGCGGTTCGAGATGCACGCCATCGGCCCGGCCGGCGACCTCCACGTGATCGATGCGATCGCGGAACATGGCGATGGTGATGCGATCGCCGCGGGAATAGTTGATCGAGGGACCCGCTTTCGTGGTGTCCTTCGGGTCGGAATGATGCGTCAACGCCCGCGCCGATCCGCGCGCCAGGATGATCCGCAGTCGCGACCGCTGGCGGTTCGTCGTCGAGTCGAGCTCCTGGACGAAGCGCGCCGTCAACGAGTCCCCGGTGATCCAGTCGGTTTGGGACGGCGGCGTCGTGGAGTCGCGCTTCGCGGTGGAGAACGCGTGGCGAAACGACCGCGATTCCGTCAGCACCTCGCCGGGGGAATCGATGGCCATCGAGTCGGACTGGATCGTGTACAGCGCCGACAGGGCGTGAGGACGGCTCGAGTCGCCCCAGGCGAACGTCTGCTGGAGCAGCTTGTTGGCAATCACGAGTTGGATCGTGTCCGCGGTGAGCGTCCAGTCGGCCCCCGTCGCCTTGCCATGTCCCAGCGCTTTGACACCGCGGATGTCGCGCTGCTGGAGGGCCAGCTCGATGCGCGTGCCGACCAGCGTGTAGCTCTTGCCCGCTTCGCCCGTGGCGGCTCGTCCCTTCCCCTCGACGCGCGGTGTGCCCACGAGGACGCCGAACCCCTGCGTCTGGTCCATCATCATGGAGTCGGAACGCGAAGCGAAGTCGCTGCGATCGATCGTGACCCTGCCGCCGGCCCACATGCGGTCGTCACCCTTAAAGCGGATGCGGTCGGCGATGATGATGTACGGTTCTTGGGCCGCCGAGTCACCGGTCGTACCTTGTCGGTATTCGACGGTAGGCCGCGAGGTGGCGTACATCTCCACCGTGTCACGGATGCCCTTCGCCGCGCGCCAGTACTTCAGGTTGGGCCCGCGCAAGACGGATCCGGTCCGCCGGTTCACCGCGATCACGTTATTGTGTGCCTCGAGCCGCTCGTCGCGCAGGAAGTACGAGGCGAGATGCGAATCGAGGGCCAACCCCGTATCGCGGATCTGCACCTTGCCGATGAGGTCGAGCCTGGCGAGCGCGCCGTAGTGCGCAAAGCTGTCGGCGGCAATCGTCGTACGGGTCCCGTCGCAGTGCGCCCGCACGCCGCCGCCGCCGTTGGAAACCTTGTCGCCGGCCGCATTCGTGGTCTCGTGATAATGCCCCATCGAGTCCACGGCGACTCGGCAGGGCCGTCCGGCTGTTGTGTCACCGGAGGCAGGCTGCTGGACCAGAAGAACCGCGGCGAACAACGGCATCATTGATTGGGAAGGATGAACTGTCCGCCGATGCCGTGCGGACGCTTGGCCGTGATGTTCTTGAACTCAGGATCTGAAGTGAATCCTTCGCCCTGGACATGCCGATCCGGTGCATCGAAGACGAACGGCTTGTCGGAGCTGACCTGGTTCCTTGCCTGATTGTAGTCCATCGCCTCGGTGCGCATCGTGCCGCCATCCTTGTCGCGGATGACGATGACGTTGCCACGCGCCTGCATGTCACCCGTCCGCCAATGATGCGTGCCTTCCTTGGATGTCAGCGTCGACGTCGCCCTTCCGGTGGGATCGTAGAACGTGACGTGCACGTTGCGCAGCTCGGCGCGCTGCGTGCCGGAGTAGAAATACGCCGTGTCGGCCTGGACCCGCGCGCGCAGAATCCCTTCTTGCGTGACGTAGTGCGTCATGCCGATCAGCACCTGATCGGCGCTATCGAGGGCGGCCTGCGTCGCCGTCACTACTGTCCCGTTTTTGCACGCCGCGGAGAGAACCAGCGCCAGCAGCAGCAAGCGTCTCATACTGCGCCAGCTTTCATCAAATCGTGCAGGTGCACGATTCCCACGACGTTCTTGTCGCCGTCGAGTACCGGCAGAGCCATGATGCCGTGACGTTCCATCACACTCACCGCGGTAGCCGCGAGCTCTTCGGGTGTCGTCGCTTTGGGGGTCTTGGTCATGACGTCGCCGACAGGGATGTCGAGAAATCGGTCCGTCCGCTCCATCAGCCGTGTCAGGTCACCGGCCGTTACCACGCCCACGAGCTTACCAGTGCCGTCTCGCTCGACGATTGCCACCGTGCCGCGCTTTTCGGCG
>Ga0099794_10000177_pt1 | contig 23343 bp, 25 predicted proteins | sample Rivendell_Oct201_10_FD_77320 | JGI IMG/M metagenome (GOLD analysis project Ga0099794, IMG submission 77320) | Vadose zone soil microbial communities from the Eel River Critical Zone Observatory, Northern California, USA -... | ecosystem: Host-associated > Plants > Roots > Rhizosphere > Soil ... | reverse complement strand
CTATTCCTCACGAAGCTGAACGACCAGGAGCTCGCCGTTCTCGAGAGCGCCCTCGCCAAGGTCACCCTCGACTGCACGTTTGGCTAAGGCGTAGACGCGGCGCCGACGGCGAGCCGGAGCGTGTCCCGTTAGCGCTGGCTAGTCAACTCGATTTCGGGACTGAGCGGGGGAATGCGCCGGCCTGGAATCATCCCGAACCATGATTTCAAGCTAGCGCATCAAGTCGAATTCGACGGGAGCGCATAAGAGGTGACATCGACGTGCTCTTCCGCTCCCGCGACTTCGTATGGCTGGCCTTGGGGGGCAGACTCTTGGCGAAAGCAGCAGCCGGCCCGACCCACGACGCCAGCGATCGCTTCGTCTTGATCCCAGCCGGCTCTACGAAAACGAAGCCTCTCATCGATCGCCCGGTGAAGTCCATCTCCCGAGCGTGAACTCGCGCGAGTGCACGCTCGTACCCATCTGGCCCCACTCGGATCATCAGCTCTGTGCCGACGATCCCAAGTGCCATGTGTCCGCCGATCATGAAGCAGAGACCGCCCATCATCTTGATCTCGTCGACTCCCTTCTCGCGAGCAAGCGCCTCGCGGATCCGGTTGGCAAGCGCCTCGTTATAGGCCATGTACTGCCGATTCTTCTTGCTCGGTGGGAAGCCACGAAGGCGGCCCGAAATAATCGCTCAGCCCAGGATCGGCGAATCCGGTGATGGCCGAAATTGCATCCTCTTCGATCGCGAAGACCATCACGCCATAGAACCGATGGCCCCCGTCGTCGGGTTCTGCGATGAACGCCGCCAGAGCGGGTTGCAGATTCGAGCCGACGGGGACGAGCCGAATCTCTTCGAGATGGCCGTTCGCGGGAACGGTCGAGAAGAAATCAACGATCGCCGCGCGGCCCCGAAACCAGATGGGTGACACGTGGGGAGACCCAGGCTCAGGCGCTGGTACGCCCGGCATCGCTAGGATGGCGTCCTCTCGCAGCAGCGAGGCCAGCGCATTGAAGTCGGAGCGCTCCCAGGCGTGCATGAACCGAGCGAGCAACCTTTTCTCAGAGACATCGCTTACCGACGCGACCTTAGTCCCTGGTTCGCCGCTCTCGAAGCGAGAGCGGAGCGTGCATCGGGCGCGATGCAGAGCGCCATTCACGCTCGCAACCGAGCAGTCGAGAGAGTCGGCGACCTCGCGAGCGCTCCACGCGAGAACGTCCCGTAGGAGCAACACTGCGCGCTGTCTCGGCGGAAGAAGCTGGATCACGGCGATGAAGGCGAGCGCGACGCTCTCCTTCATATCGAAGCGAGCTACCGGATCAACTGCGTCGTCCAAAAGGCGATCCGGATAAGGCTGGAGGTAGTCGATCTCAGCCAGTGGCGGAGCGCCTCCAGACCATTGCCGCGCCGCCAAGAATCGGGGCCGTTGACGCGTGGCCAACTCGTTGAGGCAAGTATTGGTAGCGATCTTGTAGAGCCAACCCCGAAACGGCGCGCGGTTCTCGAAAGTGTCGATCCGGCGCCACGCTTTCAGCAGCGACTCTTGGAGCATGTCATCCGCATCGGTAAGCGATCCCGTCATTCGATAGCAATGGAGATGAAGCCCGCGGCGATGGGGTTCGACCAAAGATTCAAAAGCGACTGGGTCGCCGATTCGTGCCGCGGCAACGAGGGATCGCTCCAACCCCAAGTCGTCGTCAGCCTCTCTCACAACCATTGCGCCACCCTAGTCAGGCCGTTGAAGCCGCGAAACGACCATTGTCTGGATCCATTCTTGCCGATGCTAGAGCGATCATTTCTTCGATTGCAGGCGCACCATTTCCTCTGCGCGTCGCTTTAGCGACCCAAGGGCTGCCAAGCGGTTACGCCGTTGCTGGAGCTTGATGAGCGGATTCACGAGCCGCCCCTTTAACCCTCTCGGATCGTGGAAGAACGAGAAGATGACACGGGTTGCCCCATCTCCTTGCGGATCAAGCTCGAGCGAGAAGCCCGGCCGCGAGAGGAGGCGAGAGATGCCGAAGTTGTCTTCATCGATGAGGTAGGCAATCTTGCGTCCCTCGACGTGCTCCACGCGGTGTTCAAGGAAGTAGCCGGACTTCTGCCCGAACTCAGCCTGGACTTTGCGCGCGGTTCCAAGCTTCTCGGCGTCGGTGGCATTCGTCATCACCTCGACGCTCCTCACTGGCGGGCCCCAGTCCGGTAACTCATGGGAATCGGAAATCAGTCGCCAGAGGATCCGTGCCGGAGCGTGGACCACGATGTCGTTCCGACCCTGCAGCCTGCTGCCCGTTCCCGCAGTCATGCCCGCGGCTGGAAAAGCGCAAAGACCGCGCCTCCCGGTTCCTGGATCGGCGTGTACGTTCCCGCCGGACCCTCGGCGGGGGCCTGCAAGACGGTGGCTCCTAGCTTCTTCGCCCTCTTGGTGGCAGCATCCAAATCGTCAACTTGGACATACGGGAACCATCCCAAGTGCTCGCCTCCGTGCGGCACCACCGAGGCCCATGGCTTCTCGCCGCCGACCATCGTTACCTTCGCCCCCCCAATAGGTACTTCAGTGACATCCCAGCCGAACAGCTGCTCATAGAACGAGCGGGATTTAGCCGCGTCCTTAGTTCGCAAGTCGAACCACACGAACGGGTTTGCCATGGCAGACTCCTCCATCTCGACGAGATTTCACTCCATACGACAACGCGCGCCGCCCAAACTGACCGGTGCGACCCTAGATCTTTCCCGGCCTGTGAGTTTCAGGAAGCCGATTCGCTGGGTTTCCTGGGCGGGCTCGACTCCGAGTTCCTGAGCCATGAAGCTGTCTAGAGCACGGATCGGGCGAACTTGACCGCCAGCGAGCTATGCCCGCGGGCCGACTCGCCCATCGAGACCCGATCGCCGGAGGGAACCTGAGCGGTGCATCGCGCTTGAGCCGGATCTCCGAGAGCGGTGTTGGCATAGAGGGAACGGATTCGGGCCGGATTCGAGTGGTAAGGGCGACGGGCTCTGGAACCAACTGCTTGCGCCGTGCCCGTTTGTTCATCGCATCCAGAAACCGGGAACAACCGATCCGAATGTCACGCGATCGGTGATCCCCTCGGAGAGCGCGAAGTACGCGGCGCCGGACTCGCGCTAGACGGCAAACCCGGTGCTCGGGTTGACGGATACCAGATGTTGTGGTGGTGGACCGGAGGGGAGTCGAACCCCTGACCTTCTGAATGCCATTCAGACGCGCTCCCAACTGCGCCACCGGCCCACGAATCGGAGTGCAGAGTAGTTGATGATACCGCCCGCATTCCACCCTCCTCTAGGATCTCCTCTTGCCGATGGAGACTCGTGAAATCGATCGCACCGAGCTGAAGGGCGGCGGCTATCTCGTGACGCCCGACGGACCTGGACCCCATCCCGGCGTGGTCGTGATCCACGAGGCGTACGGCCTCAACCAGAACATCAAAGACATCACCCAGCGTTTTGCACGCGAGGGGTATGTCGCGCTCGCGGTGGATCTTTTCACCGACCGCAATCGAGCAGTGTGCATGGCGCGCTACATGGCCGGCATGCTTCTCGGCTCGGTCAATCGGTACGGCATCAACGACTTGAAGGCCGCGCTCACGTACCTCGCGAAGGGTCGCGACGTGGACGCAAAGCGCATCGGGGCGATCGGGTTCTGCATGGGCGGCAGCTTTGCCATCGCCTGGGCCTGCACCGACTCCCGGCTCAAGGCCATCGCTCCTTTCTACGCCGTCAACCCGCGCCCACTCGAGCTGGTCAGCCGGCTATGCCCGGTGGTCGGCTCCTACCCCGAGAAGGATTTCACCGCGCGCGCGGGACGCAATCTCGATCAATCGCTCGACCAACACCACATCGCGCACGACATCAAGATCTACCCCGGCGCCGCTCACTCGTTCTTCAACGAGGAGGGCAGCTCGTACAACGAGACTGCCGCGAAGGACGCGTGGGCACGAGTCCTCAAATTTTTCGGTGAGCAGATCGGCGCCAAAAAACTACTTAGCTAAGAAGCCTCCTAGCTGAAGATCGCATACGCCCCGTGAGCGCCAACGGGACGGAATCGGCCGTGGTAAAAGGCCCCGCTGGCGCCAAGGGGACGGAATTCGAGCGGCTTCCAGCGATCGGCGAAAACCCGCTTAGGCCGGCTACCTCGGGCGCCCGCCGTTTCCGGAGCTCGGCCGGCCGTTTCCGTTTCCACCACCAGAGTGCCACGGCCTGCGGCCGCGGTTTCGGTTGACACGTGGGCCGGAGCTTGCCGAATGCGACTGCATCGGCCGGCCTTCCCGGTAGTGCCAGCTGCCCTCGTCGAGCAACCGCGTGGTGTCGATCTCGCGGATGACCGGTGCACCGAGACGCCCCAGCTTCACCCACGCGCCCTCGTCCTCAGGCGAGACGAATGTCAGCGCCCGTCCAGCCTCGCCCATTCGCGCGGTGCGGCCCACTCGATGGGTCAGCCACCCCGGCGAATCGGGAAGCTCGAAGTTCACGACCAGTCCGACGTTGGCGACGTCGATCCCTCGCGCGGCCACGTTGGTGGCGACGAGAATCTGGCTGCGGCCCTCGCGAAACGAGTTCATCGTCCGATCGCGGACCAGCTGGGAAAGGTTTCCCTGCAGCTCCACCGAGTTGTGACCCAGCTTGCGCAGGTTCTGGTTGAGCTTCGTCACGCCGTGCTTGGTGCGTCCGAAGATGATCGCGCTGCCTGAGTGCTTGCGCAGCAAGCGGCTCAGCGTTGGCAGCTTCTGCTCGCGGTCGACGCGGACCAGACCGTGCTCGAGCAGGTCGGCGTGGTTGGACTCCAGGCGCACCTGCACCGGGTTGTTGGTGTGCTTCTGGACCAACCTGGTCACCCAGGCTGGCATCGTCGCGGAGGCGAGCACCGTCTGCGGTTCGTAGGTAAGGCCGAGGATCTTCTCGACCGAGGGAGCAAATCCCGCGTCGAGCATCTCGTCCGCCTCGTCGAGGACCAGGTACTGGATGCGGGACAGCGAAAGCTTGCCCTGGCCCAGCATGTCGATGATGCGGCCCGGCGTGCCGACCACCACGTCCACCCCGCGCTTCAAGGCAAGGCGCTGCGTGGCGTAGCCGACGCCGCCGTAAAGGACTGTCGTGCGCAGGTCGGTCGCGAGGGTGCGCAGCACCTTCTCGACCTGCAGCGCGAGCTCCCGCGTCGGGGTGACAACCATCGCCCGGGGCCCGGCCCCGCCGCGCGGCAGCTTCTCGATCATCGGGATGAGGTAGGCGAGCGTCTTGCCAGACCCTGTCTGGGCTTCCATGACGACGTCGCGGCCCGCGAGCAGGGCCGGAATGGCTTCGGCCTGGACCTGTACAGGTTCCGTGATGCCCTGTGCGGACAGGGCGGCTAGTGTGCGCGGGCTAACGCCCGCTTCGGCGAATGATGGCAACGTATTTCTCCTGATCCCCTCTAGGTTCGTATTTGGATCGCGACGATCAGGACACCGTTACCGAAACGGAGAGAGAGGACCCGAGCGGAGCGGGCCGGCGACCGGCCAAGGTGATCAGTCTACGAGATCGGCACATCCGGCGTATTTCGCTCACGATGATCGATCTCACATGAACGTTCTCGTCACCGGCGGTACAGGCGTCCTCGGGCGCCATGTGGTGAGGCTGCTGCGAGCCTCGGGGCACCGGGCTCGCATCTTCAGCCGGAATCCCAAAGGTCACGACGACGCAGTCCAGGGTGACCTCGTGACCGGGGCCGGAATCGCCAACGCGGTGGTGGGCATGGACGCGATCATCCACGCCGCGTCCGCGACGACTCAGATCACGAAGTTTCGGGAGACCGATGTCATCGGCACCCGCCGCCTTCTTGCCATGGCGCGTGAAGCTGGTGTGCAGCGCGTCGTCTACGTGTCGATCGTGGGCATCGACGGCGTCGCCTATCCGTACTACAAGTACAAGCTGGCGGCCGAAGCCATCGTCGAAGAGAACATTCTTCCGTGGACGATCCTGCGGGCGACGCAGTTCCACACGCTCATGGAGACGTTCCTCGCGGCTTTCTCCAAGCTGCCTTTCATCGCTACCATCCCCTTCAAGTGGCAGTTCCAGCCTGTGGACCCGGCCGAGGTGGCAGCCCGCCTTGTCGAGATCGTCCGCGATGAGCCGGCCGGGCGGCTTCCCGACTTCGGCGGCCCCGAGGTGCGGAACCTCTGGAGCCTTGCCGAGTCCTGGCTCTTCGCGCGCAAGCTGAACAAGCGACGGGTCAACCTGTGGCTGCCGTTCAAACTAAGCCGCCAGGTCGCGGCCGGCCGGCTGCTCTGCCCGGAGCATATGGATGGCAAGATCACTTTCGAGCAGTACCTGCAGGAGAAGTACTCATGATGAATCGCTGGGTCGATCGCTTCGGACGCACCGGCTTTGCCGCCGTGACAAGCCTCATCTGGGCCCTGCCCATGGCAGCCTGGGCAGGCTCCGCCGATCTCTCTCCGGTCGACCAGACGGCGTACCCGTGGATCGCGCTCGCCATCGGACTCGTGATGCTCGCCGTCTGGATCTTCCTTCTCACCCGCCTCAGCCGCATTCCCGTCGCGCCCCGCCAGCGCCGCCTCGACCTGGCCCAGATGTCCACCTCCGAGAAGCGGTGGACGCTGGCGCTCATCGCGTTTGGCGCCGGCTTGATCGCCCTTCTCAACGGGGCCGCCACGGTTGACTGGGGGCCGTTTGCGGGGGCCATCCGCGACGGCAGGGTCGGCCCGATCCTGTTGGCATTGGGGCTGGCCGTCTACCTGGCCGTCATGCTCGCCGGGATCTGGATCAGCTGGCGCCGCTCACGCACAGCCTTCGTCGCGCGAACGAGCCGGCGTCCCTGAGCACCTCCTACCGGCTGATGTACCTGGCAGCCGCCGCCTGGTTCTGCCTCACCCGCCGCTAGCCGGCCGGTCGAGGTAACCCTTCTTGGAATAGTTGCTTGCGCAATCAAGTATCAGGCAAGTAACTAACCCTTGTTTCGAGGAGGAACAACCAATGGTCAAGTACGAAATCGATCCGCAGCACACGCATATCGGCTTCACCGCCAAGCACCTCGCGGTGTCCACGGTCCGAGGTCTGTTCAACAAGTTCGAGGGCTCTTTCGAGGGTCCCGACGACGACTACACAAAGGCCCGCGGTGAGGTCAAGGTTGAAGTCGACAGCCTGGAGTCGAGGAGCGACCAGCGTGACACGCACCTTCGGTCGGGCGATTTCTTCGACGTCGCGAAGTATCCCTACATCACGTTCAAGCTCACGGGCATCGAGCCCGTCGATGACGAGAACTTCCGGGTGCGTGGCGACTTGACGGTCAAGGACATCACCAAGCCGGTCGTGCTCGACGCAACCATCGAAGGCCGCATGCCGGACCCGTTCGGCGCCAAGGAGCGCCTCGGCATCAGCCTGCGCGGCCAGATCAACCGAATGGACTGGGGCCTGAACTGGGATGGACTCGCCGGCGCAGTGCCGTTCGCGAGCCACACCATCAAGCTCGAGGTCGACTCGGAGATCATCGTCAAGGCTGGAGATCTCGCGGAAGCTTCGACGAAGAGCTAAATCAAGGTTCCACCGACGAGGGGCGGGTATGACCTGCCCCTCGTCCTTCTATATGTGAGACACAGTGAATAGGATTACGGCGATGGCTAAGCCGGCCGGCAGCAAGGCCGAGCAGGTGTGGGAAGGCATCTCACGCGCCCACTGCTCGATCGTGGCCGAAATCGAAAAAGACATGTTGCCGCAGACCGGCATCGCGCTTGGCTGGTACCAGGTCCTCGCCCACCTCAGCCAGGCGCCCGACGGCAGGTTGCGCTTCCAGGACCTCGCGCGAGTGGTCGGGATCAGCGACAGCGGCGCGTCCAGGCGATTGAACCAGATGATCAAAGCCGGCTTCATCGAACGGTTCCTGTGCGCGTCAGACCGCCGCGGCGTGTACGCCCTGATGACCGGCAAGGGCAAGTCGACGTATGTCAAGGCGCACGCGGTGTTCGTCCGCAGCCTCGAGCGCAATCTCCGGCAGCTGGAGCCCGGCGAAGCCGAGCTCGTCCAGACGGCGCTGTCGCGCCTGAGCTCGAGCTCGAACTAGGCGGCTTCCGCCTTCTTGGCCAGGTTGGCCAGCAGGGTCCCGAACTCCTTCGCAACTCCCGGGCCGAGCATCCCGCGCAAGAAGCCCAACGGACCATTGACCTCGACGAACTGGCCGATCTTGGTCTTCCCGCCCGCTGACGGATCGACCCTGCAGTTGAAGCGAAACGTCGTGCCCGGGATCACGCTCGTCTCGAGCGCGAAGAACCGGCCCGGCTGAACCTCGGCCAGCTTCATCTTGTGATGCTGCCCCGCCTTGGTGTTCATGATCCCGGTGCTGCCCTGGACGAAGCCACCCGGCCATTCCATCGTCGACACATTGGGGTTCCAGTCGCCCCAGGTTGACATGTCCGACCAGATCCTCCACACCTTGTCCGGCGAAGCGCTCGTCTCAACAGAAGTTCCGTATTCGGCCATTGCGCGACATTTATAGTCCCTAAGTGACCCCCGCTGCACGTCCGGTCGGGTATGGCATCGACTTCGGCACCAGCAACAGCGCCGTGTCGATCGCCTATGAAGACCGAGTGGAGGTCGTACCCATCGGCCGGGCCCGCACGCTTCCATCTTTCATCTACCTGCATCGCGCCGGCCGCCGCGCGGCAGGAGACGCCGCAGTGCGCTCTCCCTACAGGTGGAATGACCGAACCCGATAACCTCTTAGCACAGAGATGGATCAAACCCGCTCCCGTCTGGTGAGTACCGCATCCACGATGCTGGTCGCAGTAGCGGCCGCGATGTGGGCGACCGACGCCTATTTCCGGCCCGGCCTGACCAAACAGCTCAGCGCCGGCCAGATCGTGCTCGTCGAAGACCTGCTGATCAGCATCTGCCTTGTACCGATCATTCTCATCAACGCCGGATCGCTCCGGAGGTTGACCGCCGGGCGGTGGCTCGCCTTAGCTGCAATCGCTGTTGGCCCGCAGGCGGTGGCGACTGTGCTTTTCACGAAGGCGATCGGCTATGCGTTCGGGCCGACCGGACTCCAGTTCGACGTCCTGCATGAGGTCTACCTTCTCTATCTGCTGCAGCCCGTGTTCGGGCTCGCATTCGCGCGCATCTTCTTGGGCGAACGGCGCCGTCGCGCCTTCTGGCCTTTCGCCGCCAGCGCGCTGATCGGCGTGTATCTGATCGTGTTCGCCGACAACCCCGCGGCACCATGGCAGATCAAGCACCCCGAGCTCGTGGCTGGGCTGCTGGTGCTGGGCGCAGTCGTCATGTGGGCGGCCGGCACGGTATTAGGCCGGTATGCGCTCCAGGACGTCAGCTTCCCTGTGACGACTGGTATGCGCTTCCTGCTCGCCCTGCCGGTACTCCTGGTGATCGTCCTTGTCGACAAGGGCGGCGCCGCGTTCAGCGGCTACTCGGCCGGCCAGATCCCAGCCTTCTTGGGCATCGTGATCGTGCCCGGTCTACTGGCGATGCTCCTCTACTACCTCGCCCTCTCTCACACGCCTGCATCCTTAGCCACCATCGCGGAGCTCGGCTACCCGCTCGCGCTCTTCCTGATCTTCTCTCTGCCTACTCCCGTCGGTCAGGGAACGCCACTGCAACCGGTCGAACTGTTGGGCGCGGCCATTCTGGTGGTAAGTGTTGTGACGCTCAACTTTCTCAAGAGCCGGAACATCGTCGAGGTTCCAGGCGAACGCCTGGTCGTGCCGAGCTCCGCCGCTTAGGCGATTACTTCGTCTTCGACCACCGCGGCTTCCAGCGGTACCTCGGCGTGCTGCAGCACATAGACCTCTTCGGGACGCTCATGCCCCTCGAGCCGCCGCTCGCCGATGCTCACGAGCCGGATGTCGTCGCGCAGGATGTCGGCCACTATCGAGTACGTGGTCTCCGAGACGAGGACCTGCCCGCCGACCGCGCGGCGGCGCAGCTTGGCGCAGCGATTGACGGCGGGCGATCGATAGTCGCGGTCCTGCGCGTCTGCTTCACCGGTCAGCACCGCCATCCGCACCTTGATCTTGACCTCGTCCCTCCACGGCTCGGCAATGATCGACCTCTGCGCGTCCAGCGCGGCGACTACCGCGTCGGTCGCGCGCAAGAACACGGCGAAAAAGCTGTCGCCTTCGCCACGCTCCTTGAGCACGATCCCGCCATTCGATTCGATCGCCTGCGTGAGCAGCTGGTCGTGCCGCCTCATCACCGCGTACATCTGGGCGCGGCCCTGGATCCAGAGCGCCGTGGATTCCACGACGTCCGTCATGAGGAACGTGACGATCCCATCCGGCAGCGAAGTCGCCGTCTCGGCGCCGATGGGAGTCGGAGGGCGTGAGCCGCGCGCAACGTCGGTGTCGCTCTTGGAGCCGATCCTAGCCGCCACCACAACGTACTCGTCGATCGTGTTGGCGCGCCGGAAGAAATGGACGTTGTAAGACGGAAGCAAGCTCCACGTCGCGAAGTCGGCGCCAAACTCGCCCTCGCGACACACCTCGGGCGACGCTGCGAGCAGCCGGCCCAGCTTGGTGGTGGAAACCTCGTCCAGGCTGAGCTCCCGCACCGCCTCTTCGCTGGTCAGACGGCGGTTCTCCTGGTCTGCCGCCACGGCCATCCGCACTATCTGGACGAAGTTGTCCAGGTCGCGCTGCGTGTCGCGACATCGATGAAGCTGCTCGACGGTCAGCATCACCTCGGCCTCGGCCCTGAAGCCGCCATTGGAACCATTGTTTTCGTGCGCCGGCCCGAACATCGCCGCCACGCGCTCGACGCTGTCACCGACCGCGAACTCCCTCGTCACTTGCTGATACACCTCGCCGACAGCGGGCCACTTGCCGGTGGCGACGAAGCTGTCGGCGACCACCTGCTCGTACAGCCATGCGGATCCACCAAGCGCGAGGTCGAGGTTCAGAGCCACCTGCAGGAAGTCCACCGTCAGGCGGTACAGCTCCTGCACGAACGCCAGGGTGCCGGCGCCCGCGACCCTGATCTCACGGTCCAGCTCGAGCGAAGCGTTGTGCTTGGCGGTGCCGTCCACATACGTGAAGGCCTCGACGGCAACGAATTCGCCGTGGTTGCGCAATTTGATCCGGGTCTGAGAAACGCGCGGGCCGGGTCCAGTGAGGGCTGGGCTGTCGGCCACGTGCACGTGGCCACCGGGGCCCCAGGCTTTCTGGATGGGCGCGCGAAGGCCGGACACCAGCGAGTAGCAGCGCTGGATGAACGCCAGTGCCTCTTTTCCCGCCTCCGTGTCGTAGCGATCCTGACGCACGGCGCGAAGGTCTTCCTCCCACGCGGAGGTGATCGCTCCCCTCAAACCAACGATGCCCGGCTGCACGGTCTTTACCCCTTGACCTGGGCGAATTTCACCGCGCCCCCCAGTGCCCGTGCAAAGGGTACCCTCCTCAAAGCCCCGCGTGGCCTTTTCCCGGCCGCCAAATTCGAGTCGTGATGCACGTCACAGCCGGAGAGCCTCAAACTTCGCCGCATGCCGCCCGTCCGGAGCACCGTCAACCTGGTCGTGGCGGTGATCGCATCCGCCGCGGTGCTCTACACCGCCTTCTTCGGAGCAGGGCCACTGCCGCCGCTCGGCCCAGTGTTCAATCCCGCCACGGGCGCCTGGACGATGGCGCTCGACGCGACCATCAAGAATGAGTCGCTGGGCCTCGCGGGGCTCGAGAAGCCGGTCAAGGTCACGCTCGAACCCGACGGCACGAGCCACATCGTCGCGCAGACCGACCACGACCTCTTCCTCGCCACGGGCTATGTGCACGCTCGCTTCCGGCTGTTCCAGATGGACCTCTTGCGCAGGCAGGGAGAGGGACGCCTGTCGGAGGCTGTCGGCAAAGCCGCGCTGGAGAGCGACCGCTTCGAGCTGCAGCTTGGGCTGCTGCGCACCGCGCAGCAGGAATGGAACGCGCTCCCGCCGGACCACCGCGCTCGCAAGGCTCTCGTCGCTTATGCGCAAGGCGTCAACGACCGGATCGCGCAGGTCGAGGCCGACCACCAGCTGCCCGTGATGTTCACGCTGCTCGGCTACCACCCCAAGCCGTGGACGCCGATCGACACGCTGATCGTCAAGGGCGACATGACGCAGACCCTCAACTTCACCGACACGCCCCTTGTGATGGCGCTGCTGCAAAAGTCGCTCGGGCCTGACCTGACTGCGCAGTGGTTTCCCATCCTGCCGCCAAACCCCCAGTCTCCGTACGACCCCGGCCCCTACACAGCTCAGCCTTCGGTGGCGCCCATCGTGGCGACTGCGTCCCAGCCCGTGTCGGACCAGGCCGCGCTCGCCGCGGCCGACGCACATCACAGGTTCGCCGCCCTTCCATCCGGCCTCGTCGCCACGGGCGGCGCCAGCAACAACTGGGCCGTCGCCGGAGCCAAGAGCACCAATGGCGGCGCGCTGATGGCGGGCGACCCACACCTCCACCTCACGCTGCCGGCGATCTGGTTCCAGCTGACGATGGATTCACCCGGTTACCACTCGAGCGGCGTCGGCATCCCGGGCACGCCGGGAGTTTTGATCGGCCACAACCAGCACATCTCGTGGAGCCTGACCGACGCACAGAACCAGCAGACCTTCTACTACCTGGAGCACGAGGACTCCGCCCACCCGCGCCAGTACCTGTGGAACGGGGTCTGGCGCGACTACAAGACGGCGTCCTATGACATCCCAGTTCGAGGCGGCCCGACCGAGCACCTGATCGTCAAGCTCAGCGTGCACGGTCCGGTGATCACCGAACGCGGGCAGACCACGTCCGTCTGGTGGGCCGGCAACATCCCATCGCAAGACCTCGACGTCCTGATGGGTATCAACCAGGCGGCGGACTACCAAGCGTTCCGGAACGCACTGAAAGGTTGGTATTCGCCGACGCACAATTTCGTCTATGCCGACGATCACGGCAACATCGGCCTGATCTCGGCCGGCTACTACCCACAGGTCGCGGCGGGCCAGCCGTGGCTGCCAATGCCGGGGACGGGCGAGAACGACATCATCGGAACGATCCCGTTCGATTACATCCCGCAGTCCTACAACCCGCCCGGCAATTTCATCTGGTCCGCCAACCAGCGCCAGGTCACGTCCGACTACCCCTACTACATCGGCACATCGTCGAACTTCTTCGATCCCGGGTACCGGGCAAACGAGATCCGCCGCGCGCTGAGTCAGAGTGGCAAGCTCAATGCGTCCGACATGATGGCGCTGCAGACGGACACGCGTGATTTCTTGGCGGGCGAGATCACGCCGATCCTGATGCAAGCCCTGGCCGGGGCGGTGAGCGGGCGCGACCAGCAGGCGGCAGACCTCCTCGGCGCCTGGGACTATCACATGGAAACCGGCTCGGCCGCGGCGACGATGTGGTGGACCTTCTGGCAGGAGTACATCGCACAGAGCTTCGATCCGTGGTGGAAAGCGAAGAAGGTTCCCGTGGACCGCTCGGAGCTGAGTGACATGCTCGGCCAGGACCTCGAGGCGCTGACACTCGCCGGGAAAACCGTTTGCGCGCCGCCCAACTGCACCGCCCCGGTCCCGTCCGCCTGCCCGGCAGCGGCGTGCGAGCGACTCTCTCTGACGCTCGCGCTGCGCAAGGCCTTCGCCAGCACGACGGCCAAGCTCACGCGACAATTCGGCGCGGACCCGAAGACGTGGACCTGGGGCAGGATGCACCAGCGCGTGGTCCAGAACCTGGCGCAGATCAAGGGCCTGAATTACGGGCCGCGACCCGACCGCGGCGATGCGTACACACCGCTGGCGGCGCCTGACTTCCCGTCGAGCCACGGCCCGAGCTGGCGGATGGTCGTGGATTGGGGCGCCGGCACCTTCCAGGGCATCTACCCGGGCGGCCAGAGCGAGAACCCTGCATCGAAGTGGTACGCGGACCGCGTCGACACGTGGTGGAATGGCCGGTACGCCGCGATGCTGACCGCCGACGACGCGGCCTCGTCGCGCGGCGCGAAAGCGTGGAGCCTCCACCCGTGAGGCTCGTGGTCGCGGCTCTGATCGCCGGCACGGCTGTGGCGTTGGTCGCGGTGATGCTGGGCGTCTGGTGGGCGCCCTTTGTCGTCGGCATCGCGATCGGAATCGCCTTGCCACGAGCGCGCGTCGCCATTCCGGTGGGAGCCGCTGTCGGCGTTCTGGCGTGGGGGCTGCTGCTCGTCGCCGATCAGGTTCTGTACGGCCTGGGTCCGGCTGCGGAGGGCCTCGGCGCGATCATGGGTTTTGGCCACAAGGCGGCGATTCCGGTAATCCTGACCTGCATGGTCGGGCTGCTGTTGGGGCTCACCGGAGCGTGGCTGGGATACGCCGGCCGATCGCTCGTCGGGTCGGGCGGCGGATCGTATCTGCTTGAATGGCCGCGTGAAGGTCGATAAGCACCCGCTTGACGGGTTTCGTTTAGGGGCGTTCGCGGCGGTCGTCGTGATTGCGCTGAGCGCGTGCTCACCGACCCCCGGTCGAGGCGGCCCCACCCCCGGCGTCCAGCCCCCGACGGCAGGGGTCAAGCCGTTGGCCTCGGTCGGAGCTGCGGAGAGCGACCTCTTTCTGCTCACGACCGAGGGCTACACCGACACTTCCTGGGCGGCGCCGTTCACCAAAGCGACGGGATGCAAGATCACGCCGAAGTACGTGGGCTCATTTGATGAGATCGTGAAGAATATGGCGAACGGCGGCGGGAGCCAGTGGGACATGGTGTCGGCGAGCGGCGATGCGGCGCTGGCGCTCATCTACAGCGGCGACGTGAACCCGATGAACACCGCCCTGATCCCGGACTTCAACAACTTCCAGCCCGTCTTCAAGGCGCCTGCATACAACACCGTCAACTCCATCCACTACGGCATCTCCCTGCAATGGGGTCCGAACACGCTGCTCTTCAACACCAAGAAGTTCGTCAACCCTCCGACGAGCTGGAACGCCATCTATGACCCCGCGACCAAGGGCCTCATCACTGTGCCTGACAACCCAATGCAGATCGCGGACGCGGCGCTCTACTTGAGCAAGACTCAGCCGACCCTCAACATCAAGGACCCATTTGAGCTGAACCAGAAGCAGTTCGACGCCGCGATCGCCCTGCTGAAGGAGCAGCGTCCGCTGATCAAGCGATACTGGGCGCTGGTCTCCGACGAGATCGGGATGTTCCAGAGCGGCGAGGTGGTCGTGGGCAGCGCCTCGCCATACCAGACCACGCAGCTCAAGGCCGCCGGCGCGCCGGTCGCAGACACCATCCCGTCAGAAGGAGCTACCGCCTGGGGAGATTCGTGGATGCTCGCCGCCAAGGCGCCCCATCCGAACTGCGCGTACTTGTGGACCGCTTACGTGAGCACGCCGAAGGTGCAGGCCCAGCAGGCGCTGTTCTTCGGCGAGACGCCGGTCAACATGAAGGCGTGCGCAGAGATGGAGGCCCTCCAGTCTGGGTCGTGTGCGCAGTACCACGCCGGCGAGCAGGCCGCCTACTTCGACGCGATCAAGTTCTGGAGGACGCCGCTGCAGCGGTGCGGGGACGGCACCAGCACCTGCATCCCTTACGACCAGTGGGTTGCCGCCTGGACCGCTGTTAAGGCCTAGGCCTAGGCGCCCGCCTCCATCTTCGTCTTCAGGTTGGACATCGCGCCGTTGTAGTTCTTCTGCACGGTGCTCTTGAAGATGGCGAGCACAAGCGGAAAGTAGAACGGTCCCTTAGTCATCGTCACGTGTCGCTCCACGTGGGTCCCGCCGGCCGCGGGGCTGAACGTGAACTCGTGATGGAACACCGAGTTGGAATCCTCGGCGTCGAAGGCCAATCGTTTCGGGGGTTCCAGGGCGGTGATGGTCACATTTGACTGGTTCGCCTTGCCGTTGAGCAGCCCATCGGCCTTGTAGCGGGAACCCATTGCCGGCTGGCCGGGCCGCTCCGCCGTCGCCTTCATGTGGTCTTCGGCGCTGCCCCACTCGCCGTGGCGCGAAACGTCGGCGACGTAGTTGAAGACCGTCGCCTGAGGCGCTCTGACGTCGACGGAGTACACAGCCGAATAGGCCATCTCTTTCTCCTGCTCGGCGTGTCTAGCCGCCGATGAACTTAGGAAGCACTATCGAGGCCGCCCAAAGTGCAAGCCCGACCGCTATCAAGCCGATCTTCTTGTAGCCCCAGCCGATGGCGCCGAGCACGAAGACTATGAAAGCGAGGAGCAACAGGATCGTGGCCAGGTTCAGGTGGTTGAGCCGGCCGTCGATCAACCAGGAAAGCACCCAGAGGCCAAGGCCGGCAGCGATCAGGTCCGTCTTCTTGTAACTCAGGCCGATGGCGGCGACGATGAAAACGATCAGGGCAATGATCTGCAGAAGCTCAGGAAAATTCATGCCCGCATTATCGGCTGTCGTTCAGGCTTCTGGAGCAAGAGTTTTGCCTCTGGTGAGGTCGCCCAGCAGGTGCACCCCCCAGCCTTTCGGCATCAAGCGCTCGGCCAGCACCGAGGTCGTGAACATGAAGCCGTTCACGGCAAGGTACGTCGGGTCTGGCACCACCCGAAGCTCGGCGACCTCGAGCCCGCTCGCCGCCGCCAGGGCTCGCAAGACGCCGACGGTGTTGGCGCGGTAGTGGACCGGGAACGTATCGGATTCGCGACGCCCGTAGAACCGAGACACGACCCGCGCCTGGACCAGTGGGACTGCCCTGCCGATCCGGTTGAGCAGCAGGAGCGGATTGCGCAGGTTGGGGGTCAGAAACACGAGGTGCCCGCCCGGCCGGAGCACCCGCGCGACCTCGCGCAGCACGGTCAAGGGTTCTCTCACGTGTTCGAGCACCCACAGGCAGACGACCAGGTCGAACGATTCGCCGGCAAACGGCAGGTGCTCGCCGACCCCGCGAAGGATCGGCATCCCTGGCGCCCGGTGCTCGCTGAGCGACGGCGAGTCTGGGTCGAGGCCCGCCGCCAGCTTGACGTCGCGCCAGAAAAGCTCCACCACCCCGCCACGACCGCAGCCGAGGTCCAGCACCCGGCTGTCCCGGGTCACGTAGCTACGAACCAGGGCCTCGAGCTGGTCGCCGCTCGAACGCCAATCTGGTCGCATGGCCCTGTAGCGGGCGCGGTAGCTGTTCTGAAGCGTCAGCGGAAGCAGGGCGGCGGCTTCCTGAGCGTCCCCCATTGCATCGGGCATTCTGAGCGCAGCGGATGGCATTCGCAAGGTGGCCGGGCGCTTCAAAACGGCGGGATTTGGGCATGAAGATCACATGGCAAAAGGCGATCTTGTCGAAATTCTGGTGGACGCGGGCTCAGGCGCTGCTCGCGAGTACACAGTCGAGGCGACGAGAGCCGGCCGAACGGTTGAGGTGCGGAGCTCGCGCACGACGGTCGAGGTCCGCGAGCTGACTCGCACGGGCGGCGTCGTCCGTACCGCGAGGTTCATCGCGCCACGAGTGCTCGCGGTCGTCGAGCATCCAAGCCGCGACAAGGGTCGCGAGCCGCGGAAGCCGGCGACCCGCCCCCGCGCAGCCTAACCCCCTCACTAGATACGCTCCATCCTGACTATGGAGCAGCTTCTGGCGTCCTGGGACGGCGAATCTGTGACGACGCATCGCGACCGGCTGACCGGCACCTCGATGTTCGTCTGCGTGCATTCGACCCGGCTGGGACCTTCCGGTGGCGGATTGCGGATGAAGACCTATCCGTCGCCGGTCGACGCGCTCGCGGACGGTCTTCGCCTCTCTGAGGCGATGACTCTGAAGTTCGCCAGCGTCGACGTGCCCATGGGCGGCGGAAAGGCAGTGATCGCGCTGCCCGACGCGCGCCTACCCGCGGGTGAAGAGCGCAAGCGCCTTCTGCACGAGTTCGGCTCCTTCGTCAAATCGCTGGGTGGCCTGTACAGCTGCGCGCCCGACATGAACACGTCGGCCGCCGACATGGACGTGATCGCCCAGGTTTGCCCGTTTGTGTTTTGCAAGACCGAGGCCGCCGGCGGATCTGGGGACACGGCTCCAGACACGGCGATCGGTGTGCTTCACGGCATTCGAGCGAGCTGCCGCTTCGCGTTCGGCTCGGACGAGATGGCCGGCCGCAGCGTCCTGGTGCAGGGTGCCGGCGGAGTCGGAGGACGGCTGATCGAGCTGCTGCACGAAGCCGGTGCCGAAGTGATCGCGACCGACATCGACCCTCAGCGCCTGGACACGCTGCGAAGTCGCGGCATCGAGGTCGTCTCGCCCGAAGCCGCACTGACTACCGCGTGCGATGTGCTGTCCCCATGCGCGACCGGCGGGATGATCAACGCCCGTACGATTGCCGGCCTGCGCTGCCGGGTGGTGGCGGGCGGGGCCAACAACCAGCTGGAGAAGCCGTCCGACGCGGACCTGCTCGCCCAGCGTGGAATCGTCTACGCGCCCGACTTCGTGATCAACGCGGGCGGCGTCCTGCACGGGCACGGCCTAGAGGTGCGGGGCTGGTCGCGAAGGACGCTCGACCAGCACCTCGCCGGCATCGGCGATGCCGTGTTCGCGATCCTCGAGCGCGCCAAGCGCGAGGACGTCAGCACTGAAGCCGCCGCCCGCCGGCACGCCCAGGCGCGCTTAGCTGCCGGCTAGAGGTTTCCGCGCTCTGATGTAGGCGCTCCCCACCTTGCCGTCCACATCTGGCATCGTCTGGGTGGAATGGACCTGGAAATCGGGGTCCGCGAATCCGGCACTGAGGAGCGCGTCGCGATACTCGTCGATCGGGATCGTGCCTGAGATGCAGCCGGCCCACGAATCGAGCTGCTTCTTCAATGTCGGGTCGAGCGTTTCGAGCTCGACCATGTCGGCGACCGCGAACAGGCCACCCGGACGCAGCACCCTGAACGCTTCCTTGATCACTGCGCCCTTGTCCTCGGCAAGGTTGATGACGCAATTGGAGATCACCACGTCGACGGAGGCGTCCGGAAGTGGCACGCTCTCGATCGAGCCCTTGAGAAACGTGGCGTTCTCGACGCCGGCATTCTTCATGTTGGTGTTCGCCAGCTGCAGCATCTCGTCCGTCATGTCAACGCCGTACGCGTGTCCGCCGGGGCCGACCCGCCTGGCTGAGAGCAGAACGTCCAGGCCGGCGCCCGACCCAAGGTCGAGCACGACCTGACCCGGCTCGAGCTGAGCGAGCATGGTCGGGTTGCCACATCCCAGGCTGACGGACTCGGTGAGTCCGATTTCTTGCAGCTCACTCGCCGCATAGGAGCGGCTGCAGCCGCAGTCCGCGCCATCGACACCGCAGCATGCCATGGCCTGGTCTCCCTGCAGAACGGTCAGCTGTCTGGCGGCGGTCGCATACCTGGAACGGACCGCCTCTTTCACATCACTCATTGTTGCGGGCTCCTGTGATCGATGAACGTCGATGGGTTGATCCTAGCACAGCCATTGATGAACGTCGATGGGTGTGTATGATTGGTGAGTGGCCGTCAAAGAGCTTCCAGTGCTGCGAGAACGCGGGGCGTGCTGCGAGCTGCCCGTCGTCAAAGAGAGCTGGGCGAATGAGACTTCAGACCTCATGAAATCGCTTGCCGATCCCACACGACTGATAATGCTCGCTTCGCTCTGGAAATCCGAGGAACCGATCTGCATCTGCGACTTCACAGCAGGACTTGGGCTCAGCCAGCCGACGATCTCCCATCACATGGCCAAGCTCAAGGCCGCGGGACTCGTAGACGCGGAGAAACGGGGCATCTGGACCTACTACCGCCTGCGCGCGAAGCTGGCTCCCGCCACGCGCCGGATACTTGGTCAACTGATCCACTGACCCGGTACCGTTACCGCGTGCTTTTGGGCCGTGTTGCTGTGGCGGTGGGGTTGCTGGCACTCTCGGCCTGCAGCCTTTCGCCCTCCTCGAGCAAGACCTCGCCTCGACCGACCGCGCAGCCAATCGTGACCGCAAGCGCGACCGCGAGCCCGACTGCGGGCGCCTCAGACAGCCCATCTTCGAGCCCCCCCGGCACGCCAGGCGGCGCCGGGCTGGTCCGCTGCGACGCGGCGATCCCCGCCGGCGACAACCTTGTGATCGGGAGGGTCGGCGAAGACTCCACGATCGTGGTCCGCGACATCCAGGACCCGGCCAACGCAAAGACGCTGTGCCGTTTCGATTCAGGCGCGCAGAGTCCACAGTTCGTCACCGCCACCCAGGTTGCGTACGCGACCGCGAGCAGGCAGCTCATCAAGGCCGACATTGCAGCCGGAACCACCGCGGTGCTGGCGACTGTTGGCGACGGGTTCGGCTCGGGCCAGCTCTCGTTCAGCCCTGATGGAAAGTCGTACACCTACCTGGACGGCAACGCGTGGCACCTGGTCACGCCGTCGTCTGGCAACCGCGTCCTCACCACGCTCCCGCCGGTGCCCGCGAGAGGCCTCAACCCGGACGAAGACGACGTCTTCCTCAGCTACTCACCCGACGGCCTGTATATCGCCCTCGTGCAGACCGTTCACACGGGTGGCACCGGCCAGACTGCACCAGTCCAGGTGCGGAAGGCGAGCGACGGCGCTCTCGTCTATTCGACGTCCGGGATGACGATGGGCGTCTGGGCGTCGGTCCCGAGCCGCCTGTTCTTCAGGGACCTGGCGGGCACGGTGCACCGATGGGATTCCAGCACCGGAGCGTCCACGATGCTCCCGCTGCACTGGATCCGTCCGAAGGCATCGCCCGACGGCCGCTGGATCGCGTACACGTTCCGGACGAGCAACGTCGATGGGGTGGGGTATTACAGCGTGCAGGGGAATGCCGTGTCGAACACCTCGCCGCCCGCGCGCTCGAGCCCCAGGTTCCTGACCAACGACCTGATCTGGTACATCGGCGAGAAGCCGTGCGACACGTGCTTCGGAGGCCTGCCCACTCCAACGGGCCTCACCTACATCTACAGCATCGCCGGCGCGTCGGAAGTCGTGTCGCGCCTGTCGGGTCTCCTCGACGTCTGGCCGCGCACCGGGGGGCCTCCAGCCGGGGTGGGCTAGGCCTGACAAGAACGCCGGCACCGCAAGGCCGATCACAACAGCGATAAGCGAATAATCTCTTATTCGCTTATACTCCTCCCCCATGGCGATCTACGCCACGCCTCCGAAATCCCCGGGGCTCCTGCAGCGCCTGGACCAGCTCGACACGCTGCGCCGCTACCTGGCGCAGCAGCTGGGCGACTCCGCGCAGCCCTGGACGGGTGCTCTGCGCCGGCTTGCCGCGGCGGAGGCAACGGTTGGATCGACGTCGATCGAGGGCTACGGCGCAAGTCTCGAGGACACCGTCGAAATCCTCGCCGGACGCCATCCGTCCGGCACGTCGGAAGACACTCAGCGAATCATCTCCGCGTACGCGCAAGCGATGGACCGGGTCGCCGTGCTCGCCGATGACAAGCGCTTCCAATGGTCCTCTCAGACCGTCCTCGACCTGCATTTCCTTGTCTGCCACCCTCAACCGGAAGCCGGTCCAGGGCGATTGCGGGATGGAGCCGTGATCGTGACGCGCGGCCCCGGCCGAGATCCTTACCGGCCGCCCGCTGCAAGCGAAGTTCCCTCGCTCGTCAACGAAGTCGCGGGGTGGTTGGGTTCCGGCGACCTGACCCGTCACGCGGTGGTTCGCGCGGCCATGGCGCATTTGAACCTTGTTTCCATCCACCCCTTTCGCGACGGCAACGGGAGGGTGGCACGGGTCGTCCAGTCCCTGGCGCTGGCGAAGGAAGGGCTGCTACGGCCGGAAATGGTCTCCATCGAGCCGTACCTGGGCCGGCACACGCGCGAGTACTACGCCGTGCTGGAGGAGGTTCAAGGTCTGGCTTTCGATCCAGGTCGCGATGCATCGGCATGGGTTGAGTTCTGCATCGAAGCTCACGTGTTCGAGGCAAAGGAGCGACGGCGCTGGTTGGAGATCGCCTATGCGCGACACGGGTTCTGCGCGCAGCTCGCGCGCGAGCAGCACTATCCCGACCGGCTCGCGATCGTGTTGGACCAGGCCCTGCTTGGGCTGCCGATAACGAATGCGGACTTCAGGCGCGAGGCCGGCATCGCCGGCCCGACCGCGACGCAGGACTTGCAGCGACTGCGCAGCGACGGCTGGCTCGACCAGGAGGGAGGCGGTCGCTCGATTCGCTACGTCGCAAGCAAGAAACTGCGGGAGCGTTGGTCCGCCTCACTTGGTCGCTGAGCGTGCCGGGCGTACATTCGATTCAATGAAGGCTCGCTCGGTCAGGTATGACCTTGTCTCTCAGTCCTTCCGGCGCAGGGAGGCCTAGCGAAGCACTCCGCTGAGCCGGCCCAGGACGTCCTCGAGGATTTCCGCCGAGGTCGCGAAGTTGAGCCGCACGTGTCCCTTGCCGGGTTCGCCGAAGTCCGACCCCTCGCTCAGAGCCACCTTCGCATGTTCGAGGAAGTGCTGCTGAAGGGTTATCCCCGCCGGCAGATCCAAACGCCGGCAGTCCAACCACGCGAGGTAGGTGGACTCGGGTAGGTGGTGGCCAAGATCGGCCTGTGCCGCCCAGTCGGCGACTCTCCGGCGATTGAGATCCAGATAGAGCATCACGCTGTTCAACCAGTCCTCCCCCTCGCACCAGGCCGCAATCGTGGCGGCGACGCCAATGCGGTTGGGCCCGCCCAGGAGGTGTACTGGAAACTTCTTGTCGAATCTTTCTTTGAGGCCTGCGCTGCCGAAATGCGCGATCGAAGTGCGAAGACCCGGGATGTTGAACCCCTTGGTCGCCGAGGTCAGCGTCACGGTCCGCTCGGCAGCTGCATCAATGGTTTCCATCGGAATGTGCGTCGCGCCCGGGTAAACGAGGTCCGCGTGGATCTCGTCGCTGATGATCGTCAGGTTGTGAGTGGCGGCGATCGTCGCGATCGATTCGAGCTCAGTCCGCGTGAATACACGTCCGCTCGGGTTGTGCGGGCTGCAGAGCAAGATCATGGTCGCCTGCGCAGCTGCCTTCTCAAGACCTTCGACGTCCAACACAAACCGATCCCCATCGTGGACCAGCGGGTTTTCAATCACGCGGCGGCCTGACTCTCCGGTATAGCGCAGGAAGGGCGGGTAGATCGGGGTCTGCACGATGACACCGTCGCCAGGCTCAGAGAACGCAACTATGGTCGCGAGCAATCCCTGGACGACGTAGGTCTGGGCGTGGGTCAGCGTCGGGTCCGGCCGCCAGTTGTGACGTCGCGCCATCCACTCCGAAAAAGCCTCGAAGAGCGCGACAGTGTCCGTCATCTGGCCGTAGCCGTAGTCGTTCCTCTCGGTGAACCGCTCCACCGCGGCCTGGACGCTCGGCGCGACCCTGAAGTCCATGTCCGCCACGAAGGCCGGCAGGACGTCGGAGGGGTACATCTTCCACTTGCCGCCGCTGCGCGCGCGGAGCTGGTCGATGCTGAGGAGGAAGGACTCCATGGCCGTGGACG